>FSUF01000429.1_pt1 | contig 10699 bp, 11 predicted proteins | sample 1637351 | NCBI WGS metagenome assembly FSUF01 (sample SAMEA3914816, study PRJEB12502) | metagenome | biome: forest; material: soil | place: USA | collected 2011-09-16 | depth 0.3 m | reverse complement strand
GGAACCGCGCGATCAGGCGCAGTATGACGAGGTATCCGAGCACCGCGATGCTCGCCGAGCCGGTGTAGGCGACCCAGACCGGCAGACCGTTCGCAGTCACGATCGAGCCGGTTGCGCCGAAAATCGTGAGCGAAGCCCCCAGGCTCGCCCCGCTGATCGCTCCGTCGAGCAGATCGAGCAGTTCGCCGAAGAGCATCGACAGGAGGACGACGAAGAGGCCGACGCCACCCAGAACGAGAAATACGATCACGGGTCCAGCTAATCGGCGCCGCGCACGACCCAGTGCTCTTTGCGCGCGAGTTAAGTGGAAATCGTCACGTATCTGCGTAGTCGATCGTGGCGACCTGCGTAGAGCCGCGGCTCTACGACGCCGCGAGCCGCTTCATCTCGGCCTCGATGTCGTAGTCGACCCCGGGCCAGTCGAGGTTGAGGCTCTCGAGCGCCTCGATCACGAGATGCTGCACTGCAAGCCTCGCGTACCACTTATGGTCGGCAGGAATCACGTACCAGGGCGCCCAGTCGGTCGACGTCCGGTCGAAGACGAGCTGGAACGCATCCTGGTATTCGTTCCAGCGCATCCGCTCGTCGACGTCGGCCGGGTTGTATTTCCAGTGTTTGTCGTCGCGTTCCAGACGCCTCGAGAGCCGGCGCTTCTGCTCGTCCTTGCTGATGTGCAGCATGACCTTCACGATGGCGGTACCCGTTTCGACCAGACCGCGCTCGAAGGTGTTGATGGCGGTGTAACGCCGCTCGATCTCTTCTGGCGGCGCCAGTTCGCGAACCCGGGCGATGAGCACGTCTTCATAATGGGAGCGGTCGAACACCCCTAATTCGCCGGCAGCCGGCACTTCCTTCGCGATCCGCCAGAGGAAATCGTGGGCCAGTTCGCGATCGTTCGGACTCTTGAACGCCACATAATGCACGCCGTTCGGGTCGACCGCGCGGATGACGTGGGAGACGATACCCCCTTTGCCGGCAGTGTCCATCGCCTGCAGCACGAGGAGCACCTGCTTTCGCTCGCCGACCGTACCTGCCGCGAAGAGCTTCTCCTGCAGGTCCCGGAGCACCGCTGCACCTTCGTTGAGCGCGTAGGTGCCATGCTTCTTGCCTCGATCGAAGCCGGGTCGGGCATCCGTCGGGGATTCGGACAGGACGAAACCCTCGCCTGCTCTCAGAAGGTCCAGCGGATCGGCGGTCCAGAAGGTTTCTTTCATGAGTGCGGTCTCCTCAACATGGAAGGAAACTCCATGCTCGCACGTCGACGACCCTCATGCTGCGTCCGGCTCGTTCTCAGCGAGCAAGCGGTATCTCGAGGATGCTCGGCCCCACCGGCGGAGCGGACAACGCCTGGTCGAGCTCGCCGCGCGTGCGGGCGAGCTGGTGGTGCCAGCCGTACGCGCTCGCAAGCGCCGCGATATCGACTCGCTGCGGCGTGTACATGACCCGGTCGAGCGATGCCGCCGGGGCGGTCGACGCGACTTCGAGCCCGTCGAAGATCGTGCCGCCGCCGTCGTTTCCGACAACCAGCTGCACGTGCGGTCTCGGTTCATCCTCGCCGAGGAGAAGGGCTCCGGCGTCGTGCAGCAGGGCGAGGTCGCCGAGCAGGACGCGAGTGATGCCCGATGCCTCCCCTGCGTCATCCGCGACCGCCCGGCTCGCCAGTGCGATGCCGATCGCGGTCGCGATGGTGCCGTCGATACCGGCCAGACCGCGATTTGCGTGGACCCGGATGCGTTTGCCCGGCACGATCCGGTCGGCGTCGCGGATCAGCCTGGATGCGCCGAGGATGAGCCGGTCGTGCGGCCACGTGAACCGCCACAGCGCTTCGGCCAGCATGGGCCTCGTGATCGGCGCGCGCACCGCCGCCAGTTCGGCACGAGCGAATGCGCCCCGCTCGACTGGGTCCGATGACATTGCTCTGCCGAGGTCCGGAGCGGCGACGCCGGGGTCGGATGCGCGTTCCGCTGCTTCTCGGAGCCCGCGGCTCGCGAACACCCAGCTCCCCACCCACGCGCGGGCATCCGGCGAGCGCGGATCGATGCCCGCGGATGGCACGACGCCACCGGCGATCGTCGCCCGGCGCCCCGGATTGTAGGCTTCGGCACCGCGAGGTGCGACGACGATCGTCTCGATGTCGTCGCGCACGAGAAGGGCGGGAACCTCGCGACTGAGCGTGGGGTGACCGAACACGATCGCCCGTTCGACCTGGCCGCCGAAGTCATCATCGGCGAGGAGTTCCCGGTAGGCCACCACGAGGTTCGGGCCGAAACGCGCCCCGCTCGAGACTTCGGCGAGGAGCGGCCAGCCGCCCGCGCGCGCCAGCTCCTCGGCCGGTGGGCCGGCCCCGGCGCCCGCAACGACGACTGTGCGGGGTTCCGCGGGGAGTTCGATGACGGGACGGCCGAATTCGGCAACCGCGCCTGGATCGCCGGCCACCGCATCCGGAACCGCACCGGGGGGCACGGCCACCGAGAGGGGCTCGCGGAAGGCGATGTTGAGGTGGACCGGACCGGGATCGCCGCTCACGGTTCCGAGCGACGATTCCATCGCCACGCGAGCGAGTTCGCGCGCGCGACCCCCTTCCCCGGGCGAACCATCCGGCGCCTCGACGTCGGCGTCGAGGCGCACCGCCGTGCCGAACAAGCCCGGCTGCAGGGTCGTCTGGTTGGAGCGGATGCCCCGCAGCTCGGCCGGCCGGTCAGCGGTGATGACGATCATCGGCACGGTCGAATGGTGCGCTTCGAGCACCGCCGGGTGCAGGTTGGCGGTCGCGGTGCCGCTCGTGGTGATGACGACGGCGGGGCGTCCGCTTTCGACGGCGAGGCCGAGCGCGAGGAACCCTGAGACGCGCTCATCGATGCGCACGTGCAGCCGCACCGACGCATTACGCTCGAGTTCCGCGGCCACGAGGGCCAGGGCCTGCGAGCGGGAGCCGGGGCTCAACACGACGTCGCGCACTCCGAGGCGCACGAGTCCGGTCAGAAGTGCTAGCGCGTAGTCGGTGGCAGGATTGCCGGTCGGAGCATCATGCATCCCGACGGCCGGTTTGGTCGTTCTCTCCGCCATCCCCGTCGAGTTCGGAGAGCTCCTGTTCAAGTCGCTTGATGCGCTCCTCCTGGTCGCGATCGGCGCCGAGGCGCTTCAGGAAGGCGGGGTCGTCGTCGGGCGCGACCGTTCGCAGCGCGCTCTGCGACCTCCGGCGGCCACGGCCGATGAGGAACCAGAGGATGCCACCGATGATCGGAAACAGGATGATGACGAGAAGCCAGATCGGCTTGGGAAGGCCGCGCACCCGGGACCGGTCGAACAGCGCGCAGTCCACCACTGAGTAGATGTAGAAGACCGTGGCGACGACGCCGAGAACGATCCAGAGGCGAACCATGCGTCAATCGTAACTCTCAGAGTGTGTCTCTAAGCTGGGAGCGTGAAAGGCATTCCCTCCTGGGTGACATACACGGTGCTTCGGCTCGTCGTTTTCGCCGTCCCCCTGGTGATCCTGCTCCTCCTGCACGTGCAGGCGTGGATCGCCGTGGTCGCCGCTGCGCTGATCGGGCTCTGCCTGTCCTACGTCCTCCTCAGGCGTCCGCGTGAAGCGGTCGCCCGCGACCTGTACGCGGTCCGGCATCGTGAGAAGCCGCTGGTGTCGGACGACGATGCGGCCGAGGATTCCGCGGTCGACTCAGCCGGCGATCAGAAGGCGTAACCCGCCCCGAGAGCGAGAGCGACGGCGAGGCCGGTGAAGCTCGTCAGCTGGAGCGCGAGGATGAGTTCGCGCGAGGTCTTCGCCGTCAGCACGATGATGCAGGCCGGTATCGCCAGCAGAAGGGCGAAGAACCCGAGCCACGCCAGAGGGTAGAAGACCGCCATGACGGCGAGGATCCCGAACGGCACCAGCAGGAAGACGCAGAAGACGATCCGGGATGCGACGTTGCCGATCAGGACGGCCAGGGTCCGTTTGCCCGCCTGCTTGTCCGGGACGATGTCGCGGATGTTGTTGACCATCAGCACGGCGCACGCGATCAGGCCCGCTGCGACCGCTCCATACCAGGATTCCTGGTTCACCTGTCCGGCCAGCATGTACGTGGTGCCGGCCGTTGCGACGAGCCCGAAGAAGACGAACACGAACAGCTCGCCGAGGCCGTAGTAGCCGTAGGGTCGCTTGCCGCCGGTGTAGAACCACGCGGCCGCGATCGCCGCCGCGCCGACGAGAAGAATCCACCAATGCTGCGTGAGGAGGACGAGCGTGAGCCCGGCCAGTGCCCCCAGTGCGAAGAAGACGAGCGCCACGGTCAATACGGTGCGTGGCTTGGCGCGCCCTGAACCGGTGAGGCGACTCGGTCCGACCCGGTACTGGTCCGTTCCCCGGATTCCGTCGGAGTAGTCGTTGGCGTAGTTCACGCCGATCTGCAGGAACACTGCGACGAGCAGGCAGAGAACTGCGCGAACAGGGTGGTAGACGCCCGGGCCATCGGCCACGGTGGCAGCACCTGTACCGATGATGACCGGCGCGATCCCCAGTGGAAGGGTGCGCAGCCGCGCGCCGGCGATCCAGTCGGATGCGGTGGCCGGCTTGACCTTCGCCTTCGGCGCCCCAGGACGGCCGCCCCGCCCCGATCCGCGCGAGTCGTTCGTGCGATTCGCGGGCTTCGACTTCTGGGTCCTGGAGCGGTTCTGACTCATCACAGAGCGAATTCTATCCACGCGCGCTATGACGTCGGCCGCGCCGCCGCGTACCGCGCTATCGCCACCCGATCGGGCTTTCCACTCGCAAGCAGCGGCAGGTGCTCCACCCGGAGGATCAGCGCAGGCGCCGCAGCCTTCCCGAGTGCCGCCGCGACAGCACTCCGAAGCTCGGGCAGGCCGATCGCGGGCGAGGCGTCGACCACCACCACCGGGACTTGGCCCCATTCGGAACTGTCCTGGGCGACCACGACTGCACCGTCGAAACCCGGCTGCAGACGCACCGCGCGTTCGACGGCGTCGAGCAGCACCTTCTCTCCGCCGGAGATGATCACATTGTCGGCGCGTCCGCTCACGACGACCCTGCCGTTCGCGACGAGCCCGAGATCTCCGGTGCGATACCAACGGTGACCTGCGTCGACATGGAATACAGCGTCGGTTCTTTCACCGTCGCCCAGATACCCTTCGGCCAAGGTCGAGCCTGTGATCTCGAGCACTCCCTGCTGAGCGCGGACGATCGTGTTCCCGATCGGGATGCCGTTGTAGACGCAGCCGCCGGCCGTCTCGCTCGACCCGTAGGTCGCAGTGATGGCGATGCCGACCCGCTCGGATCGCTCCCGAAGGGCGGGAGCGAGCGCCTGGCCGCCGACGAGGATTCCGTCGAAGGCGCGAAGCACGTCGAGCATCCGGTGGTCGTCCTGCGCCGCGTCCAGCAGGCGCGCGAGCTGTACCGGCACGAGCGACACGAACCGGGCGTCTGCGGTCATCGAGCGTGCGAGTTCCGCGAACGCCGACGGATCGAAGTGCCCCGGCGGGAGGATCGCCGGATCGGTTCCGGCGGCAACCGACCGTACGAGGACCTGGACACCGGCGACGTAGTGTGCCGGAAGAGCCAGGAGCCATTGCCCCTGGCCGCCCAACGCGCTTGCGGACGCGGCAGCGCTCGCGAGCAGGGCATCCGCCGAGAGGGCGACACGCTTCGGCACCCCGGTGGAACCCGACGTCTCGATCACCAGCGCGACATTCTGCGGCACGATCGCCGGCGGACCGGCTGCGTCGACCCCAGGGCGGTCGCCGTCCCCTGCGTCGCGCGGCAGGATGGCCGGTCCGGTACCCGACAGCACGTCACGAACAGCCTCGAGCACGGCGTCGGGATGCTCCGAGTCGACGATGCGAAGCGGGCGGGTCACCTCAGCACGGCCAGGTCAGTACTGCCACGGGAAGGGCGACCAGTCCGGTTCCCGTTTCTCGAGGAAGGAGTCGCGCCCCTCGACGGCTTCGTCGGTGCCGTACGCAAGACGGGTCGCCTCGCCTGCGAACACCTGCTGGCCGACGAGGCCGTCGTCCACCGCATTGAACGCGAACTTCAGCATCCGTATCGCCGTCGGCGACTTCGTGAGGATCTCGTTCGCCCACTCGAGGGCGGTGGCCTCCAGCTCGACGTGCGGCACGACGGCGTTCACGGCACCCATCTCGTAAGCACGCTGCGCTGAATACTCGCGAGCGAGGAAGAACACCTCGCGAGCGAACTTCTGGCCGATCTGACGGGCGAAATAGGCGCTGCCGTAGCCCGCATCGAACGAGCCGACGTCGGCATCCGTCTGCTTGAATCGCGCGTGCTCAGCGCTCGCAATGCTGAGATCGCAGACCACATGCAGCGAGTGCCCGCCACCTGCCGCCCACCCAGGGACGACAGCGATGACGACCTTCGGCATGAAGCGGATGAGACGCTGCACCTCGAGGATGTGCAGCCGGCCGCTTCGCGCAGCATCGATGCCGGACGCGGTCTCGCCGTCGGCGTACTTGTAGCCGTCACGGCCCCGGATGCGCTGGTCGCCGCCCGAGCAGAACGCCCACCCACCGTCCTTCGGGCTCGGGCCGTTCCCGGTGAGCAGGACAACGCCGATGCTCGCGTTCGTTCGGGCGTCGTCGAGCGCTGAATAGAGCTCGTCGACCGTGTGCGGCCGGAAGGCATTCCGCACCTCGGGCCGGTTGAACGCTACGCGCGCCACGCGGCCGGCGAGGTCGTGATGATAGGTGATGTCGGTGAGGCGGTCGAAGCCGGGGACGGGCTTCCATGCGCTCGCGTCGAAGATCTCTGAAACGGCCGGTGCCATGCTACAAGCCTAGGGTCTGGCGCTGCCGCCGCGACGTGGTCTGCGTGCAAGACTTGGGGAATGCAGCCTGAGCTGTCCGACCTGTTGGCGAACGCTCGCGTCGTCGCCCTGCCGATGCGAACGCGCTTCCGCGGAATCACCGTCCGCGAAGCAGTGCTGGTCGAAGGCCCGGAAGGGTGGACCGAGTTCTCGCCGTTCGCCGAATACGACGATCGCGAGGCTGCAGCATGGCTGCGCGGCGCCATCGACTTCGGCTGGAGGGCCACTCCGCCACTCGAGCGGACCGCCATCCGCGTCAATGCCACGGTGCCTGCCGTCATGGCGGAAGAGGTTCCGGAGATCCTCGCACGATACCCCGGCTGCCGCACGGCGAAGGTCAAGGTCGCCGAACCCGGGCAGAGGCTCGCCGACGATATCGCCCGGGTGCGCGCCGTCCGGGAGGTGCTCGGGCCCGAGGGGCGCATCCGCGTGGATGCGAACACGCTCTGGAACGTCGACGAAGCCGAGCACGCCATCCATGCGCTGGCCGAATTCGACCTCGAATACGTCGAACAGCCCTGCGCGACCATCGACGAGTTGGCGGAGATCCGTCGGCGGACCAAATACATGGGTGTGCCGATCGCCGCCGACGAGAGTGTACGCAAGGCGAGCGACCCGCTTGCTGTCGCGAAGGCCCGTGCGGCGGATGTCCTGATCCTGAAAGCGCAGCCGCTCGGCGGCATCCACTCGGCGCTGCGGATCGTGTCCGAGGTCGAACTTCCGGTCGTCGTGTCCAGCGCCCTCGACACCTCCGTGGGCATCGCCATGGGTGCGTTCCTCGCGGCGGCGATCCCCGCGCTCGACTTCGACTGCGGGCTCGGAACGGCGGCGATGTTCACCGAAGACGTCACCGACGAGCCGCTCCTTCCCGTCGACGGGATGATCGCTGTCGCCCGGCCGATCGTCAGCGCGCGCAGACTCGATGCGCTCGCCGCCGACGCCGACCGGCGCGAGTGGTGGCTCGACCGCATCACCCGCTGCTTTCACATCGTCGAACGAGCCGAAGCCCTCTGATCCCGGGCCGAGATCTCGGGCACGCCGACGGGAATGACGGTCGTCATCGGTATGTTGGCCATGAGTACACGCGCCGACATCGCACCCCCAGCCAGCGCATCCGAACCTGAGTCATTCAGAAAGGCTGGACCATGGCAGCCCTGCTCCCGGTACGAGCACGATTCTGGACGGCCGCGGCTGTGGTTGTCGTCGCACTCTGGTCGAGCGGCGCGCCTGCCCTGATCTATCCGGTGTACGAACAGGCGTGGGGTCTTACGCCGGCAGTGATCACGGGGATCTTCGCGGTGTACCCCGTCGTGCTTGTCTTAGTTCTGGTCGTGTTCGGCGGAATCTCCGATTACATCGGCCGCAGGGCGACGATGCTCGTGGGACTCGGCTCTATCGCCGTCGGCGTGCTGATCTTCGCGATCGCACCCGACGTCGCGTGGCTTTTCGTGGGTCGCATCTTCCAGGGCGTCGGCGTCGGGCTCGCCCTCAGCCCGGCGGGCGCGGCACTTGTCGAGTACGGCCGAAGTGCGTCACGGGCCAGCTCGATCAATACGCTCGCGACCGCGGTCGGGCTGACTATCGCCACGGTTCTCGGGGGCGCGCTCGTGCAGTACGCGCCGTGGCCGCGTGAGCTGACCTTCTGGGTGCTCCTGATCGTGACCGTCGCACTGACTGCTGCCGTCTACTTCCTCCCGCGGAACGACAGGAGTGCAGCCCCCGGCGCGCGCTGGCACCCGCGGCCCATCCACGTGCCGCGTGAGCTGCGGGGCGTGGTGACAGCCGCATCCCTCGGCGCTGCGACGAGCTTTGCGGTCGGTGCCGTGCTGATCTCGCTCGGAGCGCAGTTGATCAAGGATGTGCTGCACACCGACAACGCGTTCGTCGCAGGCGTCGTGCTCGCGATCAGCGCGATGGTCGGCGGAGTCGTATCGGTCGTGGCCCGGACGATGGCGCCGCGTACTGCCGTCGCATCCGGCGCGCTGCTGGGGGCGTTCGCGATCGGGCTACTCGTCGCCAGTGCGAACCTTTCCTCGCTCTCCCTGTTCATCGTGACCTCGGTGATCTTCGGCGCGGCCTACGGCATGCTGTTCCTCGGCAGCCTCGGGCTCATCAACCGCTACGCCCAACCTGACCACCGCGCGGGCACGTTATCCGTCGTCTACCTGGTCGCCTACCTCGGGCAGGGCACGGTCGCAATCGGACTCGGCCTGCTCGCAACCGCGCTCGGCCTGGCGCCCGCCCTTTCCATCGTCGGTCCTGTGCTGATCGTGCTCGCCCTCGCCGCGGCGGCGACCGCGATCTTCGCAGGAGGGCCCCGACGCGAAGCAGTGGAGGATGCTGCCCTGAGCCCGGATCTCCCGGTTGCGGAGGCGCGAAGCCGCGGGAGCGCATAGGCATGCGCTCCTCATCCCCTATCGGACGCTGACCGCTGAGCGTAGCCTGAGAAGTGGCGTCGAAGGAGATGATGGGTTATGCAGGCATCAGTCGGTGATCGGCTCCTCATCCGCGGCAAGACCGTCGAAAGCCCGGACCGTTCCGGGGTGGTGACGGAGGTTCACGGGGCCGACGGCGAGCCGCCCTACCTTGTGCGGTTCGACGATGGCCACGAGACTCTCGTCTACCCGGGGGCTGACGCGGTCGTCGAGCACCCCGGCGCGTAGACAGGGCGCCCCTTGCGGGGGCCGAATCGCTGTCGCACCAGGTCGTCCGTTGCACAGGGTGCAGCGTGGGCGTCATCGCGTTTCGCACTAGTTGTGTCCCGGCGCACTCGTTCTATGTAGTGCGCTCGGATGCAGCACGTGCGGTCGCGTTGAGGTGAGCGGCCGCTCAGAGACCGGAGTATGCGTGCAGGCCGTGGAAGAAGACGTTGACCACGCCGAAGTTGAACATCACGGCCGAGAAGCCGATGATCGCGAGCCACGCCGAGCGGGAGCCGCGCCAGCCCCGGGTGGCGCGGGCGTGGATGTACCCGGCGTAGATCACCCAGATGATGAAGGTCCACACCTCTTTGGTGTCCCAGCCCCAGTAGCGACCCCACGCTTTCTCCGCCCAGATGGCACCGGCGATGAGGGTGAAGGTCCAGAAGATGAAGCCGACGATGTTGACCCGGTATGCGAGGTTCTCCAGGGTCTGCGATCCGGGCATCGTGGCCAGGAAGCGGAACTGCTGGGGCTTAGACTCCGCGATCTGGCGCTCGCGGCGGACCTGCAGCAGTTGCAGTCCCGACAGCGCGAAACCGAGCGCGAAGAAAGCGGTGCCGAGAATGGCAACCATGATGTGGATGACCAGCCAGTACGACTGGAGTGCCGGCGGGAGCGGCACGACAGGAACGTAGTAGCGCACCGTTGCGATCATGAGCAGGATGCACACGAGTCCGAGCACGAACGTGCCGAGGTACTTCAGGTCGAACCGAAGGTTCACGAGCAGGTAGACGCCGACGATGACCAGCGTGCCGGTCATCGAGAATTCCCACATGTTCGCCCACGGGACGCGACCGGCCGCGACTCCGCGCAGGATGTCCGCTGCGAGGTGGAAGGCGAATCCGAGGATCGTCAGCGCGAACGCCACGCGGAGGCTCTTCGACGTCTCTCCGCCGCGATGGACTTCGTCTTCCACACGCGTGCTGATGCGTGTCAACGTCGTCGTCGACCCGCCCCCGGCCTCCTGCGCGGCCGCCTCGGCGCGGCTTGCCACCGCACTCGGCACCTCTGTCTGGATGGTCGCCCGAGCGCCACGTCGCGCCAGGTCGAGCGCGAACGCCACGAAGGCGAGCGCGTAGATGCCCATTGCGGAGTATATGCAGAGTGTGGAGAGCTGAGCGAGGGTGTCAGTCACGGTGTAAGCCTAAGTGTTTTCGGGTG
>FSUF01001192.1_pt1 | contig 10722 bp, 12 predicted proteins | sample 1637351 | NCBI WGS metagenome assembly FSUF01 (sample SAMEA3914816, study PRJEB12502) | metagenome | biome: forest; material: soil | place: USA | collected 2011-09-16 | depth 0.3 m | reverse complement strand
GAAGACGTCTTCGCCGTGTTCGTCGGTGCGCACGATCCCGACGAATTCGTCGCCCCTGTCGTAGAGGATGCGCATGAGCTGCTGGGCGACTTTACCGTGAGCACCGACGATGGCAACGCGAGTCATGGCTCCATCTTCCTCCAGGCGGTCCGCTGCGCCCAAGGCGAACACTCTGTCGGAACGCACGCGCGAGTTGGTATCGTCGCCGATGACCGCTCTGGCTGCGGTCGACCCTCTGTCTGGAGACGCGTCCCATGCTGCAGTTCCTCGACCTGCTGGTCCGGTTCATCGCCGGGTCGCTCGAGGTTCTGCGCGGTGCGTCCGGGCCGGGTGCGGCCTTCGCGATCGCGGGTGCTGTCGGTGCGATCGGGCTCGCGTCGCTCCTCGTCGCGGCGTCCGTGCGTTACGTCGTCACGCTCGCCGCATCCCTCGACGTCAGCCATGCGCTTGCGCATCCGGTCGAGCCCGCCGACCGCGCTGAGCTGATCAGCCAGAGTGACCCGGATGCGGACGGTCGCGCCCGTCCGCGAGCCCCGGGGCTGTCCCTCTCGGTCGCTTAGCGCCTTCGAAGCGCCCGCACATCGGGCACTCCTGCGCCCGTGCGGCCATACGGTACCCATCCATCCGTAGACGCAGGGACTCATTCCAATGGACTTCTTTTCCTTCGGCCCGATCGCGGCCATTCTCGACGGGGCGTACCGCTTCGTCACCTCTCTTGCCGCGACGGTCGAACCCGTCGTCGGTGCGACGAGCGGCCTCGTGGCCGTCGTCATCCTCACGATGCTTGTGCGCGCGCTGCTGGTCCCCGCGGGCAGGTCGCAGGTGCGCGCCGAGTTCACCCGAAGGCGGCTCGCTCCGAAGATCGCCGAACTGCAGAAGAAACACGGCAAGGATCGCGAGACACTCACTCGCAAGACCGTGGAGCTGTATGCGACGGAGAAGGCGTCCCCGTTCGCGGGATTCCTTCCGCTGCTGTTGCAGATCCCGATCATCTCGCTCGTGTACGCCGTATTCACGCACGTCCGGATCGCCGGGCACGCGAACGCCCTTCTTGCGCAGCAGGTGCTGGGTGCTCCACTCGGAACGAGTTTCGTCGGGCTTGCGGGAGCGGTGGGGTCGGTGTGGCCGTCCATTGTCGTGTATCTCATCGTCCTGGTGCTCATCGCTGCGGTGACCACGCTCTCCCGTCGTGTGCTGGCGGTTCCGCAGCCAGGCGGAACAGCGCCGAGCGGCTTCGCCAAGGTTCTGTCGTTCCTCCCGTATGTCACCGTCATGTTTGCCGCCTTCGTGCCCCTGGCGGCCGCGGTGTACATCCTGACCTCGACGGCGTGGACCGTCGCGGAACGCTACACACTGCGACGGATACTCGACCCGGCACGCGGCGCGCGCTCACGCCCCGCGACCGGCTGACCCGTCGACGCGATCACGATGGCTGCCCGCGGTGGCACAATGGGCGCCATGAGGAGAAGCAGGACTCGTCCGGCCCATGACCCGAACGACCATGCCTTCGGGGTCGGCGTGCAGGTGCATGTGCCGGAGGGAGCGTTCGGCGAGCTCGATGCGTGGGTCGGCGAACCGACCGGCGTGATCATCTCGACGGGTACAGCCCGGCCGGACGGCGCGAATGTGCCTGGACCGTCAGGACCGGTCTGGGTGGTTGCCTTCGACGCGCCGCAGTATCGCCGCGACGGGCGCGGTCCCTTCGAGCGGGCAGACATTCCCCAGTCGAAGCTCGTGGCGGCTGAACCGATCAGCGACGACTCCTGGCCTCGCTCGTGAGCCTCGGCGTCGGGCTCGTGCGCGGCATCAACGTCGGGCCGACGTCCGCCGTCGCTATGTCCGACCTGGCCGCATCGTTCGAGGCGGCCGGATTCACGAGTGTGCGCACACTCCTGCGCAGCGGCAATGTGGTCTTCGAGTCGTCGGGCGAGGTGGACGCTGCGCGGGATGGCACTGCCACTGCGGTCGAGAGGGAGCTCGCGGCGCGTTCGGGTGTAGCAGCGCGGGTACTGCTCGTTCCGGAGGCCGAGTTCCGCCGTATCGCCTCTGAGAATCCGCTCCTTGCCGCCGGCGACGACTTCTCGAAACAGGTCGTGACGTTCCTCGGCGCCGAGCCGATGCCGAGCACGCTCGACGTACCCGCCGCGGAGTCGATCGCGCCCGAAGTGGTGGCCGTCGGTCGCCAGGCGATCTACCAGTGGTGCCCACTGGGCGTGTCGAAGACACGGCTCACGGCAGCGTTCTGGCGACAGTTGAGCCCGGTCGCTACGGCACGCAACTGGCGCACCGTTCTGCGGATTCTGGGTGAGCTGGGCGCCCGAACCTGAGCATTCGCCGTGATTAGTGCATTTCTGAATAGTTTCAGTTGTGCAAGATTACGCGGCACGCAATTATAGGGGGGTGACATCCTCCGAAACCCCTGGCCTGCGCGAGCGCAAGCGTGCCGAGACACGCCAGCAGCTCGAGCGCGCGGCCGTGACCCTCGCCCTCGAGGTCGGTATGGAGAACGCAACGGTCGACGCGATCTGCGAATCCATCCCCGTCTCACCCCGCACGTTCTTCAACTACTTCGAGACCAAAGAAGACGCGATCCTCGGTGTGCGTGACGTCGAACTCGACGAAGCCGCGCTCGCAGCACACCTCGACGTATTCGGTGACGCCGACCTCACCGAGTCGATCGTCGCGCTCATCTTCGCGCTCATCGGCCCCACCGTCCCCGACCACGAACTCCGGCAGGGTCGCATGGAGCTGGCACTCAAATACCCGCAACTCCTCGGCCGCCAGATCGCACAGTTGACCCGCATGGGTCAACAGCTCGTCGATGCGATCGCCGTCATCGTCGGTCGCTACCCGCATTTCGCCGACGACACCGAAGCAGAACGCATCTCGTTCGCCGAACTCATCCTTCCGTTCTGCGCCGGCGCCGTGAAGATCGCCGTCAAGGAATTCATCGCCGCGGGCGGCACCCAGGCCCGTGACGAACTCCAGTACCGAGCGAACACGCTCATCCGAGAGGCATTAGAGAAACTGAAATGACAGACACAACACACATCGAGACTGGTGCACCCGCTCGTGCGGGCGCTGCCGTCGCTGCGCCGCAGAAGCGCAGCATCATCCTGGTCTTCGCGGGCCTCATGGTCACGATGCTCCTCGCATCGCTCGACCAGACCATCTTCGGCACCGCGCTGCCGACCATCGTCGGCGAGCTCCACGGCGTCGACCACATGCTGTGGGTCACAACGGCGTACATTCTCGCCTCGACCATCATGCTGCCGGTCTACGGCAAGCTCGGCGACCTGATCGGCCGCAAGGGCCTGTTCATCGGAGCGATCGCGCTCTTCATCGCAGGCTCCGTCGTAGGCGGGCTCGCACCCGACATGAACTGGCTCATCGCCGGTCGTGCGATCCAGGGCCTCGGCGGCGGCGGGCTCATGATCCTGTCGCAGGCGATCATCGCCGACGTCGTCCCGGCTCGCGAACGCGGACGCTACATGGGCATCATGGGCGGCGTCTTCGCACTCTCGTCCGTGGCCGGTCCGCTGCTCGGCGGCTGGTTCACCGAAGGCATCGGCTGGCGCTGGGCGTTCTGGATGAACATCCCGCTCGGAATCCTCGCGATCCTGTCCGCCGTCGTCTTCCTTCGCCTGCCCAAGGGCTCGAGCGGCAAGCCGAAGCTCGACTGGACCGGAATGGGCCTGTTGGCCATCGCATCCACCTGTCTGGTGCTCGTCACCACGTGGGGTGGCACAACATACGACTGGAACTCCGGCATCATCATCTCGCTGATCGCGGGCACCGTGGTCGCCGCCGTCGCGTTCGTGCTCGTCGAGCGCCGCGCCGCCGAGCCGATCATGCCGCTGGCACTTTTCAAGGACCGCAACTTCAACCTCACGACGATCGCCGGTCTCATCATCGGTATCGCGATGTTCGGTGCCCTGGCATACCTGCCGACCTACCTGCAGATGGTGACCGGTGCGAACGCGACCCAGGCCGGCCTGCTGATGATCCCGATGATGGCCGCGCTGCTGCTGACGTCGATCGTCTCCGGTCAGCTCGTGAGCCGCACAGGGCGCTACAAGTGGCTGCCGATCGTCGGGACCTCGATCGTCGCTGTGGCCCTGGTGCTCCTGTCGACCATGACTCCGACACTGCCGGTGTGGGTACTCTGCTCGTTCCTCGCAGTGATGGGCATCGGGCTCGGCATGAGCATGCAGATCCTCATCCTGATCGTCCAGAACTCCTTCCCCGTCTCGAAGGTCGGAACGGCGACCGCGTCGAACAACTACTTCCGCCAGATCGGAGCCTCCCTCGGCTCCGCGATCGTCGGCACCCTGTTCGTCTCCCGCCTCACGCAACTGCTGACCCAGCGCATGCCCGCAGGGGGCGGCGGCGGGTCGAGCAACTCCTTCACCCCTGGGCTCGTCAAGTCGCTTCCCGGCCCGATCCGCGATGTGATCGTCGGCGCGTACAACGACGCGCTCACCCCGGTGTTCCTCTACATGGTTCCGCTGGTCCTGATCGCCGTCGTGGTGCTGTTCTTCGTCAAGGAGAAGCCGCTGGCGACGACCATCGAGCGCGACGTCGTGGCGGAATCGCTCGAGATCGACGGTGCGACCCGCGTGAACCTCGAGGGCGCCGACGAGCTCGACGAGCTCGACCCGCTTGACGCGGAATTCGCCGACCTCGAACTGGAGGCGATGGCGGCGGAATCCGGGACGCACGATCCGGCGGCTCCGCCCTCGCGCTGATCCGCCTCGCGCTCATCCGCCTCGCGCGGATGGACCACGCGCACTGACCCGGCCCGTCCGGTACGAACCCTCCCGCTCGACACAGCGGGAACGTACCGGGCGGGCCGGTCCGCGTCAGGCGTCGGGCCGCCCGACGGCGACAGGGGAAGGAGCAGGGTGGGACAGGAGGGCGGACGATGCGGGCAGCCGCACGACGACTTCCAGTCCGCCGGCCTCGAGGGCGGTCGCCCCCACCGTTCCGCCGTGCGCCGTCGCGATCGTCTCCACCAGGGCGAGGCCGAGACCGAAGCCCTCGGTGCCGACGCGTTCGTCGAGCCGGGTGAACGGCTGGAAGATCTCGTCCACGCGGTCCGGTGACACAGCCGCGCCGGTGTTGACGACGCTGAGGATGGCGAATCCGCCCGACGCGGCCACCTCGATCCCGACGTCCCCCTTCGGGACGTTGTAGCGGATCGCGTTCGATACCAGGTTCGACACCAGTCGTTCGAGCAGGAGGCGATCACCGTCGACGATCGCTTCATCGATCCGGAGCTCGTGGGTCAGGTCGCCGAAGTCCGAACGTTCCACGACTCCGTCGACGACGGCGCCCAGGTCGACCGGCTCGGCCGCCTGGAGGCTGCCCTCGTTCTGGGCCAGAGCGAGCAGCGTGGTGATCAGCGCGTCGGCGTTCGCAACCTCAGCCCGCACGTCTTCGCCCATCTCGACGAGGTCGGCGCTCGTCGGCGAGCGCTTCGCGAGCACGACGTCCAGGGTCGTCCGCATGACGGTCAAGGGGGTTCGCAGTTCGTGGCTCGCGTTGGCGATGAAACGGCGTTGGGCGAGGAAAGAGGATTCCAGTCGGTCGAGCATCGCGTCGAACGTGTCGCCCAGTTCGCGGATCTCATCGTGCGGACCGGACAGGTCGAGTCGCTGGCCCAGGTTGTTCTCGCCGGCGTTCCGGGCCGCCTCGGTCAGGCGATGGATCGGCTTCAGGATGCGCCCGGCGATGAGCCAGCCCACCAACGCCGCGAGGAGTGTGGTGACGACGAGGGTGAGCGCCGCGTAGAGCAGGAGGTCGTCGAGCATCGCACGTCGTTGTGCATTGGCTGCCGCGACCGCACCGAGCTTGACGCTCGTCGCGCACTTGAATTTGAGGTTCTCGTCGATAGGGGCGGCGCAGGCCTTCTGGAAGTTCAGGTCGGATGCCGGGCTGTTGATGTCGGCGACCCTCACGTTCTGCGCGACAAGGGCGTAGGTGATCACGAGGAGGATCGTGCCCCCGACCGCGAACAGCCCCGCGAAGAGCAACGTGAGCCTCGCTCGGGCGGTGAGCCGCACCTTTCTCATAGCCGGTACCCGGCCCCGACGACGGTCGTGATGAGCGGCGGCTCGCCGAGCTTCTTTCGCAGGCGCGCGATCGTCACGGCCACGGTGTTGGTGAACGGGTCGGCATTAATGTCCCAGACGTGTTCGAGAAGCTCTTCTGCGCTGACGACGGCGCCGTCCGCCGAGGCCAGGTATTCCAGCACCCCGAACTCCTTGTGCGTCAGGACGACCGGGCTGCTTCCGCGCGAGACGCGCAGGCGCGCCCGATCGATGGTGAGGTCCTCGCGCACGACGACCGCCGGCCGGGACGGTTCGCGGCGCGCCAGGGCCCGCACCCGGGCGATCAGTTCTTCGAATGCGAACGGTTTGCACAGGTAGTCGTCAGCGCCGAGTTCGAGGCCGGCGACGCGATCGTAGACTTCGCTGGACGCGGTGAGCATGATCACCCGCGTCTTCCCGTCATCCCTGGTGAGTTCGCGACACACGCGGTCGCCGTGGATGACCGGGATGTCGCGATCGAGGACCACGACGTCGTACGGGACCGCATCCGCCTGCTCCAGCGCGCTCGCGCCGTCGTAGACCACGTCGGCCGCCATGCCGGCATCGCGCAACCCTTCCGCAATCCGGTCGGCCAGCAGCTGGTGGTCTTCGACGACAAGTATCCGCACGGTCCAATTGTGCGTCTCCCGGGATGACAACGGTCTAACACGCGCTGTTCGGCTCGTGTAACCCGTCGCGCCCTAAAACAGGATCAGGACCGGATGCGCTCGCGTTCGGTCGACATCGAGCCCAGGAGATCGATCATGAAGGTCATCGTCACAGCAGTTGCGGTGTGCTCACTCGTCGTGCTGCTCGCCGGATGCACGTCCGGCCCCTCCAGCGACGTGCCGCACCTCGGCGGCGGGTCGACGAATGCCGCCGGGTCCGGCGCCGCCCAGCCCGAGAAGCTGCACGCAGCGGCGGACTGCATCCGCTCACACGGCGTGCCCGACTACCAGGACCCGGCCGTCGACGCGTCCGGGCATGTCTACACCGACTCCCGAAGCCTCCAGAACGTGAGCGACACGCAGTCTCGGGCGATCGAGCAGGCCTGCTCGTCGCTCATCGCCGCAGCCGGGTTCTCGCCGACGGATGAGCCTCCTGCGCCTCCCGCGCTCGTCGCCGCAGGGGTGAAGGCGGCGCAGTGCCTGCGCGCCAACGGTCTGCCGAACTATCGGGACCCGAAGAGTTCCACGCCGTTCACCCCGGGCCACGGTTTCGGCCTCAGCGCCGACGAGATCCCGAACAACGGGGCGCTCGGCAAGCAGGACCCCGCGCTCCAGAGGGCGTTCAAGGCCTGCAGGAAGCAGCTCGACGCTGAGGTCCTGGCGTCGTCGCTGAGTGCGCTAGCTCATGGGTAGTCGCGCCATGCTCGCGATCGTCGTCGCGTCCGCTGTCGTCGTCGGGGGCTCACTCGCCGGGTTCCTGATGCTCCACGGTCCGGCATCCGGTGCGACGCCGTCGACCGACGTGCCGGTGGCGACCGCCGTCGTGAAGCGTACGACCCTGTCGAGCTCCACCCAGCTGTCCGGGACACTCGGGCATGGGATCCCGACCCCGGTCTTCGGCGGGCTGCCGGGCGGAACGGTCACGGCGCTGCCGGTACCGGGAGCGAACGAGCAGCGCGGCTCGTCGCTGTTCGAGGTGGACGGCTCACCCGTCACGCTCTTCTACGGCGCGCGTCCGGCCTGGCGCGACTACCGGACGGGGATGACGAATGGTCCCGATGTCGCGCAGCTCGAAGAGAACCTGGTCGCGCTGGGATATGCCACGGGACTCGACCTCACCGTGGACGACGCTTTCACGTCCGTGACGCGTGCGGCCGTGGTGCGCTGGCAGGCCGCGACAGGCCAGGCGCAGTCTGGTGCGGTCGTCTTCGGCAGCGTCGTGTTCGAGCCGTCGGGCGTCCGTGTCGCCTCGGCTTCGGCCGCACTGGGTTCACTCGTGCAGCCGAGCACCCCGGTGATCACGGTGGATTCGTCCGCTGTCGGAGTGATCGCCCAGGTGCCGACGTCGCAGACCTATCTGGTGCACCGAGGAGACGCGGTCTCGATCACGCTTCCGTCGGGCGCGGCCCTGAACGGTCATGTGGCCGCTCTGGCGGGCGTTGCCACGTCAAGCACCGACTCGTCCGGCTCGGGCGGCCAGCCGTCTTCCGGCGGCCCGCGACCGGATGTGACGCTTCCCGTCTCGATCACGCTCGATGATCCGACGGCGGCCGGCGGACTCGATGAGGCGCCCGTCACCGTCACTGTCACGGACAAAACGGTCCGGAACGTCCTCGCCGTGCCGATCACTGCCCTTGTCGCGCTGAGCGAGGGCGGGTATGCGGTCTATGTCATGCATGGCCGCATCCGACGGCTCACCGCGGTCACCCCCGGCCTCTTCGCGTCCACGCTCGTGCAGGTGACGTCGGCTGGGCTCCACGCCGGAGACATCGTCGAGGTGCCGGCGTCATGAGCGAGCTCGTCGTCCTTGCCGGCGTGAGCAAGTCCTACCCTCCGCCCACGCCTGTGAATGCGCTCGTCGACGTCTCCCTCCGTATCGAAACGGGGGAGACCGTGGCGATCACTGGTCCATCCGGGTCCGGTAAGTCGACGATGCTGAACATCCTGGGGACGCTCGAGCAGCCGACGAGCGGAAGCGTGACCATCGACGGTATCGACGCGTCGACCCTCGGCGACGACGCGCTGTCCGCGCTGCGCGCCAACCGCATCGGCTTCGTCTTCCAGCAGTTCCATCTACTCCGTCACTTGAGCATCCTCGATAACGTGGCGACGGGCCTGCTCTACCGGGGTGGCGCCGCAAAGGAACGGAGAGCGGCCGCTCGCGAGGCCCTGGAGCGGGTCGGCCTCGCGGAGCGCAGGAGTCACCGACCGGCTCAGCTCTCCGGGGGCGAGCAGCAGCGTGCAGCGATCGCGCGGGCGATCGTCGGCAGTCCATCCATCGTGCTCGCCGACGAGCCGACCGGGAACCTGGACTCGGTGAGCGGCGAATCGGTCATCGAACTGCTGCGGGGGCTCGCAGGCCCGCGCACGACCGTCGTGGTGATCACTCACGACCCGCGCGTGGCCGCATCCATGCACCGTCGCATCGTGCTGCGCGACGGGCGGATCGTCGACGATGCGGCGGCCGGATGATGCGCGCGGCGACAATGGATGGAGCGCTCCGCTCCCGGATACGCGCCGGTGAGGCCGTACGTCTCGCGGCCGCGGGCCTCGCGGCCCGACGGACCCGCTCGATCCTCTCGGCGCTCGGGATCGCGGTGGCCGTTGCCGCCCTCGTCGCGGTTCTCGGACTCTCGGACTCCTCCCAAGCGCGACTGCTCGCTCAACTGGGGGCGGAAGGGAACCTGCTGACCGTCGCGACGGGCCAGACGTTCAGCGGGAACATCACGCCCCTGCCCACGACGGCGGAAACGATGATCGGGGCCATCCCACCGGTCGAACATGTGACCGCGGTAGGAACCGTAGCGGGCGCGACCGTGCGCCGCAGCGCTGCCGTCCCGGCCATCGACACGTCGGGCATCACCGTCGTGGCGTCCCAAGGCTCCCTCCTGGCGGCTCTGGACGGGCACCTCGTCCACGGGCAGTACCTCGGCCGGGCGGCGAACGCCTATCCAGAAGTGGTCCTCGGTTTCAGCGCCGCCCAGAACCTGGGAATCGACACGCTGGGCCCGCAGACACAGGTCTTCATCGACGGTCGCTACTTCGCGGTCATCGGGATCCTCGGCCCGATCGCGGTCGCGCCCGAACTCGACGACGCGGCCCTTGTCAGCTATCCGCTCGCTGCGGCGGAATTCGGGTTCGACGGCACGCCGACACGGATCTATGTCAGGACCGATCCGGATCGCACCGCGGCGGTGGCCGCCGTGCTCCCGTTCACAGCCTCGCCGGCCGCCCCCGACCAGGTCGAAGTTCGTCGCCCGTCCGACGTACTGGCGGCGCGGCTCGAGGCGCGCAACACCTTCGTGGACCTGTTCGTGGCGCTCGCAGGCGTCGCGCTCCTCGTCGGGGGAGTCGGAATCGCGAACATCATGGTCATCGCGGTCTTCGAGCGACGAACAGAGATCGGCCTGCGGCGCGCGCTCGGCGCGCGGTCGCGTCACGTGGCGGTGCAGTTCTTCCTCGAGTCGGTTCTCCTTTCGGCGTGCGGGGGCGTCGCAGGTGTCGCGATCGGTGCGGCCGTGACCTGGGTCGTCGCCTCGGCCCAGGGGACCCCGCCCGTCGTGTCCGCCCAGGTCGCCGGGCTCGCCGTGCTGGCCACGATCGTCGTCGGCGCGATCGCGGGGATCTATCCGGCGGCACGGGCTGCGCGACTGGCTCCGGCCGATGCACTGCGGTCGGCCTGAACAGCGACGCCGAATCGTCGTGATCCGGCGTATCCGCCTCGACCACTGGCGCCTGTCAGTGGTCGAATCTATGCTGACACCATGTTCGTCGAGGGCACCCTTCGATGGCAGGTCACCGAAGACTGTCCGTGGGACCTGCTGATGGCCCTCGCGCTGCGCGACCTCGCAGGCCTCACCGCTGTCGAGAGGCCGGCGATACCACGGGTCTTCCCGCCTGTCGTGCACGTCATGCACCCGGCGTCGGGGTCGCATCCGCTTCCGCGCCCGACGGTCCAGGGG
>FSUF01000233.1_pt1 | contig 10725 bp, 12 predicted proteins | sample 1637351 | NCBI WGS metagenome assembly FSUF01 (sample SAMEA3914816, study PRJEB12502) | metagenome | biome: forest; material: soil | place: USA | collected 2011-09-16 | depth 0.3 m | reverse complement strand
GCAGCAGGTCGTCGAGCATCGCCCGTCGCTGGGCGTTGGCGGCTGCCGCTGCGCCCATCTTGACGGCGTCCGCGCATTTGAACTTGAGGTTCGCATCCTGCGGCGCGGTCGACGAACCCACGTTCGCACACGCCTTGCGGAAGCTCGCATCCGATGCTGGGCTGTTGATGTCGCCGACCGAGACGTTCTGTGCGACGAGGGCGTACGTGATCGCGAGCAGGATCGTGCCACCCAGGGCGAACAGCGCCGCGAAGACGATGGTGAGGCGGGCGCGAGCGGTGAGCCGGAATCCTTTCATAGCCGGTACCCGGCCCCGACGACCGTCGTGATGAGGGGCGGCTCACCGAGCTTCTTGCGCAGGCGCGCGATCGTCACCGCCACCGTGTTGGTGAACGGGTCGGCATTCATGTCCCAGACGTGTTCGAGAAGTTCCTCGGCACTGACGACGGCGCCGTCGGCTGAGGCCAGGTATTCGAGTACCCCGAACTCCTTGTGCGTCAGCACGAGCGGGTTGCTGCCGCGAGAGACGTGCCGTCGCGCCCGGTCGATGGTGAGGTCGTCGCGAACGACGACGGCAGGCCGCGAGGGCTCGCGGCGGGCGAGTGCACGTACACGGGCTATCAGTTCCTCGAATGCGAAAGGTTTGCAGAGGTAGTCGTCGGCTCCGAGCTCGAGGCCCGCGACGCGGTCGTAGACCTCGGTGGCCGCCGTGAGCATGATCACCCGCGCGTGTCCGTCCACCTTGGTGAGTTCCCGGCACACGCGATCGCCGTGGACTACCGGAATGTCGCGGTCCAGCACGACGACATCGTAGGCCGTCGCACCTGCCTGCTCCAGTGCGCTCGCGCCGTCGTAGACGACGTCTGCAGCCATGCCGGCATCGCGCAGGCCTTCCGCGATCCGGTCTGCAAGCAGCTGGTGGTCCTCGACGACAAGGATGCGCACGGTCCAATTGTGCGTCCCGAAAGATGACAACGGTCTAACACGGCCTGTTCGATTCGTGTAATGCGTCAGGCCCTAGAACGGAACCAGCACTGGACGCGCCCGCGCCCAGTCGGGATCACAAGCTCCAGGAGATCGATCATGAAGATCATCGTCACAGCAGCTGCGGTGTGCTCGCTCGTTCTGCTGCTCGCCGGCTGCACGGGCGGCATGGCGAGCGACGTGCCTCATCTCGGAAGCGGATCGTCGAATGCCGCCGCCCCGGGCGCAGCCCAGCCCGCAAAGCTGCACGCGGCGGCGGACTGCATCCGCTCGCACGGCGTCCCCAGCTACCAGGACCCCGTAGTGGACGCGTCGGGTCACGTCTACACGGACTCCCGAAGCATCCAGAACCTGAGCAGCTCCCAGGGGCAGGCGATCGAGCAGTCCTGTTCGTCCCTCATCGCCGCAGCGGGGTTCTCGCCGGCTGACGAGCCGCCGGCTCCCCCCGCGCTCGTTGCCGCCGGGGTGAAGGCAGCTGTGTGCCTTCGGGCCCACGGGTTGCCCGACTACAGGGACCCGAAGAGCTCCACCGCGTTCACCCCGGGCCATGGATTCGGGCTGACCGCGGACGAAATTCCGAACAACGGGGCTCTCGGAAAGCAGGACCCCGCGCTCCAACGGGCGTTCACCGCCTGCAGGAAGCAGCTCGACGCCGAGGTGCGCGCGTCGTCGCTGGACTCGCTCGCTCATGGGTAGGCGAGCGGTGCTGGGCATCCTCGTGACGGGGGCAGTCGTCATTGCCGGGTCACTCGCGGGATTCCTGATGCTCCATGGGAGTGCGACTGGCGCGCCGCCGTCGACCGCTGTGCCAGTGTCCACCGCCGTGGTGAGGCGTACGACCCTGTCGAGTACGACCCAGCTGTCGGGGACACTCGGCCATGGGCCGGCGTCGCCGGTCTTCGGCGGCGCCCCGGGCGGGACCGTGACAGCGCTGCCCGCACCGGGGACGATCGAGCAACGAGGGGCGAAGCTGTTCGAGGTGGACGGCGCACCCGTCACTCTCCTCTACGGGGCACGCCCCGCCTGGCGCGACGTCCAGTGGGGAGTTGCAGACGGACCGGACGTGGCCCAGCTCGAACAGAACCTCGTCGCGCTCGGTTATGGTGCCGGCCTCGGCCTCACGGTCGACGGCACCTTCACTTCGGTCACGCGTGACGCCGTGGTGCGATGGCAGCGCTCCACCGGCCAGACCCCGACGGGTTCGGTCGTCGCCGGCAGCGTGGTCTTCGAGCCGGCAGCCGTCCGAGTGGCATCGGCCGTTGCCGCGCTCGGCTCCCTCGTGCAGTCGGGCAACCCCGTGATCATGGTGGATTCCGCGGCGGTCGGAGTGGAGGCTCACGTTCCGACAGCGCGGACCTATCTGGTGCATCCGGGCGATGAGGTCACGATCACGCTCCCCTCAGGCTCTGTGCTGAACGGCCGCGTGACCGCCCTCGCGCGTGTGGCCGCCGCGAACGCCGATTCGTCCCGATCCGGGAGCCAGTCCCCGGGTGGACAGCAGGATGTGAGCGTTCCGGCCTCGATCACGCTCGACGATCCGACAGCGGCTGCCGCACTCGATCAGGCGCCGGTGACGGTCACCGTCACCGACAGGACGGTGCGGAATGTGCTCGCAGTACCGGTGACCGCTCTTGTAGCGCTGAGCGAGGGCGGCTACGCGGTCTACGTCGTACAGGGAGGCGCCAGGCGGCTCACCGCGGTCACCCCGGGCCTCTTCGCCTCCACGCTCGTGCAGGTGACGTCGCCGGGACTCCACGAGGGCGATGTCGTCGAGGTTCCCGCGTCATGAATGATCTCGTCGTGCTCGCGTCGGTGAGCAAGTCCTACCCTCCGCCCACCCCGGTGAATGCGCTCGTCGATGTCTCGCTGCGGATCGAACCGGGGGAGACGGTGGCGATCACGGGACCGTCCGGGTCCGGCAAGTCGACGATGCTGAACATCCTCGGGACTCTCGAAGTGCCGACCAGCGGAACGATGACCATCGACGGAATCGACGCCTCGAGGCTCGGCGACGCTTCACTGTCCGCGCTGCGCGCCAACCGGATCGGCTTCGTGTTCCAGCAGTTCCACCTGCTCCGCCACCTGAACATTCTCGACAACGTGGCGACAGGCCTCCTTTATCGGGGAGTGACCGCCAGAGAGCGGAGATCCGCGGCGCGTGACGCCCTCGAGCGCGTCGGTCTCGCGCATCGCAGTGACCACCGGCCGGCCCAGCTCTCCGGCGGAGAGCAGCAGCGTGCCGCGATCGCCAGGGCGATCGTCGGAAACCCCTCGATCATCCTTGCCGACGAACCGACAGGAAACCTGGACTCGGTCAGCGGCGAGTCGGTCATAGAACTGCTCCGGGGGCTCGCCGGACCGCGCACAACCGTCGTGGTGATCACCCACGAGGCGCGCGTCGCCTCGTCCATGCACCGCCGCATCGCCTTGCGCGACGGGCGTATCGTCGACGATTCGGCGGCCGGAGGATGAGCGGGATCGGCGAGGAACTCCGCTCACGCATACGTGGGGGCGAAGCCGTCCGGCTGGCGGCCGCGGGCCTGGCAGCTCGCCGGACGCGCTCCATCCTCTCAGCGCTCGGGATAGCGGTCGCCGTGGCGGCACTCGTCGCTGTCCTCGGGCTCTCGGATTCATCGCAAGCGAGACTGCTGGCGCAACTCGGAGCGGAAGGAAACCTCCTGACCGTGGCGACCGGCCAGACGTTCAGCGGGAACGTCACACCGTTGCCCGCGACAGCCGAGACGATGATCCGGGCGATCCCGCCCGTCGAACACGTGACGGCGGTCGGCACGGTCGCGGGCGCGACGGTGCGTCGCAGCGCCGCTGTTCCGGCGATCGACACGTCGGGTATCAGCGTCGTAGCAGCGCAGGCCTTCCTGATGCCTGCACTCGGCGCGCACCTCGTTCGCGGGCAGTACCTGGGGCGAACGGCGAATGCCTATCCCGAGGTGGTCCTCGGCTTCAGCGCGGCCCAGAACCTCGGGATCGACACCCTCGGTCCGCAGACCCAGGTCTTCATCGACGGCCGGTACTTCGCTGTCATCGGCGTTCTCGGTCCGATCTCGGTTGCGCCGGAACTCGACGATGCTGCCCTCGTGAGCTTTCCGCTCGCGACGACGGAATTCGGCTTCGACGGGACGCCGACGCGCATCTATGTGCGGACCGACCCGGACCGCACCACTGCTGTTGCAGCCGTGCTTCCATTCACTGCATCGCCGGGCGCCCCCGACCAGGTAGAGGTGCGAAGGCCGTCCGACGTGCTGGCAGCCCGCCTCGAGGCGCGCAACACTTTCGTGGACCTGTTCGTCGCCCTCGCAGGCGTCGCGCTCCTCGTCGGCGGCGTGGGTATCGCGAACATCATGGTCATCGCGGTATTCGAGCGGCGAACCGAGATCGGCCTGCGGCGGGCGCTCGGCGCGCGGTCTCGTCACGTGGCTGTGCAGTTCTTCCTCGAGTCGGTGCTCTTGTCGGCATGCGGGGGTGTTGCCGGGGTCGCAATCGGCGCAGCGGTGACGTGGATCGTCGCCACCGCCCAGGGGAGCCCGCCCGTCGTCTCGGCGCAGGTGGCTGCACTCGCCGTCCTGGCGACGATCGTCGTCGGCGCGATCGCCGGGATCTATCCGGCAGGACGGGCTGCGCGACTTGCACCGGCCGACGCGCTGCGATCCGCCTGAGTGGTTGCCGTGGACACTGGCGGGTGAAGGACGTCGAATCTATGCTGACACCATGTTCGTCGAGGGGACCCTTCGATGGCAGGTCACCGAGGACTGTCCGTGGGACCTGCTGATGGCCCTCGCCCTCCGCGATCTCGCGGGCCTCATCGAGGTGGAGCGTCCGCCGATCCCACGGGTCTTCCCACCTGTCGCGCGCGCGATGCATCCGGCCTCGGGGTCGCATCCACTCCCACGTCCTGCGGTTCAGGGGAGTGCTTCGAGTCCTGACCGAGCGTCCCTCGCCGATCATTGGCGGGGGTGGTGGGAGTTCACGCTCCAACGCGAACAACGTCCCATCGTCTCGCTGGTGAAGCCACCGCATTTCGAGGTGTTCGACCGGGCTCTCGAACTTCAGGATCTCGTCAACGAGCACTACGAGGAGGCGTTGGCGTGGACGGCTGAGCGCCACTCCGAGTACGCCCGGTTGAGCCTGCTCCAGCATTCCCGTCGCGCCGCCGACATCGTCGACGTGGTGCGCGACCGGGAGCACGAACTTCGACGGCAGGCCGGCTATTTTCGACTCGACATCTACGTCCTGCCCCTGGCCGAGCCGGGCGCGTGGATCGTCGCGCCGCACACGGTGGTGGTGAGCACGTCCCTCAGGGACGACTCGGCAGCCTTCCGCGAATGGTTCACTCCGGTGATCGCCGCGCTGGTTTGAGCGCGGCGATGACTGGAGACGGTGTGGGCTAGGCCGTGTTGATCAAGTGGTTCCGCTGCTGAGTGGGCGAGTCTTGACGGGTGACGCGACACGAGGTCTCTGACGAGGTGTGGGCCGTGATGGAGCCGCTGATGCCGACGGTGTCAGGGAAGATCGACTGGGTGGTCTCGATCGACTCGGCGATCGTGCGTGTGCATCAACACGGCGCGACCCTCAGTCGCGGCACAGGGGGCTCCACTGAATCACAAGAATCCGCACGTCGAGCCGCCTGACCACGCGATCGGGCGCTCCCGTGGCGGGCTGACGACGAAGCTGCATCTGGTTTGCGATGGGCGCGGCAGGCCGCTGGGCATGATCGTGACTGGCGGGAACGTGAACGACACCACGATGATGACCGCGCACCGCCGGAAGAAACCTGGCCGGCCGATCGACTTCGGGGCCCAGCAGCAGGAACGCTACAAGGGTCGCAATGTCGTTGAGCGTTGCTTCAACCGGCTCAGGCAGTGGCGTGGGATCGCGATGCGATCAGACAAGACCGCGGGCAACTATCGCGCTGCGATCTGCCTCGCTGCGACCCTGATCTGGATGAAGACGGGCCTCGCTCAACTGAGCTGATCGGTGGTCTCATCCCTGTGGTTGCGCAACGCGGACGAACCGGGACATCGGTCTCGTTGCCGTGGAATGGGGCGAGATGACGGTGATTGCGTCGGTGCGGGAGGATGAGGAGATGAACTCCTATGTGCGCCCGTCGATCGATGCGCCGGTCTTCCGTGACCCCGGCGGCCAGGTCATCGACTACGGGAATCGGTGGGGCGGGTCGCCCCCGGGGGAAACCTACTCGGTCGACACACACCCTGAGCGTTTCGCACCAATCCACACGGTTGCCGACGCGCTCATCGCACACCTGCGTGACACCTACGACGTCGAACTGATCGAGGGTGAGGAGACAGCGGAGGATCTACTTCACCCGGCCCCCGAGGTGGTGCGCGCGGTGCTGGTCCGGCCGAACGACCCGGCGTGCGCCGCCCTGACGTTCGTGTTCACCGCATACCCCGGCATCTTCCTGCACGCAGGTTTGCTGCACGACTTCCACTACCCGGTATGCGGCTGCGACGCGTGCGATTCCAATTGGGAAGCCGAAGCGGAGGAACTGGAGCAGCAAGTGCTGGCGGTCGTTACCGGAAATTATCGGGAGGCCATCGATCGCGGATTCCGCCCCTGGGTTGAGTACGCGTTCACCTACCCTGGCGGAGCATCCTCCGGGCGATCTCGCGCCCAAGACATCCCCGCGGAACGCGTCAAAGCGGCGACACCCATCCTCCGAAACCTCTCCGAAGGGTGGGCCGCCTGGCCCGACGCAACTTCAGGCTCTTGATCAACACGGCCTAGGCCGGCCGCTTATCCGGCGACGTGGTATGTGCCGGGTCGGTCTCGGCGATGTCACCGACGGCCTGATCGATGCGCGCGAGCGCCGACGCGTCGAGCCTGATGCCGGCAGCTTCGGCGTTGGATGCGACCTGCTCGGGACGCGAGGCGCCCACGATTGCGCCTGATACGTTCGGGTTCTGAAGCACCCAGGCCACGGCGAGCTGGGCCATGGTGATGCCGAGTTCGTCGGCGATCGGCTGAAGCTTCTGCACCGAGGTCAGAATGTCGTCGCGCATGAATCCCTTGATCGTGTTCGCTCCGCCCTTCTCATCCAGGGCGCGGCTCCCCGCCGGCGCATCGGAGCCCGGCTTGTACTTGCCGGTGAGGACACCCTGGGCGACCGGCGACCAGACGATCTGTGAAATGCCGAGCTCCGCCGATGTCGGGACGACCTCGGACTCGATGACCCGCCAGAGCATCGAGTACTGCGGCTGGTTGGAGATCAAGTGGATACCGAGTTCCCTCGCGAGCTTGTGTCCGGCACGCAGCTGGTCGGCATTCCACTCGGAAACGCCGATGTAGAGAGCCTTGCCCGCGCGAACGACGTCGGCGAACGCCTGCATCGTCTCTTCGATCGGCGTCTCGTAGTCGAAACGGTGGGCCTGGTAGAGGTCGACATAGTCGGTGCCGAGGCGTTCGAGCGACCCGTCGATGGATTCCATGATGTGCTTGCGCGACAGCCCGACGTCGTTGTGGCCCTTCGGACCGGTCGGCCAGTACACCTTGGTGAAGATTTCGAGGGATGAGCGTCGCTGACCCTTGAGCGCATCGCCGAGAACGCGTTCGGCCCCGGTGTTCGCGTAGGCGTCGGCCGTGTCGAAGGTGGTGATGCCCGCGTCGAGGGCGGCCTGGACACACCGTTTCGCGACGTCGTTCTCGACCTGCGAAGCGTGGGTCAGCCAGTTGCCGTAGATGATCTCCGAGATCTTGAAGCCGGAGTTTCCGAGGTATCTGAATTCCATAGGGGAAACGCTACTCGCTTCTGATGGCGGGTATTTCCACGGTGAATCGGGTACCGCCGTCCGGCGCAGAGCCTGCTGAAATCGACGCACCCAGATTTACACGATTCGAACATTCCGCCCGCCCGCAGCCGATTCGCGCGGGTCCACTGCAGGCGCGCGTGGCAAGCTGGGGAAGTGGGACGAGCGGATGGCAGCGATCGGCGTGTGACGACCGATGCGGTCGACGACGCCACGGCCACCATCCTGCACGTCGACATGGATGCGTTCTTCGCCGCAGTCGAGCTACTCGACCATCCGGAACTGCGGGGCAGGCCGGCGATCGTCGGCCATCCCGGCCCGCGCTCGGTGGTCACGAGTGTCACGTACGAAGCCCGGCGGTTCGGTGTGCGGTCGGCGATGCCGGTATCGCAGGCGCTGAGGCTCTGCCCGAGCGCGGTCATCCTGCCGCCTCACATGGAGAAGTACCGCGACTATTCGCAGCGCGTCATGGCGATCTTCTCCGAGGTGACCCCTCTCGTCGAGCCGCTCAGCATCGACGAGGCGTTTCTCGATGTCTCCGGGGCCCGCCGGCTGCTCGGTTCGCCCCGGCGCATCGCCGAACTGATCCGCGCCCGCGTCCGCGACGAGACCGGGCTCACCTGCTCCGTCGGTGCAGCCTCTACGAAGTTCGTTGCGAAGCTCGCCTCCGGGCGTGCGAAGCCTGACGGGCTGCTGGTGATCCCCGCGTCCGAGACCCTCGCCTACCTGCGGCCGCTCCCCGTCGGCGCACTGTGGGGTGTGGGCGAGAGCACGCAGCAGTCCCTTCAGCGACTCGGCCTGCGCACCGTCGCCGATCTGGCTGACACGCCTCTCCCCGTGCTGCAGCGTGCGGTGGGCGAAGCTTCGGGCCGAAAGCTCCATGATCTCGCGAACGGTGTGGATGCCCGCAGCGTCGTTGTGACCTCACGGGAGAAGAGCGTCGGGCACGAAGTGACGTTCGAGCAGGACATCTCCGACCCGGTCAGGCTCCGGCGTGAGCTCCTTCGATTGTCCAGCCAGGTCGGGGCGCGACTGCGCAAGCACGAACTCGTGGGGCGTACCGTCGCGCTCAAACTCCGGTTCTCTGATTTCCGCACCGTCACCCGTTCGCGCACCCTGGCCGAGGCGACCAATGTCGGACGCCGCATCTTCGAAGAGGTGACCTCGATCTACGACGGCCTCGGCCTCGGCCGGACGCCCATCCGGCTGATCGGGGTGCGCGTCGAACAGCTCGGCGACGCGGGCGGCAGCAGGCTTGCGCTGTGGGATCCCGATGAAGAGTGGCGCGAGGCGGAACGCACGGTCGACCAGGTGAGCGCACGCTTCGGCCGGGGAGCGATCGGTCCGGCGTCACTGGTCAGGCAGGCTGGGCCCATTGTCGGGGAGACAGCGAATCCGCGAGCGATACCCGACGACTGACCCGTCTGTACAGCGGAGTGAATGGCCGGCGCAGGCAGCGCCGGAGTCAGCGCACCCCGATGAGGATGCCCCGGTGGTCGCTGCCATTGGCAGGAAGGACTGTGCTGGTCACAGTCGTCATACCTCGCGTCAGCGCGTGGTCGAGACGCGCGACCGGGAACGACGCCGGCCAGGTGAATCCGAAGCCGAGATCGCTCTGGGCCGCCTCATGCACGACCCGGGTGAGGGGAGTGAACGCGCGGTCGGTCGACGCACTGTTGAAGTCGCCGACGACCAGAATCCGCTCCGAGTGGTCGTTCTTCAGCGTGGAGGTGAGGTTCTCGAGCATCGTGTCACGCTGCTGGTACTGGCCGGGACGCACAGAAGCCAGGTGAACGGCGTAGACCCTGGTCGGCGTGCCCGGGGTTGCCAGGTCGACCCAGAGCGCGCGGTCCCAGCCGAGCCCGAGGTCGAGCGGGTGCATCCCGGAGATCGGAATCCTGCTCCAGACGCCGACCGTGCCGACTACGCGCGAAAACCGATATGTCCCATCGAGGGCGGAATCGATGGCCGCACGAGACGTGGCATCGAGTTCCTGCAGCGCGATCACGTCCGGATGCTTGGCTGCGAGGTCGACAGCGATCGCGCCCGCTGCCGCGTTCTGGGCGTGGATGTTCTCACTCGCGACGGTCAGGGACGTGGCGCCGGTCGCCATCCCCGGCAGCATCCCCGGCCCGAAGGTGAGGGACCAGATCGCCGCGGCGACAGCGACACAGAGTCCACCGAGGAGGGACAAGCGCACCAGCGCGGCGATTCCCAGCAGCAGGATGACGCCGCCCAGCCAGGGAAGGAACGTCTCGCCCAGGGACGCCGCCCCGCCGACGTCGGGCAACAGTCCATGCCAGAGGATCAGCGCGCCGACGAAGAGTGCCGGCACGCCGACGGTGATACCGCGGGTCCCTCGGGCAACTCTGGCGTTCGACACTCGACGATTATTCCGTGGCCTCCGGGGAGAACCGTCCGCAAACGCTGGACGGAGCCTGTACACGAGTGAAACCACCCTGTTCACCGACCGTCCCGGCGGGTAGCGTGGCAGCATGACGAACACCTCCCTCCGGCTCGCGGAAACACTGACGTCCAACGGCATCAGGTCGGTCTACGGTGACCCGGTCGAACTCGACGGATTCACGCTCATCCCTGTCGCACTCGTGCAGTACGGTTTCGGCTCGGGCTCCATGGGCGGCGATGAAGACCGCAGCGCGGGCGGCGGGGGTGGCGGTGGCTACAGCATTCCGCTCGGCGCATATGTGAGAGACAGCGATGGTCTGCATTTCCGGCCGAACATCATCACGCTCATCGTGGTCGGCATCCCGTTCGTGTTCGTCTCAGGTCTTGTCTGGACCCGCATCATCCGCGCACTGAAGCGGTAGCTTCCACTGGCGCCGCGGGCGGTGCGCAGCACTAGACTGTTCCACGAACACGGGAGTCCGGTGAGCCGGGCTGAGAGGAAGCTTCTCAAGCTTCGACCGTCGAACCTGATCTGGATAATGCCAGCGCAGGG
>FSUF01000796.1_pt1 | contig 10791 bp, 11 predicted proteins | sample 1637351 | NCBI WGS metagenome assembly FSUF01 (sample SAMEA3914816, study PRJEB12502) | metagenome | biome: forest; material: soil | place: USA | collected 2011-09-16 | depth 0.3 m | reverse complement strand
TGATCATCTACCCGATCATCCGCACCCTCATCATCTCGTTCTTCGACGTCAACTCCGCGCTGGCGACCGACACCCCGTTCGTCGGGTTCGCCAACTACGCCGGCGTGCTGACCAGCCCGGGCTTCTGGGCCTCGATGGGCAGGACGCTGTACTTCACGATCGTCTCGACGTCGCTCGAGCTGATCTTCGGGCTGATCATCGCCGGCCTGCTCAACGCGAAACTCCGCATGCGCTGGCTGTTCCGCGCGATCGTCATCATCCCGTGGGCGATCCCGACGATCGTCAACGCAGCCATGTGGAAGGGCATCTTCAACGCGCAGTACGGCTCACTGAACGCCCTTCTCACCCAGCTCGGGATCATCCACGACTACCAGGCGTGGCTCGGAGACCCGACGCTCGCTCTCAACATGGTGATCCTCGCTGATGTCTGGAAGACGACGCCTCTGGTCGCGTTCTTCCTGCTCGCGGGACTCGCCAGCATCCCGAGCGAACTGTACGAGGCGGCGAAGATCGACCGCGCGCGCTGGCCGAGGATCTTCCGCTCGATCGTGCTGCCGATGCTCATACCCTCGATCTCGATCGTGCTCGTGCTGCGCACCGTCGAAGCGTTCAAGGTGTTCGACATCGTCTACGCGATGACGCGAGGCGGCCCGGTCAACGGCACCCAGACGGTGGCGTACTACGCGTACACCACGGCATTCTCCGACCAGAACTTCGGCGTCGGATCGGCACTGTCGTACATCATCGTGCTCGTCATCCTCGCACTCACCGCCATCTACCTGCGCCTGTTGCGGCGATCGGAAATGAGCCTCCTGTGAAACGCTCCACCCGCAACTCGATCCTGCTGCACCTTGCTGCGCTGGTCGTCTCGGCGTTCATCCTCCTCCCGTTCGGCTGGATGGTCGTGGCGAGTGTCACACCCCAGCGCATCCTGATCACAACGCCGCTGCAGTGGATTCCCGACACACTCGACTTCAGCCGCTACCAGCAGATCTTCCAGGGCGGCGCGGACAGCGTGGGAGCCACGTTCCGGGCCGCGATGGGCAACTCGGTTGTGGTCGCCGTGGGCACGGTCGCCATCTCGATGGTCGTCGGCATCCTCGGTGCCTACGCCTTCGCGCGGCTGCGCTTCAGGTTCCGTCGCGCGATCCTCATGGTGTTCCTTGCAACATACATGCTGCCGCAGATCGCGCTTCTGATCCCGCTGTATCTCATCCTCAATTCGCTCGGCCTGCTCGACACGACGACCGGTCTGATCGTGGTCGACTGCGCGCTCGTCATCCCGTTCGTGCTGTGGATCCTCAGCAACTACTTGATGACCATCCCTGACGAGCTCGAAGAGGCGGCGCGGATCGACGGCACCAGCCGCCTCGGCGCACTCTTCCGTGTGATCCTGCCCGCTGCCCGACCGGGAATCTTCGCGGCGATCATGTTCGCGTTCCTGCTCGCCTGGGACGAATTCATGTACGCCCTGATCTTCACGTCATCGGATGCGGCCAAGACACTCCCTGTCGCCATCAGCGAGTTCGCGGGCCGCTACACCACCGATTTCGGGCTCGTCGCGGCCGGAGGCATCATCGCAGCGCTCCCGCCGATCATCATCGCCATTGTGTTCCAGCGCTACGTCGTCAGCGGCATGGCTGCCGGAGCCGTCAAAGGATAAGGAAACCGCATGTCAAGCAAGATCCCATTCGTCGATGCGATGCGCTCGCAGCCCGAGAACCTCGCGATCGCCCACTCCACCCTCGTTCGCGACCTCGACCGTGCCACGATCGCTGCCTGGAAACCGGGGGAGACGATCGCGGTGGTGGCGATGGGCGCATCCAGCCATTCGGGTCATGCACTCGTCGCGGTACTCGTTGCAGCGGGCTTTCGGGCGATCAACCTGACGGCGTCGGACCTGGTGGGGACCGGCGAGGTGCAGCAGGCGGACCACTATGTGATCGTCTCGGAATCGGGGCGGAGCCCGGAGCCGATCGAGGCTGCCCGGCGGCTGACCCCTGGTCGACGCATCGGTATCAGCAATTTTCCGGACGCCCAAATCAGCGAAGTGATCGACGTTCGCCTCGGGCTGGGCGGATTCGACGACTCCCCGGTCTACACGGTCGGCTTCACCGCGACGCTCCTCGCGTACGCGCTGCTGCTCGACCACCAGGGCGTCGTCGCCGACGCCGCAGTGGCGCGGATCCCCGCGCTGGTCGCGGCTGCGCTCGCGGACTACGACGCGGTTGCGAGCACGGTCGGCAGGATTCTGGCGAACGCCACGGCGATCGACGTCATCGGGCGGGGCACCTCCTACGCGACCGCTGCGGAGGCGTCGCTGATGATCCGCGAAGGACTTCGCACGCCGAGTGCCGCGTTCGAGACGTACCAGTACCTGCACGGACCGATGGAAGTGTTGCGCGACGACCAGGCTCTCCTGATCTTTGGCGACGGCCGCGAGTTGACGGTTCCAGATTCCGTGCTCGACGCGGGAGTGAAGGTCGTGCTTGTGACTGCTGCCGCGCGCAGCGAGGTGCCGTCGGCGGGGCATCCGAACCTGACGATCGTGCCCCTCGACCCGGCGCTGAGCGGCTTCGTGCGGCCGATCGTGGAAATTGTCTTCACCCAGCTCGTGCTTGCACATGCGGCCGAGTCCAAGCCGTTTCCGATCGAGCAGTTCGTGTACGAGCAGAACGACACGAAGATCGCTGCGCTGTAGCGGGCGGCGTTGGGTGTCGCCGCACGGATGAGGGGCCCTAGTTGAATCAAACGCCGGTCGCGATCTCAGAGTTCGGGCGCAGGCCCTTCGAGGCGTCGAATGGTTCGATTCTTGGGCGCGTCGCACCCGGATCAACTGGGCCGAATCGTCAGGTGAGATGTGAGCCCGAATGTTCACTCCTTTCGGCATACTAGGCAATGCAATCTAGGAGAAGACGTGCCCTCGAAACGAGTCCCGATCACAGGCGCCCTGTCACTCACGGCTGCATTGACCCTCACAGGGTGTTCGGCGGCGGCCTCCGCGCACCCCGAACCCACCCAGACCCCGACCCGCTACATCATCCCGTACTCGACTCATCGCGCGCCTGACCCCGTGGCCACCACTGGCTCGTCGAAAGAGGCAGGAGGCAGTGGTTCCGCATCGGCCCAGAACACCTCTCTCTCGCAACTGTGGGCGATCAGTAACGGGGATCCGATTCCGGCGGACCAATCAAACCCTCTAGCGTGGCGGATCGACGATTTCGCGAACGCGATCCAGGCTCGATGCCATCCGCAGCTCAGCGCGGCCGATCAGGCAGAGCTGACTTCCCTGTATGCCTCGTTCACGCGCACGCTTGAAGAGCGTCCCCTAGCGGTTGACCAGGTCCGCCAAGCTAAGAACGCATATTTCGACCGGGCTACCGCCCTCTGCATGTGATCGCGACCACGGACTAGTGGACGCGACGATGATCCCCGGCCAACAGAATGATCACCCCGACCGCTGCGACAAGGACACCGATCCAGAGGCCGGTAGTGTCGGGCGAGATGAAGTGGGCCCCCGCGGAGAGTTAGCCGCTGTAAATCAGAAACGGGATTGAACGCGAGGAGGAGACCACGACTGACGCATGGTCGGCTCACGCCTCCGCAGCTAACCGCCGGAGGACACCCCGATCGATGCCGGCACACCGACCGCAAGCAGAGGGCGACATACGGGCTTCGAGGGACAGCGATGCCTGGCGTCGTGGTCCGCTCTGCGCCCTGTTGCGCATAGTCATGCAAAGACACTTAACCGCGTGTGTCGTGTGATGTTTCAGGCATCGGTGACGTTGAAGGATTAAGACGTCTCTGCTCCGGGTGTGACCCAATCTGTGACTGGCGTTGATGCCTTCGAATCTGATCTGTCCACCCGGGGCAGGGTTTGCGAGCCGGCCAGGGCTGGCATGACCTTATAGGAGCTTGGGAAGAAGCCCCGTCAACGTCTTGTCTGCCCTCCCTGACCGGCGCGCCTCCGCATCGGAATGGAAGGCAGAACCATCATGACAATGATCCAGCCGGAAGCCATCGCCGGCATCGACACTCACGCCGACACCCATCATGTCGCGGTGATCGACACGACGGGCCGGAAGCTCGGCGACGCCGGCTTCCCGGCAACACTCATCGGTTACCAAGCGATTGCCGCCTATATCGCCGCGTTCGGCCTCGTCCGACAGGTCGGCGTCGAGGGCACGCACTCCTATGGCGCCGGGGTCACCCTGCATCTGACGGACGTTGGGATCCGCGTCGTCGAGGTGATTCGCCCGAACCGGCAGGTTCGACGGATGCGGGGCAAGTCGGACCCGATCGACGCCTACGAAGCCGCAGCAACAGCCTTGGCCAGCAATGATCACCCCGAACCGAAGCAGGCCGACGGGACGGTCGAGGCGATTCGCTTCGTCCACGCAGCCCGACGGAGCGCCGTCAAAGCGCGTGTCGCGGCGCGTGTCCAGATCAAGAGCCTGCTGGTCACGGCCCCGGAAGGAATCCGGGCCCGCTACCGCAACCTCACCGACACGGCTCTGTTTCCCGCGCTCGCGCACGCACGGCCTGCACGGGAGGAGAACACGCTTGGCCGCACGGTGATCGGTTCGTTGAAGTCGTTGGCGCGGCGCCACCAGCAGCTCACGGTCGAGATCACCTCCCTCGAGGCCGAACTCGAACAGTTGGTCGTCCTGGTCAACCCTGGTCTGCAGCAGACCCGAGGCATCGCCACCGTCACCGCCGCTCAACTCTTGATCACCGCCGGTGAGAACAGCGGCCGACTCAAATCAGAGGCATCTTTCGCCGCGCTCTGCGGGGCCAGTCCCATCCCGGCCTCCAGCGGCAAGACCAACCGCCACCGCCTCAACCGCGGAGGCGACCGCAACGCCAACTCGGCCCTGCACCAGATCGCACTCGCCAGACTGTCCTGCGACCAGCGCACCCGCGATTACGCGGCCCGCAAGCAACACGAAGGCAAAGGAACCAAGGAAATCCTCCGCTGCCTCAAACGCGCGATCGCCCGCGAGGTCTTCCAGCTGATCACCCATCCCGTCCCAGCCGTCGACCACCGCAACTTGCGTCCACTGCGACAGGAACAAGGAATCATCCAAGCCCAAGCCGCCGCCGCACTCGGCGTCAGCCCCGCCCAAATCTCACTCGCCGAAAACGGCCACATCCAAGACGCCGCCTTCCTCACCACCTACGAAAACTGGCTCCGAAACAGCACCTTGACACCATAGGAGCATCAGTTCTACATACGGGCGGCCGCTCTGGTTCCTAGGCTGCGACCAGACCCGGACGGGGGCAGGCAGCGGTCCCGCCGAGTTCACTAATCTTCAGATCATGGGGGTGAAGATCGAACGAGCAGGGGGCTGGGTCTATTTCGGGTGGTCGGCCACAGTACTGCTGGTTTGGCTGTTCATCAGCTTCGGTCCGTTCTGGCATCGCGACATCTTCGTCAGCGAGCAGCAGAACGTACCGCTGCAGGGTATGAGTATGTGCAGATTTTCCTGGGTTCCCTGCTGGTGGCTGCCATCTACGGATGCGTCTCGCTGGTCTTCCTCCTGAACCGAAAACGGGCCGGAGGCATACCGATAGTGTTCGTAAGCTTCGCCGTGGTCATCGGGGCGTTGTCGTGGATTCTCGGGATCTTCTCGAACGCTGTAGGCCACATCGATTGTGCCGATAGCTGCGCCGCGTACATCCCCGATCGAGCCGCGACGCAGAGGCTTGATTCTCTGCTGCTGCCGTTCGCAATGCTCGTCCCACTGGCCTTCCTAATCGTTGTCATCGTGGGGCGAGTACTCGAGCGCCGCGGAGTCCGCACAAGGGCGTGACTCTTGGGCACGCCGAGTCGAGGGATGAAGGGGTGCAAGGAAAACAGCCGTTCGGCTTCTTCGACGCAACAGACCGAGTAAGACCTGGGTTGTACCGACAGGAGGGGCGACGAGCCGGGTAGGGTGAGCCCGTGATGATGGATGCCGACGCATTGCTGCGTGGACCATGCAGTCGAAGCGCGGCACTCGATGTGGCGGCCCGGTCGGAAGCCCTGCTGAATGCGCCGATCGATGAACAAGTTGCGGACCGGGCTACACGGTCGTCCAGTTATTGTCGCTTGTCCAGATAAGTTGGACGCGCACAAAAATTGGACGGAGTGGCATGGATGCTCAGATTGCGAATGAACTCGCTTCGCAATCGCGGACAAGCGTCAGCTTCGCGGCGGGAAGACGCCCTGCATCGCGATGATGTAGTTCAGCACCAGGTAGGGCGGCATGTTGTTGTGCGGCTGCCCGCCGCCTGCCACCCCGAAGGCGCCGGCCGAGGTGGCGACCGTCGCCCCTGCCGCGCTGAATGTCTTCTCGGTGAGGCGGCCGTAGCGGGCGCTCGCCCAGGTGTTGCCGCCGGGCGCGTTCGTCGTGCCCGGCGCATCCACCGCTTTCACAGTGTGGGTGTGCGCCGGGATCTCCGATTGCAGCAGCGTCACACTGTCGGCGCCCGCGGTCTCTCCGAGCCCGCGCAGGCTCAGCCCCGGTCCCTGGCCGGCGCCCAGTACGGTCATGCCCTGCAGGTTCGGCAGGGCGAAGGTGCTTTTGCCGTCGCCGCCGTAGGTGGTCCCGAGCAGCGAGAAGAGCGCTACGTTCTGCGAGATCGGCAGCAGCTGTCCATTGCAGAACGCCCAGCCCTGGGGCGCGAAGTTGAAGCCGACAAGTCGGATCTCGGCGACGAAAGGATTAGCCATGGTGTCGATCCACTCAGTTCTGCGACGGGAAGATGCCCTGCAGGGCAATGATGAAGTTCACGGCGAGGTACGGCGCCAGGTTCGGGTGTGCCTGGCTGCCGCCCGCGCTGGAGACGGTGGCCGGGTTCATCGCGGTGTCCGGGGAGGTCGCGTACGAGATCTTCCCGGTGCGCGCGAAGTGGGCGCCGCTCGGGGAGGCCGTGTCGGCGACACCGAAGGTGGTCGGATGCGCGTGCGCCGGGAGCTCAGACAGGCTGAGCGTGTGCGCGACCTCGCCCGCGCTCTCACCCATGCTGCGTCCGTTACCGAAGTGCACGGGCATCCGGCCTCGCAGGTCGGGCAGTCCGAAGTTCACGCGGCCGTCCCCACCGTAGGTGGTGCCCAGCAGTGAGAACAGCGCCTGGTTCTGGTTGATGGGCAACAGTTGACCGTTGCACAGGGCCCAGCCCTTGGGGGCGAACGAGAACGAGGCCAGTTTGACCTCGGCGAGGAATGGTTGAACCATGACGTCTCTCAGGTTTGCGACGGGTAGATGCCGAACAACGAAATGATGAAGTTGATCGCGAGGTAGGGCGGCATGTTCTCGTGCGGCTGGTTGCCGCCGATCGGGGTGAGCGTGTCCCCCGCCATCGGCGCGGCGGGTTGCGTCACGGCGAATGGGCTGTCAGGCCACGCTGCGAAGTTCGCGTTGGCCGGGTTCGCCGTGTTCGCGCCGGTGCTCGTCGCCAAGGGGGCGTGGGAGTGGTTGGGGATCTGGTTGAGGTTCAGCGTGACCGCTTCGACGCCGCCGGTATCGGCCAGCACGTAGTTCGCCCCGCCGCCGGACCCCTGGTGCACCGGGATCCGTGACTGCAGGTCGGGCAGCGCGAAGGTGCTCTGCCCGTCACCGCCGTAGGTGGTGCCGATCAGGTTGAAGAGTGTGTCGTTGTCGCTGATCGCGACCAGGGCGCCGTTGCAGATCGCCCAGCCGGCGGGTGCGAAGTTGCCCGCGAAGATGCGGATCTCGCCGACGTAGGGGGTAGCCATCGCAGGTCACTCCTTTCTCTGGTTGAAGACAGCGTTGAAATCAATGCCGCTGTCGCGTGCGCCGACCGGCACAAGGAAGACAGCGAGCGGCTCGTGGCCGTCGAGGGTGAGGTCGTAGGTGGCCTGTTCAGTCGGCGCGTCCGGCCCACCGGTGAACGTGAGGGTGAACGATTCGAAGTCGCCGAACGTGACGCGCTCGCTGCATTCGGTGAGTACGAGTTCGACGGCGCGGCCGTCCGGGGCGGTGAGGGTGACCCGGGAGCCGACCGATGCGGCCCAGTCGTCGTAGGCCGGCGCGCTCATCCGTTCGCTCCGGCTTCGCGCGTCGCGCGAGTGGTGGTGGATGGCCGTGACATCAGCGCGTCGCCGTCGCGCTCGTCGACGGTTGCGAAGCCGAATCGCTCGTAGAGGGCCCGTGCGACGGTGTTGCCGGTGCGCACCTGCAGGCGTATCTCGTGCCCGGAGGCGTCAGCCTCACGCGTCAGCGCGCGCAGAAGTTCGGAGGCGGCGCCGCGGCCGCGGTACGCGCTGAGCACGGCGATGTTGACGATGAGGATGACCTGCTCGCTCCGGGCGACGATGGCGCGACCCGCGGGTCGCCCGTCGAGTTCGACCACGGTGCCGGTTGCGGCCGGATGCGCCGTGGCGTATCCGACGGTCTGGGCGCGGAATTGCAGGTCGAGAAGGCTCGCGAGTGCGTCACCTGCGAGGCCGGCCGCGGCGAACTCACCGGAGCGCGCATCGTTGAACAAGGCGCGCACGAAGGCGGCGTCCGACGGGTTTTCGGGCCGGGAGTGCAGTCGCCCGGTCGTGCTCGTCGGCATCAGGCCGTCCGATTGACGATCGCCTGCAGCGTGCGGTTAGCCCCACGGGGTCCGATCGGCGTCAGGAAGAGCGTGGTCGTCGGTATGCCCGTGTGCCGCAGCGTGTAGATGCCGTCGCCGGCAAGGAATCCGAGGGTGGTGAAAAGCAGGCTGAAGCGGCCTTCGTCGCCGGGCTCGGCAGACGCGAGGTCTTCCACGGCCGTCAGGGTCAGGTCGATCGTGCGCGTGCCGTCACTGCCGCGGAACGTTTCGCCGACAGCGGGCAGGTAGAGCGAACGGGTCGGGTCGACTCCCGCCTCGAGCGCATTGGGGTTCACGCGTGCCGTCGACGGTGAGCTGGCGAACGCTGGACCGGTCTGTGTCGCGATCGCAACCGCTGCGAAGCCGAGGCCTCCGAGGCCTGCGGTCATCACGGTGCGGCGGGAGACCTCGGGCACCGGCGGTCCTCCTTCGTGTGGCGACCGGTTCGGGGCCCGGTCTGAGTGCGAGCATAGGGCATTGCATGCAACCCGCAGCCGGGCCACGGACGTTTGTCGCCCGTTTTGGGGACACGCCCCTCATTTGACACGCTTTCGAGGGCCATCCGGCCACGCACCTCACCCAGTAGCATCACGTCTGGAGCACTAATAGCCAGCGACCCGGGTTGGCAGAGGGAGTCGCGTCACCCCATGGCACATGCATCTGCCCGAGCGTCAGCGCTCCTCATCGCCATCGCTGTCGTGTCCGGAGGGATGCTCGCTGCCGCATTGCCCGCGCAGGCGGCCGGAACCGTCCTCACCGTCGCAACGAACGCCGACGAGTCGGCCGCGTTCGTCTGCACGCCATCCACCACCCGGCTCGACCCGCTGACCCTGCGCCGCGCGGTCTGCCTCGCGAACAACGCGGGTACTGCGACCGTGCAGCTCTCTGGGGGCACCTATTCGCTTGATGGTGCCCTCGGCGCCATCAACGTCGGAACGTCGGCGGGCAGCGATCTGACCCTCCAGGGTCTCGCCGCGCCGGTCACGACCATCTCGGGCGACGGTTCCCACCAGGTTTTCGACCTCGACCCGGCCCAGGTCGGCGGGGTTCGGGTGACGATCTCGGGCGTGACCGTTCAGAACGGCGTCGACAACGTCTACGGCGGCGGGGCGATCATCGGCGGATCCGGAAACGCCGGCACCGCGGACTCCCTCACCATCACCAACTCGTCGTTCCAGAACAACGCCGCCAACACGACGTCGTCGCCGAGCAACAACCCGGGTGGCGCGATCCAGTTCATCGGCGGGTCGCTCACCGTCTCCGGCTCGACGTTCTCGGGCAACGCCTCCGGCAGCTCGCCGGGTGGCGCAATCGCTTACCAGGCGCAGGGCGCGGCCTCGGGTGAGTCGCTCAGCATCGCCTCGAGCACATTCTCGAACAACACGACCGATGCCTCGGCGGGGCTACCCAACGGTGGAGCGGCGATCGTCGTCGACGACCTGGCGGGCACGACCCCGCTGTCGATCGCGACGACCGTTTTCGGCGCCAACGTCGCCTCCGGTTTGAACGCCCAGGGCCGCGGAGCCGCGATCTGGGTCCGGAGCGGTACCCTCTCCCTCACCTCTTCCACGTTCGGGGGCAACCGGGTTCTCGGCGGCTCCGGCGGCGGTGTCGTCGATGTCGCAGGCGGCACCCTGGACGCGCACTTCAACCGCTTCGACGGCTCGTCGAGCGGGCGTGCGCTCTACGCCTCCGGTGGCAACGTCCAGGCGGCTGAGAACTGGTGGGGGTGCGCCGGCGGGCCAGGAGCGACGGGTTGCGACACTGTTGCGAGCGTGGCTCCCGCGACCCTCATCACCACGCCATACCTGACGCTCACTGGCTCGGCGTCGCCGGCGCTCATCCTTCCGGGCGGCAGCACGTCGGCGATCACCGCCAGTCTTCTGGTCGACTCGTCGGGCGGCGCGGTCGCGGCAGCGAATCTTGACGCTTTCACGAGTGCACAGGCTCAGTTCACGGCTCCCCTGCCGGTGAACGCGAGTCTCAGCAGCCCGGTCGGGCTCTTCGCCTCGGGTGTGGCATCCACCACCTTCAATGCCAATGCGGCGACCGGGCCCGGCTCCGTGAAGATCGGGCTCGATAAGGCGTCGGTCTCGGTCCCCGTCGGCATCGCGGTGGCGCCCGCCTTCGCCTCGGCTTCGACCACGACCGCGGTCGTGGGGGCCGTCTCGACGTTCACCGTCATCGCGCCCGGCTACCCGGTGC
>FSUF01001794.1_pt1 | contig 10838 bp, 9 predicted proteins | sample 1637351 | NCBI WGS metagenome assembly FSUF01 (sample SAMEA3914816, study PRJEB12502) | metagenome | biome: forest; material: soil | place: USA | collected 2011-09-16 | depth 0.3 m | reverse complement strand
GCTGCCTTCTGGCGGCACACTGTGCGTTGCCGCCGGCGCGAGCCTCTCCCCGCCCTACATGAACAATGCTTCGGGTGCGCTCGTGATCGCCGGCGGGGCGAATCTCACTATGCCGTTCGTCTCGGTCGGCACGGGCTTCGCCCTCACTCTCGAAGGAACCGCGGTCTTCGCGGGGCTCAACATCAACGGCTCTTCGCTGATCGACGTGGCGTCGGGCGGCAACCTCACAATCTCCAGTTCGTTCTCACCGGGCACCGGTTCGATCACCAACGCCGGCACCATGCACGTCGCCTCGTCGATGGATCTCAACACTGCCGTCAGTCTCACGAATTCGGGCACGCTGAACGTCGACCAGAGTTCGACCCTCAACGGACGCTTCGTGAACACTGGGGTAGCGCAGATCGCCGGCACCTTCACGGTCAACGGCTCGGGGCTCCTGCAGAACGACTGTGCGATATCGCTGACCGGCGACCTCAACAACAATGGCGCCGCCTCGACGAACCAAGGCATTGTGCTCGTTTCGGGGCGCTTCAGCAACAACGGAACCTGGGGACAGGGGGCGGTCGCAACCCTCGCCTCAGCGACACTGAACGACGACGGCCACGTGACCGGATTCGGTCAGTACCACTTCAGCGGCGCGACGAGCGTGCAGGGCTCGTTCGTCGGCGACTCGTCGAGTGCCCCCATCGTCGTCGACAGTACGGCGCCCCCTGGCCAGATCTTCGACGTGCAGACCGGCACGGTCGCCAACGTCGTCCGCGGCGTCGTCGGCCAGCTCAGCCTGCTGTCGTTCCCGGCTCCTGACTGCGCGACACCTCGGCCGTCAGCGGACCTGATCGTGGCCAAGACAGGACCTGCGACGGTGATTGAGAACACAACCTTGACGTATTCGATCACTGTCGAAAACGCGGGTCCGGAGCTCGCGAACGCAGTAACGGTGACGGATGCGCTCCCGGCCGGCCTGACCGCAGTTACGGCTTCGGCGGGCGGAACGGTCGGCGCGACCACCGTCACCTGGAACCTCGGGACGGTCGCGGCGGCGAGCGCGGTCACCCTCACCGTGACGGGCACCGTCACCTCTGCACCGGGCACAATCCTGACCGATGTCGCGAGCGCGACCTCGACGACCCCCGACCCCGACCCCGGCAACAATGACGGATCGTCCGACTCCAGCCGAGCGCACACGCTCGTCGTCGCCGCGCTCATACAGAACACCCCGCCCATCGCCAATGACCTCACCGTGCAGGGCACCACCGGCAGCACAATCCTGAGAACAGTCACCGCTTCCAACGCCGAACCCGAGCAGACGCTGCGCTTCGCAGTCGTATCGGGCCCGTTGAACGGCAGAATCGCGATGCTGCCGGGCGGGGGGTTCGCGTACCGCGGCAACCGTGCCTTCACCGGCGTCGACACCGCGACGTTCCAGGTGTGCGACAACGGCCTCCCGTCGCTCTGCGATCAGGGCACGATAACCTTCAACGTCCTGCCCGTCGCGTCGGACGACGTCGCCGTGGTCTTCCAGAACCAGTCCGTGGTGATCCCGATCGTTCCCGACAATTCCACGCCGGGCGCCGTTCTCATCAGTCCGCTCGCCACGCAGCCTGCGCACGGCACCGTAACGCTCGATGCCGTTGCCGGCACCGTCACGTACGCCCCGAACGCCGGCTACCTCGGCACCGACTCCTTCGTCTTCACAGTCTGCTCGCCGACAGCTCCCACGCTCTGCGACAGCGGCACGGTCGCGATCATCGTGATCAGGCCGAACCAACAACCGCTGATCGACGACCTCACGATGCATACGACCGCCACAGTTCCGGTGGAGCAGCAGCTGACGATCAGCGACCCCGACGGCGATCCGTTCATCGCTTCGCTCGGCGTCCCATCGACCTTCGGCACAGCCACCGTCGACGTGACAGGACTCACCCGTTTCGTGCCACGGGGTATGTTCGCGGGCCGCGACGAGTACACCGCAGTTGCGTGCGACACAGGCACCCCGGTGCTGTGCGCCACCGGAACGGTGACGGTTGACGTGCTGCCCGTCGCCAGGGCGGATTCGGCCACGACCCCGGCCGGGGTCGCCGTGACGGTCGACGTGACTGCGAACGACCTCGGTACGGTGGATGCGCCAACGATGACCACGGGCCCGCGCCACGGTACCGCGACCGCCGCAGGGAGGGTGTTCGTCTACAGACCTGACGCTGGATTCGTCGGCACGGACTCCTTCACCTACAGCATCTGCGCTGTCAACGCGGTGGACCTGTGTGCGGTGGCGACCGCATCCATCACCGTTACCGCAGTCGTGCCTCCGAGCCCGCAGCCCAGCCCGCCGCCCAGCCCGCCCACACCGACGAACCCGGCCGGATCACTGGCCGGCACGGGGTCGGACACGGGCGGCTGGGGCTGGCTCGGCCTCCTGGCAGTCGCAGCGGGTGCGGCGATGCTGATCGGGCGGCTCAAACGCCGATGACCTCGGCGCGTTGGCCGAGCGTGACACTTTCGGACGAGCGTGCCTTGCGCAACGTGCACGCTCGTCCGCAACGTGCACGCTCGCCGCGGAATTGCGCGACCGGCCGCTCGGCGCTATCGCGGGCTCAGGCTTCGCGGGCGGCCGGAGAACGCTCGAGGGTGCGAGAGGGGTCGCGTTCGACAGCGCCGCCGAGCACATCGTCGATACGGCCCATGAGCTCGGCAGGGATGGTCACTCCCGACGCCTTCACGTTCTCGACGACCTGCTCCGGGCGGGAGGCGCCGATGATCGCCGCGGCGACGTTGTCATTCTGCAGCACCCAGGCGACCGCGAGCTGGGCCAGAGTGAGGTCGAGCTCGCGCGCGATCGGCGTGAGGTTCTGCACGCGGGAGAGAACATCATCCGTCAAGAAGCGCTTGACCGCTCCGGCACCGCCGCGCTCATCCGTCGCCCGGCTTCCTTCAGGCAGTGCAGCGCCGGGAAGATACTTTCCGCTGAGCACGCCCTGCGCGACCGGCGACCACACGATCTGGGAGATTCCAAGCTCCCTGGAGGTGGGGACGATCCGCTCCTCGATGACCCGCCAGAGTGCCGAGTACTCGGGCTGGTTCGAGATGAGCTGGAACTTCAGCTCCTTCGCGAGGGCGGCCCCGGCCCGCAGCTGTTCTTCGGTCCACTCGCTCACGCCGATGTAGAGCGCCTTGCCCTGGCGCACGATGTCGGCGAACGCCTGCATCGTCTCCTCGAGCGGCGTCTCGTAGTCGAAACGGTGAGCCTGGTATAGGTCGACATAGTCGGTGCCGAGGCGCTCGAGCGAGCCGTCGATGGACTCCATGATGTGCTTGCGAGACAGTCCGACATCGTTGTGACCCCTCGGGCCGGTGGGGCCGAACACCTTGGTGAAGATCTCGAGCGACTGGCGGCGCTCGCCTTTCAGGGCTGCGCCCAGAACGGTCTCGGCCGACGTGTTCGCGTACACATCGGCGGTGTCGAAAGTGGTGATGCCGGCATCCAGGGCAGCACGGACGCATGCGGCGGCAGTGTCGTTCTCGATCTGCGAGCCGTGGGTGAGCCAGTTTCCGAGCGTGATCTCCGAGATCTTGAGACCGGACTGACCCAGGTACCTGAATTGCATTTCGTTCCTCTCGAGCGGCGCACGCCGACCTTCTGCTTCGATGCTAAGCAACTCGATTGATCGAATCCAACAGTAGATTGTTCTCGGATTCATCGATCCGGTCGATGAAACGGCTACCGGTTGAGCTGCAGACGCTTCCATGCCAGCAGCACGGCTCCGAAGCTGACCAGTGCGAGCGGGATCACCATCACGAGCTGCAGCGGCGACACCTGGCTGCCGTTGCTGACCGCCCAGAGGCCCGGTGCAGCGAAGGTGAACCAGCCGTCCGCCCCCGCGATCACCGCCACCTGTGCGACCACGAGAATGCCGATCGCTGTTGCGATGCCGGCCAGCGCAGACCGCCCGAGTGTCGCAGCCCAGGCGACAGGTGCAGCGATCGCCGCGATCAGAAGGCCGAGTATCGCCTGCCTTCCGATCGCTGGGAGGGCATCCTGAGTGACAGGTCCGAGTCCGAAGAGCAGGCCGAAGATGATGAGCACCAGCACGAGCACGAGGCTGACAACCACCGCCCAGATCATGTAGACGATCAGCTTCGCGGCAGCGATCGTGGTCCGGGAGACCGGGAGCGCGAACAGCCCGGTGACGGTGCCGTCAGTGAATTCCCGCCCGAAGATCCAGCTGAGAACGACGCCGAACCCGAAGATGCCCCCGGCGGAAGTGACCTCTGCCGCGGCCCCGAAGTATCCGACCCAACCGCCCGGGTTGGCGATCGGTCCAAGTTTTGCAGCCAACTGCGGATTGGCCGTTCCGACAGCCAGCAGCATGGTCGAGCAGATGAGGGCGATCGCGAGCACCGTGAGGATGGTGGTGGCCCGAACCACCGTCGAGCGCCAGAACTTCGCCAGCTCGGTCACGATTGCGGCGATCATGCTGCCTCAACATCATCGGTCAGGACGAGATCGAAGAACGAGCGCTCGATGTCGACGCCGCGAGGGTCGAGCGTTCCGATGATCCGCCCCCTGTTCATCACCGAGATCCGGTCGGCGATCCGGGCGACCTCGTCGAGGTGGTGGCTGCTCACCAGCACACCCGCACCCTCGGCCGCGCGCCTGAGCAGCGCCTCTCTGAGGAGTATCACGCCCGCCGGGTCGAGTGCGTTGGTCGGTTCGTCGAGCACAATGACGCGAGCGTTATGCTGCAGCGCCGACGCCAGGCCGAGCCGCTGGCGATTGCCGAGCGACAGCTTGCGGAAGCGCAGGGCGGCATACCGGGTCACGTTGAGTTCAGCCAGGATGGCGTCGACCATCGCCACGACATTCGGGGCCGGCACACCGTGCAGCCGGGCACCGAGCGCGAGGTTCTGCCTCACGGTGAGTTCCGCGTAGGCCAGCGGATACTCGACAAGGTGCCCGACGGCAGCCCAGTCGGCGTGCGCGAGTTCGCGGCCTTCGATCGTGACCGTCCCCGCCGCGGGTCGCAGCATCCCGAGCAGCAGGCGCATCAGCGTCGTCTTTCCTGCGCCGTTCAGGCCGACCAGTGCATGGACCTGGCCCGGCCGGATGGTGATGTCGACCGAGCGGACTCCCGCAGATTCGTCGAAGAGGCGCACGAGGCCGCGGGCTTCGATCGCGTTCTCAGCCACGACGGTCTTCGATCACGTCGACAGCGGCATCGATCGCGGAGCCGAGTGGTTCGTCATCGGTGACACTCCACTGGAGCAGCGCCGTGTTGAGCGCGCTCATGACGACCGCGGCGGCGATCTGGGCGGTGCGCCGCGGTGTCTCGTTCGTGGTCAATGCGTCGGCGATGACCTCTTCGGTCGCGGCCGATCCGCGGGTCAGGCTGGAACGAAGGGTCGGCGTTCTGGCAACGATCCGCAGGCGGACCCTGACCTCGTCGGTGGACGGCTCCGGCAGGCTGCGCCACGCAGAACGGATGCCGCGCGCAGCCCTCGCGAGCGGGTCGAGTTGCGAAGACTGGCGCCTGATGGCCTCACCGATCACAGGGTCGTACGGGTCGTCGACGAGCAGTCTCTCCTTCGAGGGAAAGTACCGGAAGAACGTCATCTCGGTGACGCCGGCCGCGCGCGCGATCTGCGCGACGCTGGTGGCGTCGTACCCGTCTGCGCTGAAGAGCTCGAGCGCGGATGCCATCAGCCGCTCCCGGGTCTGCTCCCGCTTCGTGGTCACGTACTGATGTTAGTCACTAACATTGGGGCGGTCAATGACCTCACGCGAGGCTCGTGCGCGCCGACATCCGCTTGCACGCTTGCAACCTTTGCGCTGGCACACAGCTCGCGACACGCGCGGCGTAGAGTGACAGCATCCATTGGTTCGTCAGCGCCTGTCGTCCGGAAGATCCGGAACGGACGGACGAGGAGTAACGGCCGCACCGGGGGAGTACCCACCCTGCGGTCGAGCCCCCACCCACGGAAGCACCACGTCGCCGTCACCCGGCACGACGCGACTTCGGCCGCGCTCTGGACGGGATGCTCCCGCCACCGCTGTATCACGCCACAAGGAGGCGTTCCCATGCTCAAAGAAGCGCACGCAGTACTGCCCGCATCCGATCTCAAACGCGCACAGGAGTTCTACCACAATGCCCTCGGCTACGACCCGCAAACCGAGGAGGACGGCAACCTGCTCTATCGCCTGGACTCCGGCACTTCGTTCGAGATCTACGAGACGAGCAATGCCGGAACAGCGAAGAACACGCAGATGTGCTTTCTCACCGACGCTTTCGACAGCGACATGGCTCAGTTGCGCGAGCGCGGCGTAACCTTCGAGGACTACGACTTTCCCGGTCTGAAGACCGAAAACGGGGTTGCGACGAACCGCGACACGAAGGCTGCCTGGTTCAGGGACAGTGAAGGAAACTTCATCTGCCTGACAGAAGGGATGTAGCGCTCGGGCCGCTGCACGCCACTCACCCCGGATGGAAGCCACGGCCTCGATCTCGACGAGCGCGCCCAGTTCTCCGAGGCCTAGGTTCCTGGGCCGCCACTTCGGTACGTCCCGGCCGGCTCGAGGTGGCGGGGACGCACCGTGGTGGCGGGCACACGCCTACGGCAGCCGGGCCCAGTAGGTCCCGTCGGGAAACGCGTACTCGGCGAGCGTCGTCTCGTAGATCTCCGCGCTGTAGCCGGGCGCGGACGGCACAACGTATGCCCCGTTCTCGACGATGCACGGGTCGACGAAATGCTCGTGCAGATGATCGACGTACTCTGTCACCCGGTTCTCGAGCGAGCCCGACACGGCGACATAGTCGAAGACGGAGAGGTGCTGCACCAGCTCGCAGAGGCCGACACCGCCGGCGTGAGGGCACACGGGAACACCGAACTTCTTCGCCATCAGGTAGACCGCGAGGATCTCGTTGATGCTCGCCAGTCGTGCGGAGTCCAACTGGCAGTAGTCGATCGCCTCGGCCTGGAACAGCTGCTTGAAGAGCACCCGGTTCATCCCGTGCTCGCCGGTGGCGACACCGATCGGCGCCACCGCCCGACGGATGGCCGCGTGGCCGAGCGCATCGTCGGGGCTGGTGGGCTCCTCGATCCAGAGCGGCTTGAATTCGGCGAGCGCTTTCACCCAGTCGATGGCTTCCGGCACATCCCACACCTGGTTGGCGTCGATCATCAGGTTCGCGTCCCAACCGATGACGTCGCGGGCGATCCGGCAGCGCCGGATGTCGTCGTCCAGGTCTGCACCGACCTTGAGTTTAATGTGCCGGTAGCCGGCATCGACCGCTTCCTGGCAGAGCCGGCGCAGCTTCTCGTCCGAGTACCCGAGCCAGCCCGCGCTTGTCGTGTAGCAGGGGTAACCGGATGCTTCCAGCTCGGCGATGCGCGCCCCGCGCGTCGGCGCCAGCTCGGCGAGGAGAGCGATCGCTTCGTCGCGGCTCAGCACGTCCGACAGGTACTGCAGGTCGGCCACATCCACCAGCTGCTCCGGCGACATGTCGGCGAGCAGCCGCCACAACGGCTTGCCGGCGAGGCGGGCGGCGAGATCCCACAGAGCGTTCATGACGGCGGCCATCGCGAGATGTTCGACCCCCTTCTCCGGCCCGAGCCAGCGCAGCTGGGAGTCCGACTTCAGCTCACGGTATGTGCGACCGAGGTCGCCGACGAGCTCCTCGACGCTGCGGCCGATCAGCGGCTGCGCGCGATGCTGTGCTGCGAGCACGCAGATGTCGTTGCCGCGGCCGATGGTGAAGGTGAAGCCGTAGCCCCGGACATCCGGCGAATCGGTGCGCAGCACCACATAGGCCGCGGAGTAGTCCGCGTCTTTGTTCATGGCGTCTGAGCCGTCTGCGCTCAGCGAGGTGGGAAAGCGCAGGTCGTAGACGTCGACTGCTGTGATCGTCGTCATTTGCGCTCCCCTGCCGGCCGCACGCGCAGGTGCGTCATGCCTCCGTCGACTTCGAGCGCGGTTCCCGTGATCGAGCCGGCAAGCGGGCTCGCCAGGAAGGCGATCGCGTCTGCGACCTCCGACGGCTGCAGCATGCGCCCGGTCGCCTGGCGGGCATCCAGCGCGGCCCGTTCGGCCACCGGGTCGGCGAAACCTTCGAGCATGCGCTCGACGAACGGGGTGTCCACTGTCGCCGGGCTCACGCAGTTCACGCGGATGCCCTCAGCGATGTGGTCGGTCGCCATCGCATACGTCAGCGCGAGCACCGCGCCCTTCGACGCCGCGTAGAGCGCACGCTGCGGGAGCCCGTTGAGCGCTGCGATCGAGCACAGGTTCACGATCGCCGCCGACGGCGAGCACCGCAGCCACGGCAGGGCAGCGGCCGTCACCCGCGCCATTCCGACAACGTTCACGTCGAGCACGCGCGCCCATTCGGCGTCGTCGTTCTCCTCGACCGTTCCGACCGCGCTGATGCCGGCGTTGTTGACGACCACGTCGATCCGGCCGAACGATTCGGCGACCGCCGCAATGGCGCGTTCGACGCTCGACCGGTCGGTCACGTCGGCTTCGAAGGCGACGAGCGGATGCGGAACCTCGGTCGTCCGGTCGAGCACCGCCACCCGGGCACCGCGCGCCGCGAGCTTCTGCGCTGTGGCAAGGCCGATACCGGATGCTCCCCCGGTGACCACGGCCACCAGGTTCTCGAAGTCGTTCATGCCTGCACCATCTCCTGCCGGGCCCGTCCGAGCCCATCGATCTCGAGTTCGACGATGTCGCCGGCTCGGAGATACGGGTTGCCGGGGAGGCCGAGCGCCACGCCGGCGGGAGTGCCGGTGTTGATGACGTCGCCGGGGTGCAGCACCATGAACTGGCTCAGGTACCAGACCACGTGGGCGACGCTGAAGAGCATGTTCGCGGTCGTGCCGTTCTGCCGCACTTCGCCGTTCACCCACAGGCGCAGGCCGAGCTGCTGCGGGTCAGCGACCTGGCCGGCGGGAACCAGGTCGGGTCCGAACGGGTTGAAGGTCTCGCAGCTCTTGCCTTTGTCCCACTGCCCGCCACGCTCCAGCTGGAATTCGCGCTCCGAGACGTCGTGCGACAGGGCGTACCCGGCGACGTGGGCGAGCGCATCGGCGGGCGAGTCCAGGTAGCGGGCGGTCGTGCCGATCACGACGCCGAGCTCGACCTCCCAGTCCGTCTTGGTGGACGCGCGGGGAATGAGAACATCGTCGAATGGTCCGACCATCGTCGTCGGATCCTTCATGAAGACGACCGGCTCTTCGGGGATGGCCGCGCCCGTCTCCTTGGCATGGTCGCTGTAGTTGAGGCCGATGCAGACGATCTTGCCGGGGCGTGCGATGGGAGCCCCCACGCGAAGGGTGCCGGCGTCGAACTCGGGAAGAGTGGCCAGGGCATCCGCCACACGGGCGAGGCCGCCCCCACCGAAGAACGCTCCGTCGAAGTCGGGCGTGATGGAGCGCGCGTCGAGGGTGCGCCCGGCGTGCCGGACGACGGGGATCTCCCCGCCGGGCGCGCCGAGGCGGGCGAGGGTGAACGATTCAGTCATGGGGGCCTTTCGTGTTGTCCAGCTGGTAGAAGGAACGGGCGGTGCCCGAGAGGATCGCCTGCCTCTCGCCGGGGGAGAGGTCGGAGAGGAGGTCGGAGATGCCGGTTGCTCCCTCACTCAGGCGAATTGGTCTGATGACTCCTAAGCTGTGCGCATGGCAACACGCGAAACCGACGGCATCCCGCCCCGCTCCCGGTCGAACGTCGTGATCGACGGAATCGTCGACATGATCACCAGCGGACAGCTGCGCGCTGGGTCGCGACTGCCCGCCGAACGTGAGCTCAGCGGACTGCTCGGGGTGTCCCGCGGACCTCTGCGAGAGGGGGTTCGGGCCCTCGTCATCCTGGGCGTCCTCGAGACGCGTCAGGGCGACGGCACCTACGTGACCTCCCTCGACCCCGGACAGCTGTCGGCGCCCCTCGGGATGCTCGCCGAGCTGCAGAGCCCGGAGGACAGCGTGCACATGCTCGGCGTTCGACGCGTGCTCGAGCCGGAGGCGGCGGCGCATGCGGCGGTGCGCATGACGGATGCGGACCTCGCCGAGGCTGCGCGCATCCTTGACGTCGGCCAGGCGCTCCTCGACGGCGGCACGGATATCGACATCGAGGCCACGATCGACGTGGACACCGATTTCCACCGGCTGATCGCGCGAGCGAGCGGCAACCCGGCGTTCGCCGCGATCATCGAAGCGCTCGTGGGGCGCACGGCGCGCGCCCGTGTATGGCGGGCTATCCACCAGCACGGAGCGTTGCAGGCGACGCAGCAGGAGCACCGGGCGATCCTCGACGCCCTGGTCGCCCACGACCCCGACCGCGCGCGCATCCGGATGAGCGTCCACGTGCTCGGCGTCGAAGAGTTCACTGCCGCGCAGCTCGGCGCTCGCAGCGAGAGGTCCCCCGAAAGCTGACAGGTCAGGCATCCCGCACCAGGCCGCGATCGGCGAGGGCCACCCAGAATTCCTCGGGAATCTTCGCGTCGTAACGGAGTGCGGTCTCCCTGGCCTGGTCTGCCGTGCGCATGCCGACGACGACTGAGACGACCGCCGGGTGCCTGAGCGGGAAGGCGATCGCGGCCTCAGGCAGGGTGATCCCGAATTCGTCGCAGACGTCCGCCAGCTCGTTGGCCCGCGCAAGTATCTCGGAGGGCACCTGCGCATAGTCGTAGGTGGCGTCCGCGGGCGGGCGAGGCATGGCCAGGAGACCGGAGTTGTAGACGGCAGCGGCCACAATGCCGACACCTCTCTCCTCGGCAACCGGCAGCAGGTCGTCGAGCGCTCCCTGTTCGAGCAGTGTGTAGCGACCCGCCAGCATGATCACGTCGATGTCG
>FSUF01001673.1_pt1 | contig 10850 bp, 10 predicted proteins | sample 1637351 | NCBI WGS metagenome assembly FSUF01 (sample SAMEA3914816, study PRJEB12502) | metagenome | biome: forest; material: soil | place: USA | collected 2011-09-16 | depth 0.3 m | reverse complement strand
TTCGTCCACGTGACGATCGGCAGGTGCCCGAAGATGCCGTCGAGGTTGACGGTGTTCGGACGGGTCAGAAGGTGCGACAGCACGTGCAAGCGCAGGTAGGCGTCGGGAGTGGACGCGGGAGGCGCATCCAGGTCGATCTCTACGGTCACGATGTCGACACGCACATTGCGCCGGTCGTCGTCGCCGGCCAGCCCCTCGAACGCGGCCGGCGCGATCCAGCGGTCGCGGCCGGCGGGAAGGCTGCCGAGCTTCGGCTCCGGGAACCAGGTGTCGAGCACGGTGCCGTCGCCGGCGACCGTGGCGAGACCGTACCCCCAGGCGTGGCGGGGCGTGGCGGATTCGGAGGAAACGTCGGCGGGCATGCCTCTAGATTAGTAGGGTGCCTCTCGACCTCAGCGCTTCGTCCATCGACCTCACCCGCCAGATCTGCGACGTCGAATCGGTATCGGGCAATGAGAAGCAGCTCGCCGACGAGATCGAGGCGGCGTTGAGCGGTCTCGCCCATCTGGAGGTCATCCGCGACGGCGACACGGTGGTCGCCCGCACCGACCTCGGACGCGAGCGACGGGCGGTCATCGCCGGTCACATCGACACGGTCCCGCTGAACAACAACCTGCCCACCCGTTTCGAGACCATCGACGGCATCGAGTACCTGTGGGGCCGAGGCACCGTCGACATGAAGTCGGGCACGGCGGTGCAGCTCAAGCTCGCCGCCGAGCTCACCGACCCGACGGTCGACGTGACGTGGATGTGGTACGACCACGAGGAGGTCTCCGCCGACCTCAACGGCCTCGGCCGGCTCGCCCGCCACCGCCCCGACCTGTTCAGAGGCGACTTCGCGATCCTCGGTGAGCCCAGCAACGGCATCGTCGAGGGCGGCTGCAACGGCAACCTCCGCGTGGAGGTGCGCACCTTCGGCCTGCGCGCGCACTCGGCGCGCGGCTGGGTGGGCGACAACGCCGTGCACAAGGCCGCGCCCATCCTGAGCACGCTGGCCTCCTACCAGGCCCGCGAGGTCGAGGTCGACGGGCTGGTGTACCGCGAGGGACTGAACGCCGTCGGCATCTCCGGGGGAGTCGCCGGCAACATCATCCCCGACGAGTGCATGGTGCACATCAACTACCGCTTCGCGCCGAGCCGCAGCTCGGAGGAGGCGATCGCCCACATGCACGAGCTGTTCGGCGACTACCAGATCACGGTCGTCGACCGGGCCGACGGCGCGCGACCCGGCCTCGACGCGCCCCTCGCGCAGGAGTTCCTGGCGGCCGTCGGCGGCGTCGCCAAGCCCAAGTACGGGTGGACGGATGTCGCGCGGTTCAGTGCCATGGGCATCCCCGCGGTCAACTACGGCCCGGGAGACCCTCTGAAAGCGCACGCCGACGACGAGCGCGTCGCCGTGCAGCAGATCGCGGCCGTCGAAGCGGGACTCCGTGCCTGGCTCACCGGTGCCGGCCGCGCCTGAGGAGGCGGCGCCCGGGCAGACCCTGCTCGAGCGCGATCCCTCGGCGCCGACGATCGTGGCTCCCTGGTGGTCGCGGTGGTGGATGCGCGTGCTGGCCGTCTACCTGGCGAGCCGTGTCGTCACCACGACCTTCCTGCTGATCCTGGCGAACGCGCAGGGCCAGAACCAGTGGACCGCCGCGCATCCGGGCTACTTCGATTTCGCGGCGATCTGGGACGGCCGCTGGTACAACATCGTCTCGATCGCGGGCTATCCGTCGTCGCTGCCGACGGTCGACGGGGTTCACGTCACCGAGAACGCCTGGGCGTTCATGCCCGGGTATCCGGCGCTGGTGAACGTGCTGCAGTTCCTGACCCGGATGCCGTGGCCGGTCGCCGCCGTGCTCGTCTCGGCGGCGTTCGGCGCCGGTGCCGCGCTGATCTTCTACCGGCTGCTGCGCCGCCTGCACTTCTCGGCGTCGACGAGCCTGTTCGCGGTGGTGCTGTTCTGCGTCGCGCCGGTGTCGCCCCTGTTCCAGCTGGCGTACGCCGAGTCGCTGTACATCTTCCTGTTGGCGCTCGCGCTCTACCTGCTGGTGGACAGGCGGTACGTCGCTCTGTTCCCGGTCGTCACGGTCATGTCGTTCACCCGTCCGAGCGGGCTCGCGTTCGCCCTCGCGCTGGCGATGCACGTCGCCTACCGCTGGTTCGCCCGCCGCACCGACCCGTTCCCGGTTCGAGACCGGGTGCTGAGCATCTCCCTGACCGTCTTCACCGGTCTCGCCGGTCTCGCCTGGCCCGCGCTCGCCGGTGTCGTCACCGGGTCGTGGTCGGCATACACCGACACCGAGCTCGCCTGGCGCGCTCCATACATCGGCTACGTGCACCTGGTGCCGTTCGTGTCCTGGTTCCAGGGCGCCGACTGGTGGTTCGGCTACATGCTGGGGGTGCCGGGCTGGCTGGGCATCGCCTGCCTGGTCCTCATCCTGGCGATCTTCGCCATCGCGCTCTTCTCACCCGCCGTGCGGCGCCTCGGGGTCGATCTGCGGTTCTGGATCGCCGCATACGCGCTGTACCTCCTCGCGGTCTTCTTTCCGCAGTCGAGCACGTTCCGGCTCCTGATGCCCCTGTTCCCGCTGCTCGCGGTCGTCGCGATTCCGCGCAGCAAGGTCTATCGCGCGGGGCTCGTCGTGCTGTTCCTGGCGCTGCAGGTGGGATGGCTGCTGGTGTGCTGGGGCGTCGACGGCCTCGACTGGTCGCCCCCGTGATCGCCGTGGGAGCCCGGCGCGGGTAGACACACGATTTCCGCACGTCGCCGCGTATGACAGATAATAGAGATACATCCACGAAAGGGGAGCTGCATGGCGGCCATGAAGCCGAGGACCGGGGACGGGCCAATGGAGGCTGTGAAGGAGGGTCGGCTCATCATCGTGCGAGTGCCGCTCGAGGGTGGGGGACGACTCGTCGTCTCCGTCAACGACGCGGAGGCCAAAGAGCTTCACGACGCTCTCGCGAGCGTCGTCGCCTCCTCCTAGCTAGTAAGGAACGGGCCCCCGAGGGGGCCCGTTTCCTGTTCCTCCGGCCGTGCGCCGCGCTGAAACGGCCTACGGGGCGAGTTTCGTGATCTGCAGGAGCCCGTCGCCCGCCAGCGAGAGCGCGCTGACCACGGCGCCGGAAGCGGCGGTCTCGGTGATGAGCGTGCGGAACCCGGTGGCGACGTCGTCGCGTTGCGCGGGGTCGGAGACACGACCTTTCCAGAGCGCATGGGCGACGAGCACAGTGCCGCCCGGCCGCGCCAGGCGCAGACCGTGCTCCACGTACTCGATGACCGACTGCGGGTCGGCGTCGATGAACACGATGTCGTACGAGTTCTCGTTCATCCGGGGCAGCACGTCGAGCGCTCGGCCGGTGATGAGCCGCACGCGGTTGGAGGCGATGCCGGCGTCGGTGAAGAAGCCGCGCGCGTGCTGCTGGTGCTCGAGCTCCGAGTCGATCGACGTGAGCTGCGCCTGCGTGCCCCCGGTGAGCAGCCAGAGGCCTGAGACCCCGGCGCCCGTTCCGACCTCGACGATGTTCTCGGCGGCGGTGGCCGCGACGACGACGGCCGCCTGCGCGCCGACGCTCGCTGCGATCGGGTCGATCCCGAGTTCGAGCGACTGCTGTCGCGCGCGGGCGATGACCTCGCTCTCGACGATGACGTCGTCGGCGAATTTCCAGTTCGATTCTTTGTCTGTCACAGCGCTCCCGGTGATCTCCGGCACCAGGATACGGCCCGCTATCGCAGCTTTCGTGCAGGCGTTCCGCGTTACCCTTATCTCGTGTTCGGATTGACCTTCGAGAAGCTGCTGATCATCGGCGTGATCGCGGCGTTCCTGCTCGGCCCCGAACGGCTGCCCGGCTACGCCGCGAAGCTCGGCAAATTCACCCGCTCGCTGCGCGACTTCGCCAACGGCGCGAAAGACCGGATGCGCGAAGAGATGGGCCCCGACTTCGACGAGGTCGACTGGAAGAAGCTCGACCCCAGGCAGTACGACCCCCGCCGCATCATCCGCGAGGCGCTCCTCGACGACGGGTCGGCGACGGCCGCGGCCACCGCCACGGCGATCAAGCCGGTCACCGAGTCCGCCTACGCCCAGCACCAGCGCAAACTGCAGGCCGGCGCCGTGCCGCCCTTCGACACCGAGTCCACCTGACCCTCGCTTCGCCTCCACCTCGGCTCGTGAGTGCTCCGACTCAGAAACGTGGATGGGCCGCCGGTGTGATCGGGGACGCCCGCCGCGGCTATATCATTCGGGAATGATCGCAACGGAGCAGTTGCTCACCCGCCGGACGATCGCCCGCTACGCCATCGGCTCCCTCGGAACCGGGGGGTTCGCAACACTGCCCGGGCTGGTCCTCGTCTACTACCTGACCGACACCCTCGGGGTCGCAGCCATCGTGGCCGGAGTCGTCGTCACCGTCGCCAAGATCTGGGACGTGATCATCGACCCCGTGATCGGCGCACGGTCCGACCGGATGCTCGCGCGGAGCGGCTCCCGCCGGGGCATGATGATGCTCGGCGCGATCGCCCTCCCCGTGTTCTTCCTCGTGACGTTCGCCGTCCCCGCGGGCACCTCGCAGGCGGCCGCGGCGATCTGGGTGTTCATCGCCTTCCTGCTCACCGCCACCGCGTTCAGCCTGTTCCAGGTGCCGTACATCGCCCTGCCGGCCGAGCTCGCATCCGGCTACGACCAGCGCACCCGGCTCCTCACCTGGCGCGTCGTCGTCCTCACCTTCGCCATCCTGCTGTTCGGCGCGGGAGGTCCCGCGTTGCGCTCGCTGGGCGGCGACGACAAGTTCGCCGGTTACCTGCTGATGGCGCTGGTCGCCGGTGTCGTGATCGGGGCCGGGATGCTCGTCTCCAGCTTCGTCGCACCGCGCCACTCCGTGACCGCCGGCGACGTGCCGGCGCGGGAGAGCATCCGGAGCACGCTGCGCACGAACTATGCGGCGGGCATCCGGGTGCTGCGCGACAGCCAGCCGTTCCGGGCGCTGCTGCTGACCTTCCTGCTGCAGGGGCTGGCCACGGGAGTGATGCTCACCGGCGCCAGCTACCTGGCGACCTGGGTGCTGCACTCCGAAGACGCGGTGACGTTCCTGTTCGTGGCGCTGATCGGTCCGGCCCTCGTCATGACGCCGCTGTGGGCCGTGGTGTCGCGGCGGATCGGCAAGGAGCGCGGGTTCGCCCTGGCGAGCATCCTGTTCGGGGTGGCCGCGCTGTCGATGGTCGCTCTGATCTGGGCGCCGGGGGCATGGGTGTACCTTCCGGTGGCGCTCGTCGGGGCGGGCTACGCGGGCATGCAGTCCCTGCCGATGGCGATGCTCCCCGATGTGATCTCGCACGACGCCGAGCGCAACGGCGCGGGCCGGGCGGGGACCTTCGGCGGCATGTGGACGGCCGGGGAGACGACGGGCATGGCCCTCGGTGCGGCAGTGTTCACGATCGTGCTCGGCGCGGCCGGCTACATCGAGAGCACCGCGGCACCGGCGGTCGCGGCAGCGGGGGAGTCGCAGCCTGCGAGCGCCGTCGCCGGGATCGTGCTCGGTTTCAGTGTCGTGCCGGCCGCGATCGTCGCGGCCAGCCTCATCCCGTTGTTCCGCTACCGCCTGCGCAAGGAGGACATCGATGGTCACCTTTGATTCGACAGCGATCCTGGCCAGGCTCACCGCGTTGCGGGCGGCCGACGCCCCCACCCACGGCGGCCGCGTGCTCAGCTACGTCTACGACTCGGGAGTCGCCGCCATCGACGAACTGGCGGCCGACGCCGTTCGCCTCGTGCAGCCGGTGAACGGCCTCGACCCGACCACTTTCACCTCGGTCGCGGTGATGGAGCGCGAGGTGCTCGGGTTCGCGCGCGAGCTGCTCCACGGCGGCGACGACGTGGTCGGCACGGTGACGTCCGGCGGCACCGAGTCGTGCCTCCTCGCGGTGAAGACGGCCAGGGACGTGTGGCGCGCTGCGGGCGGCACGGGTCGCGCGCGGCTGGTGGCACCCGTCTCTGTGCACGCCGCCTTCCAGAAGGCCGCGCACTACTTCGATCTCGAGCTCGACCTCGTGCCGATCGACCCGCAGACCGGCGAGGTCGATCCGGCAGCCCTGATCGGGCGACTGGGTCCGGATGTGGCGCTCGTGGTGGTCTCGGCCCCCTCGTACCCGTTCGCAACGCTCGACCCGGTGGAGGAGGTCGCGGCGGCCTGCGATTCGGCCGGGATCGCCTGCCACGTCGACGCCTGCATCGGCGGCTGGATCCTGCCGTTCTGGCGCCGAGGGGACGGGACGCCCCTGCCGACCTGGGACTTCCGGGTGGCCGGTGTGACGAGCGTGTCCGCCGACCTGCACAAGTTCGGCTATGCGCCGAAGGGCGCGAGTGTTCTGCTGCAGCGCGGACGCGACCGCCAGCGCGCCCAGTACTTCGCGACGACGAGCTGGCCCGGCTATCCGGTGGTGAACCCGACGATGCTCGGCTCCAAGTCGGCCGGAGCGCTGGCGGCCTCGTGGGCGATCGTGCAGGCGCTCGGCGCGCGCGGGTTCGCTCAGCTCGCCGAATCGTGCAGGCGGGCCACCAGTGCCCTCGCAGACATCATCGGCGACATCGAGGGGCTGCGCATCGTCGGCGACCCGGTCGGGCCGTTGCTCGCCGTCGCGACCGACGAGGGCGTGCCCGCCGACCGTCGTGTCGATCCGCACCGCTGGGCCGACCGCGCACGCCGTCGCGGCTGGCTGCTGCAGCTGCAGCCGGGACTCGTGCAGGCGGACGGGACGCGCATCCCGCACACCACCCACCTCACGATCACTCCGGTGACCGAGGAACTGGTCGATGAGCTCGAGGCCGTGCTGCGCGCCTCCGCCGACGAGGTGAGGGGCGAGCCGCGCCCTGACCCGTCGGCCGTGCTGGCGGCGCTGCCGCCGCACCTGCAGGCTGCAGCCGGTGCAGGCGAGGCCGGGAGCGCAGGGGGAGGGGCAGGCGCAGGCGACCGGATGCTCGACTCGGACACGGCCGCGGGCATCCTGAGCGCGATCGGCCTCGGCGTCGACGGAGACGACGCCAGCGGTGCGCGACTGCCCGACGAGCTGGCGCCCTTCCTGGCCCTGATCGAGGCGCTGCCGCACGCGCTCACCGAACGTCTCCTGATCGAGCTGCTCGCGCGCATCGTCGAGCCGCCGTCTCGCTGACGGGCCGGACCGTCACGGGCGGTGAAGGGCCGGTCGGATGACGTCGGGAGACGTCGGGAGACCTCAGGAGACGCTGAGGCCGAGCTTGCGGCCGGCGAGCCCGCGTCCGCGGGAGGCCAGCTGGTCGGCGACCCCGCGGATGGCGGCAGCGGCCGGGTCGGCCGGATCGGTCAGCACGATCGGCGCCCCGGCGTCGCCGCCTGCGCGCAACGGGATGCTCAGCGGCACCGAGGCCAGCAGCGGCACGGGCGTCTCCTGGCCGGCCGACAGGCGACGGGCGACCTCGGCGCCGCCGCCGGAGCCGAACAGTTCGAGAACGCTGCCGTCGGGTTGGGGGAGCCCCGCCATGTTCTCGATCACTCCCGCGACCCGCTGACCGGTCTGACGCGCGACCACGCCGCTGCGCTCTGCGACGTCGGCGGCGGCCGGCTGCGGCGTCGTCACGACCAGCACCTCGGCGTTCGGCAGCAGCTGGCCCACCGAGATCGCCACGTCGCCGGTTCCGGGCGGGAGGTCGAGCAGCAGGATGTCGAGGTCGCCGAAGAAGACGTCGCCGAGGAACTGCTGGATCGTGCGGTGCAGCATGGGGCCGCGCCACGCGACGGCCGCCGACGGCGAGTCCACGAACATCCCGATCGACACGACCTTCACCCCGTAGGCGACGGGCGGCAGGATCATGTCGTCCACCCGGGTCGGCCGCGGGGCGTTCCCCGCAGCGTCGACGAGGCCCAGGATGCCCGGGATCGAGAAGCCGTGCACGTCCGCGTCGACGATGCCCACCCGCAGCCCGCGTTCGGCCAGTGCGACGGCCAGGTTGGCCGTGAGCGTCGACTTGCCGACGCCGCCTTTGCCGCTGGTGACCGCGTAGACGGTGGTGAGGGAGTCCGGCCCGAACTGCTGGGCCCTGGCCGCGCGCCCGCCGCGGAGCTTCTCGGTGAGGGCTCTGCGCTCGTCGCGCGACATCACCGAGACGTCGACGGTGACCCCGCTGACCCCTGGCACGTTCGCGGCGGCGGTGCGCACGTCCCGTTCGATCGTGTCTGCGGCCGGGCATCCGACGATCGTGAGCTTGACCGCGACGGTCGCGTGCCCGGCGTCGTCGACCGCGACCCCGCCGACCATGTCGAGGTCGGTGATGGGCTTGCGGATCTCCGGGTCGAGCACGCCGGCCAGCGCACGCTCGACAGCGGCGGCCAGCTCAGGCACGTGCGGTCTCGCCGTCCTCGTCGTCGCGGCTCTCGAGGTCTTCGAGCAGGGCCCGCAGTTCGGCGCGGATGAAGTCCTTCGTCGCCATGTCCTTGATCGCCAGCCGCAGCGCGACCACCTCACGAGCGAGGTACTCGGTGTCGGCGAGGTTGCGCTCGGCCCGCTGCCGGTCCTGCTCGATCTGCACGCGGTCGCGGTCGTCCTGCCGGTTCTGGGCGAGCAGGATGAGCGGCGCGGCGTAGGAGGCCTGCAACGACAGCACCAGCGTCAGGGCGATGAACCCGAGCGCGATCGAGTCGAAACGCCACGCCTGCGGGGCCAGCGTGTTCCAGCCCATCCAGAAGATGACGAAGATGGTGAGGCCCAAGATGAACCAGGGAGTGCCCATCGCACGGGCGATCCACTCGGTGAAACGGCCGAACCGGTCGCGGCTCTGCTCGCCGGCGCGGCGCGGGATGACCGTCGTGCGCAGGCCCTTGGGGGCGTCGAGCCGGGTGTCCTGCTTACCTCGGGCCATTGCCGCTCCTCCTTCCGTTCGCGATCGGGATGCTCCCGGTCTCGTCTGAGACGCGGGCACGTTTCACGGGTTCGTCGTCGTCGTCGCGACTTCGCCAGTCGTCGGGGAGCAGATAGTCGAGGATGTCGTCAATGGTCACCACCCCGACCAGCCGGTGGTTGTCGTCCACGACGGGCAGGGAGACGAGGTTGTAGCTCGCCAGGATGCGCGACACCTCGGCGGCGCTGGTGTCGGCGGTCACCGGTTCCAGGCTCGGATCGAGCAGGGTGCCCAGCCGCACGTGGGGCGGATAGCGGAGCATCCGCTGGAAGTGCACGACACCGAGGAAGCGACCGGTGGGCGCTTCGTACGGCGGGAGGGTGACGCAGACGGCCGCGCCGAGCGCCGGGGCGAGCTCGTGACGCCGGATGAGCGCCAGGCCTTCCGCGACGGTGGCGTCGGCCGACACGATGATCGGTTCGGTGGTCATGAGTCCGCCGGCGGTGTCGGGGGCGTAGCTCAGGAGCATCCGGACGTCTTCGGCCTCCTCGGGCTGCATCAGCTCGAGGAGGTGCTCTCCGCGTTCGTCGGAGAGCTGCGCGATGAGGTCGGCGGCGTCGTCCGGCTGCATCTGGTCGAGCACGTCGGCGGCGCGGTCGTCGTCGAGCTGGGCGAGGATCTGCACCTGCTCGCTCTCCGGCATCTCTTCGAGGACGTCGGCGAGGCGGTCGTCGGGCAGCTCTTCAGCCACTTCGAGCATCCGCTGCTGGGGGAGGTCGAGAAGCGTGTTGGCGAGGTCGGCCGGCTTCAGTTCGGAGTAGGTGGCGATCAACTGCTCGGCCGACTGCGGCTCACCGGCCGGCTGCCTCTCGCGCACCTCGTTCCAGGTGACGAAGGTGGTCGGGCCTTTGCCGAACGGCGAGGACCCGGTCTTCGGGCGCCGCACGAACAGCTGGCTGATCGCCCACTCCCCGGTACTGGACTCCTCGATGGCGACGTCTTCGATGGTGGCCTCGCCGCTGCCGTCGGTGAACGCGACCTTGCGGCCGAGCATCTCGGCGATGACCCGCACCTCGCCGCCGCGCTGCTCGAACCGCCGCACGTTGATGAGGCCGGTCGTGATGATCTGCCCGCTGCCGATGCTGGTCACCCGGCCGATCGAGACGAACACCCGGCGCTTTCCGGGGATCTCGACGATCAGCCCGACCACGCGCGGAGGGTCGTTCTTGCGGTAGACGACGAGAACGTCGCGCACCTTCCCGACCCGGTCGCCGACGGGGTCGAACACGGTGCACCCGGCCAAGCGGGCGACGAACACTCTCGTGGCACTCACATGTAATAACTTAAGCCCTCAGAGCGCCCGCACGCCGTCGGGTGGAAGAATAGGGCGATGAGCACACCGAGTCCGCTGGGCGGACGCAACCGCGCGTTGTTCCCGACCCTCCCACGAGGCGAGGTCGTCGGAACCTTCGAGAGCTATCCCGAGGCGCAGCAGGCCGTCGACGTGCTGGCCCGTGCCGACTTCCCCGTCGACAAGGTCTCCATCATCGGCAGCGACCTGAAGAGCGTCGAGCGCGTCACCGGCAAGCTCAGCTGGGGCAGGGTCGCCGTCGCGGGCGCCGCCTCCGGGGCGTGGCTCGGCATCTTCTTCGGGCTCCTGCTCGTGATCTTCTCTCCCACCACCAATTTCGGCTTCGTGATCGCCGCCGTGCTGATCGGCGCGGGCTTCGGGATGCTCTTCGGAATCGTCTCATACGCGATCAACCGCCGCCGCCGCGACTACACCTCGGTGATGCAGGTGATCGCGACGAGCTACTCGGTGCTGGTCGACCCCGATCTCGCCAATCGCGCGCGCAACCTCATGCAGGGCGCGCCGCAGGAGGCCACGCCGTACGGGCATCCGTCGGAGCCGCCGGTCGCGCGTCACCCGTCCGACCCGCCGCCCGCGCCTCCGGTGCAGCCCGCGCCGCCCGCGCCGCCGGCGCCGCACCCGTC
>FSUF01000446.1_pt1 | contig 10874 bp, 9 predicted proteins | sample 1637351 | NCBI WGS metagenome assembly FSUF01 (sample SAMEA3914816, study PRJEB12502) | metagenome | biome: forest; material: soil | place: USA | collected 2011-09-16 | depth 0.3 m | reverse complement strand
GTTCAACTCGGGCGCCGAAGCGGTCGAGAACGCTGTCAAGATCGCCCGCCACTACACCGGCAAGCAGGCTGTCGTCGCGTTCGACCACGCGTACCACGGCCGCACCAACCTCACCATGGGCCTGACCGCGAAGAACCAGCCGTACAAGAGCGGCTTCGGCCCCTTCGCGTCGGAGATCTACCGCGCACCGCTGTCCTACCCCCTCCGCGACGGCGGCCTCAGCGGCGCCGAGGCAGCGCGCCGCGCGATCCTGCACATCGAGAAGCAGGTCGGGGCCGAGAACCTGGCCGCCATCATCATCGAACCCATCCAGGGCGAGGGCGGCTTCATCGTTCCGGCCGACGGCTTCCTGCCGGCGCTCGCCGACTGGGCTGCCGCCAACGCCGTCGTCTTCATCGCGGATGAGGTCCAGACCGGTTTCGCCCGCACCGGCGCCATGTTCGCCAGCGAGCACTTCGGCATCGTCCCCGACCTGGTCGTCACCGCCAAAGGCATCGCCGGCGGCCTGCCGCTCTCCGCCGTCACCGGTCGTGCGGAGATCATGGATGCACCCCAGGTGGGCGGACTCGGCGGCACGTACGCGGGCAACCCGCTGGCCTGCGTCGCAGCCCTCGCGACCATCGAGACCTACGAACAGGACGGCCTCGTCGAGCGCGCACAGCAGATCGGCAGCATCCTCTTCGAGAAGCTGGGCGCGCTCCGCGACGCTGACCCCCGGGTCGCGGAAGTGCGCGGCTTCGGCGCGATGGTCGCGATCGAGCTCGTGCACCCGATCACGGGAGAGCCGGATGCGGCACTCACCGCCCGCGTCGCGGCTGCCGCCCACGCGGCAGGCGTCGTGCTGCTCACCTGCGGAACCTACGGCAACGTCATCCGCTTCCTCCCACCGCTCAGCATGCCCGACCACCTGCTCGTCGAGGGTCTCGACATCGTCGCAGACGCGCTCGCGTCGATCGGTGCGGTGAACGCGTGAGCCTCCTGACCGACATCCCCGTGTCCGAAGCCGCATCCGCTCGCGAGGCGGAACTGCTCGACCGGGTTCCCGACGGCCTCTACATCGGAGGAGTCTGGCAGGTCGGAAGCGCCGACCCCATCGAGGTCAGCGACCCGGCGACCGGCCGCGTGATCAAGCGGATCGCGAACGCGGGCCCGGCTGACGGCATCCGTGCGCTCGATGCGGCCGTCGAAGCCGCGGATGCGTGGGCGGCGACCCCGCCTCGCACCCGTGGCGAGATCCTGCGTCGCGCCTTCGACCTGCTGCAGGAGCGTCGAGAGGACTTCGCGCTGCTGATGACGCTCGAGATGGGCAAGCCGCTCGCCGAGGCGAACGGCGAGGTCACCTATGGTGGCGAATTCCTGCGCTGGTTCAGCGAGGAGGCGGTGCGCATCGCCGGGCGGTACGGCACCAACCCCGAGGGCACAGGAACGACCGTCGTCTCGCAGCGACCCGTCGGACCGTGCTTCCTGATCACGCCGTGGAACTTCCCGCTGGCGATGGCGACCCGCAAGATCGCCCCCGCGCTCGCTGCAGGCTGCACGGTCGTCATCAAGCCCGCCGAGCTGACACCACTGACCACGCTGCTGTTCGTGCAACTGCTCGAGGATGCCGGCCTCCCTGCGGGCGTCGTCAATGTGATCACGACTTCGGCTTCACGCGCGGTCTCGGCCCCGATCATCGCCGACCCCCGCCTGCGCAAGCTGAGCTTCACCGGCTCGACGCCGGTCGGGCGGACGCTGATCGAGCAATCGGCCGCGAACGTGCTGCGCACCTCGATGGAGCTGGGCGGAAACGCCCCGTTCGTCGTCTTCGGCGACGCAGACCTCGATAAGGCCGTCACCGGAGCGATGCTTGCGAAGTTCCGCAACACAGGCCAGGCCTGCACCGCGGCCAACCGGTTCATCATTCACGAGTCCGTCGCTGACGAATTCGCGCGGAGGGTCACCGAGCGCGTGGACGCGTTCGTCGTCGGCCGCGGCACGGAGGACGGCGTGACGGTCGGACCCCTGATCAACGAAGCGGCTGTCGAGAACATGGAGTCGCTCGTCGCGGATGCGGTTGCCCGTGGCGCCCGCGTCCTCACCGGCGGCGTGCGTCCGGAAGGCGCAGGATCGTTCTACGAGCCGACCGTGCTGGTCGACGTGGCGCCCGGCAGCGACATCGTTCGCGAAGAGATCTTCGGCCCGGTCCTTGCCATCTCGACATTCCGCGACGAGGCTGAGGCCGTGGCACTCGCGAACGGTACCGAGTACGGCCTCATCGGCTACGTGTTCACGCAAGACCTCGGCCGGGCACAACGGATGATCGATCTCATCGACACGGGAATGATGGGCGTCAACACGGGACTCGTCTCGAACGCCGCCGCACCGTTCGGTGGTGTCAAGCAGTCCGGTCTCGGTCGCGAGGGCGGCCTCGAGGGCATCCACGAATACCTGTCGACGAAGTACACACTGATCCCGGCGTCCTGAGCGACACCGGCGCAGAAAGAAGCGAAGAATGAGCGCGATCGAACGCGACGTCGTCGTCATCGGGGCCGGCGCATCCGGCCTCACCGCAGCGACGGAGCTGAAGAAGGCGGGACTGACGGTCGCAGTGCTGGAAGCCCGCGACCGTGTCGGCGGTCGCCTGTGGACCGACCACATCGACGGGGCCATGCTCGAGATCGGCGGCCAGTGGGTGTCCCCAGACCAGGATGCGCTGAAGAGCACGCTGGCAGATCTCGGCCTCGAAACCTACCCGCGCTACCGCGAGGGTGAGAACGTCTACCTCAACGCGACTGGCGAGCTCACCCGGTTCGAGGGTGAGATCTTCCCCGTGCCGCCGAAGACGGAAGCCGAGATCGTCACGCTGATCGAGAAGCTGGATGCACTGGTCGCCGAGATCGACCCGGACCGTCCCTGGGAGCATCCTCGAGCCAAAGACCTCGACGAGATCTCCTTCACGCGTTGGCTCGAGACGCAGACCGACGACCAGGAGGCCCGCGACAACATCGGCATGTTCATCGCCGGCGCGATGCTCACCAAGCCCGCGCACGCGTTCTCGGCGCTGCAGGCCCTGCTCATGGCGGCGAGCGCCGGCAGCTTCAGCAACCTGGTCGACGCAGACTTCATCCTCGACGAGCGTGTCGTCGGCGGCCTCCAGCAGGTTCCGCTGCTGCTGGCCGAACGTCTCGGCAGCGACGTGCGTCTCGGCCAGCCGGTGCGTACGCTCCGCTGGCACGAAGGCGGCGTGACGGCGGTCACCGACTCGATCGAAGTGAAAGCGCGGTTCGCGGTCGTCGCTGTTCCGCCCATCCTGATCAGCCGGATCGGGTACGAGCCGCCGCTGCCCCGGCGCCAGCAGCAGCTGCACCAGCACCTCTCGATGGGTCTCGTCATCAAGGTGCACGCCGTCTACGAGACGCCGTTCTGGCGCGAAGACGGCCTCTCGGGCACGGCGTTCAGCCCGTACGAACTGGTGCATGAGGCGTACGACAACACGAACTTCGGCGACCCGCGCGGAACGCTCGTCGGCTTCGTGGCGGATGAGGCTGCCGACGATGTGTTCGCCCTGAGCGCGGAGGAGCGCAAGCAGCGCATCCTCACCTCCCTGTCGCACTACTACGGCGAGAAGGCCCTCGAGCCGGTCGTCTATTACGAGAGTGACTGGGGTTCGGAGGAGTGGACCCGCGGCGCCTACGCGGCCAGTTTCGACATGGGAGGCCTTGCGCGCTACGGCGCCGACCTGCGCACGCCTGTCGGCCCGATCTGGTTCTCGTGCAGCGACATGGCAGGCAAGGGATACCAGCACGTCGACGGCGCGATCCGCGTGGGCCGCGAGACCGCGGCCGGGATCATCGAGGCTTCGCGCGCGTAATTCATCGCGAGCGTGACACCTCCGGTCGAGCGTGCCCGTTACGCCTGTCACGGTCGACCGGAACGGGCACGCTCGCCGGCAGGGGCTATGCCCGGTGACGGCGGCGCAGGAGGGTGGACCCCAGCAGCGCGGCGCCGGCGATCGTCACGACCGCAGCCGCGACGATCGGGCCGACCAGGTTCGCTCCGGTCGTCGCAAGCGATGCCTCGACATGCTTGGACGCGATCGTGCTGTCGCTGACGGGCCCGGGGATCAGCCTGTCGTCCACGACATCCGCTGCCACCGCGATGAAGTTCACGCTGGCGGTCGGTGCCGCGTTGACTCCATCGACCGTGAAGGACGCCGTTCCCGTACCCAGGCTGGTCGACGTCCAGGATGCGGAGTATGTGCCGTCGCCGTTGTCGGTGACGGGACCTGCAGACCCCATTGTCACGGGGATCGCGACATCATGACCGGCTGCTGCGATCGGGTCGCCGTGCTGGTCGCGAAGGGTCACCGTGACGATCGAGGAGCTGGTGCCGTCAGCGACGACCGTGTCCGGCGAGGTCGAGATGGTCGCGTCGCCGGCGAGCTCCCTCTCCATGACCGTGATGTCGACAGTGCCGCCACAGTTCGGGTGGCCGAGCTCCGAACACGTGTTCACGTCCATCATGTCCGATCCGACCAGGGTCACGCCGGCAGTCGCTGTTCCCGGAGCCGTTGCGCGCGCGGTGATGGTGATCGAACGGGCGGCACCGGCGTCGATGGTTCCCAGGTTCCACCGCGACGTCGCGGGCTCGTAGTCGGTGCCGGCAGGCGATGCGCTCGAGACGTACTGGAATCCGGCAGGGAGGGGAAACTGAAGGTAGGCGTTCGTAGCCGCAGCGGTTCCCGCGTTGGAGACGTCGATGGTGTAGGTGACCTCATCGCCGACGAAAGCTGACGAATTCGACGCCGTGATCCGCGGCCTGAGGTCACTGAAGCCTGCCGCCCAAGAATACTGGGTGTAGTAGCTGACGGTGACGCTTTCGCCCGGCGCCGCAGCGATGTGGAACGCGATCGCCATCCCGTTGTCCTAGAACAGATCGCAGTCCGCAGGCGCGCACGCGTTCGGAAGCGGGCTGTAGTCGAGCAACGCCAGGTTCCTCACCATGGAGTAATAGCCCGCGGCAACGCTGGAACCCGGAGACAGCGAGACGAATGACATGGTGGGCCCGTCCGGGCCGTGCGTGCAGGTGGCGATCTGATGCGTGGAGTCGACTGCGGAGTACCCTTTGTCCGACCCCGCGAAGTAGCAGTCGCCCCATGCCGAGAGCTTGATCTCCTGGGCGGATCCGCTTCGATTCGTGAAGGTCAGGTCACTGCGGGTGAAGTCGTTGCCCACGGTGTAGTTGTGCCTCTGGCTGATGCTGTGGCTGCCGATGGTGGACGCCGTCGTCTGCAACCAGAAGGGGTCTGATGGGGTTCCCGACCCCCCGGCATCCTGTGTGCCGGTGTACGCCATGGTCTTCGAATCGAAAAGCAGCGTTCCGGTGCTGTCAACCGCGTGGATCGCGGTGTTGGTTGCGCCGTCCAACTCGGTCGGACGGTAGAACGCCGCGCCCATCGACGGGTCGGAAGCGACGATCTGCGTCATGAATCGATCGTTGAGTGATACCCGCGTGATCGGGCTGGCCTCGTCGACGGCGATGACCCCGTTCGATGCGGTCGACGACGCGACGGACGGGTCCGCGAGAGCGGGTGCCGCGCCGCCGCCCAGCGCTGTGAGTCCGACGATGACCGCTGTACCGGTCAGCGCGATCAGCCGACGGGTGCTCCTGGCGCGCAGGACTGTCCTGGATTCGAATTGCATGTGTGAAACGCAATCAGCACTTTTCGCCTATCGACCCGAAAATGAATTCTTTGCGTGCTCCGACTCCCGGACTTGAGGGTCCGCCGTTGCATGCATTGCGTGTCCGCGCGTTCAGCCTTGCGTAGTCAGCTCGGCCAGCATCCCGCGTTCGAGAGCGACCCAGACGCGCCCGTCCGGTGCGACGGCGATGCCGTGCGGCTCGCTCGCCGGCGTCGGCAGGTCGTGCAGCGCGAGCTCGCCGGCGTCGGAGACGAAGCCCACCTGGTTGGAACCCCACAGGGTGAACCAGCATCCGCCCGTCGGCGCTGCAGCGATCGCGTGCGGCTTCGAGTCCGGGTCGGGGAGCGGGAACTCGGTGACCACACCATCCCTTCCGATCCGGCCCAGCGCACCGCCGAGGACCTCGGCGAACCACACCGCGCCGTCCTCGGCGACGGTGATGCCGACAGGACCGGATGCCGGCCGCGGCAGCTCGAAGTACTGGATGGCCGCGTCTCCGCCGCGGACATGACCAACGGCATTGCCCTGGTTGAGCGTGAACCACAGGCTGTCGCCCGACCCCGCGATCATCGACACCATCGCATCCGCCCGGCCGACCGGGAATTCGGTGACACGGCCCATGATGTCGACGCGACCCAGGGCATCCGCCGCCAGCTCGGTGAACCAGACGGTGCCGTCGTGCAGGCTCGTGATCCCGAACGGACTGGACTCCATTGTGGGCACGGCGACTTCGTGGAGCACGCCGATGGCGTCACGCGTGGCACGTCCGACGTGAACGATGCGGTTGCCCGTCGAGTCGGTCACCCAGACCGACTCCTCGGTCGCCGGCGACAGCACTGAGGGCTGCGCGCTGTCGCCGAGGTCGACGAACAGGAGGCCGCCCTCGACGTCGCGCCGACCCACGCGTCCCGCGTGCACCAGGGTGAACCAGACGGCTCCGTCGTCGGTGACGGTGATTCCGTATGGGCCGGCGTTGGCATCCGTGACGGGATGCTCGACGATGCGTGTCACAGCAGTTCGAGCCTGGCGCGGCGGTCGTACACAGTGCGGCCGCCCACTCGCACGAGGGCGGAGTCGCCGAGGGAGGTGACGAGCACCGACCCTTCGCCCTGGAGGATGGTGAGGTCGCGCCGCAGGTACGCCGTGATCCTGACCGCGGCTGCTCCTGTGGCCTGGTCTTCGCGGATGCCCATCTCGGGCGCGAACATGCGAGCACGCAGGTGCCCGGCGCCTTCGTCGATCCACGCATAGGCGTAGTGCTGGCCTTCCAGGAAGTCGCCGGCGTCGAGCGCGTCGACCTCGCCGGGGGAGTCGAGCGGAATCCAGTGGAACTCGGGTGCCCAGTCGGCCCGAGCGGTGATCCAGGTGATGTCGCCTTCGAAGTCGACGAGCACCTCGCCGGCCTTTTCGCGCAGCGCCGACAGCCGGATGCCCTGTCGTGCCAGGAGCCAGGCGGCGCCGACACTGGGGTGCCCGGCGAACGGCAGCTCACGGGCCGGTGTGAAGATACGGATGCGCGCAACGCGGTGTTCGTCGTCGATCCCGTCGACGAACACCGTCTCGCTGAAGCCGAGGGTGGTTGCGATCTCCTGTTCACGGCCGAGGCTTGAGCCCGTGCTCTCGATGACGCCGAGCTCGTTGCCGTGATCACCGGTCTCGTCGGTGAACACGCGGACGACGTCGACGTCGATGGTTTCGCTCATCCGACCAGCCTGCCACGAATGCCGGATCGCGGGTGGCTTGCCCTCCCCAACCCCGCTTCGCAGTGACGTCGTTGCGAACCTAGAGCTCTTTCGTCTGCCAGCCTCGTTTGACTGGTATTCGCGGAGCGGCGGGTAATCGATCGGTTACACAAGGGCCGTGTGAGCGATCGGTTACACAGCGACCGTGTAGTCCTGGATCCTTGCACGGACGGCCTCGACAGGCGATCCGCGGTCAGGCGGTATCGTGACGACAATGACAACGGCACGACTTTCGGCGTGGGCGGTCGACGGCATCCCGGAGATCGCGGCTGGCGCCGACCTCAGCGCCGTCATCGGTGACGCGCTCGCCGCATCCGCACCGGCCGATCGGCCGCAGGCCGGAGACATCGTCGTCGTGACGAGCAAGATTCTCTCGAAGGCGGAGGGCCGCTTCGTCGACGCGGGCGATCGTGAGCACGCGATCGCGTCAGAGACGGTGCGCGTCGTGGCGTCCCGCATCACCGACGGGCGCGAGACCCGCATCGTGGAGAACCGTCTCGGGATCGTCGGTGCCGCCGCCGGAGTGGACGCAAGCAACACCCCGGAGGGAACGCTGCTGCTGCTGCCGCTCGATCCGGATGCGTCCGCCCGCGCCCTGTGCCTCGCACTACGGCGGCGTTTCGGCGTCGACCTGGGTCTCATCGTGAGCGACACCCTCGGACGCCCGTGGCGGATCGGCCAGACGGATGTCGCGATCGGCGCGGCAGGTGTCCTCGTCGTCGACGACCTTCGGGGCTCCGCGGATGCGCACGGCCGCACACTCGGAGTGACGCAGCCGGTGGTCGCCGACGAGATCGCCGCACTCGCCGACCTCGTGAAAGGCAAATCGAGCGGGCGTCCTGTGGCGGTCGTGCGGGGACTGGGGAGGCTGGTCGCAGGCCTCGACGCGCCGGGCGCGCGGTCACTGGTTCGCACCGGTCCGACCGACATGTTCCGGCTGGGGACCGACGAAGCGCTCGCCGAAGGGTACTCGCACGGGTTCGACGACGGGCGCGCATCCCGATGAGCCGCTGGATTGTCGTCGTGCCATTCAAGGGTGCGGCAGACGGCAAGAGCCGGCTCGCAGCTGAGTTCGACGCGCGCGAGCGGGCCGTGATCGCCTTCGCCTTCCTCGTCGACACCCTTGCGGCAGCGCGCGCCGTCCCGGCTGTCGCACGCGTCATCGTCGTGTCGGGCAGGCCGGGGCTGGGCACTGAGCTGTCGGCCGCACTGCCAGCACGTCCGGGATCAGTCCCTGCTGCCGTCGAGGTGGTCGACGACCCGGGCGGGGGGATCAACGCCGCGATCGCCGCCGGTGTCGCACGGGGACGCGAGGTCGATGCGCTTGCGTTCGTCGCCGCACTCACCGGCGATCTCGCCTCCCTGAACCCGTCGGATCTCGAGGGCGGCCTCATGCTCGCCGAGACCGCCGCTTCAGCAGGTCATGCAGTGTCGTTCGTCGCCGACCACCACGCTTCGGGAACCACGATGGTCGCCGTCGCTCCCGGCGTGGATGCCGAGACGCACTTCGGAGTTCGATCGAGCGCCGCGCACATAACAGCGGGCTACCTGCCCCTCGCCGTCCCGGCCGAGTCCTCGTTGCGATTCGACATCGACGATGCGAACGACCTCGCGCGTGCCTGGTCGGCGGGCCTCGGCGACGCGACGCGGGATGCTGTGCTCAGGCTCCGTTCATCCGGTCCCGCCACGCCACCAGTTCGCGCACCTGGCGGAGGTCGAGGTCGGGAGCGCTGATCCCCAGAACGAAGAGCCTGGCGCCCAGCGCGTACTGAGCCTCGGCCGTCCCGAGGTCGCCCACGCTGCCATCATGCGTGCGCCTCACACCCGTCGAGATCTCGATGTCTGCGAGATCGCGACCGGCCTTTTCGCACCACGAGCGCAGCACGCCGAGCTTGTGTTCCAGGGCGCGCACATCGGAGAAGCTGTGCCAGATGTCGGCGTGCTGCGCGACGATGCGGAGTGTCTTCTTCTCGCCGCCACCGCCGATGAGAACGGGGATCCTGCGCGTCGGCGCCGGGTTGAGTTTCTCCCAGCGCGCAGCGATGCGCGGCATCGCCGCAGACAGGTGGTTCAGGCGTTCGCCGGCGGTGCCGAAGTGGTAACCGTACTCGGTGTAGTCGCGATCGAACCATCCTGACCCGATCCCGAACACCAACCGGCCGACGTCGCCGCCACGGGCACTGATGTGGTCGACGGTGCGGGCCATGTCGGCCAGCAACTCCGGGTTGCGGTACGAGTTGCACGTCACCAGGGCGCCGATCTCGATGCGCTGCGTCTGCTCGGCCCAGGCGGCGAGCATCGTCCAGCATTCGAAGTGGAAGCCGTCGCGGTCGCCGGACAGGGGGAAGAAGTGGTCCCAGTTGAAGGCGATGTCGACGCCGAGGTCTTCGATGGCGGCGACGGTGTCGCGGAGCTGGGCGTACGAGGCGTGCTGGGGTGCCAGTTGCACACCGATACGAACGGACCGCTGGACCATGGGTTTCTCCTAGCGTGTGTCGGCGTTCAGCCGAATGCGATGTCGAGGGCGCGAGCGGCCATGACTGCGGTCGACTCGACGTCGTGCATCCAGAGCGGATGCGCAGAGCTGCGGATCCCCGCCGCCTCGAGCTGGGCGACGAAGCCGGCATCGGTCTCGTCGACGAGCCAGGCGTCGAGGATGCCGTCCTTGGCGCGCGAGCCGTAATGAAGCCCGACACCGAGGGCTGTCGACTCGACCCCGATGACGGCGAGGCAGCGGTCGGCCATGCCGCGCACCACGCTGCCGCCGATGATCGGCGACAGTCCGACGACCCGAGCCGGAGTGTCCAGGAGGGCGTCGCGGATGCCCGGAACGGCAAGGATCGTCCCGACCGAGACCACCGGGTTCGACGGCGGGATGACGACGACGTCCGCGTCACGGATGGCTTCGAGGACGCCGGGGGCGGGCTCCGACCCCTCGAGCCCGACCTGCACGAAGGCGCTCGCCGGAAGGCTCGCCCGGTAGCGGACCCACCATTCCTCGAAGTGGATGAGGTCGCCGGCCCGGTGCTCGTCGGCGTCGGCCGCGAGGCGCACGTGCGTCTCCACCGGCGAGTCGCTCATCGGCAGGAGCCGTGCACCGGGCTTCCAGCGGCGGGCGAGGAACTCCGTCGCCTCGCTGAGCGTGCGACCCGACCTCAGCAGGTCCGTGCGCACGATGTGCGTGCCGAGATCGAGGTCGCCGAGCGTGAACCACTCCCAGCCCGCGCCGTAGGCGGACATCTCCGCCGACGTGCGTTGTGACTCGTCGGCGCGCCCCCAGCCCTGGTGTTCGGCGATGCCGCCGCCGAGCGTGTACATGACAGTGTCCAGGTCGGGGCAGATGCGCAGCCCGGTCAGCCACATGTCGTCGCCGGTGTTGACGACCACGGTGACGTCGACCCGGGAACCTGTGCCGTCGGCCGACGGGTATCGGTCCGCGAGATGGGCG
>FSUF01000226.1_pt1 | contig 10976 bp, 8 predicted proteins | sample 1637351 | NCBI WGS metagenome assembly FSUF01 (sample SAMEA3914816, study PRJEB12502) | metagenome | biome: forest; material: soil | place: USA | collected 2011-09-16 | depth 0.3 m | reverse complement strand
GGTCCACTCCGCCCGGATTCCGGCACGCTGCGCACGGTTGATCGACGAGCGGACGTCCTGCCATTTCTTGCCCGTCATCTCCCACTGCTGAGGGCGCAGCACAGTCTCTTCTGCCACGACCATGGTCTCCCAGCCCATCGACTGGAACCGCGCGGTCGTGTCGTCGTCGATGCTGTAGAAGACGGGAACCCAGCCGTGGTCATCGCAGAAGCGCGCGAACCGGCCGAGAGTGTCGTGGCCGGGCGCTGCACCGAAAGGGCCACCGGTCGTCAGCGCGATGCGCCCGATGACCCGATAGGCCACCGCGACGTCGTCGACAGGATCGAACCAGTAGGAGTTTCCCGTCCAGGTCGACATGAACGAGATGGCGTCACCTCCATCGCCGAGCAGACGCCGAGCGCGGGCGGCGTCTCCCCCGCGGTTCCGCCTCGAGTCGTCCCGCATCACGGGGATCGCGGCACCGACGACGATCAGCCAGAACACCGTGCCGACGTTGTGGTAGACGATCGTTCCGATCGGCGACGTCGGGAGATACCCTGCGGGTTCGTGACGGAGGAAGCTGACAGGGATGAAGCGCTCGAAGACGTCGTTGAGCAGGTCGCCGATACTGACAGGCCGCGTGAATCCCGTCTCCCTCAGCAGCCAGCCGACAAGGACATAGAGGGCTGCGAGCGAGAGGCCGGCCACCACGACCGTGAGCACGTAACGCCGCACGCGCGAAGCCGAAGCCACGACCGGAAAATGGCGTCGCAGCACGATCAGCACGATGGCGATGATGAGGGGAAGTATTGCCGAGACCGCGAGAGCGACCGTGAGCTCTGCATATCGCCCCGACAGATGGGGGCGCCCGGAAACGCCCGGAAGCGGCAGCAGGCCGAAGTAGACGGCCGACAGGGCAGATAACAGCAGGTTGACGGCGACGGCAAGCCAGACGCCGAACCGGCGCCCACGCAGCAGGCCATAGGCCGCGACGAGCAGCACCAGCAACGGAAGGACGGAGACCAGGATCGGACCAAGACCGTTGATGCGCTCGAGTGTGATGTCACGGACGCACGCCTGGGTGACGGCGAACGCCTGGCATCGGTCGACGACGTCGCCTGGTGGGGGAACATCGTTTCTGAAAAGCATGCCGATGGGTGCCAGCGGTCCGAAGCGCGACGACGACAGCACGGCGATCACCGGGCCGAGTGCCGTGATCACGACGGTCGAGGCGAGGAGTACGCGGACTTCATGGTGTGAGCTGCGGACCCAGGTACGCGAGACGCGACCATCGTGAAGCAGCACACCCAAGCCGAGTCCGGCGAGCACAGCAAGGAGCCGGTAGAGGTCGGAGGGCTGACCGGAATAGAGCAGGAACATCACCGAGACGAGCACGGTGAGCACGCGGATACGCCGGCGCCAGAGCGGACTCGCGAACGCGCTGCCGGCCGCAATGGTTCCGCCGATGGCAGTGGGCGCGTCGAAGGTCACCAACTCGATCACGTGGTTCGCCCACAACTCGCCGCCGCGCGCGCCGAGCGCCTGCAAACCAATGCCGGCGAACGTCCCGACGACGGTGGTCGCGACGAACGCGAGCGCCGTTCGCGCGGAGCCCATGAGACGCTCGGCCCAGCCCAGCAGGAGCGCAGCGAGCGTCAGCACCGTCAGCAACTCGAACAGGCTGTTGGTGAAGAAGATGCTGGTCACGGGGGTCCACCATCGGCCGGCCTCGACGACCGGCTCGAAGCCTGTTCCTGCATAGCTGCGGACAAGCGTGTCCGGACCCTGCAGCGGACCGGCTACCAGCGCAAGGGTCAGGATGGCGACGACGACGACGCTCGTGAACGGATGCCCGACAACGAGCCGCGCGATCCCGTTCATGGCACCGTTGAACCGGCCGAGTCCGGGCTTGGGGGCCCCGTCCGCGCGAGGCGTGGTGCCGCTCACGGCGCCAGCCCCATGCGCGGAAGAAGCATCGGGATGCCGACCTTCAGGCTGTAGCGCACCGTGTTCCAGTCATGCTTCGTGCCGGGCGACACGATCAGCCGGGCGTCGACGCCGGCGTTTTTCGCCTCCTGTTGGAGCACACGTGCGAACGGCACGTACTTCGAGTCGTCGGCGCCGACGGCGAAAACGACCAGCGAGTTCTTGTACGGGGCGTGGGTCGTCAACAGTGCTGAGGGCTGCGCGGCGGATGCACGTGCCCTGGACCCGCCGAAGCCCTTCTGCACGGTATCGACCCCGACGCTCGGCCCGAGCTCGCTCGAGATCGCGAGAGCGGTTCCAAAGAGGTCGGGGTGACCGGCGGCGAACTGAACCGCGCAGGTCGCGCCTTGCGAGTATCCACTGACCGCCCATGCGTTCGGGTTCTCCACCACGCGGAAGTGCGCCTTGATCCAGTGGACCACGTCGGTGAGAACATATGTCGCCGAGTTCCCGAGGGGTCCGTCGACGCACATCGGGTTGTGGCCGGCGTTGCTGAGCTGATCCGGCTCGACGACGATTGGGGCGATGCCGTGGTGGGCGGCTGCGTACGCATCCATGACGGCACCGATACGCCCTGCGGTGAACATGTCCGACGGCTGCCCCGGCTGTCCACTCAGGGTGATCATCACCGGCAGCGCGGGCGGATCCGCGGTGAGCGCAGCAGGTGGGAGGTAGATCGTTGCTGGCCGCGCTGCGAAGTTCGACACGATCGGAGGGATATCGACCGACGAGATCCGACCGGCCTTCGGCATCGTCGCCGGCGGTGTCCACGAACTCAACACGGGGACAGACGGCGTGTGAGCGCCCACTCTGTCGACAGTGATTGCTTTGTACGGATTCACACCGACAGCGTCATTGAGGTTGCGGTATGCGCCGAAATCGATGTTGATCCCGGCAGCGGCCGTGATGACGACAACCGGAACGGCCACGATGGCGACCGCTTTGCGCCACCATCGCGACTGCCAGAGGTTGACGATCGCGAGAGAGACGCCGGCGAAGGCAAGGGCCACCCACATCCGCGTTATCGCGCTCAGGTCCACGCCGAAGATGTCGAGGACATCGACAAGGAGCCAGCACAGCGCGATGCCGAAGATCGCGCCTGCGGCGAGGGCGACGAGGGCTGTGGTGATCCAGCGGACGGTCGGCCTGCGCACCAGCAGGTAGACGACGAATGCCGCGACGACGACGTCGATCGTCGTCAGGAAGGGTCGCTGATCGATCCGCAGTGTCATGATCCAGTGCAAGCCCAACCATCGTCCCTTCGTAGTAGTGCCGACCTATTATCGACCGTGCAGCTGATGGCAAGCCTGTGCACAAGGCCCAGTCAGGCAACTCCGAGCAAAACAGAATACTTCCAGAAGAATGGGCGGTCGGGTGCGCCCGCTTGCCCCGTGCAACCGTGGATTCCCGCCGATTTCCGGCGTTTTGCGAACCTGATGGGGGCCAGCGGTACTCCCCTGGGCAGACCCGGTCGGAAGTCTGAGAAAGCCTTCAGTCGACCGCGAGCGCCGCCACTGGCGAGACCCCGGTTGCGCGCCGAGTGGGAGCGACTGACGCGACGATCGCAAGCGCGGCGGCGCCCACTGCGGCGGCCACGAGCAGTCCCCACGGCACGACGGGCGTCACGAATCCGCCGCCCGGAATCGAGCCGAGCAGCGACTGGGCACCCGCCCACCCGTACGTGACCCCGAGCACGAGGCCGGCGAGTACCGCGGCGATCGTCAGCTGCGCACTTTCCGAGAGGATGAGCGCGCGAACCTGTCCTGCACTGAAGCCGAGAGCGCGCAGGAGCCCGAGCTCCCTCGTGCGCTGGAGGACACTGAGCGAAAGGTTGTTGACGACGCCGATCGCAGCGATGACCGCCGAGAAGCCGATCAGCACGGAGAAGACGATCATCGTCACCGTCAGCACGCTGTCGACACCGGCGAAGAGCTGCGGGTTGCGCTCCTGCGCGAGCGCGATCATCTGCTGGTATGACGACGCCGCGACGACGAACATCGTGATGAGTGTCACACCGATCACGAGGCCGATCGTGGTGCGGGTGCTCCGCTCGGGGTTGCGTACCGCGTTCGCGGCGGCGAGGCGGGCCGGCGCGGAACGGCCGAAGAGCAGGCCGACACCCCGCAGCACGGACGGCATGAAGAGGTGGGCTGCGAGCACGATCCCGGTGAACGAGAGAATTCCCCCGACGAGCCCAACCAGCACGCCCAGTTGGGTGACCATCCCGAGAGCGATGCCGCCGGCGAGCAAGGCCACCCCGACGCCGATCAGCGTGAAGGCCACCCCGTTGCGAATCGGCTTGCGCCGAAGCTCGTCTCCTGTCGGCTCCTGCGCGGCGCCGATCGCCTGGATGGGCGTCACGGAGAGCACACGCCGGCTGCCGACCCAGGACGCCAGCCAGGTCGTCAGCACGACGACGACCACCGGCAGGAGATAGGCGGGCTCGACAAGCGGGTAGGCGATGTCTGGCAGCGTGCCGACAGCAACGAAGATGCGCACGGCCACGATCGTCACGGTGACACCGATGACTGCTCCCCCGACTGCCCCGATCACGCCGACGACGAAGCCTTCGCCCGCCACCGCCCTGCGTTGTGCGCGCGAGCTCGAACCGATCAGCCGCAGCAGTGCGATGGTTCGAGTGCGACCGGCAACGATCGTCGCGAAGGTGTTCGTGGTCACGATTGCGCCGACATAGACCGCGATAACGATGAAGACGCCCGCCACTATCGACAGCGCCAGCTGAACGGACCCGTGCCTGCCGACCTGATCCTGGGAGACATAGGTCGCAAGCACCCCGGTCGCCGCCAGCAGCGACACCCCGAACGCGGAACTCAGCGCGGAGACGAGGATGCTCGCCCGATGCTCGCGTGCGTTCGTGCGCACCGCGGTGATCGCCCCGCTCATGCGCGCTGCTCCATGCCGAGCATGTAGCTCGAGATCTCCTCCGGCGTCGACCGCCCGCGCTCGTCCGCGACCCTGCCGTCGGCGAGGAAGATGATGCGATCGGCATAGCTTGCCGCGATCGGATCGTGGGTGACCATTGCGATGCTCTGCCCGTAGCTGACGCTGGCCGCTGCCAGCAGCGCAAGCACCTCGCGTCCGGTGCGCGAGTCGAGGTTGCCGGTCGGCTCGTCAGCGAAGATAAGGTCAGGCCGGGTGCCGAGGGCCCGCGCGATCGCCACGCGCTGCTGCTGGCCGCCCGACAGCTCGTGCGGACGGTGAGTGAGCCTGTTGCCGAGCCCGAGCGAATCGATCAGGTGGTCGATCCACTCCCGTTCTTCGGCGGTCGGCTTGCGGCCGTCCAGCTCGAAGGGAAGCAGGATGTTGCCGGACACGTCGAGGGTCGGCACAAGGTTGAACGACTGGAAGACGAATCCCACGCGACGCCGGCGCAAGACGGTGAGCTGCGCGTCCCCCAGCGCGGTGATCTCGGTTTCGCCGAGCCATACCCGACCTGAGCTCACCGTGTCGAGGCCGGCCATCACGTGCATCAGCGTCGACTTGCCCGAACCGCTCGGCCCCATGATCGCGGTGAACTGGCCAGCCCTGATGCCGATGGACACGTCGTCGAGGGCATGCACGCTCCCCGCCCCTGCTCCGTACGATTTGGTGGCGTTCGCGACGCGCGCGACCACGCCGGTTTCCGTGTTCTCGATGACCATGCTCCGACGCTACGGCCATGCATCATCGACCGCATCGGGCGCAGAGCCGACACGCCTACATCGTTAGGATGATTCCCACGAGGTCAGGCCGTGCTCGAACGCGAAGACGACGAGCTGCACACGGTCGCGCAAGCCGAGTTTTCCGAGGATGCGACTGATATGGGTCTTCACCGTCGCCTCGCTCAGGTACTCCGAAGATGCGATCTCGGCGTTGCTCAGGCCCCGGGCGGCGAGAAGGAAGATCTCGCGTTCCCTTGCGGTCAACGAGTCGAACGACTCCGGGCGGCGCTTCTCCGGCTGCGCGGCGGAGAAGTACTGGAACAATTCACGCGTGGCACCCGCAGCGATCACGGCGCTGCCCGCGTGGACGGTTCGGATGGCTGCGAGGAGGAACTCGGGTTCCGCGTCTTTGAGCACGAAGCCACTGGCGCCGCTCCTGATGGCCCGTGCGGCGGCCTCGTCCAGGTCGAAAGTGGTCAGCACGATGATCCTGGGCGGCGGAAAAAGCTCGTGTTCCGCCGCCTCCATGATCGCGGAGGTGGAGGCGATGCCGTCCATCACCGGCATCCGGATGTCCATGAGCACGACATCCGGATGCGCCTCCCGCACCAGCGCCACCCCCTCGCGACCGTTCGCCGCCTCTCCGGCGAACGCCAGATCGGGCTGCGATGTCACCAACATCCGGATGCCCGCCCGGAAGAGCGCCTGGTCGTCGACGAGTGCGACGCGGATGCGCTCCCCGGTCATTCGCCTCCCCCCTGTCGCACGACAGCGGGCACGGGAAGGAACGCCGTGACGACGAAACGGTCGCCGGCCGGCTCAGCACGCAGCCATCCGCCGGAGAGCACAGCGCGTTCGCGCATGCCCGGAAGCCCGTGGCCGATTCGTTGGGCCGGACCGACATCGGCCACGTCGTGCTTGAGTGCGTTCGTCACCGTGATCGTCATTCCGTTGGGTTCGCCGTCGAGGTCGACAGTCGCTGTGCGGGCGGTGTCGCCGTGCCGCAGCGCGTTCGTGAGCGCCTCCTGCACGATGCGGTACACCGCGATCTCGTGCGCCGACCCCAGCGGCACGTCGTCGCCGGTCCGAACCAGCTCGACAGGCAGACCTGCGGCACGGAGCTGGTCGACCAGGCGATCCAGGTCGGCCAGTCTCGGCTGGGGACCTTCCGCCTCCGCATGGCGGAGCTCGCCGAGCAGGAGCCGCACGTCACCGAGGGCTTCGCGCGCGGTGGCCGCGATGGTCGTCAGGGCAGCGTCGACGGCATCCGGATCAGTCGCCCGGGCGTAGCGGGCGCCGTCCGCCTGGGCGATGACCACGGCCAGCGAATGAGCGACCACATCGTGCATGTCGCGGGCGATCCTCGTGCGCTCCTGCTCGACGACCACATCTTCCTGTGCGCGCAGAATCTCGATCTCGGCCTGGGCCTGGGCACGTCTGCTCGCGCGTGCGGCACGCCACGTGCGCATGAGGAGGCCGAGAACCCAGGAGAGTCCGAGGACTGTCGCCGATACGACGAACAGGAAGGCGAACTGGAGCGCGAGGGCGGCTATCCGGCCGGAGACGAGGTTGAAATAGCCGGTCTCCAGTGCAGAGCTCACCGACAGGTACAGTGCCGCGACGACCGCACCCACACCGGCGGAGACCAAGCCCGCCCAGCGCACGACACGGTCACCGTATGCCGCGGTCGCGTAGAGGACGATCAGGACGCCGACATCGCTGAACTCGACCCCGAGACCGGAGGTCATCTGGACGATCGCCGCGAACCAGGCCACAGCAAGTGCCACCGCAGGTGACATGCGCCGGAGCGCCACCGCGATCGTGAAGCCGACCGTGACGAGGATCCACGCGCGGGGACTGCCGCCCGCCACAGCACACCCGAGCGCGAAGACCACGGCGATCGCCACGTCGGCGAGCAGTTGCCGAGCGGTGAGACGGCGCACCAGCATCCCGGACTCCTGGTCCGGCTCGTCCACCGCAGTACCGCCGGACTGCGCGAGCCAGACCAGGACCGATGCACCGGCCGTCTGCTCGCTCGCGCGCTGGCGCGCCACGAGGTAGCCGACGAGCCAGCCGATGCTGAGACCGGCCGCAAGCACGAGCCAGGTGAGGAGCAGCGCGACGCCGTCGCTCGCGTAGAGACCACCGATGGAAGGCCCGAAATGCGGGAAGGTGACGCTGTTCCGCCGCGTCAGCACGACGGCGCCCGCGAAGCCGAGCAGAGGAGCGCTCGCGAGTGCGAGCCAGAGCACGACCCGCCCGCCGTGCGCCGCGACACCGAACAGGGTCAGCAGCACTGCTGCGTAGGTCATCCAGCCGAACGGCGATGCGAGCGCGGAGGGTCCCACAATGGTAATGAAGGCGGCGCACCAGGTCAGTCCGAGTGCGACGCCGGGTGCCACCCGCGAGAGCGCCACCGCACCGCAGAAGAAGGTGACCGCAGCCGCGCTCGGTACCTCGGTCACCGACCCGAAGAGGAGCCAGCACCCGAGCAGGACGATGGCGAGAGCCGGCTCGAGCATCCAGCGGAACCTGACGAAACGGTGAAGCACCAGTCCACCGTACGGCGCGACAGCCGGGTCGGCGCCGCGCTCGACCGGAATGGGCTCCGTCATGGCGCCGAATTCATCCTCGAGATGTACGCCGCTTTCAGAATCCGAGGCGGCCGAGCTGCTTCGGATCACGCTGCCAGTCCTTGGCGACTTTCACCCGGATCGAGAGAAAGACGTGCTTTCCCACAAGCTTCTCGATCGCGGGGCGCGCCTGGGCACCGATGTCCCTGATGCGGCTGCCTCCCTTGCCGATGATGATCGCCCTCTGACTGTCGCGCTCGACGAACAGGTTCGCGTACACCTCGACCAGGTCTTTGTCGTCGCGTTCGACGATGTCGTCGATGGTCACGGCGAGCGAGTGGGGCAGTTCATCGTCGACACCTTCGAGCACAGCTTCGCGGATGTATTCGGCGATGCGGTCCTCGATGCCTTCGTCGGTGATCGCATCGTCGGGGTACAGGGCGGGCGAGACCGGCAGGAGCCGGACGAGTTCGCTGGTGAGCGTGTCGAGCTGGACGCGGCTGGACGCCGAGATCGGAACGATCGCCTCCCACTCGCGCAGCGCCGAGATCGCGAGGAGCTGCTCAGCGGTCGCCGTGCGACTCGCGGCGTCGATCTTGGTGACGATCGCGACCTTCTTCGCCCGGGGATACTCGTCGAGCTGGTGGTTGATGAAGCGGTCACCCGGCCCGATCTTCTCGTTCGCGGGCACGCACATCCCGATCACGTCGACGTCGCCGAGCGTCGACTGCACGAGGGCGTTGAGCCGCTCGCCGAGGAGGGTGCGCGGACGGTGGATGCCCGGCGTGTCCACAAGGATCAGTTGGCCGTTCTTCTGGTGGACGATTCCGCGGATGGCGCGCCGGGTCGTCTGGGGCTTCGAGCTGGTGATCGCGACCTTCTCCCCGACGAGCGCGTTCGTGAGTGTCGACTTGCCGACGTTGGGGCGCCCGACGAACGAGACGAATCCTGCATGGTAGTCGTTCACGATTCGTTCTCCTTCATGGGCGCATCCTGCGCGTTGATCAGTGCGGCGTCGCGTTCGACGAGCACGGTGCTGAGCCGTTTACGCCGGCCCTCCGTGCGGTCGGCGGTGAAACGGAGGCCACTGGTCGTGACCACGGAATCCGGGCCCGGCAGTCTGCCGAGGGCTTTGGCGAACAAGCCGCCGACCGTATCGACGTCTTCATCGTCGAGCTCGAGACCGAACAGTTCGCCGAGCTCGTCGACGGGAAGGCGCGCGCTCACCCGGTAGCGTCCCTCCCCGACCTCCTCGACGAGCTCGACCTCCCGGTCGTACTCGTCGGAGATGTCGCCCACGAGCTCCTCGATGAGGTCCTCCAGCGTGACGAGTCCCGCAATGCCGCCGTACTCGTCCACGACCATGGCGAGGTGATTCGATTCGAGCTGCATCTGACGGAGCAGCCGGTCGGCCTTATTCGACTCCGGCACGAACAGAGCAGGGCGCGCGAGCTCACCCATCGTGACCTCGTCGACGCCGAGTGGACTCTCGAAGCTCAGCTTGGCGACATCACGCAGGTAGAGCACGCCAACCACTTCGTCCGGATCGCTGTCGATGACGGGCACCCGCGAGACGCCCTTGCTGAGGAACAGCCCCATTGCTGTTCCCAGGCTCGCCGTGGTGTCGATCGTGACCATGTCGGTGCGCGGGATCATCACCTCCCTCACCACCGTCTCGTTGAACTCGAAGATCGAATGGATGAGCTCCCGGTCGTCCTCCTCGAGGACGTCGAGCTCTGTCGCCTCGTCAACGATGCTGAGGAGTTGTTCTTCCGAAGCGACGGTCGCCGACCGTGCACGTGACGGCGTCACCCGGTTGCCGAGTGCGACGAGCCCGTTCGCGATCGGACCGAGCAGAAGGCGGATGAAATGCACCAGCGGCGCGGTCAGCCGCAGCAGCGTCTTCGAATTCGCCCGGCCGACGCTGCGAGGGCTGGCACCGACCAGCACGAAGGAGACACCCGTCATGATCAGGGCGGCAAGCAGCAACGTGAGCCACCACTCGGTGAAGATCATCGCGAACGCGAGCGTCACCAGCACGGCCGCGGTGGTCTCCGCGATGATGCGCATGAAGCTGATCGCATTCAAGTGGGCGCCGGGGTCTGCAGCGATCGCAAGGAGGGACCGACTTGACCGGGAACCCTCGGCCAGGTCGGCGATATCCGCTCGCGACTGCACCGAGATCGCCGCGTCGACCGCAGCCATGAGACCAGCGAACGCCACGAGCAGGAAAGCGACGATGAAGAAGACAGCGACGAGCACGCGCGCCCCTATCGTCGTCGTTCGTGCATGGAGAAGCCGACGAGGATGTCGCGCTGGACGCCGAACATCTCCTTCTCTTCCTCCGGCTCCGCGTGGTCGAATCCGAGCAGGTGGAGGATACCGTGGGTGGTGAGAAGCAACAGCTCTTCCATCGTGCTGTGACCGGCGGTCTCGGCCTGGGCCTGGGCGACCTGCGGGCAGAGCACGATGTCGCCGAGCAGTCCCGCCGGAGTGGGCTGGTCTTCGGTGCCCGGGCGTAGTTCGTCCATCGGGAAGCTGAGCACGTCGGTCGGGCCCGGTTCATCCATCCACTGGACGTGGAGCTGCTCCATCGCGGCTTCGTCAACGAGCACGATCGCCAGTTCAGCGTCGGGATGCACGTGCATCGCCTCGAGCGCGTAGACGGACAATCGCTGCAGGGCCGCCTCGTCGACCGAGATCGCAGATTCGTTGTTGACTTCGATGCTCACGCTGGACCCTTATCGTCTCTTGGGAAGGCGGTCACGGGGAATGC
>FSUF01000824.1_pt1 | contig 11180 bp, 6 predicted proteins | sample 1637351 | NCBI WGS metagenome assembly FSUF01 (sample SAMEA3914816, study PRJEB12502) | metagenome | biome: forest; material: soil | place: USA | collected 2011-09-16 | depth 0.3 m | reverse complement strand
GCTGACCCTCAAGCAGTCGAACCCCGCACTGCTGACCTACCTGACGCAGAACGCCGGCCTCCAGGAGAGCCCGAAGGCCTTCACGTCCTCGACGATCAAGACGAACCCTGTCGGATCGGGACCGTACACGCTCGACACAGGCAAGACCGTCGTCGGCACGTCGTACGTCTTCGACAAGAACCCCAAGTACTGGGACTCGTCGACGGTGCACTACGACAAGATCGTGATGAACGTGTACAGCGACCCGACCGCGCTCCTCAACGCGATCAAGGGCGGCCAGGTCAACGCGGCGAACACGCCGAACAACAATGACCTCGACCAGATCAAGGCGAGCGGCTTCACTGTGTGGCCTCTCGAACTGAACTGGAACGGCCTGATCCTGCTGGACCGCGCCGGGTCGATGAACCCCGCCCTGAAGGATGTCCGGGTTCGCCAGGCGATCAACTACGCGTTCGACACCACGGCGCTGCTGAAGGCGGTCGGCCAGGGTTACGGAACACCGACCACCCAGGTCTTCCCGAAGAGCTCCGTCGGGTATGACTCGAGTCTCGACTCGTACTACGCCTACAACCCGTCGAAGGCGAAGTCGCTCCTCGCGGCGGCCGGCTTCTCGAGCGGCCTGACGATCTCGATGCCGTCGAGCAACGTTCTCGGCTCGACAGTCTGGACCCTCATCGGGCAGCAGCTGAAAGATGTCGGCATCACGGTGAACTTCACCGACGCTGGCAACAACTACATCACCGACATGCTGGCTCCGAAGTATCCGGCGACCTACATGATCCTGCAGCAGGACCCCGACTGGGCCCTGATCAACTTTCAGATCTCGAAGGACGCGACGTTCAACCCGTTCCACTACTCCGACGCCAAGGTCGACACGATGATCCAGACCATCCACAACGGCTCGCAGTCCGAGTCGGATGCCGCGGTCAAGTCGCTGAACAAGTACGTGGTCGAGCAGGCGTGGTTCGCCCCCTGGTACCGGATGCAGTCGAGCTTCGTGAGCGACGCGAAGACGAAGGTCACCGTGCAGACCGGTAACGCCTATCCCTACCTCTGGAACATCGTTCCCACTTCCTGAGGTGCCTGAACCGGGCCGCGCCACCGACCGGCGCGGCCCGGTTCCCCCACACTCCCTGCCAGCAGAGGAACTTCAATGTTGAGATTCATCCTCAGACGCCTGTTCTCCGGCATCGTGCTGCTCTTCGTCATCACGACGATCGCGTACGTACTGCTGTACCTCGGCGGCGGCGACATCGCCCGCCGCATCCTCGGAACGTCGGCCACCCAGGCGAACGTCGCGGCGAAAGCCCAGAGCCTCGGCCTCGACCGCCCCCTCATAGTCCAGTACATCGACTGGCTCGGCAACGCGCTCCACGGCGACTTCGGTTCCTCGTGGTTCACCGGCCAGCCGGTGGCGGATGCGATCAGCTCACGAACCGCCGTCACCCTGTCCATCGTCATCGGCGCGACGGTGCTCAGTGCGATCATCGCAGTGGTCCTCGGGGTCTGGGCGGCAGTCCGCCGCGGTGGGGTCGACCGGAGCGTGCAAGTGCTCTCGGTGCTCGGCTTCGCCATCCCCGGCTTCCTGATCGCCCTCGCGCTCGTGATCGTCTTCGCGATCAACCTGCACTGGTTCAAGCCGACCGGCTACGTCCCCTTCACGGACTCACCGGCAGGCTGGCTCTCCAGCGTCACCTTGCCCATCATCGCCCTGGCGATCGGCAGCATCGCCGGCGTCACCCAGCAGATCCGCGGTTCGGTGATCGACGCGCTCCGCCAGGACTACGTCCGCACTCTCCGCAGCCGCGGTCTCTCGTCGAGTCGTGTCATCTACAAGCACGTGCTCAGGAACGCCGGCGGCCCCGCCCTCGCCGTCCTGGCCGTGCAGTTCGTCGGCCTCCTCGGTGGGGCGGTGATCGTGGAGCAGATCTTCGCGATCCCCGGTCTCGGCCAGGTGTCCGTCACCGCCACCACGCAAGGCGACATCCCGCTCGTCATGGGACTCGTCGTCGTGACCGCGATCATCGTCGTGGTCGTCAACCTCCTCATCGACCTGCTCCAGGGCTGGCTGAACCCGAAGGTGCGTCTCTCATGACACAAACTGCCCCCATGCCGGACCCGTCCCTGACCATCGCGGTCGAGGAGAGCGGTGCCCGTGTCTCACTGTTCCGCCGGCTTCTGAAGAACCCGGTCGGACTCATCGCGATGGTCTTCCTCGCGCTCCTGGTGCTCAGCGCCATCTTCGCGCCGTGGCTCGCGCCGCACGACCCGAACGCCGGATCCCTGAACGATGTGCTAGACCCGATCAGCGCCAAGCATCCGCTCGGCGCGGACAGTGCAGGCCGGGATGTCCTCAGCCGGCTCCTCTACGCCACCCGCTTCAGCCTCGCCGGCGCTCTTGTCGCCCTCATCGTGGCTGCCGTCATCGGTGTGACCGGTGGCCTCTTCGCCGGCTATTACGGCAAATGGTTCGACTCCGTGTCGTCGTGGCTGACCAGCCTGCTGATGGCCCTTCCCGGCATCGTCGTTCTGCTGGCCGCACGCGCTGTCATCGGCCCATCGCTGTGGGCGTCGATGGTGATCTTCGGTGTGATCCTCTCGCCGGCGTTCTTCCGCCTCGTCTACGCGTCGGTCACGGCGGTGCGCAATGAGCTCTATGTCGACGCCGCCCGCGTCTCTGGGCTCGGCGACGGCAGCATCATCGGCCGCCACATCCTCACGGTCGTGCGTGCACCCGTCATCATCCAGGCCGCGATGGTCACCGGCATCGCGATCGCGGTCCAGGCCGGACTGGATTTCCTGGGCCTGGGCGATATGAACATCCCCACCTGGGGTTCCATGCTCAACGACGGCTTCGCGAACATCTACAAGGATCCGCTGCTGATGCTGTGGCCCAGCCTCGCGATCGCGCTGACCTGTATCGCGCTGACGCTCCTCGCCAATGCGATGCGCGACGAGCTCGAACGCAGCGCCAAGACGAAGAAGCGCAAGCGCAACGCGTCGACCGATACGGGCATCGTGCACGAAGCGGTCGTACGTCATCCTGACGATTCCCGCACCCTCGAAGGCGTCGGCGAGGTGCTCCTCGCGATCGAGCACCTGTCGGTCGGCTACGACCAGCCCGACGGCTCGATCAAGCACGTCGTCAACGACGTCTCGCTCGAGGTGCGCCGCGGTGAAGTCCACGGCCTGATCGGCGAGTCCGGCTCGGGCAAGACACAGACCGCCTGGTCGGTGCTGCGGCTCCTCCCGGAAGGCGGCCGGGTGACCGGCGGCTCCATCGCCTTCGAAGGCAAGGATCTCGCGAACGCTTCAGAGAAGGAGATGATGCGCCTCCGGGGCCGTACCATCGCCTACATTCCGCAGGAGCCGATGTCGAACCTCGACGCGTCGTTCACCATCGGCAGCCAGCTGGTCGAGCCGATGCGGGTCTGCCTGGGCATCTCGAAGAAGGAGGCGAAGGCGCGCGCACTCGAGCTGCTGGCGAAGGTCGGCATCCCGAACCCGCAGCGCACCTACGCGGCGTATCCGCACGAGGTGTCCGGCGGCATGGCACAGCGGGTCCTCATCGCCGGCGCCATCTCGTGCAACCCCGACCTGCTGATCGCCGACGAGCCGACCACGGCGCTCGACGTAACGGTGCAGGCCGAGATCCTCGACCTGCTGCGCAACCTGCAGGACGAACTGAATATGGGCGTCGTGCTCGTCACGCACAACTTCGGCGTGGTCGCCGACCTGTGCGACCGGGTCTCCGTGATGCGGAATGGCCGCATCGTCGAGTCAGGCCCAGTGCGTGCGATCTTCGCCGCCCCCGAACACGAATACACGAAGTCGTTGTTCGACGACATCCTCGAAGAGGGCGCTGCCCGGGGCGAGCTTGTCACAGCCGGCGCGACCACCGAAGGAGAACGGTCATGAGTGACGTGCTGCTCGACGCCGACGAGGTCGTCGTCGAATATCCGGTGAAGGGTTTCCGCAAGGAGCCGTTCCGCGCCCTGAAAGGCGTCTCCCTCGACATCCGGCCGGGTGAGACCGTCGGCCTGGTCGGCGAGTCCGGTTCGGGCAAGACGACGCTGGGCCGCGCGGTGCTCGGGCTCGCCCCGGTGACCGGGGGAGCCATCCGATACAAGGGGCAGGACATCAGCCGGCTCGGCCGCAAGGATCGTCGCAAACTGTCAAGCGAGATCCAGGTGGTGTTCCAGGACCCGTACACGTCGCTGAACCCGTCGCTGACGATCGAGCAGATCCTGGTCGAGCCGCTCACGGTTCGCAAGGTTCCCGCCAAGGAGGCGTCGAAGCGTGTGCGCGACCTGCTCGACCAGGTCGGGCTCCCAGCCCAGGCCGCCGGCCGTCTTCCCCGCGAGTTCTCGGGCGGTCAACGCCAGCGCATCGCCATCGCCCGCGCGCTCGCACTCCAGCCGCGGCTGATCGTGTGCGACGAGCCGGTGTCTGCCCTCGACCTCTCGACCCAGGCACGGGTGCTCGACCTGTTCAAGGACATCCAGGACCGCACGGGCGTCGCCTACCTGTTCGTCTCCCACGACCTTGCGGTGGTGCGCCACCTCAGCCACCGGGTCGCGGTGATGTACCACGGAGAGATCGTGGAGTGGGGCAGTGGCGACCAGGTCACCTCGCACCCCGAGCATCCGTACACCCAGCGTCTGTTCCTAGCGGCTCCGGTGCCCGACCCGGACCGCCAGGAACAACGCCGGGCCGACCGGCAGCGCCTGCTCGCGGCGCACGCCGAGCAGAACCTCCAGGCGGGCGTGTAGGTGAGCGACCGCGACGAGGCCGGCCCCGGCATCAGGTTCGGGGCGGCCTACTACCACGAATACCAGCCGGGGCCCCGGCTCGAGGAGGACTTCGAGTTGATGGCTGCTGCCGGGTTCACCGTGATCCGGGTGGGCGAGTCCGTCTGGTCCACCTGGGAACCCGAGCCCGGGGTCTTCGACCTGGACTGGCTGGAGCCGGTGCTGGATGCGGCGCATCAGCGCGGAATCGGTGTCATTCTCGGCACGCCCACGTACGCCGTCCCGATGTGGATGAAGCGCCTCCACCCGGAGGTCGCGGGCGACAGCGCGACCGGAGTCCCGATCCCGTGGGGGGCGCGCCAGGAGATGGACTTCACCAACCCGGCGTTCCTCTTCTATGCGGAGCGCATCATCCGCGCGGTCGTCGGCCGCTACCACGATCATCCGGCGGTCATCGGCTACCAGGTGGACAACGAGCCTGGGCTGCGCCTGCTCTACAACGAGGGGATCTTCCAGCGGTTCGTCGACGAATTGCGGCACACCTACGGCGACGTCGAGACGCTCAACCGCGAGTGGGGCCTCGTCTACTGGTCGCACCGCTTGTCGACCTGGGCTGACCTGTGGCGGCCCGACGGCAACTTCCAGCCGCAGTACGACCTCGCCTGGCGTCGCTTCCAGGCGAAACTGGTGACCGAGTTCATCGGGTGGCAGGCCGGCATCGTGCGCGAGATCGCGCAGCCCGGCCAGTTCGTGACCACCTGCATCTCGTACGACCAGGTGGGCGTCGAAGACGTGGACCTCTCCGCCGAAATCGACATCGCCTCGGGCAACGCCTATTACGAGATGCAGGATTCGCTCGCCCACCCGAGCACGGATGAGCGCTCGAGCGGCTGGATCGTGAAAGGCACCTGGGCGCTCTACCAGCTTGCCGACCTGATGTTCTCGTCGAAGCAGGCGCCGTTCCTGGTCACCGAGACGAACGCCTCATCGATCGGCCATTCGTCGCTGAACTTCTCGCCGTACGACGGGCAGTGGCGGCAGGCGGCCTGGGCGCTGGTCGCCCGCGGCGCCCGCATGGTCGAGTACTGGCACTGGCACACCCTGCACTTCGGAGTGGAGACCTACTGGGGCGGCGTGCTGCCGCACAGCCAGGTTCCCGGCCGCACCTACGCGGAGCTCGCCCGGCTGGGCGCCGAGTTCGCACGGGCGGGGGAGCGCGTCGCGCGCTCGATCCCGGATGCGGATGTTGCAGTGCTGTACGACTCGGACAGCAAGTTCGCGCTCTCCTCGCAGGCGCCGTTCGGAGCGCCCGGACAATACCTGGACCCCGACTCCTACCGTCGGATCGTCGCCGCGTTCTACCGTGGAGCTTTCGACGCAGGCCTCCAGGCGCGCCTGGTCCGGCCCCAGCAGCTCTTCGCATCCCGGGGCGGGACCACCACCGCTTCCGAGTTCGTGGCCGCGCATCCGGTGCTCATCGTTCCCGCCTTCTTCACTGCAGCAGACGACGACCTCGACTGGCTGGACGCCTACGCTGCCGCCGGCGGTCACCTCGTGCTCGGCCCGCGCACCGCATACGCCGACCGCGAGGGCCGCGCCCGGATCGACGTCAAGCCGTCGCGGCTGACCCGCGCGGCGGGCGTGACCTACGACGAGTTCGCGAACCTCGAGAAGCCGGTGCCGGTGGAGGGCACGGACGGCTTCGCCGTTCTGGCGGATGCTGCTGTCACCGACTGGGTGGACGGCCTCACCCTCGACGGTGCGACCGCCCTCGCTCACTACCGGCACCCGCACTTCGGCCGGTGGCCTGCCGTCACCACGAACGGCTACGGCGCAGGGCGTGTGACCACGGTCGGCACGATCCCCGGGCAGGCGCTTGCGCGTTCGCTCGCCGAATGGCTTGTGCCTGAGCCGCTCGCCGGGTGGGGAGGCCTGCGCGAGAGCGTGACGGTGACCAGCTCGACATCACCCGACGGCGATCGTATTCACTTCCTGCACAACTGGTCGTGGAACGAAGTGCCGGTCGAGACGCCGTTCGCCGTCACCGATCTGCTCGACGGCCGCTCCTTCGGGGCGGGCGAAACCATCGACCTCGGACCGTGGGACGTACGCATCGTCGCCCGGCCCGCATCCGCCTGAACCGGCATCCGCACAAGCAAGGAGACACGTTACCGTGACCTACGACACGACGACCACGATCACGACCGAAGAGCGGCTGCGCGGGCTGCTCGGCGAACTCACCCTCGAAGAGAAGGTGCAGTTGCTCACCGGGCGCGACTTCTGGAACACCTGGCCGATCGAGAAGATCGGGCTGCGGCGCATCCTCGTCTCCGACGGTCCGTCGGGCGTGCGCGGCGAAGTCTGGGATGAGCGCGATCCCTCGCTCAACCTGCCGTCGGCGACGGCGCTCGCCTCTGCCTGGGACCCGGCGCTCGCCCACCGGTACGGCGCGGTCGCTGCCGTCGAGGCGCGGCGCAAAGGGGTCGATGTGGTACTCGGCCCGACCATCAACCTGCACCGGTCCCCGCTCGGCGGCCGCCATTTCGAAGCGTTCAGCGAAGACCCGGTGCTCACTGCCGAACTCGCCGCCGCCTACGTCGAGGGCGTTCAGGCGAACGGTGTAGGGGCCACACCGAAGCACTACATCGCCAACGACTCCGAGACAGACCGCTTCACCGTCGACGTGCAGGTGGCCGACCGGCCGCTGCGCGAGCTGTACCTGTTCGCCTTCGAGAAGGCCATCGTCGACGCCAACGCCTGGCTGGTGATGAGCGCCTACAACGCGATCAACGGCGTCACCGCGACCGAGAACGACCTGCTTGAGACGCCGCTGAACAGCGAATGGGGTTTCGACGGTGTCGTGATCAGCGACTGGACCGCCGTGCGCAGCCTCGACAGCGCCCGGGCATCCCAGGATCTCGTCATGCCCGGCCCGGACGGGCCGTGGGGTGGGGCGCTGGTGGCCGCGGTGCGTGACGGCAGCGTTGCCGAGGCCGACGTCGATCGCAAGGTGTTGCGCATCCTTCAGCTCGCAGCGCGAGTCGGCGCACTCGAGGGGTTCGAGCCTGTGGCCGCCGAGCCGACCGAGGTCGAGGACGGCATCGCGTTCGTTCGAGAGGCGGCGGCAGCCGGCATGGTGATGCTGACGAACCGCAGTGAGCTCCCGTGGAGTCCGACCGCGCTCGGCTCGGTTGCGGTCATAGGCCACAATGCCGACCTCGCCCGGACACAGGGCGGCGGAAGCGCCACCGTTATTCCCGAGCGCGTGGTCTCGCCACTCGAAGGGATCCGCGCTGCGCTGCCGGAGGCATCCGTCTCCTACGCCATCGGAGCAGTCGTTCAGGAGGGGATCGCCCCCTTGCCGCTCGCACAGCTGACGAATCCCGTGACAGGCACGCCGGGCATCCGCGTCAGCTTCCGGGATGCGGACGGTACGGACCTGTTCGTCGAAGACCGCCGCGCGACCTCGCTGGTCTGGTTCGGTGGCGACGCCCCGATCTCCGAATCGGCCACACTCCGGCTCGAGACCGTATACGAACCCGACGCGACCGGCGTTGTACGTCTCGGCTTCGCGGCATCCGGAACGGCGCGCATCTACGTCGGCGATGTGCTCACCGTCGACGCGACCGTCGTGCCGGGGGGTACAGACCTGGGCGCAGCCTTCCTCTCGCCGCCCTCGGTCTCTGCGCCGGTCGCCGTGCAAGCAGGCGAATCCCTTCGCATCCGCGCCGAGTACGACCTGCTCGACCGCGTCGGGCCTCTCGGCAACGCCCTGTCGTTCACTTTCGGTCTGGAGCCCGACGACGTCGACCCGCACGTGCTCATCGACGAGGCGGTCGAGGCCGCACGCGAAGCGGACGTCGCGCTCGTCGTCGTCGGCACGAACTCCCGCGTCGAGTCGGAGGGCTATGACCGCGACTCGCTCCGGCTCCCCGGCAGGCAGGACGACCTGGTGCGTGCCGTTGCGGCCGCCAATCCGCGAACGGTCGTGGTCGTCAACGCCGGAGCGCCTGTGCTGCTGCCGTGGCGCGATCAGGTCGCGGCGGTACTGGTCGGCTACTTCGGCGGGCAGGAGTTCGGCAACGCGATCGCCGACGTGCTGCTGGGCGCTGTCGAACCGGGCGGCCGCCTGCCCACAACCTGGCCTGCCGAACAGGTCGATGTGCCGGTGATCGAAACCACCCCGACGAACGGCGTACTCGTCTACGACGAAGGCATCCACATCGGATACCGCGCTTGGCTGAAATCCGGGCGCACGCCGGCCTTCCCGTTCGGGCACGGACTCGGGTATTCGAGGGTCGAGCCGACGACGATCTCGACGCCGGCGTCGGTTGCGCCCTCTGACGGCGATTTCACGGTCACCGTCGACGTCGCCAATGGTGGTGCGCGCGCGGGCAAGCAGGTCGTACAGGTGTACGCCGAGCGTGCCGATTCGTCGATCGAACGGCCGGTGCGGTGGCTCGTCGGCTTCGCACCCGTCCTGGTGGATGCCCGAACGACCGCGTCGGTCGGCATCCGAATCCCGGTGCGGGCTTTCGCTCACTGGGATGAGGGCTGGAAGTACGAGCCCGGAGCGTTTACCCTGCGCATCGGCACCTCAGTCGTCGACCTGCCGCTCGACGCCACGGTGAAACTGGAGGCCTGACCATGACGAACCCGACGCGCGTCGACTACCCGAACCCGCTCATCCCGGGCTTCAATCCCGACCCGAGTGTCGTTCGCGTGGGCGATGACTTCTACATCGTCACCTCGACATTCGAATACCTGCCGGGCATCCCCGTGTACCACAGCACCGACTTCGTCGAATGGACGCAGGTCGGCAACGTGGCCACCCGCATGGAGCAGCTCGGCATCCAGGAGGTGACGACGGGCGGCGGAGTGTGGGCGCCGACGATCCGCTACCGCGACGGTGTCTTCTACGTGATCGTGACGATCGCGATGGGCCGCGGCTGCATCGTCTTCACCGCGACCGATCCCGCGGGTCCGTGGAGCGACGGAACCCTCGTCGAGGGCATCGGCGGCATCGACCCCGACCTGGCGTGGGACGACGATGGGACGGCGATCGTGACCTTCTCCGGCCTCATGACCACGGGTCCGGACCTCGGCGCGCACCACGGAGTGCAACAGGTGCGGGTCGACCTCGAAGCCGGCCGCGCCCTCGAGGAGCCGCGCTCGCTCTGGTCGGGTACGGGCCTCAAATTTCCCGAGGCCCCGCATATCTACAAGCGCGGGCAGTACTGGTACCTCATGATCGCCGAAGGCGGCACCGAGCGCGGGCACGGCGTGAGCATCGCCCGCGGGACATCGCCGTATGGGCCGTTCGAAGGATTCGAGGCCAATCCGATCCTCAGCGCCCGCAGCACGTCACGTCCCATCCAGAACACGGGTCACGGTGATCTCGTCGAGACTCCTGACGGCGGTACATCGATCGTGCTGCTTGGCATGCGCCCCCGCGGGATGACACAGGCGTTCTCAGCTCTTGGGCGCGAAACGTTCGTCGGCCGCATCGATTGGGTCGACGACTGGCCGGTCGCGCAACCGGTGGAACTGCGCCCGCGCCCGGGTGTCGTCGAGTACGACATCACTTTCCACGACGTGGAGGGCCAGAGCCTCGACGACGGATGGCTCGCCATCCGCCAGGAGCCTTCCGACGTCGCGAAATTCGACATCGACGGGCGGCTTGTCATCACCGGCGACGGTTCGACCCTCGACGACCCGCGGCCCCAGTTCGTCGGCCGCCGCCAGCTCAACCAGACGGCACGCTTCGCGACCACCGTCGATGTGACGCAGGGCACCGGGGGTCTCTCTTCGCGCTACGACGAAGACCACCACTATGAGATCGAAGCGACCAGCGGACCGGACGTGACGGTCGTCGTCGCGCGCGCCCGGCTGGCGAGCCTTGTGCAGGAATGGTCGGTCATGCTCCCGGGCGGCCCGGTCGAGCTGATCATCGACGCGGTGCCGCCGAAGGGCGGCGGCTTCGGCCCCGCGCTGATGACAAGTGACCGGTTGCTCCTCCAGGCGAGCGCCGGCGGTAAGACCGTCACCCTGGCCGATGTCGACGGACGCTACCTGTCGGCCGAGACGGCGGCATCCTTCACCGGACGCGTAGTCGGGCTGTACGCGACGACCGGGCGCGTGGCATTCGCTGGGCTCCGCTACCGCGGATCCGAAGACTGAAAGGAGACGTCATGGCGGGCTTCACCGAAGAATCTCTGCTCATCGATCTGCTCGACAACCCGCGTGCTCGGGGGGCGATCCAACGCGCGCTTCCGGGCGTGCTCAACTCACCGATGATCACGCAGTTGCGCTATCTCACGATCGGCCAGATCACCACGTTCGGACTCGAGCGCGTCGAGCCGGCCGAGGTGGAAGCGATGTGGCTGGAGCTGGCCGGGATCGAAGCGGATACGGTGACGGTGCGCGTCG
>FSUF01001734.1_pt1 | contig 11206 bp, 9 predicted proteins | sample 1637351 | NCBI WGS metagenome assembly FSUF01 (sample SAMEA3914816, study PRJEB12502) | metagenome | biome: forest; material: soil | place: USA | collected 2011-09-16 | depth 0.3 m | reverse complement strand
TTCCTGGCCCTGCTGATGCGGTCGGGGGGCCGCGTCGTCGGTGCGATCGTCTCGACCTTCGTGGTGGGCGCCTGGGTGCTGCCGGAGATCGTGGCGGCGTTCGCGTCGTACGCCTTCTTCAGCTCCAAGGGCACGTTGAACGCCATGCTCGCGACGTTCGGGATCGTCGGCCCGTCGTGGCTGTTCGTCTTCCCCATGCTGTCGGTCATCCTCGCCAACACCTGGCGCGGCACCGCCTTCTCGATGCTCGTCTACTCGGCGGCGCTGTCGGAGGTTCCGCCGGAGATCACCGAGGCGGCCGAGGTCGACGGGGCGAACGGCGCGAAGCGGTTCTTCCTGGTGACGCTGCCGATGATCCGGCGCAGCATCTCGACCAACCTCATGCTGATCACCCTCCAGACGCTCTCGGTGTTCACCCTCATCTACGTGATGACCGGCGGCGGCCCCGGCAACAAGAGCATGACGCTGCCGGTGCTGGCCTACCAGGAGGCGTTCAAGTTCTCCGAACTGGGCTACGGCACCGCGATCGCGACCATCCTGTTGCTCGTCGGCGCCATCTTCGCCTTCGTCTATGTCCGCGCACTGAAATCGGAGGTGGACTGATGAGCTCGATGCGCTTGTCCTCACCCAGCGGCACCGCCCTCAGATGGACGGCCAACATCCTGCTCATCGTCATCGGCGTCGTGTTCGTGCTGCCGATGGTGTGGGTGGTGCTCGCGTCGTTCGACGGCGGGGCGACCCTGGCCGTCGCCTGGCCCGAGCAATGGACGTTCGACAACTTCCAGAAGGTGCTCACGCCCGACCTGGCGTTCATCCCGCTCTGGAACAGCCTGTTGCTGTCGGCCGGATGCGCGTTCCTGACGGTCATCGTGGCGGTCCTTGCCGCCTACCCGCTGTCGCGCTACCGCAACCGCTTCAACAAGCCGTTCCTCTACGCCATCCTGTTCGGCACCTGCCTGCCGATCACGGCGATGATGGTCCCGGTCTACAGCCTGTTCGTGTCGCTCAACCTGATCGACTCGCTCGGCGGCACCATCCTGTTCATGGCGGCCTCGTCGCTGCCGATGGCGATCTGGATGACCAAGAACTTCGTCGACGCGGTGCCGCTCTCGCTGGAGGAGGCGGCCTGGGTGGACGGCGCTTCGAGCATGAAGACGCTCTGGACCGTCGTCGTCCCGCTGGTGCGACCGGGGATCGCGGTGGTGTTCATCTTCGTGTTCGTGCAGGCGTGGGGCAACTTCTTCGTGCCGTTCGTGCTGCTGCTCAGCCCGGAGAACCAGCCGGCCGCGGTCAGCATCTTCACCTTCTTCGGCCAGTACGGCGCAGTGGCGTACGGGCAGCTCGCCGCATACTCGCTCATCTACTCCGTGCCGGTGATCGCACTGTATGTGCTCGTCTCACGGGTGCTCGGCGGTTCGTCGGCGCTCGCCGGGGCCGTCAAGGGCTGAACGCCCGTACCTCTTATTACGCCCGTACCTCTATATAAGGAGTCTCGTTGTATCAGCAGAACCAGCTCGTCGAGTTGCGCGTGGACCGGTTCGTCCGCGAGCGGCTCGCCCCCGCCGTGGAACGCGCGAGCGTGCCCGTGACGATCGAGGCGTGGGAGGTGCCGGATGAGCCGGTGCCCTTCACGCAGGCCGTCGCAAGCACGTTCGTCCCGTTCTCGGTCGGCTGTCCGTGGGGCCGGCCGTGGGGCACGGTGTGGTTCCGGCTGACCGGCACCGTGCCGGCCGAGTGGGCCGCCGAACCCGGCGATGTGGAGCTGGTGGTCGACCTCGGCTTCACCGCCGGGCAGGTCGGGTTCCAGGCGGAAGGCCTGGTGTACGCGCTGGACGGCAGCATCCTGAAGGCGATCGAGCCGTTCAACGGCTACGTCCGGCTGCAGGCGGCTCCCGGCGAGTCCTTCGAAGTGTTCGTCGAGGCGGCGTCCAACCCGGATGTCGGCAGCGAGTTCGTCGATTTCGTCCCCACGAAGCTCGGGCGCAAGTCCACGGCGCCGAAGACCCCGATCTATACGCTGCGCCGCATGGACGTGGTCCACCGCGACCGCGAGGTCTGGGAGCTGATCCAGGACGTCTGGACCGCGCACGGCCTCGCGGCCCAGCTTCCGGCGACGTCGCCGCGCCGCGCATCCCTGTTCGCCGCTCTCGATGCCGTCGTGGATGCGGTCGACCCGTGCGACGTGCACGGCACCGCGGCCGCGGGACGGGCTGTTCTCGCGCCGGCTCTGGCATCGCCCGCCGCCGCGACGGCCCACCGCGTCTTCGCCGTCGGCCACGCGCACATCGACTCGGCCTGGCTGTGGCCGGTGCGCGAGACGATCCGCAAGTGCGCGCGCACGTTCTCGAACGTGCTCGACCTGATGGACCAGGACGCCGACTTCGTGTTCGCCTGCTCGTCGGCGCAGCAGTTCGCCTGGATGAAGCAGTACTACCCGGAGCTGTTCGAGCGCATCCGGTCGCGGGTGGCCGAGGGCCGGTTCGTGCCGGTCGGCGGCATGTGGGTGGAATCGGACACGAACATGCCGGGCTCCGAGGCGCTCGCGCGGCAGTTCGTCGAGGGCAAGCGGTTCTTCCTCGAGGAGTTCGGCTTCGAGCCGAAGGAGGTGTGGCTGCCCGACTCGTTCGGCTACACCGGCGCCCTCCCGCAGATCGCGCGGGCCGCCGGGGCGGACTACTTCCTCACGCAGAAGATCTCGTGGAACGAGACCAACCGGTTCCCGCACCACAGCTTCGACTGGGAGGGCATCGACGGCACCCGCATCTTCACGCACTTCCCGCCGGTCGACACCTACAACTCGCAGCTCTCCGGCGCCGAGCTCGCGCACGCCGAGCAGAACTTCCAGGACAAAGACAGGGCGAACACCTCCCTGGTGCCGTTCGGCTACGGCGACGGCGGCGGCGGACCGACGCGCGAGATGGTCGCAGCAGCCCGCCGCACGGCCGACCTCGAAGGCTCGCCGATCGTGCGTGTCGCAACGCCGGCCGAGTTCTTCGCCGCGGCATCCGCCGAGTTCGACCCCGCGCCCGTGTGGGTCGGCGAGCTCTACCTCGAGTTCCACCGCGGCACCTACACGTCGCAGGCCCGCACCAAGCAGGGCAACCGGCGCAGCGAGCACCTCCTCCACGAGGCCGAGCTGTGGGCGACCACGGCCGCTGTCCGCACCGGAGCCGAGTATCCGGTCGACGCGCTGCGCGAAGCGTGGCAGACGGTGCTGCTGCAGCAGTTCCACGACATCCTCCCCGGCTCGTCGATCGGCTGGGTGCACGACCAGGCGGTGGAGAACTACGCCGCCGTCGCGCGTTCGCTCGAGGGCGTGATCGCCCGGTCGGTCGCGGCGCTCGGCGGCGGATCGGCCGACGGCGTCGTCTTCAACGCGTCGCCGTACGAGGTCGACGGGGTGGCGGCGTTCGGCGCGGCGGCGCCGGTGGCGGGCACGGATGCGCGGCTCGAGCGGGACGCCGACGGTCACGTGCTGTCGAACGCTGCGCTGAGCATCCGGATCGACGCCTCCGGCCTGATCACGTCGATCGTCGAACGGGCGACCGAGCGCGAGGTGCTGCCTCCCGGAACCCGGGCGAACGTGCTGCAGCTGTTCCGTGACACCCCCACCCAGTGGGACGCCTGGGACGTCGACGTCGAGTACCGCCGGTCGGGCGCCGACCTCACCGAGCTCGACAGCCTCGAGGTGGTGGCCGAGACGCCCCAACGGGTCGCCCTGCGCATCGTCCGCAGCTTCGGCTCGTCGGTGGTCACGCAGACGGTCTCGCTCGCTGCCGGCTCGCACGCCCTCGACATCGAGACGCACGTCGACTGGCACGAGAGGCAGCGGATGCTCAAGCTGGCCGTCCCCGTCGACGTGCACACGGCGTCGGCCCGGTCCGAGATCCAGTTCGGCCACATCGACCGTCCCACGCACACGAACACCAGCTGGGACACGGCCCGGTTCGAGACCCCGGCGCACCGCTGGGTGCACGTGGCAGACGCGACCTTCGGCGTGGGCGTGGCCAACGACGCCACCTACGGGCACGACATCACCCGGCACGCCCGCGAAGGCGGCGGCACGTACTCGCTCGTGCGGCAGACCCTGCTGCGCGCGCCGATGTTCCCCGATCCGGATGCCGACCAGGGCGAGCACACCCTGCACTCGGCGATCGTGGTCGGCGGCGTCGAGAGTGCCATCGAGGAGGGCTACCGGCTGAACCTGCCGGCTCGCCCGGCCGTGAGCGCTCCGGTCGAGCCGCTCGTCGCATCCTCGCACCCGGCCGCGGTGATCGAGACGGTCAAGCTGGCCGAAGACGGCTCCGGCGACGTGGTCGTGCGGCTCTACGAGTCCCACGGCTCGCGGGTGACCGCGACGGTCACGACGGCCTTCCAGCACACCGGGGTGATCGAGACCGATCTGCTCGAACGCGAGACGGCACCGGATGCGCTGACCGGGTCGTCGGCGTCGGGCGCCTCGATCTCGCTCCGACCCTTCCAGCTCGTCACGCTGCGCTTCGCGCGCTGACGCCCGAACCACCCGCCCCGGGCCGCGCGAACCCCGGGGCGGGTGATCCTCCGAGACCCCGAACTGGGGTACCGGCGCGGCTCGAACGCCGCCACCACGCGGTTATTCTGACGAGCATGACGGCCGGCGAATGGACGAGACGGGTGCTGGTGGTCGAAGACCACGCGCTCATGCGCTCCCTCGTCGCCGACGCCCTGCGCGGTCGCGGCTTCGCCGTCGAGGCGTTCAGCCGGGCATCCGATGCGCTCGACGCGTTCGAGTCGTTCGACCCCGACCTGCTCATCACCGACATCGATCTCGGAGAGCGGCCCAACGGCGTCGAGCTCGCCGGCATGATCCGCTCGCGGGCGCCGCACGTGGCCGTGGTGTTCCTCACCAACCTCTCGCGCGAAGCCGCCTCGGCCCGGGCCCGCGAGGTCGTGGCGGGCGCTTCGTTCGTCAACAAGGGCGCGATCGAGTCGATCGACGAACTCGTGGACGCCGCCGACGCCGCCCTCGACGACCGCCCCCTCGCCCGCGAGCTCCCGCCGCGCAGCGCGCAGGCGGCGCTGCACGTTCTCACCGGCACCCAGCTCGAGACGGTGCGGCTGCTGGCCGCAGGCCTCTCCAACGCCGAGGTCGCCCGCCGCCGCGACGTGTCCGTGCGAGCCGTCGAGAAGAGCGTCGAACGCATCTTCGCCGCGCTCGAACTGTCGGGCGACGACGGCGTCTCACCGCGCGTGGCGACCGCGGCCGCCTACATCGCGACCTACGGCGACCCGGCCACGGGACTCGGATGATCTCCCCGAACACGCTCCGGCTCCTGTTCCGTGCGACCGGGCCGAGCGCCATCACCGAGTGGACCTGGCTCGTGACCGCGCCGTTCGCGCTCACCGTGATGTCGGGACTGCAGTACGTCGAGCTCACGGAGCCCTCGGACGCCATCTGGAAGGTCGCGGCGCTCGGACATGTCGGCGTCGGCATCCTGCTGCTCATCGCCTACGTCCTGATCATGCCGTTGCGGGGCGCTTTCCGGGCGGCCGCGGTGGTGATCGTCTTCGCCGGGATCGGACTGGCGCGCCCCTTCCTCTTCCTCGCGTCTGCGGCGCTTCTCGGCTACGAGGTGCAGGTGGGCGACCTCGGTGCGAGGATCGCCATCAACGTCGTGGTGTGCATCGCCGGCTTCTCGCTGATCGCCATCAGCGTCGACCTGGTGCGGGAGCACTTCGGCGTGCTCCGCCGGCTCCGGGAGGTCCAGCGCGCCGCGCAAGCCGACGGGGAGAACGGCCGCCGCCGCATCGAGGCGCTGCGCGAGACGGCCGTGGATGCGGTGCTCGCGCGGATCGACGAAGCAGTGCGGCCGGCCATCCGCCCGGGTCTCCCGGCGAGCGAGGCGTCGAAGCTCCTGCGCTCGGTGGCCAACGACATCGTGCGGCCGGTGAGCCACGACCTGTTCGACCCGGACGACGACACCGTCACAGGACACGACTCGGCGGAACTGCCACGGCCCCGGATGCGCGACTGGCTCGCCGCCGCCGTCACCGGTCTGCAGCCGGCTCCGTCCGCCCTCACGGCGATGCTGTTCGTCGCGCTCGTCGTCCCGTACGCGCTCGGAACATACGGTCCCGCCGTCACGGCGATCCACTCGGTGATCGGCGGCGCGCTGCTCTACGCGGGCAACCGGGTGGTGAGCGCTCTCGCCCTGCGGGCATCCGGAGCCGCCGCGACCATCGTGATCATCGTCGGCTACGCCCTCACCGGGGCCGTGGTCGCGTTCGAGAGCACGGTGCTCGTCGCAGGGCTCGGCCTCTCGACGGAGAGGCTCTGGTTCCAGGCGGCCCTGTACCCGGTCATCGCCTGCGCGGTGGCCCTGGTGGGCTCGCTCTCGACCCGGCTCGGCGACGACGCGCGAGAGCTCGAGGAGTCGCTGCAGACGAGCGTCGCGGCGGCAGCCCGGGTGCGCGCGGCCTACGACCACGAGCGCACGGGGCTCGCCAGCCTCCTGCACTCGGGCGTGCAGGCCGACCTGATCGCCACGGCGCTCGCCCTCAACGCCGGCGACGACACGGATGCCGAGCGCACCGTCCGCGAGGCCGTCGAACGCGTCCGCACCGAGCTCGAAGGGGAGCATCTCGACGGGCCGACCGCACGGGAGCAACTGGCGAGACTGGTCGACAGCTGGAGCTCGGCGATGCCGCTCGAGACGTCCATCGACGACGGCGTGTGGGGGCGCCTCGACGACTCGGTGCGCTGCCAGGTCGTGGTCGATGCGGTCTCCGAAGGGCTCGCGAACGCGGTGCGCCACGGCGACGGCTCCTCGGTGGGCCTGAGGATCCGTCCGAGCATCCGGGACGGCGTGACGGTCGTCGTCACCTCGGGAGGGCGGCTGCTGCGCGCGCGCCCCGGCATCGGCCTTCGAGACCTCTCCAGACATTCTGAGGTGATTCTGAGGGAGCGCCCCGGCGGGGTCGAATTGGCCGTCTCGGTTCCGTGAGCCCGCGGCATGACACCGCCGGAGCGGCCGGCCGGCCGGAGATGTCGTACTGGCCGTACCCGCCGAAAACCGTGTGCTGACCGGGATGTACGCTCTCTCCAGTCGAGACCGCGACGGACTCGTCACCGAATCCCTCGCCGCTCACCCCCGGACAGAGGGGCGCTTTCTGCGTGACCCGAACACGCAGGAAGGGCCCCTCCGGACTCGGTCTTCCGTCGTGTCAAGTACATTCTCAGGCGGTTTAAGGCCATGATGGTATGAACACGTTGCGCCAAGCCCGGCGTTCTTACCCCGCCCAGAAAGCCCCCACTTGCCCCAGTCCAGTGCCCCGTTGCGGTCTCGCCGCACCTACAGGGCCCCGATCGTCGTCGGTGTCCAGGAGTCCCCAGTGACCCCGGATGACGCCGCATTGCTCGACGACGGCGGGCAGAACTGGCAGAGCAGGCGCGACAGGCTCCAGCACGAGCGCACGGCGGGGCAGCCGACGCGGTCGACCCGGAGCGGGCGCGAGTCGCGGCGTGAGGCCCCGGCCCGCCGCGAACCGTCGGTGCGACGCGAACCGTCGGTGCGGCGCGTTGCCGCCACCCGGCAGTCGGCACCCAGCGAGCGGGCGGCCTCGACGCACGGGATGCGCGGAGCGTTCGCCCGCCTCCGCGGCGGAGACAAGCGCCGCCTCGGCTTCCACGCCGTCGTCTTCCTCGCCCTCTCCGCGTTCTTCGGAACCGCGGCCCTCCCGGCATACGCCACCTCCGACACGGCCTCCGTCGCCGGAGACACCCGGGTCGCGCTCGCGGTGCAGACACTGACCGGCGGCGGCACTGCGGCCATCCAGACGGTCGCCCGAGACGGGTACTCGGTCGCCGAGGCGAGCGCCGCACTCGACTCCACTCAGAACTCGTTCGTCTCGCCCACCGTGCAGGCCCTGGCCACCCAGCTCATGGGCGCCGTCGCCACGGGCCGGCTCGTCGGCTCGACGCCCGACCACATCCCCGAGATCGCCAACCTCGCCGAAGGCAAGGTGGTGCCCCAGTGCGGCATCGACTACCGCGTACTGCAGGCCATCTCGGTCGCGCTCGAGCACTTCCGGCAGGTCGGTGTCAGCGACATCAACCGGCGCTGCACCGGCCAGATCGAGGGCGCCGGAACCGACTCGTCGCACTACGCCAACGGCGGAGGCCACGCGGTCGACTTCTACCTGCTCGACGGCCAGGCCCTCACCGGCGGCGACGCCAAGTCGGTCGAGCTCATCGGCATCCTCGACCCGCTCGTCCCCTCCGGCTCCGGACTCGGGCAGGTCGGCTGCCGCGCCTCGATCAGCGTGACCAACTTCGTGCCGTTCGACGACACCTGCAACCACCTCCACATGGACTTCGGCAACGCGCAGGGCTACGCCCTCAAGTAGCGGCGCCTGGCTGCGTGCCTGGCCGGCTGGCGGCCTGCCCGGCCGCCCGCCCGCCCTCGGCGATTCGCCATCCGGCACGTGAAAAAGGGTCCCGATCTGCCGCCTCCGGCCGCCCGAAACGGTAATCCGGGACCCCTTTTAGCCGGGGTGGGGGTAGCCGGGCGGCGGGTCAGAACACGTTCAGGGCGGCCCACTGCAGGAGGATGACGGTCTTGCCGTCGACGATGCGACCGTCGTCGAGCATCCGGAGCGCCTCGTCGTAGCCGACCACCACCGGCTCGATCTCCTCGCCCTCGGCCTCGACGCCGCCGCCGCCGCTCACGTCCGCCGCGGAAAAGGGGGCCGCGAAGAAGTGCACGCGCTCGGTGACGGAGCCGGGGCTCATGTAGAGGTCGAACAGGTGCCGCAACTCGCCGACCGTCACCCCGAGCTCCTCGGCGGCCTCGCGGCGGATGGCGTCCTCGGGGGAGTCGTCGTCGAGCAGACCGGCCGCCGCCTCGACGAGGAGGCCGTCGGGGTGGCCGTTGACGTAGGCCGGAAGGCGGAACTGGCGCGTCAGAAGCAGAGTGCGGGCATCCGGGTCGTAGAGCAGGATCGTCGCGCCATTGCCCCGGTCGTAGGTCTCGCGGGACTGCGTGGTCCATTCGCCGTTGCGTCCGCGGAACTCGAAGGTGGTGCGCCGCAGCACGTGCCAGCCGTCGGACGTGACCTCGACGTCGCGGATGCGCACATCCGGATTGCGGTCGAGGTCGCGCCCGAGCAGGTGCAGGCCGGTGCGGCCGCGCGAGTCGGGTGCTGTGGTGCCGGGGGTGCCGGGCGTCGGAGGAACGCCGGCCGAGCCGGGGATGCGTGGCTCGCCGGGCGCGGCGTGGTCGGAGCTCATGGTCCGAGCCTAACGAGCCGGCCCGAGGGCGACCTCATGCCTCCGGGCGGTACCGCCGGCGAACCTCGCGGGCGGCGAGGATGTCGGCGTCCGCGGCATCCCGAGCCTTGGCGAGCGCCTTGGACGAAGCGAGCGGGAGCTGCAGCTCGGTGTCCGCCTGGATGCCGCCCACCAGTTCGCGGGCGCGCTCGATCTCCGAGTCGAGTTCGGCGCCGAGGAGCAGGGCGACGTTGGCGATCCAGAGCCACAACAGGAACACGATGATCCCGGCCAGCGTCCCGTAGGTCTTGTCGTAGCTGCCGAAGTTGCCCACGTAGAACGCGAACAGCGCAGACGCGATGCCGAGGACGACGATCGCGGTGAACGACCCCGTGGTCAGCCAGCGGAACCTCGTCTGCCGCACGTTCGGCGTCGCGTAGTAGAGCAGCGCCACCAGGAGCACGAGCGCGACCACGAGCACCGGCCACTTGACCACCGACCAGACCACCTGCACCGACTCGCCGATGCCGAGTACGCTGCCGATAGCGCTCGCGACCGGCCCGGACACCACGAGCATCAGCGCGATCAGGGCGGTGAGCACGAGGGCAACGATCGTCACGCCGAGCTGGGTCACGCGCAGCGGGACAGGGCCACGGCCCTCCGGCACCCCGTAGACCCGGTTGAGGGCACGACCGAAACCGCCGACGAAGCCCGACGCCGACCACACGGCGCCGATGATTCCGACGGCGAGCGCCCAGCCGCTGGCCGGCGACGAGGCGAGGGTCGCGATCGGAGCGCGCACCGCATCCAGGGTTCCCGGCGCCAGCTGCTCGACGATCCCGAACAGGGCGTCGATCCCGGCCGTGCTCTGACCGATCAGGCCCAGGATGCTCACCAGGGCGATCATCGCCGGAAACAGCGACAGCACCCCGAAATACGTGAGGCCGGCCGCGAGGTCGGTGGTCGCATTGGTGGTGAAGCTGCGCATCGTGCGCTTGAGGATGAACCCCCACGGGAGCTTGAACCACGAGACCCGGTGCATCCCCTCGATGCGCCCGACCGCCTTCGCCCGCGACGAGCCGGAGCTCCGGCTGTCAGCGACGGCCACGCGCCCGTCCCCGCGTCAGCATGACCACGGCGCCGGCGGCGGCGCCCACGGCGGCCAGGAACAGCCCGGCGAACAACACAGGATGGGAGCGGATCTGCACGCCCGGGTTGAACGTGGCGAAGAGGTCGTCGAGCGTCGAGGCCACTTCGTCCCTGGTCTGCTCGAGGTCGAGCTGGATGGTGTGGATGCCGGCATCCTTCGGCAGCGGCGGGCGCTCGAGTCGGCCGTCGGTCACGGTCGTTCTCCCTTCAGGGCGCGCAGGTCGTCGCCGAGCTCCTGCTTGAGGTCGTCGGGCACCGGGGGCATCCCGCGCTTGAGGCTCGCGCGGCCGATCAGTGCCGCGATGCCCGCGAGCAGCAGCAGGATGGCCGCCACCACCAGCGCGGCCAGCCAGGGGGGCAGGATGAGGGCGAACGCCAGGATCGCCGTGGCCACCAGAGCGCTGAGCGCCAAGAACCCGAAGGTCAGCGCGCCGACGAGCAGACCGGTGCCCACCCCGGCCGCTTTCGCCTTGGCCGTCATCTCCGTCTTGAACAGGAGCACTTCGCTCGCGACCAGCCGCCGCAGCTGCGCGACCAGATCTTTGGTCAGGTCCGGCAACGGCCGGAGGCCTCGCGTCGTGCGCCGTCGCTCACGCGGGAGAGGCGGCTTCTCGAAACTCATCGGGCTCCCTTCGGGCTCGGCCGGTCTCTGGCGACCGTACCCCAGCATGGTGGCTGAGCCAAGGGTGCGTCGCATCCCGCGTGCGCGATGCACGGCTCACCTGCACGCCTCACGGCACGCCTCGCCGCACGCCTCGCCGCACGCCTCGCCGGCACCCCTCACGGCACGCCTCTGGACGGAGGACGCCC
>FSUF01000375.1_pt1 | contig 11245 bp, 10 predicted proteins | sample 1637351 | NCBI WGS metagenome assembly FSUF01 (sample SAMEA3914816, study PRJEB12502) | metagenome | biome: forest; material: soil | place: USA | collected 2011-09-16 | depth 0.3 m | reverse complement strand
GCGATCAGCGCATTCGCCCACCGTCGCACCCGATCGAGCTCGGCCATCAGCGCTCTCCTCCACCGAGTGGGAGGGCGCCGACCGGTTCCGTCATGTCCCGCATCCTACGCGTTGACGTCACCGGCGCTCCAGAGCCCGCGCACGACTGACCGCGATCAGCCGGCATCGCTGCCGGATTCCGAGCGCCCTTCCGGCTTGCTCTCGTCGACGAACGACTGCACGACGGCCACGGCGATCAGGGAGCTCTCGATGTCGCTCGGCGACGCCCCCATCTTCTCGCGCAGGAACACCGCAGCGGTCACGTCGGCGAGGGCGTTCTCGTAGTCTTCGGCGTCGAAATGGGCTTTGCCGCGGTTCTGCACCGCGAAAGCCTCGAGAGCCGTCCACTCATGGGCGCGCGCCTCGTCGACGCAGCCCGTGAGCTCGGTGATCGCGTCGTCGAGCTTGCCCTGGAACTGGAGCACCTGCGCACGTCGCACGCGAGCGCCGAGCAGTTGCTCGCGATCGCCGGTGAAGCGCGCCTGCCGCACGGCCTCGTTGGCCACCACCATCGCCTCGTCGAGCCGGTTGAGCAGGCGGAGGAGCACAGCCTTCTCGTTCAGCGCGCTCAAACTGCGCAGGCTCCCCAACTCGTCGAGTCGCAGGCCTGCCGCGCGCAGGTCGACGCGTTCGCGGAGGGTGGTCGGATCGTATCCGAGGATGATGCTCAGGGTTCAGCTCCAGGTCGTGGGTCGCATCCAGACTAGCCCGCCTCGCTGGATGCACGGCCGTCTCCCCGCGCGTCGGCCGACTCGTCCGCCCCGCCTCAGCCGGGCTGTTTGAACGACTGCGCCGCCACCAGCGGAACCCGGATGAGCTTGTCGTCGCCGTCGCGCGGGCCGCCGCGGCCGTCGGTGTTGTTGGTCAGGATCCAGAGGGAGTCGCCGTGGCCGACCACGTCGCGCAGACGCCCGAACGTGCCGTCGAAGAAGGCTTTCACCGTCACCGGGGCGTGCCCGGCGGTCGACCAGACGGTCCAGAGCCGCTCACCGCGGAGGGCGGCCATGAAGATCGTGTCGCCGACCACCGCCAGCCCGCTCGGGCTCGCCTGGTCGGTCGGCCATTGGTAGACCGGGTCGGTGTACTTCGGGTCGTGCCCGATGCCTTCCACGTTCGGCCAGCCGTAGTTGGAGCCCGGCGTGATGATGTTCAGCTCGTCCCAGGTGTTCTGCCCGAACTCGCTCGCCCACATCGTGCCGTGCGAGTCCCAGCCGATGCCTTGCGTGTTCCTGTGCCCGTACGACCACACCGGCGAGCCGGGGAACGGGTTGTCCGCCGGCACCCCGCCGTCGGCCGTGACCCGCAGGATCTTGCCGCCGAGCGACGCGACGTTCTGCGCGTTCGCCGAGTCGGAGGCGTCGCCGGCGGTGATGTAGAGCATCCCGTCCGGACCGAACGCGAGACGGCCCCCGTCGTGGTTGCCTGCCTTCGGGATGCCCGTGATCACGTACTCGGGAACGCCGAGCGAGTAGCTCCCGGGAACGCCGGTCAGCGGCATCCTCACCACCCGGTTGTCCGTCTCGGTCGTCTCGTACGCGTAGAGGTACGGGGGCGCCGAGACCTGCTGCACGGCCAGGCCGAGCAGACCGCCCTCTCCGTCGTGCACGACCCCCGGAACGATGCCCACCGTCCGCAGCCCGCCCTGCGGCATCCGCTCGACCACCATGCCGTCGTCACGCTGGCTGATCAGCGTCGAGCCGCTGGCGAGGGGCACGATCGACCAGGGCGCCTGCAGGCCGGTCGACAGGGTCGTCGTCTGGTCGCCGGGCTGCCACGGGATGGCCGGCACGGCGATCGAGGTGCTGGTCGGGGTCGGGCGCGGCGTCGGCGTCGCGGTGTGCGTCACTTTGGGTGTCGGCGTCGGCGCGGAGCATCCGGAGAGCACGACCAGCGCCGTGACGGCGGCCACCACGGTGACTGTCGCGACGCGGACCCGGGCGGCCGTGACTCGCACCATGTCGCCGCCTCCCTCTCGACTGCGTGGACCGTGGTGGCATCGTAACCCCGCCATCCGGTGAGGCGTTCAGGATGCCCGCCCGCTACACCGCCCCGCGCTTGCGCCGTGCCCCGCACCCACGTTGTGGTGACGGTCCCCCGAAATGCGGACACTCCCCACAACGCGAGAAACCCCTCTCACGCGAGAGGGGTTTTAGCGCGGTCGGCCGTACGGGGCGTCTACTCGACGACCTGCACGTCCTTCCAGAACGCGACGTAGTTGCTGTAGTCCTTGCCGACCCGGTCGAACGAGCTCGGGTACGGCGTCGGATAGCTCCACGCGCGATCCTGAAGCAGCGCTTCGCCGTTCTTCACCGAGAAGTACTGGGCTTCGCCCTTCCAGGGACACGTGTACGGCGTGGCGCTGTGCTCGAGCAGGTCGGACTTGACGCTCGCCGGCGGGAAATACCAGTTGCCTTCGATGTGGATGAGCTCCGATTTCGGGGCTTCGGCGATGACGGTGTCGTTCAGAACAGCTTTCATGGGTAATACCTCCTGCGTGCCGGAACGCAGGAGGCAGATCGATCATTCCGTGCCTGTCGGCCCTCGCAGGATCGTCACAGCCGACTCCGAGTCGAGGCGTCCGAACGGCGCCACCTCCGCAGGCGTGAGCCCGGCGGCGACGTGCTCCTGACCGGAGACGGACGCCGTCAGGAGGTGCGCGACGGCACCGCGCAGACCGGTGAACGACGCGCACGCGGCAGCGGCCTCCGGAGACGAGTAGTCGATGCCGACCGCGGCGAGCGCGTCGATGATCGCACCGGCGGCGAGCTGGTCCTCCACTGCGAAGCGAAGGGCTCCGGATGCCGTGCTGCCGCCTGCGGCCACGATCGAGATCAGCGCGCGGCGTCCGAGCCGCACCTGCTCGTCGAGGATCCAGCCGGCCACCGCGGACGCGGTCGTGAGCCCGCCCGCGACGACGGGCGCCCAGGCAGGGATGCCGGGCAGGGTGAGCGGATCGATCGCGGCGACGGCCGTCGCCCCTTCTGTGGCGGGCGCGAGCACGTCCACCCACACCACGATGTCGGCGTCCGTTGCGATCGCCGCGGCGCCGTCGGCGCCCCAGTCGAAACGGATCTGATACTTGGCCTGGGCGTGGGACGCGGGGACGGGGACGGCTGGGGTGGCGTGCTGGGCGGTGGCGTGCTGGTCGGTGGCGTGCTGGGTCACCGGGCCATCGTAGCCCGGCGCGACCGAGCGCCCCCGTGCGTTTCGTCCGGTGACGGACGACGCATCTGGCGGCGGATCAGGTCGAAGTCGTGCCGCGAGATCTCGATCAGGCCGAGACGCAGCTGATAGCCCCAGTTCGGGTTCTCGCGAGTGAACTCGAGCACGGGCAGCAACGGCCGGATCGGCGCGGAGACGGCGTCGTGCTCCCACTCGACCCGGCGCCTCCACGGGCGGAAGTCGCCCGCCGGCCCACGCATGGCAGGACCCTGAGTGAACTGGTACACCTCGTCGTCGGCGATGCGGCCGATCGCGGTGAACTCTTTGAGCGGCTCGCCGTCGGGGTACGAGGTCTTCGGCGAGTAGTACACGAAACCGTCGGCTGCGTGCATCCGCTCGAGTGGGGCCTTCGCCCCGTGATTGACCTGCGCGATGCCCGCGGCCACACCGCGCAGCACGTGTTCGCGCTGCACGACTCCCAGCCAGTACCGGATCGCCATGGTCCAGTTCTAGCGCATGCCACCGTCACCCCGTCAGACTGGACGCACGCGATTCCGGCGGCGATGTCGAAAACGGCCTTTCCCGTTCGACGTGAGGGTAGAGGGCAGGCCAGCCCTCCACCACGACAAGGAGACGATCACCATGAAGTACATGCTCATCCTCAATGCGACCGAGGACACCGAGAACGCCACCGGAGCCGCGTCGAACGAAGACGTCGACAAGATGGGCGCGTACAACGAGGAACTGATCAAGGCCGGCGTCCTGCTCGCCGGCGAGGGCCTGCACCCGAGCATCGAGGGCGCGCGGGTCGAGTACGCGGGCGACGACCGCGTGGTCACCGACGGCCCGTTCACCGAGACCAAGGAGCTCATCGCCGGCTTCTGGATGATCCAGGCGGCGACGAAAGAGGAGGCGCTCGAGTGGGCGCGCCGCATCCCCCTCTCCAGCGGCCGCGTCGAGGTGCGCCGCGTCTTCGACGTCTCGGAGTTCGATCAGGACAACGAGTACGTCCAGAAGGAGAAGGCATGGCGCGAGGAGCACGGCGAGGCGCGCACGGCTTGAGGTCCGACGAGGTGGCGGGCGAGACGGCGGGCGGGACGGCGGCCGAACACGCCGACGAGGCGGCGGAACGCGCGGGCGACGGCGTCCGGATGCACGCAGCCGAGACGCAGCGCACGATCGACGCGGTCTGGCGCATCGAGTCCGGCAAGCTGATCGCCGTGCTCGCCCGCCTCGTCGGCGACGTCGGGGTGGCAGAAGAGCTGGCGCAGGATGCCCTCGTCGCCGCCCTCGAGCAATGGCCCGACACCGGTGTCCCCCGCAATGCCGGAGCCTGGCTCACCGCGGTCGCCAAGCGCCGGGCCATCGACGGCTGGCGGCGGCAGGAACGCCTCGGCGACCGTTACGCCCAGCTCGCGCACGACCTGGAGCTGGAGCTGGGAGCAGACGATCCCGCCCTCGCCGCGGAGGAGACGATCGACGACGACCTGCTGCGTCTCGTCTTCATCTCCTGCCACCCCGTGCTCACGAAGCCGTCGCGGGTCGCCCTCACGCTGAAGCTGCTCGGCGGCCTCTCGACGGAGGAGATCGCCCGGGCGTTCCTCTCGCCCGTCTCGACCATCGCGCAGCGCATCGTGAGGGCCAAGCGCACCCTGACGGCCGCCCGCGTGCCGTTCGAGGTGCCCGACCGCGCCGAGTTCCCGGCCCGCCTGGGGTCGGTGCTCGAAGTCGTCTACCTGATCTTCAACGAGGGATACTCGGCCACGGCCGGCGACGACTGGATGCGCCCCGCGCTCTGCCACGAGGCTCTGCGGCTCGGCCGCGTGCTCGCCGAGCTCACCCCGCGGGAGCCCGAAGTGCACGGGCTGGTCGCCCTCATGGAGTTCCAGGCCTCGCGTCTCGGGGCCCGCACCACCGCGACGGGCGAGCCGGTTCTGCTGCAGGACCAGGATCGAGCGCGCTGGGACCGCATCCTGATCCGTCGCGGCGTCGACGCGCTCGTGCGCTCCGGGAGGCTGGCGCGGGGCCGCGGGCCGTACGCGCTCCAGGCCGCCATCGCCGCCTGTCACGCCACCGCGCCGACCGCCGACGCCACGGACTGGGAAGAGATCGTCGCGCTCTACGGCGCACTGGCCGAGCTGAACCCGTCCGCCGTCATCGAGCTCAACCGGGCGGTCGCGCTGTCGATGGCGTACGGTCCGGAGGCCGGGCTCGACGTGGTCGACGGGCTGGTCATCGACGGGGCCCTCTCCGAGTACCACCTGCTGCCGAGCGTGCGAGCCGACCTGCTGGTGCGGCTCGGCCGATCCGCGGAGGCCCGGCAGGAGTTCGAGCGCGCGGCCGCACTCACCTCCAACCAACGGGAGCGCACGCTGCTGCTGGAGCGTGCTGCGGCCTGCTGAGTGCTCGATCCTCCGCCGTGAGGTGACCTGCGAATCGGCGGCGCGACGGTGCCGTGGCGTGCCGGATGGGCGACACTGGGTCCATGCGCGTGCTGCTGAAGTTCATCCTGGATTGCGATCCGGATGCGGCCTGGCGCGCCCTGCAGAGCCCCACCGCATTCCGGGAGGTGGCTCTGCCCTGGCTCGACTTCCGCTCCGACGATCAGGGCGGGTTCCCGACCGTGTGGGGCGACGAGGAGCACCGCGTGCGCGTGCGTGCCCTCGGCGCGGTCACGGTGGGCACGCAGGCCATCCGTCTCGCGACGGGAGGAGCACGCGAACCCGGGGTGCGCATCCTGCGCGACACCGGCGGCGGAACCGGCGGCCTGCTGTCGGCGATCCCCCACCTCGACCACCGGATGGCGATCGCCCCCGACCCGGCCGGACCCGACGCCGACGGCCGGGTGCGGACCCTCTACCGGGATCAGCTCATCGTGCGGGCGGGCCTGCTGACGCCGCTGGCCTGGTACACGCTGTGGGCCTTCTGGCAGTGGCGCGGGCTCCGGCTCCGCCAGCTGGCGCCCACCTGGGCCTACGATCCCCCACAACCGGAAACCGAGGAGGACACACCATGACCGACGCAGAGATCGGATCCCCGGAGATGGCGAACCGCGCCGTCACCGCGGTGCAGATCGCCGACTGGCGGCGACGCGTGTTCGGGCTCTACGCCTCGGTGCGCCAGCTCGCGGCGACCGACCCCGTCGCCGCCCACGCCCACTGGACCTCGTGCCGCAACGAGCTCTTCTCGTCGCATCCGGCCACCCCGCTCCTCCCCGAAGACCGCGACCAGTTCACCGGCCTGCCCGTCATGCCGTACGACCCGGATTGGCGATTCGAGCTTCCGATCGTGCCCGCCGGGGAGCCGCGCCGCATGGACGTCGAGACCGGGACGGACGGGGTCGTGCCGTTCGAGCTCCTCGGCACCGTGCGCGTCCCGTTCGCCGGAACGCTCGACGTCTGGCGGCTCACCTCCTATAGCGGCGGCCTGTTCGTGCCGGTCAAGGATGCGCTCGCCGGCAGGCACGGCGGGACGTACGGCGGCGGGCGCTACCTCATCGACACGGTGAAAGGCGCCGACCTCGGCCTCGACGCCTCCGACGGCGAGGCCACGCTGGTGCTCGACTTCAACTTCGCGTACAACCCGAGCTGCGCCTACGACCCTGCCTGGGCCTGCCCGCTCGCGCAGGCGGGCAACACGCTCCCGATCGAGATCCCCGTCGGCGAGCGCTACTCGGGCAACTACTGACCGGATGCCGCTGCCGCGCATCCGGGTCCCGCTGCCGCGCATCCGGATGCCACCCTCTCACTTGCCGCTCGCCTGAACCCTGCTGCCACTCTCCTGAATTCAGGAGCTTCCGGATGTCGCCGACCGCCGGCTCCTGAATACAGGACCCCGCGGCGGTGGCGCGCCGATTTCTCCTGAGAACAGGCCGGATGCTGTCGCTGAAGACGGAGATCTCGGGCGCCACGCCGGTGAGGTGATGCCGACGACGGAGATTCCGGCTGTTTCGGGCTCGAGTCTCCGTCTCTACGCGCGCCCGCGCTCAGCGCGTGACGAGGGTGAGACGCTGCGTCGGCCGCGTCATCGCAACGTAGAGGGAGGCCGCGCCACGCGGGGACTCCGCCACCAGGGCATCCGGGTCGGCCAGCACGACCGCGTCGAACTCCAGGCCCTTCGCCTCGTAGCCGGTCAGCACGGCGATCGGGCGCGAGAGACCGGCCGCGCCGCGTGCCGCCTGCGCACCGAAGCGTCGCTCGACGGCCGCGCCCACCGCATCCACAGCCGCCGTCGCCGCGATCACGGCCACCGTTCCGGCCGAGTCGATCGCCCGGTCGGCCGCCACGGCCTCCGCCACCGACTCGCCCAGCGCGCCCCCGTTCGCGGAGACGCGGCGGATCGGCCAGTCGCCCTCGCGAACAGCGCGGGTGGGTGTGATGGGGAGTCCCGCCGACTCGGCCAGCCGCTCGGCCTCGCGGGTGATCTGCGCCGGGGTGCGGTAGTTGACCGTCAGCTCCTCCAGCCGCCAGGCGTCTTTGAACGACGGAGTGAGCGCCGTCTGCCAGCTGGTCGCCCCCGCGGCCGAGGCCACCTGCGCGATGTCGCCGACGATCGTGAACGACTTCATCGGGCAGCGCCGCACCAGCACGCGCCACTGCATCGGCGACAGCTCCTGCGCCTCGTCGACGACGACGTGCCCGTAGGTCCAGGTGCGGTCGGCGGCGGCGCGCTCGGCGGTCGTCCCGAAGTCGACCCGTTCGGCGAAGCCGTCGGCCAACTGCTCAGCGCTCACCAGTCCTTCGACGCCCATGTTCCGGATGGCCGCCCGCGCGTTCTCGAGGTCGCGCTTGCGCTGGCGGTCCCGCTCGCGCGCTCCGGCATCCGGTTTGCCCGGGAACGCGCCGAGCAGCTCGGCCGCCTCGTCGAGCAAGGGGACGTCGCTGACCGTGAACGGCGCCGACCGTTCGCGGGCGAGCGCCGCGCGCTGGGCCGGAGTCCAGCGCGGGGTCAGCTCGGCGAGCCACGACGGCCGCGCGTACAGGTCTTGGATGAACTTCTCCGGTGTGAGAGGAAGCCAGGCCGTGTTCAGCAGCACGCGCACGTCGTAGGAGGTGCGCAGGTCTTCGCGGAGCACCTTCAGGTCGGCCTCGTCGATGGTCGAGCCGCTCGCACGCAGCTGGGCGGCGAGCTTCTCGGTCAGCTCGCCGAGGGCCTGCTTGACGAACGCGACCCTGGCGACGTTGTGCGGCTTGCCGCCACGCTGCGCCTTGGCGATCGCGCGCGCGATCAGGTCGGGCTCCACCACGAGACGTTCGCCGTCGATGTCGACGGTCTGCGCATCGACCGGAACCCTTTGCCGGGTGCGCACGGCGCGGGACAGCAGCCGCGCCATCTGCGCAGAGCCCTTGAGTCTCGCCGCCACCGGCTCGTCGTCGCCGACCGCCTCGACCCCCGGGTACAGCTCGCCGAGCGTCTGCATGACCACGCCCGTCTCGCCGAGGGACGGCAGCACGGCCTCGATGTAGCGGAGGAAGGCGGTCGACGGCCCGACGACGAGAACGCCGGATGTGCTCAGCCGTTGCCGGTTCGCGTACAGCAGGTAGGCGGCCCGGTGCAGGGCGACGGCGGTCTTGCCGGTTCCCGGCCCGCCCTGCACGACGAGCGCTCCGCGCAGGTCGGACCGGATGATGCGGTCCTGTTCCGCCTGGATCGTCGCGACGATGTCGTGCATCCGGCCGGTGCGCTGAGCCGTGAGCGCGGCGAGGAGCGCTCCCTCGCCCTGCACGACCTCGGCGCCCGCGGCGCTGCCGTCGAGCAGTGCCTCGTCGAAGACCTCGTCGTCGATGCGGGTGACCTGGCGGCCGCTCATGGTGAGGTGCCTGCGTGCGCGCACGCCCATCCGCTCGCTCGCCGTGGCCTGGTAGAACGCGCTGGCCTGCTGAGCGCGCCAGTCGATCAGGAGGGAGCGCTGGTCGTCGTCGCGCAGACCGACGCGGCCGATGTAGCGGTGGGCTTCGCCGTCGGAGGGCTCGTCGAGCAGAAGGCGCCCGAAGACCAGCCGGGCGTCGACATCGCGCAACTGCGCGAGCTGGTCTTCGTAGAGGCGGGCGAAGGCGTCGCGTTCGCTGCGCGCCTGATGGTTGCTCCCGACGCTCTCACGCCGCACGCGGGTCAGCCGTTCCTCGGTTTCGGAACGCAGTTCGTCGAGCCGTTCGTACAGGCCGGCGACGATTGCACGCTCGCGTTCGAGCTCCGATTCCTGCACGCAGACCACCTCTCGATTGCGGCCGATAGTCTACTTCCTCCAGCCTGGAAGACGCTCAGAGCCCGATCCTGTAGACTGTTACCACTTGCGAGTCCGAGACGGACTCCCTGCGTCGCAGAACGCACCACGCGCCGCGCCGGGCAACCGCCCCGTGAGCGTCGACTTCTTTCTACGGCGAACGATCGTGCCGCACGGCACCTTCGCCATTAATCCCCACCGTCGCGCCGCCCGAGAAGCGGGCAGGCGACGTGCGGGTCCTGATGCCGGAAAGGCACCACCTTTGTCTGAAAACACTTTCTCCTCGCTCGGCGTTCCCGCGCCGCTCGTCGCCGTTCTCGCGGCCGACGGCAAGAGCGAGCCGTTCCCCATCCAGGCCGACACCCTGCCCGACACGCTCGCCGGACGCGACGTGCTCGGCCGCGGAAAGACCGGCTCCGGCAAGACGATCGCCTTCGCCCTGCCCATGGTCGCGCGCCTCGGCGGCAAGCTCGCCGGCGGACGCCGCCGGCCCGGTCGGCCCCTCGGCCTGGTGCTCGCACCCACCCGTGAGCTCGCCACCCAGATCTCGGCGGTCATGCAGCCGCTCGCCGACGCGTACGGCCTGAAGTCGACCACCATCTTCGGCGGCGTCTCGCAGCAGCGCCAGGTCGCGGCCCTCCGAGACGGCGTCGACATCGTCGTCGCCTGCCCCGGGCGCCTCGAAGACCTCATGAAGCAGGGCTTCGTCACCCTCGACGCCGTCGAGATCACCGTGCTCGACGAGGCCGACCACATGGCCGACCTCGGCTTCCTGCCCGTCGTCACGCGCATCCTCGACAAGACGCCGAACAGCGGCCAGCGTCTGCTGTTCTCGGCCACGCTCGACAACGGCGTGGACAAGATCGTCAAGCGCTTCCTCCACAACGAGGTGCTGCACTCGGTCGACGAGGCCACCAGCCACGTCGACGCGATGACCCACCACGTCTTCGAGGTGACCACCGCCGAGGCCAAGAAGGACCTCGTCGAGAAGCTCGCCTCCGGGACCGGCCGCCGCATCCTCTTCACCCGCACCAAGCACCACGCCAAGAAGCTGGCCAAGCAGCTCACCGCCTCGGGCATCCCGTCGGTCGACCTGCACGGCAACCTCTCCCAGGTGGCCCGTGACCGCAACCTGGCCGCGTTCGGCGCCGGGGATGTTCGCGTGCTGGTCGCGACCGACGTCGCGGCGCGCGGTGTGCACGTCGACAACGTCGAGCTCGTCGTGCACGTCGACCCGCCCATGGAGCACAAGGCGTACCTGCACCGCTCGGGCCGCACCGCTCGTGCCGGCAGCTCAGGCGACGTCGTCACCGTCATGATGACCTCGCAGAAGTCCGACGTGAAGACCCTGCTGCGCAAGGCCGAGATCAACGTCCAGCCGCAGACGGTCGAGGCGACTTCGCCCGCCGTCGTCAAGCTGGTCGGCGAAGTGGCCGCGTTCGTCAAGCCGGTCCCCCGTGAGGAGAACCCGCGTGGCGGCGGTGGCGGCGGACAGTCGCAAGGCGCGAACGCCCGCCGCAAGCGCGGTGCACGCGACGGTCGCCCCGAGAACGGCGGCAACGGCGGCGGCCGCGGCGGTCGCGGAGGCGCAGCCGGCGGCAACACCGGTGGCGGCCGCGATGGCGCCCGTGCCGACTCGGGCGAGGGACGCCCGCGTCGCGAGCGCTCGGGTCGCCCGGCTGCGGGCCGCGGCGGTTCGGCGGGCGGCGCAGCAGCTCACGGCGCTCCGGCTCAGGCCGGCGCGGGCGCTCAGCGCTCGGGCGGCCAGCGCTCCGGCGGCCAGCGCTCGGGCAACGGCGGCAACGGCGGCAACAGCGGCGG
>FSUF01001699.1_pt1 | contig 11260 bp, 10 predicted proteins | sample 1637351 | NCBI WGS metagenome assembly FSUF01 (sample SAMEA3914816, study PRJEB12502) | metagenome | biome: forest; material: soil | place: USA | collected 2011-09-16 | depth 0.3 m | reverse complement strand
GTATTGACCGGCGCCCTAAGGCTGAGCCGAACCGCCGGCATCGATCCGGTGATCTTTCGAGTGAGAGTGCCGCCGTGGACCACCTACACTGTCGACATCGAAGGCGATGGAGGTCGTCATGATCGACATGCGTGAAGACGACGACGGTGTGTTCCGGCCACACGGACCGGACGAGCCACTTCCGTACGGGCTGCCTGAGGACCCCCAGGAGCCGTATGTCTCCATCGTCGCTCCGAACATCGACAAGATCTCCGGAGTCACATTCAATCCGCGCACCTTCACTGGCCGCCGGACGCTGCGCAGTGTGATCGTGCTCGCATCTTTCGTCGTCGGCTCAGTGGCAGTGATCGGAGTCGTCGTCGCCGTGCAGTGGGTGATGTCTCTGTTTGGCGTCGTATAGCCAACGCTCGCGCAGGGATGAATCCGCCGTCGCGCGACCGGCGAGGCACCTGTCCCGATGGTCGACGACGCCTTCAGCCGTTTGCGCGTCGTAGATTCGATCGCTCGACCGCGTAGGTGATGAACCAGGTCACCGCGCCGATGATCGGTATGGAGACGACCGCAACGCACCACAGCGCGCGCTGTCCCGGCGAAACGATGGGGGACTTCGCGATCGTGAAAAGCGCCGACACAGCGAGCACCGCCCAGATCAGCTCAGGACACCAACAACGCCAAAGCCGCCAGTGACCAGGCGATTGCGGCAAAGAATGCGTTCGCTGCCCTTGAGCTCCAGGCTCAACTGGCGTCACTCACGTCCGCGACCGCGGTCACGGAACAGCAGTATCAAGCCGGAGTTGTGGCGCGAGTGGCTGCCGCGGCGGCAGCCACTCGCGCTGCGGGAGCCAGCGCACCAGTGTCCACCGATGCTCGTGCGCTTGCCCCAGGAGCTCATGGGTTATGTGGCCGCTGGGCAGCTTTCTGGTTCGTACCCGGACCACATCCCGGAGATCCAATGGGTCACGGATGGCCGCTCGGTGCCGAACTGCGGGATCGGCATCCTGGTGCTCCAGGCAAGCGTTCGAGCCATTCCGGGTTGATGCTGGGTTTCGGGCCTCCCGTGAACGTGAAACAGGTTCTGTCTTGGATGGATCCAGACGGAGCTGTGACCGTTGCCGACCTCCGGGGAATCGCGCCAAGAGACCCAGGAAGGTCTCTCCGCACTGAATCTTCTTGACGATGGCGATCCGGAGGTGAACCGTCGACGTCGACCAATCGATCCCTAACATCCTGCGCATCGCTCTGTGCAGACTCTTCTCCGGCGATCGTGCGCCGCAGGGACAGGAATAGGAACGGCGGTGCTTATCGGTCTGCCGTCACCGGGATGAGACTGTTCTCATGCCGCTCTCCTTCTCGTCTCACGGGCGGCCGACAGGCTCTACTTCGGGTCGCACTACGGCCTGAGGATAAGAAAGGTATTTCCACCGAAATGAAGACGCTCACGAAGATCATCGTCGCTAGCACGGCCGGCATTCTCAGTGCCGGCCTCGCCACGGCAGGCGCATTCGCCGCCACCGGAGTTTTCTCAGTTCAGGACCAAGTGGGCGCCGCAATCGACGCCCGCGGTGTAACCGGCTCCACGACGCACGCGGTGCACTCAGCGACGACCACGGGTGAGCAGAAGGCAAGCTCAATTCGCGGTGAGGTTGCGAAGTCCGTTGCCAGTGCGTCGCCGGCTCCCGCCCTGCCCTCATTGCTGACGAAGACCCCGTCCGTCCCCGGCACGTCGAGCACCGCCGGCTCGGTGTCAGCCACGGCGGGCTCAGAGACCGGCTCGGGGGTGACAGCCAGCGCGGCCGGCACGTCTGGCACGAGCGCCGCCGCGAAGGGCGCCGCAACGGTCGTCGCCCCGCCGGCCGCCGTCGACGTGCGCGGAAACGTCTCGGTGACGCTCGGCCACTGAGCCGAGGCCCCAGCGAGGGGCGGGGAGGTTCGGGTACCTCCTCGCCCCTTTGTCCTGCCACCGGGCTCAGATGGTTGTCCTGCCACCGGGCTCAGATGGCCAGGCGGTAGCCCATGCCACGAACGGTCTCGATGCGCTCCGCGCCGATCTTGCCGCGCAGGTAACGCACATACACATCGACCACATTCGATCCCGGATCGAAGTCCAGCCCCCAGACTCTGCTGAGCAGTTGCTCGCGACTGAGCACCTGGCCGGGGTGGGTGAGCAGCTCCTCCGCGAGCGCAAACTCCCGCGCCGACAGATCCACGGTGGTTCCCGCGGCAGTGATGCGACGGGTGCGCACATCCAGCTCAAGATCGCCCGCGCGCAGTAGGTCCGCTGTCTCCGTGCGTGCGGTCTTCAGCCGTAGCCGAATACGCACGAGCAGTTCGTCGAAGCGGAACGGTTTGGACATGTAGTCGTCCGCGCCGCCTTCCAGGGCGCCAACGACGTCGCGACCCTCTGCGCGGGCTGTTAGGACGATGACTACGAGGGCATGCCCCTCGCCGCGCACGGCCTCCAGCACTTGGAAGCCGTTGAGCCCGGGAAGCCCGATGTCGAGGACGAGGAGATCGTGTGCCCCGGTCCGTACCTCATCGAGAGCGGACTGCCCGTCGTTGACGGAGGTGACAGTGAAGCCGGCCGACCGCAGACCCTTCTCAACGAAGGATGCGATCCGAGGCTCGTCCTCGGCGATCAGGATGCGGCTCACGACTTCTCCTCCACCAAGTGTTCGAACACATGCTCTGCGGGCGCGGGGTAGTCCTCGGCGTGCTTGCACGGAATGCTGAGAGTGAACGTCGAGCCCGCGGGGGAGCTCGCGACGTCGACCGTACCGCCGTGTGCGTGGGCGATCGCGGTGACGATCGCGAGGCCCAGGCCCGACCCCGACTTCCCGCGCGAGCCGCCCGCGCGCTGGAACCGCTCGAAGACACGGGCCCGATCGGCCTTCGCGATCCCTGGGCCGTCGTCGCTCACCCATGCACGGAACAGCATCCCGGTGCGGCTGTCGACCCGGTCGCTGCCCAGGCGGATGACTCCGCCGGGCGTTGAGTGCTTCGCGGCGTTCTCCGCGAGCTGGAGCCAGGCCTGGGTGATGCGGCGGACGTCGAGTGTTCCGTCGCCCTCCGCCACCTGCTCGGTCACCCAGAAACGGTCAGGCGCCAGCGCGGCGGCCTTGGCGGACACCGACCGGGTCAGGTCAGCAAGGTCGGCCGGCGTGGGCTCCACGAAGCCCGGGCCCCGCGACTCGGCGAGCAGTGTGATCTCCGCGACGAGCTCGCTCATCCGGTCGAGCTCGTCGACCGCGAGTTCCCGCACAGCGCGCACGTCCACGGGGTCCGTCGGGTCGAGCAGTTCGAGATGGCCGCGCACGATCGTGATGGGGGTTTTTAGTTCGTGACCCACGTCGTCCAGCAGCCGGCGTTGCGAGGTGAATGACTCCTCCAGTCGGTCTGACATCCGGTTGAAACTGCCAGCAAGAAGGGACAGGTCGTCGCCGCCGCGGACCGGGATGTGCTGACCCAACTCGGTCGCCGAGAGACGGTCGGCCGCCTCCCGCAGTTCGCGCACCGGGCGCAACAGGCGTCCTGCGACGAACCACGCGACGAGGCCGATGAGCACGAGCGCGCTGGCGGCGACGAGGGCGTACGTCCGATACGGATTCGCGACCGCGGTGAGCACGGCATCGACGTCATAGCCTGCGACATACAAGCCGCGGGTCACATCCCCCTTCATTGTGACCGGGATGATCGCGTACCGTATCGTGCCCTGATCCGACTTCGCCGTGCCTATCACAACACGCGTCGGATCCGCCTCGCGTGCGAACCGCGCGACCAGGCCGGGGTCTCGATCCATCCGGAACGGCAGGGTGCCCCCCGGGACGTACGCAGCCTGGCCGGCGACAACGCCCAGGGCGCTCTCAGAGGGAGCTGGCACCACCTGCTGGATAAGTGTCCGAAGCAGCCCATCCACTCCCTGCTCGTTTGCAGCCGACGTTTGAGCGGCGACCGCCCTCACTTCGCCCAGGTTGCGGAGCAGACTGCTGTCCACCTGTGCCAACGCCTGCTGGCGTTGCACCAAGAAAGTTGCCGCCCCCGCGACGGCGAGCCCGATGCCCGCAGTGAGGACGATCGCCAGCACGATCCGGGCGCGCACCGAGAAGATGGCGAACCGAGGCACATGGCCCATCGCGCGGCGAGCTCTGCGGGGGGCCATGCCCCCATTATTCCCTGTCACTCAGGTCGGACGGCTCAAGTCTGCACGGGTCCCGCACACCGACCCGACCGCCGAGCGTGGCGGGCTCCCCCATCGCCGCATGCTCAGCCAGATCCCGCACTGCTCGTACACAGTTTGACGACAGATTCCCGTACGACCATCGCAATCCACAACTTCGATGCGCAGCCGCGAAACACCCATCTGAGGCTCCTACGAATCGGTCCAGCTCGGCGGCTGGCCGACGTTTTCAGTGGCGAGAACTTCGATCTCCACCAAGGCGCCGTCGAGATCGCGCTCGATGGTTACGGATTTCGCTGGTTACGACTAACCGCTGAAGAAGACGCAGGACTGTATTGACCGGCGCCCTAAGGCTGAGTGATCATGATCGCTCAGCGGGTTTTGAAGGGTGGATTACCGATCGGTTGAACGTGCCCCCAGACGTGCCTGCCTTATCGCCGACTCGCCCTTCTTCGCCGCGCGATGGCGACGGCGACGAGGGGCACGCCGACTAGTGACGGCAGGAACCAGAACGCGATGGGTGGCAGGAGGTTCCAGATCGGCAAGTGAGGACCGTTGTCGACGTAGAACGCGGTGAGCATGGCGATGTACGACACACCCATAGCGAGGATGTGGGGGACGTCGCCCGGCCGGCGGAGACGACGGTATGTGAACCCGAAAACTGCCGCTGCGGCGCTGAGGCCGCCCACGATCACAAGTGGTGCGTCCTCGGGCCATCGGTATGAGGCGAGAACGCACGCGGAGGCAAAGATGACGAGGATCGCTCCGAGATACCAGCGGCCGGCGCGCGGGTGGCGGCCGGGCCCTTTGTGGGCGAGCATTGCAACGATTCCGCTGACGAGGGCGACAATCGCAGCACCGACATGGATGCCCAGGACCACGAAAAAGACGGCAGTCGTTGAGGCCACGTCAAGACCGAGAAACGGTGCGGAATCGACCATGCTCCCACCTCGACACCTTGTTGGGGTCAGCGTACGCGGAGGATGGGTTCGGGGTGGCCGAGCCAGGCGGTGCGGCGAGCTTGTCGGCCTCGAAATAGACTGTGAGTGACTAAGGCACGGCTCATCCGCGTCGAGTATCGACGGGGGTAGCCTCGAATTACGGTCGCCCTGGCCGAGCCGCATTACATCGGAGTGTCATGCAAACAGTCACAGTGGATTTCATCATTTCCCTCGACGGGTACGGCGCCGCGGAAGGTTGGCCTGGCTTTTGGGGAATGGAAGGGCCCGAATACCTTTCATGGCTCGATGAGTCACCAGACAGAAACGACAGCCTACTCATGGGTGCGAAGACGTACCGCCTGATGTCCGAATTCGCGGCATCCGGTGAAGAGGGATTTTCTGCACTCACCGAGGCACCGAAGGTCGTGTTCTCCTCGACACTTCAGGCTCCGCTGTCGTGGGCGAACAGTCGCCTGATTGCAGAAGGCGCCGTGGAGGTTGTGCGCGAGATGAAGAAGTCCGCCGAGAGGCCGATGCGAACCCTAGGCAGCCTGTCGTTGTGTCGCGACCTGCTGCGTGCTGGCCTCGTTGACCGCTATCGCGTCGTCATCTTCCCGGTGATCACCGGTGCGACCGGAACCGACCGCATCTTCGACGGGTATCCGGATGTGCGGCTCGAGCTGGTCGACAGTCGCCTGTTCGACGGCCGACTGCAGCTCCTCGAGTATGTGCCCACCCCGCTTGACGGGCCGCCGGGGGCAGCGAACCCCTCGTAAATCTCGAGCGTCATCCCCATGAGGCGTATGAGCTCTGCAATGCAGAGTTCACGATGACCGCTTATTTGGCAGGATTCAACACGCGCGGCGGAGTTCCTTGGCTCGCAGGGGCGCGGCCGTGCGCTCGTCGGCCGTGGATTCGGGGCCGCCCTCCTTGGCTTGTGCCATCCGTTCACACCTTTCCTTGCTGCAGAATCCGGATCGCGTTGCCGAAGGGGTCTCGAACGCCCATGTCAGTTCCGTAGAAGTGCTCGGTGGGCTCCTGGGTGAAGTCGGTGACGCCCCGTTCACGGAGTGTGTCGTACATTACGCGCGCGTCGTCAGTGATGAAGACGAGGCCGCCACCGAGAGCACCTTTGGTAATCAACTCGCGAATTTGGTCGGCGGTCGCTGGGTCGTGTAGCGGCGGGCCGGGCTGCTCAAGTGAGATCTCGGTGGCTCCCTCGCCAGGGACACGAACGGTCAGCCAGCGGTAGTCGCCTTGCTGTACGTCGCTGCCCTTTTCAAGACCCAGCTTGTTGACGTAGAAGTCCAGCGCCTCATCTTTATCCAGGACGTAGATGGAGGTGACATTCAGTGCGGTTATCATCGTGTTCTCGCGCTCCGTTCTCGGGGTATGCCCCGATCTTATGGAGCTGTCACTAAGGGTGGCTTATCCGAACGTGCTCTACTCTGCTCGGCGCCCAGCGCTAGTCCGAGGTCGCATGGCGGCAAGCTGAACACAGTGGGGCGTCACGATCGGGGCGTGCCCTACCCGATACGCGCTCGGTGTCTGCCCGACAATCTCCCGGAAGGTTCGGCTGAATGTCCCGAGACTGCTGAAGCCGACGTCGAAGCAGATGTCGGTCACGGTGCGGTCACTCTCGCGCAAAAGGAACATCGACCGCTCGGCCCGCCGCCGTTGCAAGTAGTGATGGGGCGACTCGCCGAAGACCGCGCGGAAGCAGCGACTGAAATGGGCGGCCGAATGTGGGCCACGTCCGCCACAGCGCGCACGTCGAGCGGAGCGGCGTAGGCCCGGTCCATCGCGTCACGGGCACGCAGCAATCGCCGGTTGAGATCTTCGACGTCGCGGCTCACCCCTCCAAGGGTAAGAGAACGGAGCCGCGTCGTAGAGGTCGTCGAGCGCGACTGCAAACCTACCGCGTCTCCCAGCGGAACCAGCGGATGTCCACGAAGTGAAGACGACGACATAAGCGAGGCGGGCGAGGAGCGCGAATGCGTCTTGGTCGCTCCACGCCGCCTGGTCGAGGATGTCGGAGAAGAGTGTCTGTAGAGAGCTCCGAGTGGCGACCATGCTGGCATCGATTTCATCACGACGCCAAGGATGCCGGTTGCGCCGGGAAGGGCGAGGGGGTTGCGGCGTCGGTGCGCTGGTCTGTCCTTCGGCGTACATTCGGATTATGTCGAAAAGTGCTCTCGACTCGCATGATGACTACGCCGCTCAACTCCGCGCCCGTGTAGTCGATTCAGGCGTCATCGAGCGTGAGTTGCGGGTTGGGGCGCTGAACCGAGGCGCGGGAGGCCCGCCGATCGCCGAACCCTACGACTCTCTGGCCCGTCAGGTTAGGGACGCATCGTCCCGCGTGACGGATGCCCAGGTGGTCGCGGTCGAGCGTGCGGCCGTTTCGGAAAAGGGTGCTTTCGAGATACTTCTCGCGTCGGCTATCGGAGCAGGACTGCGCCGTTGGGATGCCGCCGGCAGCGCGATTCGGGAGACTGGCGATGCGCATTCCTGAGATCGATCGCGGTGACAGTATGCGTAACCGCCTTCTTATTCGGATGATCACACGGTTCTCGGGTATCCGTTTGCCGGATGCCGCCCGTGTTGCGTTCTATCATCAGGATTTCGCCGGTCCCGCCCTGGGTGCGTGGACGCAACGCGCGATGCGTGGCTCCAGCGGCTGGACTGTCTCCGAACGCGAGCTCATGGCGGCTATGGTCGCAACCTGGAATGCCTGTCCGTTCTGCATCGGCGCTCACAGTGCGGTCGCTGTCCGCGGCATGAACCAGGCAATCGTCGATGCCACCTTGCAGGATTACCAATCCGCGCCAATCTCGGAGCGGCTCAAGGCCGCACTCGTCTTCATAGAGAAGATGACCCGCCATCCCGACAGCCTCACCGCAGCCGATGCTCGAGCCGCCTTGACCGCCGGCACGACACGTGAGGACCTGCGCGACGCTGCAGCCGTAGCCGCCATCTTCAACATCGTCACCCGCTACGCCAACGCGCTCGACTTCGACATCCCGTCACCGGCAGACTTCGACACCGCGGCTGGCATGTTATTAAAACGCGGGTACTCCTGACCGGTGCGGCCAGCGACGGGGCGTTGCGAGCACAGTGCCCGGCCCTGCGCGAGCATCCGCAAGGGACATCATCGTCGCGCACCAGCTCTGACCCTTGGTTACATTTGGCCCTGCTCAGCCGGGATGATCAATGGAGCGTCGCATGGTGACTATCACGGCGTGAGTTGGCGATGTTAGGTGTCCTCGAAACGCTACTTGCGTGACCTTCTGTCAGCGCTCCAGTGCGTCGATCTAGCTGGCGGATGCCTTCGGAAAACAGAACCTTCATCCACTTGTTCGCCTGGGATTTGAGATGGTCGCTGCGCAGGGGTGTGAGTCCAACGGGCTCACCCACGACTGAGTCGACAATTGGTGTTCCAAGTGAAACTACCCCGCGGCAACCCCGGTTTTGACGCTCAGACCCCCGGCCGGCGCATCGGTGCCCTGGCGGCAGCCGTGTCCCGCATTCTGGGGTCTGTGTGGAGTCCACCCGGCGACATATCCTCGACCGACGCCCGGAACCGCCTGCGGCGACGAACGGGAGATCCTGGCATGCCACGAAACGCGCGAACAGCTCGAAGCCGGCTGCTCCGAGGGGCTGTTCTCGTGGTAGGCGCCCTTGTCGCGGCGTTGCTCTCCGTCTCCGCGTCGCCCGCGCTCGCTGCGAAGCCGGTCCCGGGGCTCGTCCCTTCCGCGCCGCTCGGCCCCATCACGAGCGTGGGATTCGAAGCGACCACTCCCGTGGTGGACTCGACGACGCACACCATGTACGCGCTGGCGGCCACGCGCAACTCGTTTGGCGAGGTCGTCGGCGGCGAGATCGTGGAGGTGAACGACCTGACAGGGGAGATCGTCGGCACGTTGGCCCCGGCCCCCGGGGTGAACGTCGTCTCCGGATACCTCGCGCTCGACGGGAGCGCGCACACGCTCTACTACGCGAGCCTGAACACCGTCGAGGCGTTCAACACGGCGACCGGCGTCGAGGCCGGTCTTACCCAGCTGCCGACCGGCACGATCGACGGCATTGCGGTCGACTCCGCCACCCACGATCTGCTCGTCGCGTCGAACACCACCACGGCCACACTCTACGAGCTGTCGGGCGACCTCAGCAGTGTGGTCGCGCAGGCGCCCTTTCCCCAGCGGATCACCTCCCTCGCCGTCGACAGCGTGACCGGGAAGGCGTTCGTCTCGGAGTACTGGACGGCGATGGCGGAGGTCGACCTCCCGGCGTTGACCGTGGGAGTCACCACCTCCACGACGCAGGTCGACTCGCTCGCCATCGACTAGGGGACCGGGCAGCTCTTCGGGCGGCAGCTCGTCGGTACGAACGAGGTGCTCACCGCGTTCTCCGAGTCGACTCTCGCCGTGACGGCCACGCCCATGCCGGCCGTCCAGAACTTTGTTGTCGACGCTGCCCGCGGATTCGTGTACGCCTCGAACTCGTACGCCACCAGCCTCTCCGAGGTCGACACCTCCAGCGACACCGTGGCAGGCACGGTCTCGACGCCGTCGCCGAACCAGTTCGACGTCACCGTGGAGGACCTCGGAACCGGTAACCTGTTCGACACCGGGAAGCAGAGCTCCGGCAGCATGATCGGGGTGCTCGCCGCGCCCTCCACGATCACCTCCGCCGCTCCGCCCGCCGGTGCGACCTGGATCGACTACTCCTTCACGCCGTCGCTCTCGCCAGCAGCAGCCTACTGGAGCGCATACGGCAACCTCCCGCCGGGTCTCACGGTCGACGCGGCCACCGGGGCGATCTCCGGAACACCGACGACGGCAGGCACGTACACCTACACGCTGACCGGGCGCGACGCACACGGCGACGGGTCGGCCGCCACCTACACCCAGACGATCCAGCTCAACCGCATCGTGGATCGGGTGTACGGCTCGGACCGCTACCAGACGGCGGTCGCCGTCGCGCAGAACGCCTTCCCGACCAGTGCTCCGATCGTGTTCGTCGCGAGCGGCAGTTCCTTCCCCGACGCGCTCTCGGCGGCGCCCGCCGCGACCAAGCTCGGCGGTCCGGTGCTACTGACCGAACCCTCCTTCCTCCCCGCGGCCGTCTCCGCGGAGATCGCGAGCCTCCACCCGTCGAAGGTCGTCGTGGTCGGCGGCACCAGCGTCGTGTCGCCCGGCGTCCAGACGCAGCTGACCGCCCTCGTGCCGAACACGGTGCGCTGGTCGGGCTCGGACCGCTTCGCGACCAGCCGGGTGATCGACCAGAACGTGTGGGGCATCGACTTCACGGGCGTCTACCTGGCGACGGGCACCAATTTCCCTGACGCCCTCGCGGCCGGATCGGTGGCGGGCGCCCTCGGGGCTCCGCTCCTCCTGGTCAACGGTGGCGCGGCGGGACTCGACCTCGATTCGCGCGTGTACCTCGCCTCGCAGGTGAACGCCTACAGCGTCATCATCGCAGGCGGCGTGAACGCCGTCTCCGCGGGCATCGAGCTCGACCTCCGCAACACCGGGGCGCGCGTCTACCGGTTCGCCGGCGGCGACCGATATGCCACCGCGATGCTGCTCGATGAGGATGCGTGGAACGTGGCGGGCGCGCATCCCAACGGGCCGACCTCGAACCTCGCGTTCCTGGTCACCGGCCTCAACTTCCCGGACGCGCTGGCAGCAGGGCCATGGGCCGGAGGGACCCACGCCCCGATGTTCCTGGCCACGGGCGGGTGCGTCCCCAACGGCGTCATCGCCGACCTCAACGGGCTCGGCGTCGACCTGGTGGTCCTGGTCGGCGGCCCGGCGGTGCTGACCGAGCCGGTCGCACAGCTAACCCCGTGCGACCTGTCCACGGCCTCCGCGATCGGCGCGGTGAAGGCGAGCACGCCGGGTTCCACGCTTCCGCTGCTGGATGTGGCGTCGCACACGCCGTGAGCGCGGGGTGGCCTCGCGCCCCTGTCTTTCAAGGGAAATAAGAAACCCCCGCCATGTAGAAGCTAGGGAGTAGGGCAGTGGCTCCGACCGGCATCGATCCGGTGACCTTTCGATTTTCAGTCGAACTGTCACCCCCATATAGCGCGGAATATAATCCAAACGGGAAGAAAAAACCCTTGCGCGGGGTCATCCGGGGT
>FSUF01001178.1_pt1 | contig 11296 bp, 12 predicted proteins | sample 1637351 | NCBI WGS metagenome assembly FSUF01 (sample SAMEA3914816, study PRJEB12502) | metagenome | biome: forest; material: soil | place: USA | collected 2011-09-16 | depth 0.3 m | reverse complement strand
GCAGGACTGTGGCTTGTCGCCGTCGGCGCGCTCCTCCTGATGCGCGGATCGTTTCGTGTGGAGCGAACCGGTCGCACGACCATCCGGGCCGACATCGCAGAAGGCCTGCGGTTTCTCTGGAAGCACTCCGTGCTGCGCGCACTCGCCACCATGACCGGTGTCTTCAACCTCGCCTCCAACGCGGCGTTCGCGGTCTTCGTCCTCTACGCGGTCGGGCCGGCCTCAGCCATGAAGCTGACCGGACCGCAGTACGGCATCCTCCTGACCAGTCTGGCGATCGGCAGTGTCGCCGGTTCGTTCGCCGCCGTGCCCCTCGAACGCCGGCTCGGCCGTGCGCGAACGATCGCCGTCGTGATGATCGGGCCGGCGCTCAACCTGGGCGTTCCTGCGCTGACCACCAACGTGTATGCGATCGGCGCCGCGTTCTTCTTCGGTGGCGCGGCGATCATGATGTGGAACGTCATCGTCGTGTCTTTCCGCCAGCGCGCCACGCCCGACCGCCCGCTCGGCCGCGTCAACAGCGCCTACCGCCTGGTCGCGTGGGGCACGATGCCGATCGGGGCGGCGATCGGAGGCGTACTCGCGCAACTGCTCGGCGTGACAGCGGTGTTCGGCATCATGACCGCGGTCGTGCTCTCGATGTTCGGCTTCCTGTTCGTGATCACCGACGCACGGATGAACGCAGCGGAGGCGCATCCCACCGACTGAGACGCTCAGGCCGGGTGCGGAGCTTCTGCGGTCGACCCGGTACTGGACTGCGACGATTTCGCCCACGAGGCGGTCTCGCTTGCCGCGAGCGCCTCGATCCGCTCGACGAGCAACGGGACCGGGTCTCCGCTGGCATAGTCGCCTGCACGAGCCGTGTACAGGCTCTGCTGTGAGGCGATCGAGGTGGCCGTAATGCGGTAGCGGAGCCAGTTGTCGTGCCACTGGAACAACTGCTGCGCGCCCTCGAGCACCACGATCGTCGCACCCAGGCTGGCCGTCAGCCAGGTCGCGGCACCGACCACGACGGCGACGGGGACGCCGGCTGCCAGGACGAGCTGCACGACCTTGACGGTCAGGTACCAGACACGCGAATAGCCCGCGTGCCGCTGGTACCAGGCGAGTTGCGACGCGATGCGGGTCTCGACGGCCGAGGGCTCGAGCACCTCGGCTTCGGTGCCCGGCGATGAGGTCGGCAACGGGATGATCGGGGGTTCGGTTGCAGCCATGAGACGTCCTCCGTCCGATCCGCCGGACGTGCGTCGCGCATCCGAGGCGGATGGCGAAACCATAGTGCCCCCGGGTCGCAGCCGCAACGGTCAGGCGTACTCGTCGTGCCGCCGCCACCAGAACCCGGGCTCGTTCCTCCCGAGCGGTGCCCGGTCGAGCCACGGGTACATTCCCCAGAGCGCGTCGACGCCCCGCTCGTAGGTCGAGTAGGTGTGACACACGACACCGTCCTCCAGGACGAAAGCGCTCATGCCCGGACCCTCCCGCCGGTAACCCTCCCAGGACGTCCCCACGGTTGCGCCGAGCTCGTCGAACCAGGCCCTCCCGTCGCCCTCGGGCGGACGCAGGTCGATGGACCGGTAGTTGTAGTCGACTTCGCCTGCTCGCCACTCCTCGTCGGTGTGCGACGTGTGGAAATCGTAATTGAAGTCGCTTTCGAACGAGGACGCCCACAGGAACGTCCATCCCATCCTCTGCTTGTACGCCTGCAGCCTCGGCAGCGGAGCGCGGGAGACCGCGAAGAACGAGACGTCGTGGTTCTCGAGGTGCACGACCGAGCCGTTGAAACCATCGGCGATCGCGGAGCACGACCGGCATCCCGCGTCGTAGTCGGGCCCGAACATGAAGTGATAGACGATGAGCTGCGATCGTCCCCGGAAGAGGTCGGCGAGGGATGCGGTCCCCTCGTCGGTCTCGAACCGGTACTCCTTGCCGATGCGCACCCAGGGCAGCTCCTGGCGGCGTCGCGCAAGCTCATCCCCTTTGCGGGTGAGCGCCTTCTCCTCGTCGAGCAGCTCCAGCCTTGCGGCGAGCCACTCCTCGCGTGTCCCGATCCTGTGGTCGGTCATCTTCTTCTCCTTCATTCACATCAGCGGCATGAGGCCTGGGACCCATGAGGGCGCGACGACGATCAGCACGCCGAGCCCGATGATCGCCAGGGCGACGGGAATATCGATCGCCGCGCGGGGCGGCACCAGCTTCTGCACGACGACGACGATCGCGACCAGGAACATCCACGGGATGCTCATCACGCCCAGCGTGACCAGCAGCAGCATGAGTGCGAGACTCGAGCCGACGCAGTAGAGCCCGAAGACGAAGCCTGAGCGGATGCTGTCCCTGCAGCGCTCCCGGAACCGCCGCTTGATCGGGGTCAGCTCGTATACGCCTGCCGCGATCGCCACCACGCCGGCGACAAGGGCCGAGTGCGGGCGGTAGAGCGCGTAGACGGCGAGGCCGACGACCGTCCAGACGGCAAGGTATGCCGCGATGAACGCGGGGACGGTTCGCGCGCGGCCACTCGCCTCAGCGCTTCGGATGACGGCCGGTGCCGCCCCCGGCAGCATCATGGCGGCCATCATGGCGATCCACAGCGGCACGAAGAACGCGAGGGGTCCGAGCTGGGTCGAGACCCCCATGTCCATGCCGGTCGACTGCCAGACGGTGAAAGCCCATGCGACTGCCGCCAGGCCGAGCGTCGCGGCCAACGCGGTGATCCTGAGTCGTGCGGCGTTCATCCCCTGCTCCTTCGGCTTGCCCGGGCGCGCGGCTTCACGCGCGAGCGACGGCCAGGCGGTCGAGGGCTTCGAGGCAGGCGGTCCAGCCGTCCGAATGGGAATCCCAGGCGGCGCGGCCTTCGAGTCGCTCGTGGGTGATGGCCACCTCAGTGCCGGTCTCGACCGGGATGAAGTCGACGGTGACAAGCGTCTCCTTGTCTTCCGTTGCCGGCGACTGCCAGGTGAACGACAGCTGGCGCGGACGGTCGACGACGAGGTAGGTGCCCCGGTGCAGAAGGGTCGCAGACGGAGTGTGCACCATGACGGTGAATTCGCCGCCGACCCGCGGGTCCGTCGTCGCTTCGGCGGCCGTGACGAGGCCGGCCTGCATCCAGGTCGCGAAGCTGTCGGCGTCGGTCCAGGCGTCGAAGATCACTTCGGCGGGCGCGGCGATGACGCGCTTGACGATCAGCGGGCCGGTAGAGGTGGAGAGAGTCATGCGGATGCTCCTTTGTCGGTTGCGGTGCCGGTCGAGAGGGTGCCTGTCACGAAACGGTCGAGGGATGCCAGGCGGTCGGTCCAGAAGGCGCGGTAGTGCTCCATCCAGTCGGCCGCTTCTGCCATGGGCGCCGCGTTCAGCGACAGCACGTGGTTGCGGCCCTGCACGGAACGGTTCACGAGTCCAGCCTGCTCGAGGACACGTACGTGCTTCGAGACGGAGTTGAGGGAGATCGAGAAGTGGCGCGCCACATCGGTGACGCGTTCATCCGACGTCGAGAGCCTGGTCAGGATCTCGCGCCGGGTCGGATCGGAGATCGCCCCGAACACCCGATCGAGCGTCTGTGGTTGATATTCACCCATATGGGTGAATATACGCCTTCGTCGACGGATGCACCAGAGGCAGTTCGGAGCCTCCCTGCGGAGGGTGGTGCGCGACGGGGGCGCGCCGCTACACTCCGGACTAGGACCGACCATGACTACGCATCAGCTCCCCATCGCCCCGCTTCGTTCGAAATCCGCCGGCGCGGCGTATTTCTTCATGCTCTTCACCCTGGTCGGCCTGGCCGGCATGCAGCATTTCTACCTGGGCAAATTCGGCCGGGGCTTCCTGTGGCTCCTGACGTGGGGCCTGTTCGGCATCGGAACCTTCGTCGACGTCTTCACGCTGCGTTCGCAGACGAAGACGATCAACGCACGGCGGGCCGTCGGCATCCGCTGAAGCCCGAGCGTTCTGGATCGGAGCGTTACTGCTCGGCGTCGTCCAGCGACGATTGCTCGTCCGGCCACTTGCCGCGCTCCGCCTGCAAAACCTTCCGCGAGTCGGCATCGCGAATGTCAACCGTCGCCGTCACATTGCGACCCGTGTTGCGGCCTGTTTCGTCATGTTGCTGCGACCCTCGCCTGCGGATGGCGCGCTCGGCTAGCTTGCGGAACCAGAACGAATCCGTCAGCCGAGGAGTTTCGCATGCAGCACAGCGCCACCAGCGCTCCGACCACGGTCGCCGCTCGCCGCCCACTGTCCGGCGGCAGCCAGCGAAGCAACGGACAGTGGAAAGTCGACGGCACGACCCCGCTCAACGGAAACGAAGCGTGGAAGCAGGAGGATGGCGGCCTCAGCGTTCGCGAACGCATCGAGAGCACTTACTCCCGCCTGGGTTTCGACAGCATCGACCCGACCGACCTGCACGGCCGGTTCCGCTGGTGGGGGCTGTACACCCAGCGCAAGCCGGGCATCGACGGCGGCAAGACCGCCACGCTCGAACCGGAGGAGCTCGAAGACAAGTACTTCATGCTGCGGGTGCGCATCGACGGCGGCCAGCTTTCCACCGAGCAGCTGCGGATCATCGGCGGAATCTCGACCGAGTTCGCCCGCGACTCAGCCGACCTGACCGACCGCCAGAACATCCAGCTCCACTGGATCCGTGTGGAAGACGTCCCGGAGATCTGGCGACGACTCGAAAGCGTCGGCCTCGGGACGACCGAAGCATGCGGCGACGTCCCTCGCGTGGTCCTCGGGTCGCCGGTGGCTGGTATCGCCGCCGACGAACTGATCGACCCGACCCCCGCGATCGCCGCGATCACCGAGCGTTACATCGGCGACCCGGAACTGGCGAACCTGCCCCGGAAGTTCAAGACGGCGCTCACCGGGCATCCGAGTCAGGATGTCGTGCACGAGATCAACGACGTAGCGTTCGTAGCGGTGGAGCATCCGGAGCTCGGGATCGGCTACGACCTGTGGGTCGGCGGCGGGCTCTCCACGGCGCCGCGACTGGCCGAACGCCTCGGCGTGTTCGTCTCCCCCGACCGCGTCGCAGAGACCTGGTACGGAGTGACCGCGATCTTCCGCGACTACGGGTACCGCCGTCTCCGCAACAAAGCGCGACTGAAGTTCCTGCTCGCCGACTGGGGCACCGACAAGTTCCGCCAGGTGCTCGAAGACGAATACCTGGACTCCCCCCTTCCCGACGGCCCGGCCGCGCCCACCCCGACGACGCCCGGGGACCACATCGGCGTTCACCGCCAGAAGGACGGCGCGTTCTACATCGGAGTGACCCCCATCGTCGGCCGCATCTCGGGGTCGGGCCTGACCCGCCTGGCCGAGGTTCTCGAAGAGAACGGGTCGCATCGCTTGCGGACCACACCGCACCAGAAGCTGGTGCTGCTCGACATCCCCGAAGACCGGGTCGAGGCGGTGATCGCGGCCGTCGACGAGCTCGGGCTCTCGGCGCGTCCGAGCGCATTCCGCCGTTCCACGATCGCCTGCACCGGCCTCGAATTCTGCAAGCTCGCGATCGTCGAGACGAAAGCATCCGCGGCGCACGCGGTCGGCGAGCTCGAGAAACGGCTCGCCTCGGTCGAGCTGCCCGCACCGATCTCGCTCCACGTGAACGGGTGCCCGAACTCGTGTGCACGCATCCAGACCGCCGACATCGGACTCAAAGGACAGCTGCTCCCCGACGGGAACGGCGGCCAGACACCCGGGTTCCAGGTGCACCTCGGTGGCGGGCTCGCCTCGAGCGACCGCGCGGAGCCGGGCCTCGGGCGCACCATCCGCGGCCTCAAGGTCACCACCACCGACCTGCCCGACTACGTCGAACGTCTTGTGCACCGTTTCCTGAAGGACCGCGAGAACGAGGAGACGTTCGCCGAGTGGGCCCACCGCGCGGACGAGGAGGCACTGAAGTGACCATCACCAGAGAAGCCCCCGCGCGTCGATCGGCCGACGTGTTGCGCGCACTCGCCGAGAACGGCGCCCGCGAACTCGGCGACGCGCCCGCCGACGCGATCGTCGCCTGGGTCGCCCGCAACTTCGACACCCGGCTGGCCGCCGTGGCCTGCTCGATGGCTGACAGCGTCCTCCCCCACCTGGTCTCCCAGTACCTGGCCGGAGTCGAGGTGCTCTTCCTGGACACCGGGTACCACTTCGACGAGACCTACGCGACCCGCGACGCTGTCGCGCGCGAACTGTCGGTGCGCGTCGTGAACGTGCTGCCGAAACGGACGGTCGCGGAGCAGGACGCAGACCACGGCAAGGACTTGTTCGCGCGCGACCCCAACCTTTGCTGCGCGTTGCGTAAGGTCGAACCGCTCGGCCGGACGCTCGAGGGTTACGAACTCTGGTTCACCGGCGTGCGCCGCGAGGAGGCCGCGACCCGCACGGCGACCCCGATCATCTCGTGGGATGCGAAGAACGGGCTCGTCAAGGTCAACCCGCTCGCCGCATGGACCTACGACCAGATCCTCGACTACGCGTCGGCGTTCTCTGTGCCGGTGAACCCACTGCTTGCCGATGGCTACCCCTCGATCGGTTGCGCGCCATGCACCGCACGGGTCGCGCCGGGCGCTGATCCCCGATCGGGCCGCTGGGCGGGCTTCGGCAAGACGGAATGCGGGCTCCACGAATGACGATCACCACGACACGCGCCACCGGCGCCACCGGCGGCATCCTGGACGCGCTCGAAAGCGAATCCATCCACATCATCCGCGAGGTGGTCGCCGAATTCGAGCGACCGGTGCTGCTCTTCTCCGGCGGCAAGGATTCCGTCGTCGTGCTGCACCTGGCTGCGAAAGCGTTCTGGCCCGGGCGGGTTCCGTTCCCCGTGCTGCACGTCGACACAGGCCACAACTTTCCCGAAGTGCTCGCCTTCCGCGACGCCACGGTCGCGGAGCTGGGCGTGCGACTGACCGTCGCCCACGTTCAGGACTACATCGACGACGGGCGCCTCGAGGAGCGCACCGACGGCACCAGGAACCCGTTGCAGACGCTGCCGCTGCTCGACGCGATCGCCGCCGGTCGCCACGACGCCGTCTTCGGCGGTGCACGCCGCGACGAGGACAAAGCGCGGGCGAAAGAGCGCATCATCTCGCTGCGCGACAGCTTCGGCCAGTGGGATCCCCGCAACCAGCGCCCCGAACTCTGGAACCTCTACAACGGCCGGCATCGCCCGGGCGAGCATGTTCGGGCATTCCCGATCAGCAACTGGACAGAGCTCGACATCTGGCGCTATATCGAACGCGAAGGCATCGAGCTTCCTCCCCTCTACTACGCCCACGAACGCGACGTGTATCGCCGCGACGGGATGTGGCGCGCCGTCGGCCCGGTCTCCGAGCCGCGACCGGACGAGCGCGTGCAACGCGTGCAGGTCCGGTACCGCACCGTCGGGGACATGAGCTGCACCGGTGCGGTCGAATCGGATGCGCTCACCGTCACCGACGTCGTTCGCGAGGTCGCCGCATCCACCATCACCGAACGCGGCGCCACCCGCGCCGACGACCGGATCTCCGAAGCCGCCATGGAGGACCGCAAGCGTGAGGGGTATTTCTGATGGCGCTGGCAACGGAGTACCCGACGGTCGCGACCCGTCCGATCGGGACACCGACAACCACCGGTGCACTGTTCCGCTTCGCGACCGCGGGCTCCGTCGATGACGGCAAGTCGACCCTCGTCGGGCGCCTGCTCCACGACAGCAAGTCGATCCTCGTCGACCAACTCGAATCCGTCATCCGCACCTCGAACGAGCGCGGCTTCGGCGGCGGCAGCGGGGCGATCGACCTGGCCCTCTTCACGGACGGCCTGCGAGCCGAACGTGAGCAGGGCATCACCATCGATGTCGCCTACCGCTACTTCACGACCGGTCGGCGGTCGTTCATCCTCGCCGACTGCCCCGGCCACGTGCAGTACACGCGCAACATGGTCACCGGCGCCACGACTGCGGATGCGGTCATCGTGCTCGTCGACGCGCGCAAAGGCGTGCTCGAGCAGACCCGTCGGCACCTCTCCGTGCTGGCGCTGCTCCGGGTGCCGCAGGTGATCGTCGCCGTCAACAAGATCGATCTCCTCGGGTTCGCCGAGCAGCCGATCGCCGACCTGACCGCCGACCTGCTCGCTGTCACCGATGGTCTCGGTCTGCAGGATGTGCGGGTCGTTCCCGTGTCGGCGCTCGACGGCGACAATGTGGTCGAGCGCTCGCACCGCACGCCGTGGTACACCGGTGAAACCCTGCTCGAGCTGCTCGAGACCCTGCCGACGACGGATGACCACGAAGGCCTCAGCGCCGACTTCCGGCTGCCCGTGCAGCTGGTGCTCCGACCGCAGGGTGCCGTCTCGCCGACCGTCGCCGAGCCGGAGGCGTTCCGCGATTATCGCGGCTACGCGGGCCAGCTCTCGAGCGGCACGGTCCGGGTCGGCGACGTCGTCGACGTGCATCCCGGTGGCGCCTCGACCGTCGTCCGCTCGATCACCGTTGCCGGACGCCAGGTCGCCGAAGCGTCGGCGCCGCAGTCGGTCGCCGTGGAGCTCGAGCACGACCTCGATCTGGCCCGCGGAGCCCTGATCGGTTCCGCGGGAAGCCTCCCGGAAGGCACGAACAGCTTCGAGGCCGAACTCTTCTGGCTCGGCCATCGCCCGTTGACCGTCGGCGACCGCCTGCTGGTCAAGTCCGGCACGTCGATCGTGCAGGCCCGCGTGAGTTCGCTCACCGGCCGGCGCGACCTCGAAACATTCGGTCTGGAGCCGGCGGACCGTCTCGAACTGAACGACATCGGGCTCGCCCGCATCGAGACGGGCTCCCCGCTCGCACTCGACGAATTCTCCACCCACCGCCGCTCCGGCGCGTTCCTCCTCATCCATCCGCAGGACGGAAGCACACTCGCCGCCGGAATCGTCCGTTCCATCGAAGGGCCCGTCTCATGACCCGCACGAATCGCAGGAACGCCGCCCCCTCTCCGCGCCGGAGAGGTCGCATCGCGGCCGCCGCCGCAGTCGCCTTCGCCGCAGCGGCCCTGCTCGCGGCGTGCTCATCCGCCGACGCGTCGACGCCGTCCTCCGGTCCGGCAACAGCTGTCCGGCTCGGCTATTTCGACAACATCACGCATGCCCCTGCGCTCGTCGGCCTCCAGTCGGGCACCCTCCAGGCCGCCCTCGGTTCCACCAGACTGTCCGCCCAGACCTTCAGCGCAGGACCAGCAGAGATCGAGGCGCTCAGTGCCGGCGCAATCGACGCCGCCTACATCGGCCCGAGCCCGGCCATCAACTCGTACCTCAAGAGCCACGGCCAGTCGCTGAAGATCGTCGCCGGTGCGACGAACGGCGGGGCGTCCCTCGTGGTCGCGCACGGCATCACCACCGCGGCCGATCTCCAGGGCAAGACGCTGGCCTCGCCCCAGCTCGGCAACACACAGGATGTCGCTCTGCGCTTCTGGCTGAAGACGAAGGGCTACAAGACGCAGGTCTCCGGTTCAGGCGACGTGACCATCAACCCCACCGACAATGCCCAGACCCTGGCCCTGTTCAGGACGGGAAAACTCGACGGGGCGTGGCTGCCAGAGCCGTGGGCATCCACTCTCGTCGTCGACGCGGGCGCGAAGGTGCTCGTCGACGAGGCGTCACTGTGGCCTCACGGAACGTTCCCGACGACGGTGCTGGTGGTCTCGCAGCAGTTCCTGTCCGCGCATCCGGCCACCGTCGCCGCCCTGGTGAAAGGCAACGCGGATGCGATCGCCTGGCTGAACGCGCACAAGCCGGACGTCGCCCAGGTGCTGAACGAGAAGCTGAAAGCCGACACCGGCAAGGCCCTGGCCCCTGCGATCATCGACCGCGCCCTCGGCAAGGTCTCCTTCTCCAACGACCCCGTCGCATCCGCGTATCCGACCCTGCTCTCGCACGCCGTTGCTGTGGGCACAGGCACGAACGGATCGATCTCGGGCCTTTTGGACCTCACCGCCCTGAACGCGCTCCGGGCCAAGGCCGGCCTCGCGACCATCCCCACGGCCGGCGGTGAATGACGCATGACGGTCGAGACCGCGATCCGCATCGACCGCCTGTCGAAGCGCTACGAACCGGGCGCGCCGCTGGTGCTCGAGGACATCTCGCTCGAGGTTCGCGCCGGTGAGTTCGTGTGCCTCGTCGGCGCATCGGGTTGCGGCAAATCGACATTGCTCAACATCATCGCGGGCCTCGAACCACCGACGGTCGGCACGGTCGAAGTGGTCGGTGAACGGGCGGCGATGATGTTCCAGGAGTCGGCGCTGCTGCCGTGGCTGACGGCTCGCCGCAACGTCGAATTCGCACTGGAACTGCGTGGCGTCGCGGCGGCCGACCGGCGCGCACAGGCCCTCGAGCTGCTCGACCTGGTCAACCTCGCACCGGCCGCGGACAAGCGCCCGCACCAGCTCTCCGGCGGGATGCGCCAACGCGTCGCCCTCGCCCGCGCGCTCGCCCAAGACCGCCCGGTACTGCTGATGGACGAGCCGTTCGCCGCGGTCGACGCCATCACGCGCGACCTGCTCCACGCCGAGCTGGAGCGGATCTGGCTGGAGACCAACCGCACCATCGTCTTCGTCACCCACAACGTCGGCGAGGCGATCCGGCTGGGCGACCGGATCATCCTGCTCGGCTCACGCCCCGGGCACATCACGACCGAGTGGTCGATCGACCGCGCCACCCGCGCAACGATGACAGCCGACGACCTCGCCGACCTGCAGGCCGATATCACCGGCCGGCTCCGACAGGGAATTCGTGCCAATGCTGCCTGAGACCGTGAAAGTGGATGAGCGCGTCACGCTGGTCGCGCCGGCACATGACGACCTGCGGAGCGTGGAATCCGGACTGGATGCGCTGCAGGCCGTCGAGGTCCGTCCGCGCAGCACGACGCGACGCATCCTTCGTGCTGCACTTCCGACGCTCGCGCTTCTCATCGCGCTCGTGGCCGCCTGGCAGGTCTACGTCGTGGTCGCCCATCCGCGTCCCGACCTCGTGCCCGGCCCCGCCGACGTCGGGGCCGCCTTCGCCGCCGCCTGGACGTCCGGCCAGCTCCAGCTGGCGGTCACAACCAGCCTCACCCGCGGCGCGACCGGTTTCGTCATCGCCATCATCGTCGCCACCCCGATCGGCCTCGTCCTCGCCGAGCTTGCGCCACTGCGGCGCGCGTTCGGGCCGATCATCTCCGGCCTGCAGGTGCTGCCCTCCGTCGCCTGGGTTCCCGCCGCCATCCTCTGGTTCGGGCTCAGCGACGGCGCGGTGTACTTCGTCGTGCTGATGGGTGCGATCCCGTCGATCGTGAACGGCCTGCTCGCGGGCGTCGACCAGG
>FSUF01001064.1_pt1 | contig 11366 bp, 9 predicted proteins | sample 1637351 | NCBI WGS metagenome assembly FSUF01 (sample SAMEA3914816, study PRJEB12502) | metagenome | biome: forest; material: soil | place: USA | collected 2011-09-16 | depth 0.3 m | reverse complement strand
GGCCTCGCCTTCGTCGTGGACGGTCGCCCCGACGATCGGGTCGATCCCGTTGACGCCGATGAAGGCGATGTCCATTGTGATCTTCTCGAGCACGACATCGCTGTACGGTCCGACGAGCTCATACGACCTCGCGTGGATGACGCCGCCGGTCACGACGGTCTTGATCTGCGGTCGCATGACGAGTTGGGCCGCGATGTTGATCGCATTGGTGACGACGGTGAGATTCGGGTGCGGAGACGGTTCCATCAGATCGGCACGGGAGCCGAGCACGCTCGCGACCGCCGTACTGGTTGTCCCGCCGCACAGGCCGACCACGGCGCCGCGGGGCACGAGAGCGCTCGCCGCCAGTGCGATCCGCAGTTTCTCCGGGGCGTGCTGTTCGCGCTTGTACCGGAGCGGGAGGTCGTAGGCCACGGACTGCCCGATCGCGCCGCCGCGGGTGCGGGTGAGGAGCTGCTGGCTGGCCAGGCTGTCCAGGTCGCGCCGCGCGGTGGCCGCGGAGACGTCGAGCTTCGTGATGATGTCGTCCACCTCGACCTGGCCGGTCTCGGCGAGGAGATCGAGCACGGCATTCAGTCGCTCGGCCCTGTTCATGCTGTGACTCCCTCGGGTGCTCCGGTGCGAGGACCGGAAGAGAACACTGTGATCAGGCGCGCCGCTTCTGCCGCCAGCGCCTCGCGACCCGCGCCCAGGTAGGTGCGTGAGTCGACCACCTCAGGATGCGCGGCCAGGTAAGCGCGTACCGCGTTGGTGAAGAACCCGTTCAGGTGGGTGGAGACGTTGATCTTGGTCATGCCGGCACGGATCGCCTGGATGATCGTCTCATCCGCAACCCCGGACGACCCGTGCAACACGAGGGGAACATGAACGGCGGAGCGGATCCGGGAGACGAGGTCGAGGTCGATCGCAGCGGTGCGCTCGGTCATCGCGTGCGATGATCCGACGGCGACGGCGAGGGCGTCGACACCGGTCTCGTCGACGAAGCGCCGCGCTTCCCGGGGTTCCGTGCGCACACCGGGCGCGTGGGCGCCGTCCTTGCCGCCGATGGCGCCGAGTTCGGCCTCGACGAACGCGTCGTTCGCGTGGGCGTATTCGACGACGCGCACCGTCGCCTCGACGTTCGCCTCGTAATCGAATGCCGAGCCGTCGAACATGACGGAGCCGAACCCGAGGTCGACGGCCTGGCGGGCCAGATTCTCGTCCTCCGCATGGTCGAGGTGCACGGCGACATGCGCCGACGATGCGTGTGCTGCGGCCAGCGCAGCTCGCGCGATCGGTTCGAGACCGCCGTGGTAGATCACGCAATTCTGCGAGATCTGGAGGATGACGGGGGCGTCCGCCTGCTCGGCGGCGCTCACCAGCGCTTCGGCCGTCTCGAGGTGGATCACATTGAACGCGCCGATCCCCGTGCGGCGGGCAGCGGCGGCCAGGACGAGCTCCTTGGTCGGGACGAGTGGCATGAGGCTCCTGGGGATGCTGACGGGTCAGGCGGGCGAGATGACGAGTCGGCGCTCGAATTCCGCAAAGCCGGACACGAGTTCGCCGGCGACATGCGCGAGAACTGCAGCGGCCGACCAGGCGACAGCGCGTGTGAGGATCGCAGACGGATCGTGTTCGCCCTCGACAAGGCAGGTTGCGATCGCGGCGACAGCGGCATCGCCTGCGCCGGTCGCATTGCCGCGGAGGGGCGCGTCGAGCCGGGCACGAAGCGGGCGCGACGGGTCGGAGGAACTGAGGGCCAGCATCCCATTCTCGCCCAGCGACACGAACACCAGGCCGGCGCCCAAGCCGATGAGCTGGGCTGCGCCGGCAAGCGGATCGCTCTCACCGGTCGTCTCGGCGAGCTCGCGCCGGTTCGGTTTGAGCACGTTCGCCCCGGCGCGGGCTGCGAGCACGAGGCCGGGTCCGGTGGTGTCGACGATGCTCGGGATGCCGCGATCGCGGGCGATGGCGACGAGCGAGGCGAAGAACCCTTCGGGTGCGTCGGTGGGCAGACTGCCGGAGGCGACCAGGCACTGCGCCGGAATGCTCAGCCGGTCCGCAGCCTCGCCGAGGTGCTCCCACTCGTCGATCGTGAGCGGATGGCCGGCCTCATTGAGTACGGTCGCTTGCGCCCCGGCTTCGTCGAGGATCGTGATGCTCGTGCGAGTCTCGGCTGCAACGGGGACGATTTCGTGGGGGAGTCCGCTCGCGAGCAGGTCGGCCGAGAACCGTGAACCGGTCGGGCCGCCCCCGGTCGCGAGGGCAAGGGCGTGGCCTCCGGTGTGGGCGATGACCCGTGCGACATTGATGCCTTTGCCCCCGGCGCGCGTCACCGGGGCTTCGACGCGGTGGCTCTCGCCCGGTTCGAGCGATGAGATCCGGTACGTCACGTCGAGGGCCGGGTTCGGGGTGACCGTGAGGATCATGCAGTCAGCTCCCTCGCGGTGATCAGGTCGCGCGCCCGCAGCGCCCCGCCGATGACTCCCGCATCTTCGCCGATGCTGGCCTGGAGCAGCTGCGGTCGCCGATGGAAGGTCAGGATGGCGTCGAGGCGCTGCGCGAGTGGCTCGAACAGTGCGGGGCCCGCCTGCGAGAGGCCGCCCGCAATGACGATCGCTTCAGGTGCGAGAAGCGCGACGGTGTGCGAAAGGTCGAGCGCGAGGGCGTCGAGCGCGCTCTCCCAGACCCAGGCCGCATCCTCATCGCCTGCCAGCGCTCGCTCGACCACCTCTTTCGCCCCGGTGACTGCTGCGCCCGTGCGCGCGTTGTATCGCCGAGCGATCGCCGCGGCCGACGCGACGGCTTCGAGGCAGCCGATGCCGCCGCAGGCACACGCCGGACCGTCGGCGACCCGGGAATGACCCATCTCGCCTGCCAGGCCTCCACCGGTGTAGAGGGTGCCGCCGATGAAGATCGCACCTGCGATCCCGGTGCCGATCGCCATGACCACGACGTCGGAGAACGGTGCTGCGGCCCCGAGCCGGTGTTCCGCCTCGCCTGCACCGCGAACATCATGGCTGAACGAGACGGGAACGCCGATGAGTGCCTCGAAACGCGCGCGGAACGGCACATCTCGCCAGTTGAGGTTCTCGGACATGATGCCGACCCCCGTCTCGTCATCGACATGACCGGGAACGAGAAGGCCTGCGGCCAGGGGGACGACATCAGGGTGTTCAGTACCGAAGCGTGCGGCAACCTCGGCGAGGGCCGTGAGCACTGCGTCGGCGGTCTGCTCGCCGGCATGCGGCGTCGGGATGCGCTCCAGTGCGCGGATCGCACCGTTGCTGTCGATCAGCGCAGCTTTCATGTCGGTGCCGCCCACGTCGAACGCGAGCACAGCGCTGCCGGACCCGAGCGCAACGCCGCTGGTCCTCAAAGCCGAAGGCGACATCGGATCGGTCACGAGTCGAGTATGACGGAGCGGGTCAGGTTGCGGGGAACGTCGGGGTCGAGTCCGAAGGACCGCGCGCGTTCGAGGGCGACACGCTGGGCGCGGATCAGGTCGGCCATGCCGTCGATCGCACGATTCTCGAAATGAGCCCCTGTCGCGGCGATGTCGTCGTAGAGTCCGGTGGGTGCCGCGCCGAACATCCAGGTGACTCGTCCAGGTGCCGCGATCGCGATCGGTCCGTGTCGATACTCCTTCGCCGGGTACGACTCGGTCCACGACTGGCTGGCTTCGCGCATCTTGGGGGCGGCCTCGTGGGCGATGCCCACGGTCCAGCCGGTTCCGAGGAACGTGTATTGGTCGGCCGTGAGGAGCAGCTCGTCCAGGTCGGCGGAGACCGCATATGCGGCGTCGACGATGGCGGCGTCGAGGTTCTCGCCGAGGGACGCGCGCAGCAGGGCGAGGGCAGTCGTCGCGAAACGGGTCTGCACGACAGAGACTTCATCGGCGAAGGGGAGGGCGATGACGTCGTCGACAAGGTCGACGAGGGGTGTCTTGGCGTCGCCAAGCAGTCCGATCGTGCGGGTCGTGCCCCGCACGCCGTCGAGCAGCTCGAGCACCTCGGTGGTGGTACCCGAGCGGGTGATGGCGACGATCGCGTCGTAGCCACGGTCGACGAACGCCTCGGAGGCGGCGAAGGCGTCGGTCATGCCCTGACCGGCCGTCTCGCGCAGAGTTGCATACGCCTGGGCCATGAACCACGACGTTCCGCAGCCCACGACGGCGATCCGCTCGCCTCGCGCCGGGAGCAGCGACTGCTCGGTGCGAAGGGCGGCGGCGCGGGCCCACGTGTCGGGCTGGGAGGCCAGCTCGGCCTCCATATGCGCGCCGAGTGCGCTGGCGCCGACGGGCTGCCGTGCATCGGTCATATCGTGCGACTCCTTCTGTGGCGATGGTGCTTCAATGATCGCAAATGATCGTTAGGTCTGTCTAGTGATCATATTCAGTCGCTGGGACGCCCGTGAGGTCCCGGCGGACAAACCCGTGTAAACGGTGTGTAACGAATTGACGGCCAACGCTTGACGCTGAGACGGAATCGCGCTTGAATCTGAGCACTGACTGAATGAAACTGATCGTTTACTCAGTGAATAATTCACAAATCATCACGAATTGTCCTGCAAGTGATGACACGAATCACCTACGAATCGTCGCGCAAGACTTTCAGCGGCGGTCGTCCATTCGAGAGTGAGGAAGTCAATGAAGAAGTCTCTGCGATTGGGAGCTATCGTCGCCACAGCGACGGTCGCAACCCTGACGCTGGCGTCCTGCGGATTCGGGGGCGGCTCAAGCTCCTCATCCAGTGGCGCGACAACGCTCAACCTGATGGTCGCCAGCTACTCCGACGGCACCAAGGGCGAGTGGCAGCAGATCATCAAGGATTTCGAGGCCAAGAACAAAGACATCACGGTCAACCTCGACGTGCAGTCCTGGACCGCGATCAACGATGTGATCAAGACGAAGATCCAGGCGGGCAAGCAGCCTGACATCCTCAACATCGACGCTTTCGCCGGATTCGCCTCCGACAAACTGCTGTACCCGGCGAAGGACATCGTCTCGTCGTCGACGCTCGCCGATTTCCAACCCTCGTTCGTCAAGAACGCGAGCATCGACGGAACCCAGTGGGGGCTGCCGTTCATCGCGTCCGCTCGCGCGCTCTTCTACAACAAGGACATCTTCCAGAAGGCCGGGATCACGGCGCCGCCGGCGACGTGGGCCGACCTCGAGGCGGACGCTGCGAAGATCAAGGCTGCCGGCAGCGTCGGCTACGGCATGCCCCTCGGAAGCGAAGAGGCCCAGGCTGAGACCGCCATCTGGTTCTACGGCGCAGGCGGAGGCTACGGCGACGCCAAGAAACTGACCATCGACTCCCCGGAGAACGTCGTTGGCGCCACCGAGATGCAGAAGCTGATCAACGCCGGGGTCACCGAGCCGAACGCCGGCGCGACCGACCGCACGCCGCTGCTCAACGTCTTCATCCAGGGCCAGATCGGCATGCAGGTCGGCCTCCCGCCGACCGTCGGCCAGATCAAGTCCAAGAACGCCGCGCTCAATTACGGCATCGCGCCCATCCCGACAAAGGACGGCTCGCCGTTCACGCTCGGCGTCGCGGATCACCTGATGGCGTTCAAGAACAAGACGGACAAGACGGCCTCGATCAAGAAGTTCCTCGACTACTTCTACACGTCACCGGTCTACACGAAGTGGGTCAGCACCGAGGGCTTCCTCCCGACCACAAAGTCGGGCGCCGACGCGATGGCGTCGAACGCGACGATCAAGCCGTTCCTCGACCTGCTCCCGCACGCGCAGTTCTACCCGTCGACCAACCCCAACTGGACGGCCGCGCAGGGTGCGCTCCAGAGCCAGATCGGTCAGCTCGCCCAGGGTGCGAAGCCCGCGGACCTGCTGAAGACGATCCAGGCAAAAGCCAACGGACAGTAGAACCGGTCCCGTTCGAGAAATACGGTTGTTTCACACATGAGTCAATCCATCGATGAAACATCGGCCCCGGCGGGGGCGGCCACAGGCCGTCCCCGCCGCGGGGCCGACGGCTCAGGGCGCCCGCCCAAACGGTCGACGTCAGGCGCCTCCGACCTGTGGCACGCAGTGCCGTGGACCCTGCCGGCGCTCATCCTGATCTTCGGCGTTGTGCTCTTCCCTGCCGGCTACATGATCTACAACTCGACCAGGCGCATCTCGGTCGCCGGGGTCGATCACGGTTCGGTCGGCCTGCAGAACTACGCAACCGTGCTGAGTCGTCCCGAGTTGCCTGGCATCCTCGTCAACACCTTCGTCTGGGTGGTGGTGGTCGTCGCCCTCACGGTCGTCATCTCGCTCGTTCTCGCCCAGTTCCTCAACAAGAACTTCCCCGGCCGCCAGTGGGTGCGCATGGCGATCCTCATCCCTTGGGCCGCCAGCGTGGTCATGACCACCACCGTCTTCGTGTACGGGCTCGACCCGTACTACGGCATCATCAACAAGTTCCTCGTCGACATCCACGTGCTGTCCGCGCCGTTCGGCTTCACGCAGCAGCCGCTGTCGGCCTTCCTGTCTTCGATCTGTATTGCCGTCTTCGTTTCGCTGCCGTTCACCACCTACACGCTCCTCGCCGGGCTCGCGGGCATACCGGGCGACATGCTCGAGGCGGCCAAGATGGATGGCGCCGGACCGACCCGCACCTATTTCGGCGTGATTCTGCCGAACCTGCGCAACGCGATCGCGCTGGCCAGCCTCATCAACATCATCAACGTGTTCAACTCGCTGCCGATCCTCAAGCTCATGACAGGGTCGATCCCCGGCTACAAGGCGGATACGACGACCACCTACGTCTTCAAGCTCCTGCAGGGCGAACAGCGGATCGACCTCTCCAGTGCACTCAGCGTCATCAACTTCGCCATCGTGCTGGTGATCGTCGCCCTGTACCTCTGGATCGTCAAGCCGATGAAGGACGTGAAATGACCGCCCCCGCCCCAGCACTGCTCGCCGGAGAACCGCGCACGGCGGCGCCGCGCCGGCGCTCGAGCGAGCGACGGTTCTCCGGCCGCATCATCGGCAGGATGCTCGCCGGGCTCGTCATCGCCCTGGTGTTCGTCGCTCCATACCTGATCATGCTGGTGGGATCGTTCAAGAGCCGGTTCAATATCCTCGCGGTGCCGCCGACCTACCTGCCGACGACCTGGCACCCCGAGAACTACCTCACGATGTGGTCGACGCCCGAGACGCCGCTGCCGCAGAACCTCATCTCGACGATCGTGATCTCGGTGTTCGCGACCATGCTGGTTCTCGTCGTCTGCGTCCCGGCGGCGTATTACACGGCCCGGTTCAAGTTCCCGGGCCGAGGGCTGTTCCTCTTCCTCGTCATCGTCACCCAGATGCTCCAGCCGACGGTTCTTGCGACCGGCCTGTTCAAGGAGATGGTGGCGATCGGGCTGGCCGACACGTGGCTCGCGATGATCCTCATCAATGCAGCGTTCAACCTCGCTTTCGCCATCTGGATCATGCACAACTTCTTCGCCGGCGTGCCGGTGGAGACCGATGAAGCGGCGCAGCTCGACGGAGCAGGCAAGTGGACTGTGCTCTTCCGGGTCCAGCTTCCGCTGGTCTGGCCGGGCATCGTCACGGCGATCATATATACGTTCGTCGCTTCGTGGAACGAGTTCGCAGCCAGCCTGGTGATCCTGTCGACGGATGCGAACCAGCCGCTCTCGGTGGCCCTCACCAAATTCGTCGGCCAGTACGACGCCGCGTGGCAGTACGTCTTCGCGGTGTCGATCGTTGCGGTGATCCCGGTCGTCGTGCTGTTCATGCTGATCGAGAAACGCCTGGTCGGCGGCCTCACCGCCGGCAGCGTGAAGTAGCCCGCTCTCCGCAAGGCCGTCGAGCACAGGAAAATGGGGCCCAGGTCGGGGCCTTAAGCCCCATTTTCCTGTGCTCGACGCGCACGAGGCCGAACGAGTCGTGAATACTGGAAGGCATGGGACTTCGGGACGTTTTCGTACCGGAGCGAACGGACACCGCTGCAACGACGCGGATCGGCATCGCCGGTCGCTCCTATCGGTGGTGGGTGGTCGTGCTCGCCGTCTTCGTCGCCTCGCGCATCGTCACCACGACGTTCATGGTCGCGCTGTTCGTCGTGGCGACCGCCGAGAACTGGACGTTCGCCAGCCACCGCAGCAACCCTGATTTCTTCACGTTCTCCGGGTCCTGGGACGCCTCCTACTACAAGCAGATCGCGACGCAGGGCTACTCGCCGTCCATCCCGACCGACGCCGACGGCAACGTCGAACAGAATGCGTGGGCATTCCTCCCGCTGTACCCGCTGATCGCCCGCGCCGTGATGGCAGTCACTGGTCTCGGGTTCTACCCCGCAGGCGTGATCGTCGCCATCGTGTTCGGTGCGGTTGCCGCCCTCGTGCTCTACCGCCTGGTGGCGTCGAAGGCCGGGGCGACGTCGGGGCTGTGGGCGGCCATCCTGTTCTGTTTCGGACCGCTCTCGTTCGTGCTCCAGATCGCCTACGCCGAGAGCCTCTTCTTCGCGCTCCTGTTCGCCAGCCTCTGGGCGGCGATGTCACGGCGGTTCTGGCTGGTGATCCCGTTCGGTGTATTGGCGGCGTTCACCAAACCGGGAGCCCTCGCGATCCCCCTCATGCTGGCGGTCGTCTTCGTGGTGCGCCTGGTCGAACAGCGGAAGGAGCCCGCGGCGGAGCCGTTCCCGCGCCGCGAACGCATCGCGATGGTGGCAGCGGGAGTGTCGACGGCGGTCGCCGGCCTGGCATGGCCGCTCATCGCATCCACCGTCACCGGGTTTCCCGGTGCCTATGTGCAGACCGAGCTTTCCTGGTGGACCGGGTTCGTCGGGCGCGTGGCGTTCATACCGCTGACGCCGTGGTTCGTCTTGACGGTGAAATACGCGAGTGTGTTCGGAGCGCTGCTCGTGCTCGCCGTGATCGTTGCGTTCATCTGGATGCTGACCCGCCCATCCGTTCGCGCCCTCGGTGTCGAGATCGTCGCCTACGCCGCCAGCTACGCCCTCTACCTCTTCGCGGTGTTCCTGCCCCAGCAGAGCCTCTTCCGGCTGCTGCTTCCGCTCTCACCCCTGCTCGGCGCGCAGGGGCTCACCCACTCGCGGCGAGCCAGGAGTATCGTCCTGGGCGTAGGAATCGCCCTGCAGCCGGTCGCCATCGTCCTGCTCTGGTTTCTCGGCTACCCCTGAGCCGAGGGTTCGTCCTGGAGCTCGGCGGGGGCCCATGGGATCTCCGGCACCCGCCGGAACACGGTGCCCGCGAGCTCCCAACGCTCACCGAGGGCGGCGAGGCGCAGAGCGAACTCGTCGAAGTCCCGGACGGACTCGATCTCCTCGGTGTCGGCGGGCGGTGCTGACCACGCGACCTCGGCGACGGCGGCGATCCGCGGGAAGGCCATCGACTCGACCTCGTCGATGGTCGCCAACGTCTCGGTCCACACCGGGGCTTCGACACCGAGGATGTGCGAGTCGCCGAGCCCTGGCACGATGCGGGCCGGGTCCCACACATACGCGTCACGCACCCTCGTGGGCCCGTCGGCCCAGTCCTGGCCGAGGCGGTCGCCCTCTTCGTAGACGATGTCGAGGTACGCCACGTCGGCTGGCGACATGATCACCGACCCCCCCTGCCGCACGAACGAGAGCGCGTCGTCTGCGGCGTCGCCCCGTGGTGCGAGGAAGTCCCAGTACTGGCCGACCGTTCCGGCCGGGAGCCGGTCGCTCGCGCCCATCTCGTGCCAGCCGATGAGCGTCTTGCCGTGCGTGGCGGCGACAGCGGATGCCCGGGCGATGAACCGCAGGAAGTCCTCCGGTGGCGTGCTCAGGCATTCGTCGCCGCCGATGTGCAGGAAGGGGCCGGGCGTGAGGGCGCTCACTTCGCGCACGACATCGTCGATGAACTCGTAGGTGGTCAGGCTGTCGGCGTCGAGCGTGCTGAATCCGACCTTCGAACCTGTGTAGAGCGCGGGGGCGATACCGGATGGGTTCAGTTGGGGATACGACGCGAGTGCCGCATTCGTGTGGCCCGGCATGTCGATCTCGGGAACGACCGTGATGTGGCGCGCTTCTGCGTACGCGACGAGGCGGCGGTAGTCGTCGTGGGTGTAGAAGCCGCCGCGTGACCCGTCGCTGCCGGTCGATCCGCCGTGGCGGGCCAGGTCGGGCCAGCTCTCGATGTCGATGCGCCAGCCCTGGTCGTCGGTGAGGTGGAGGTGCAGGTGGTTGAACTTGAGGGGCACGATCGCGTCGATGAACCGCTCGACCTCGTCGACGGTGAAGAAGTGGCGGGCGACGTCGAGCATCACGCCCCGGTAGCTGTACCGCGGATGATCGCGGATGGTCAGGGCGGGGATGATCAGCCGCTCGTCGCTGCACGAGGCGGGGATCAGCTGGCGCAGGGTCTGCACCCCGAGGAACGCACCGGCCTCGGTGTCCGCCCCGACGCGAACGCCTTCCGCGGTCACGGTGACGGTGTAGCCCTCTGCGCTGTGGCCTTCCGGCGCCTCGCCTTCGGCGACGACGATGGCGAGGTCGCCGAAGCCGGGCGGCTCGTCCACGATCGGGGGATGCCGACCGCAGTCACCGGCCAGCGCGGCAGCGAGCGCGCGGGCCACGGCATCCGCTCCGTGCCCTGCGACGCTGATGCGCGCATCCGACGTGAACACGAACGGGGCAGCGTCGATGGGTTCGACGGAGACAGGGCGTGGAATCACAGGGACAGCGGGGGTCTGGAGCACAGGATTTCCCTTCGTCGGCGGTCGTCTCGCCCCGCCCCGGAAAGCCGACACCTCCGCGAGTATCGCAGGGCTCCTTACATAAGAGCAAGAGGGCGTGCGTGACCTTCGCCCCCTGCTATGCTTCTGTCGTCGCAACTGGCGTTCAAATGGTCACCATTGGGAAGCGACATGAGCCTTGATTACATGGGCGGATTCGGCCGCGCGCCTGGGTCGATACGGATGACACCTGTCCAAACCCTGTCATGAAGGAGCCAGCTTTGTCAGACGCAGTATCTTCCACTTTCACCGCGCCCCTCTCCGAGGTCGACCCGGAGATCGCCGCCGTCCTCGAGCAGGAGCTCGGACGCCAGCGTGACTACCTCGAGATGATCGCGAGTGAGAACTTCGTTCCTCGCGCGGTCCTCGAGTCGCAGGGGTCTGTTCTCACCAACAAGTACGCCGAAGGCTACCCGGGGCGCCGTTACTACGGCGGCTGCGAGTTCGTCGACATCGCCGAGCAGTTGGCGATCGACCGGGCGAAGAGCCTCTTCGGCGCCGAGTACGCCAACGTTCAACCCCACTCGGGTGCGACCGCGAACGCCGCGGTGCTCGCCGCGATCGCGTCCCCCGGCGACACCATCCTCGGGCTCGAGCTGGCGCACGGCGGCCACCTCACCCACGGCATGAAGCTCAACTTCTCGGG
>FSUF01001487.1_pt1 | contig 11502 bp, 9 predicted proteins | sample 1637351 | NCBI WGS metagenome assembly FSUF01 (sample SAMEA3914816, study PRJEB12502) | metagenome | biome: forest; material: soil | place: USA | collected 2011-09-16 | depth 0.3 m | reverse complement strand
GTTGAGGCCTTCGGGCCACTCGGGGTGTGGCGCAGCTTGGTAGCGCGCTTCGTTCGGGACGAAGAGGTCGTGGGTTCGAATCCCGCCACCCCGACACTGTCTGCTGCCGGAGCACATCGCTCCGGCAACAGTCGTTTAAGCCGCAGTCTGGGCGTTCAGACGCTCGGCGACGATCTGGAGCGACCGTGTGCGCGCATCCAAAGTCGCTGCACCAGAGGCGATCATCAGTTCGTCCGCACGAGTGGACTGGAGCAGCGACGCGAGCCGTGCCTCCACCTCGTCGGGCGTGCCGACCGCCTGCCTCGCGATTCGCGCAGCAATGAACTCCTCCTCGAGCGGTGTGAATTCGTGGGCCAGGGCCTCCTCGATGCTGACGGGCTGCGGCTTGGCACCTTGGCGCATCCGCAGGAACGACAGCTGGCCGGGAAGCGACTGTTCGCGCACAACGTCGGGGTCTTCGCCGGTGATGACGTTCACGGCGATCATGCTGTGCGGCTCGGCAAGGATGTCGCTCGGGGTGAAGCGCGAGCGGTACAGGTCCAGGGCGGCTTCGGTGTTCTCTCCCGCGAAATGGTGGGCGAAGGCGAAGGGCAGCCCGAGGGCCGCTGCGACCTGGGCGCTGTAGCCGCTCGACCCCAGCAGCCAGACCTGTGGCGCATCGCCGAGCCCCGGGACGGCAGTGATGGTGTGCAGCGGATTGGAGTCGCTGAGTCCGCCGTGGAAGAACCCGAGGAGGTCGAGAAGCTGTTGGGGAAAGTCTTCGACCCCGAGTCCTTCGGTGCTGCGGCGAAGCGCCATCGCGGTCGCACCGTCGGTGCCGGGGGCGCGGCCGATGCCGAGGTCGATTCGATCGCCGTAGAGGGCCCGGAGCGTTCCGAACTGCTCGGCGACGACGAGTGGTGCATGGTTCGGAAGCATCACTCCCCCACTGCCGACCCGGATGCGGTCCGTCGCAGCGGCGATTCCTGCGATCAGCACGGCGGGGGCACTGGATGCGATGGCCGGCATCCCGTGATGCTCTGCGACCCAGAAGCGCGAATACCCGAGCCGCTCCGCCTCCTGGGCGAGCCGGATCGAGCCGTGCACAGCATCAGCGTTGGTGCCGCCGTATGGGCGGCTTGCGAGGTCGAGGACGTTGAGTGGCACGGATGCGGTCGCTGCAGGGTTCACCCTTCTGGCAACGACGAATCAACCTCTGTGATTCCCGGCGTTGTCACCTCGGTGGTCCACTGCCGACCTGAACCGCTCGAGGCTCAGCGTCCAACGGACTCGCGACGGCGGCGCGCTGCGACGATGATGACGGCGACGAGTCCGGCGAGCACCAGGGCGATGCCGCCCACGACGAGCGATGTGCTGACCACGGACCCCGTATGGGCGAGCCCGCTGCCCGAGTTGCTGGAGGTCGACGAACCCGATGCGGACGGGTCATCCGCAGGAACGACGGTCACGGTCGCCGTCGCGACCGTATGGCTTGTTGAACCGGTGCCGGTGATCTCGTAGGCGCCGTTTGCCGCGCGGGGCACGGTGACGAGGAGAACGGCGCTGCCGTCCGGGCCCGAAGTCTTGAGGACGTGAGCCGTGCTGACCGACGTTGCGAAGGAGGCGAGCTGCGCATCCGCGCCGTCCTGGCCGGAGACTACGTAGCCGACGTCTTCTGAGGCCCAGAAGGTCCCGGGCACACAGTTGAGCGCGGCTGTCTGCCCACCCTTGATCGTTGACGGGCTGACGGTGCATCCGCCGCCTGCCGTGTACGTGTCGGCGTTGGCGGCCATGGGCGCTGCAAGCGTGGCAGCGACTACGAGGAGCAGTGTTGCGAGCAGCTTCCTGGACATGGGAGCGCCTTTCGGACCTGGATCCGTGGACACGAGGGTAGACCCAACGTGATTAATCCTCATTTTATTGACTGACCGCAGGAAAGAGCAACGTTCTGGACCACCGTGCCACCCAGACTGGGGGTAACGATGAGGGCTGCCGAGGGGTCCTTCTGCTTCATGTTCAGCAGGTCGACCACGATCGTCTTGGAGGCACCGGGCCGCAGGTCGACGGTGTACAGGCTCACTGGCCTGCCGGTGTCCGTACCCGCGCGGGTCGGGAAGGGCGCCCCACCGCTCGAAGTCGCGGTGAGAAGGCCGTCTTTGGCGCCGTACACGGACACGCGGGTGCGGATCGTACCGGGGCTCACACCGAACCTCCCGCCGCCTGTGACGTAGGCGGGAAGCGTTGTTCCCGCGTCCGGCGGCGCGGTGTTGATCAGCGAAACCGTCACACGCGAGGTGGGTATTCCGTCGGCCCGGCATACCCCTGTGGCCACCGAGACTGTCGACCTGAGGTAGTAGTCCATCTTGCCGCCGGTCGCGTCATTGAAATACACCCCGATCCCCGCGACCCGCGGGCTCGACACCGGCAGTCCCCCACCCATCGTGGTCGAGGCGAAGACGGCCTGCTCGGGTGCACGACTGCTCCACAGGAGCACCCGTCGTTCCGCACCCGCGCGACCGAGGGCGCGGATGAGCCGAGTGGCGTCGGCTGAACCCGAGGCGACTTTCGTGAACACGGCCGACGCCGTCGAGGCGAAGAAGGCGTCCTGGTCGCTCGGCGCCGCGAACTCGCGATAACTGTCACTGAGAAGCACTCGGACGACGTTCCCCGAGTTCAGTTGCCGTCCGGCTGCGACGGTCACAGGTCCTGTCGCCTCGAGGATGTACCCGATCGCCACAGGGTCGATGGCGATGACCCCGTCGATCTGCCCGCCGAACTTCGCGGTCCACATCTTCGAGGCCAGTTGGGCTGCCACCGGAAAGTACGGGGTCGCCCCGACATCCTGCACATAACGACCGACGACCGAGCCGTACAGCCCTTCCGTCGCCGCCGGCAAGGACGAAACCGGACTCTCCAGCGGCGGGAAGGCAGGCGTCGACGCCTGCGCGACCAGGCTGATCGCTCCCCGGTCGGTGTGGATGAGGGTGAGCGAGCCTACAAGGCCTCCGGTCGCGCGAAGCTCGGCGGGGTTCTGCGCGAGAAGCAGGATGTTGCGCGGGCCGTCCGCTCCGAGCATCCCGGGAAGGACGCGCGCACTGTTCGCCAACGCCGTGACGGCGGGACCGACATGGTCGAGGGCATTCCGCACCTTGTCGACGGCGTCCTTGACGACCCCCAGTGTCCCGGTGGTGCGGATCGCGGCGACGGAACGATTGACGTCGTCCACTGCGGCCTGGGCGCGGACGACGGCAGGAGCCGCCCGAACCAGGGGGGCGAGATCGAGGCGTCCACCGACCGGCTTGAGCTTCTCGGGGTCGAGCGAGGTCGACACCGCGACGAGTGGCACGACGATCCGCGAGGACACTTGTTCGCTCACGGCAGCAAGCTGGCGGACCGCAGCAAGATTGGGACCTGCCAGCGGAATCACCTCGGCGGCCCTCCACACCGGGTCGTCGGTCAGGCTCGCGGCAAGTCGTGCATGCCTCTCGAGTTGGCTAGCGGCGGATCGAGCCGCCTCCGGGTTCCCGGAGGCAACCGAACTCTCGATCGAGGAGACGAGCGGATTGATCGCGTGCAACTCCTGCTTGGCGAGCAGGCCCCGAATCCCGATCCAGCCGACGGCCGCCGCCAGCACCAGAACGCAGACGGCGACGACGAGGGAGATGACACGTCGTCGTTTCGAGATCGCCGGGCTGGACTCCATCCGGTAAATCTAACAATTCCTCAGCTTTTGCGAGAGGCCTGGCGTACCCCCGAACCGGGGGTGCCTGGCGAAGAGAGCGACGAAAGCTGCGGTCAGCGCCGGCCAAGACCGCGATACGTCCACCCAGCGGCACGCCACCGCTCCGCATCGAGACAATTGCGGCCGTCCACGATCACCCGGCCACGAACGAGATCGGCGACCTGCTCCGGCTCGAGTGCGGTGTACTCCGGCCACTCAGTGACCAGCACGACCGCGTCGACACCGTCCAAGGCATCATGCACGCCCGCCGCGTACGTGAGCTGGGGGCTACGGCGACGAGCATTGGCGATGGCCTGCGGATCGGTGGCGACGACCTCGGCCCCGAGTCCACGCAGCTGCACCGCGACGTCGAGCGCCGGCGAATCGCGCACATCGTCGGAATGAGGCTTGAAAGCGAGACCGAGCACGGCGATCCGCTTGCCGTTCACCTGCCCGTCGAGCAACTCGACCACGAGGTCGATGACGCGCTGCCTGCGCCGCAGATTGATCTGGTCGACCTCCTTGAGGAAGGCCACCGATTCGCCCCTGCCGAGCTCTTCGGCCCGGGCAGTGAATGCGCGGATATCCTTCGGCAGGCACCCGCCACCGAAACCGACACCGGCATTCAGAAAACGGCGACCGATCCGCGCGTCGTAGCCGATCGCATCCGCGAGGGCAGTGACATCCGCCCCCGTGACCTCGGCGATCTCCGCCATTGCGTTGATGAACGAGATCTTGGTCGCAAGGAAGGCGTTCGCCGACACCTTCACGAGTTCTGCAGTGGCATAGTCGGTCACTACGACCGGCGTGCCGCCCGCGATCGCAGAGGCGTAGACACTGTCGAGCACACTCGTCGCGTGGGCGCCCGGTTCACCATCGGGCACTCCGTACACCAGCCTGTCGGGCGAGATCGTGTCTGTGACTGCGAAGCCCTCACGCAGGAACTCGGGATTCCAGGCGAGAACAGCACCCGGCGCCGCCGCGGCGAGATTCGCACTCAGCCGGGCGGCGGTGCCAACCGGCACAGTGCTCTTGCCTGCGACGACGTCCCCCGGATTCAAGTGCGGGGCGAGCGCGGCGAACGCAGCGTCGACGAAACGAAGGTCGGCGGCGTTGCTGCGGCTGCGCTGGGGCGTGCCGACGGCGACGAAATGCACGCTAGCGCCACGAACATCCGCGATATCTGTACTGAAACGCAATCGGCCACTCGCTGTGGCAGTGGCGAGGATCTCGGGCAGGCCGGGTTCGAAGAACGGCGGGATTCCGGCGGCGAGACTGTCGATCTTCGCCACATCGACGTCGATACCGACCACGTCGTGCCCCAGTTCCGCCATTGCAGCGGCGTGGACTGCGCCCAGGTAGCCGCAGCCGATCACGGAAATCTTCATGGTGAGCTTTCTGAATGGTGGGGATGGCGCCCGGCCCCAGGGCCGATCAGGTGAAGTCCGGGTCGGGCTCGGCCGTGTAGGCTGCGGCGCCCGCGTCGACGGGCCAGCGACGCCGACCGTTGTTCAGCACGCCCTGGCTTTCCTCCAGATAGCAGGCGCCGCAGAGGGACTCATAGCTGACGGACGCGCCATCGATCGCGACCTGGTCGCCGTCGAACACGAAGATGCCGTCGATCTTGCGCGCGTTGAAAATCGCTTTGCGACCGCAACGACAGATCGTCTTCAATTCTTCGAGGCTGTGGGCGATCTCCAGCAGACGTCGGCTTCCCGGGAAGGCAACCGTCTGGAAGTCCGTACGGATGCCATATGCCAGCACGGGAATGTTCTCGAGCAGCGCGATTCGGAGCAGGTCGTCGACCTGTGCTTCGGTGAGGAACTGCGCTTCGTCGACGAGCAGGCAGCTGACATCGCGCCCAAAGCGCTTGATCGTGCGCTCGCGGTGATGCGCGAATCGGCCATAAGCGTCGGTCTCCGGCGCGATCAGGAAATCGACGTCGCGCGTGACCCCGAGGCGCGAGAGGATGCCCATGTCGCCTCGGGTGTCGATCGCAGGCTTCGCAAGCAACACCCGGTGCCCGCGTTCCTCGTAGTTGTACGCGGCCTGCAGCATCGCAGTGCTCTTGCCGCTGTTCATCGCGCCGTAACGGAAATACAGTTTTGCCACGAGACGATCCTACGGGGTGTCAGCCTCGGTCTCAGGTGAGGTAGCCGTCCTCCGCGGCGCGCCGGATCAGATCGGCTCGTGAACTCGTGGGCCTGCCGACCTTTCCGTACTTTTCGCGAACGCGCCTCAGATACGTTTTGGCCGTTTCGTATTGCACGCCCATTTCGCGCGCGACCTGCCCGGTGGTACGCCCGTCGGCATACAGCGACAGCGCCAGTCGTTCCCCGTCGCTGAGATGCGGGCGAGCGATCGGGGTCGCACCCGTCGGAAGGGGCCGCCAGGCGGGTTCCGGAGCTGCGCTGCCGTCGAGACCCATGACCGATCGGGCCACGGCCATGACCTCGACCATCGGTTCCGTCTTGTTGAGGTATGCGGCGGCGCCGGCTGCCAGTGCACTGTCACGATCGCCCTGCCCATCGATCGCTGTCAGAACGATCACCTTCGCTCCCGCAGCACGGCAGGTACGGACCCTGGCGCCGATCGAGACCGTTTCACGCAACTGCAGGTCCATCATCACCAGGTCGGTCGGGAATGCGTTGCTGTGCACGAGGTCGAGCCAGGTGCTCGCGCGCAGTACGAGCTCGAATTCGGGCGCATTGACCTTGATCCAGCTGGCGAGGCTGTCGAGCAGCAGTTCGTGGTCGTCGAGAAGGGCCAGTCGGATCGGCCCGGACTTCGTGTTGGTCACTGGATTGCTCATTGTGTTTCAGGACTTGCCGTAGGAGAACTGTAACGTCACGATACCGTCCTGAGCGTCGAGGGTGGCATCGGATGAGACGGATCGCAATGCTGCGAGGAATGGGAGGAAGATGCGCCGGAGTTCCCGCCTGGGCGCCTCGATCTTTGTAGTCACGATGGCGTGCGCCCGACCCGCCACGCCCGCGAGCTCGATCTTCAGCGAGGATTCGTCGAACCCTTGGGCACGCCCGGCCGATGCGATGACGGCGCCCACGATCCCCCGCTGTTGCTCGCTCATGGCGTTCGCCAGCCCGTCAGGGTCGATGACCGCGTCCCGGGCCGGCCGGGCGACCGACCTGGCGACGCTCTCTTCAAGCCAGTCGCCGTCGATGTCGTCGAGTGCATGGCGGCGAACAACAGCAGCAATAGTGCGCGCGCTTTCGATGTCTTCGGCCCTGAGATCGTCCCGCTCCAGCAGGTCGACGAAGAACGGCACTGTCGCGCTGTTGAGCAAGGTCACCCGCTCCTGGTGGATCATGCGTGTTGCGCTTTCGCGCATCTCGGGGTCGAGGCGCACCTGCGACTCGCGAGCGGCTTCAGTCCATTGCACGGTGTCGCCGGTCATGACCCACGCGTACGCGCATCCTGCCAACGCGAGCGCGATGACGGGCGTTGCGGCGACAGTGAAGTAGACGAGCGGGATGTTGGCGATCGACAGTGATGGCTCCAGCCCGGCTTCGACGCCGACCACCAGTCCCGCGAACACGGCGCCTGCGACCACCTCCTCGACCGGTCGGTACAGCGGCAGCGTGATGAAGAGGAGGGCGATGGCGATCTGCCCCCAGTCATCCTGGATGATGCGGTTGCCACCCCACACGGAGAGCGTGAACAGTGTGCTGGCGATGGTCGCCAGCCCGACGACGACGATCAGGCCGAGCCTGCTGAACGGTGCCAGGGTCGAGCGGGTGCGTGATGCGTAGTAGACGTTCGCCCCGGCGATGACGAGGAGCGCAAGCCACGCGAGCGGAGGATTGGTCAGCTGGTCGAGGTGCGTCAGCGTCGAATACAGGGCGTAGCCCAGGATGACGACGCCACTGACGGGTCCGAGCGGCCATGCCGACAGAGTGCCGACCGGATCCAGCCGCTGGGGTGTTCGCTCGCCTTTCGTCACGAGGCCAAGCCTTTCTCGTCGGCGTGCGTGGCCGGAACGAGCATCATCACCGTGGTGCCGATGTCGGGGCTGGACCAGATCGTGACGGTTCCCCCGACTCGCTCGATCCGATCCTGGACGGAGTTGCGCAGCCCGAGTCGATCTGCCGCTGCGGCCGATGCGGTGAAGCCGCGTCCGGCGTCGACGACGAGCACCGAGACATTCGATTCGGATGCCGAGATGGCGATTTCGGCGGTCGCGCTGCCCGAGTGCCTCAGGACGTTGATGAGACACTGCCTGACCGCGAGCCCGACCGCTTTGCGTCGCTCCGAGCTGAGCAGCCCAAGGGATTCCCGCTCGCCCGAAACATCGACGGACAGGCCCTCGTCGCGCGCGAGTTCGATCGCGTCCCGCAGGTCGCTTTCGTACCAGGCCTCCGCGAGGTCGGAGGGCGGGACGCGGCGCTCGAACGCCTCGGCCGTCGGGTCCTGCCCCAGCCGGCGAAGGTCTGTTTCGATGCGGCGCCGCAGCTGCGGCCGCAGCGGTCCGGGTGTCGAATTGGCGATCGTTACGAGCTCGCTGAGCACAGTGTCGTGGAGTTCGGCAGCGGCTTCGACTGCGAGCTCCCGGCGCACCTCTGCCGCGCGGTTGTCTCGGATCGCACGATGGATGGCCGACTGGGGCCGACTGCGAACACCGCGCGTCAGCCCATCGAAGGCCAGGACGCCGACGATCAGCAGGTAGGCGCCGAGGGAGATGGCATCGGTGTGGAAGGTGCGCCCGGCCGTGTGCGCGGCGAGGTAGACGGCGGCCTCGGCGAGCGCGAATCCGAGGGTCGCCCAGAGGATGCCGGCGAGAGCGCCGGTCCCGGTTCCGCCGACGAGTGTCATAGCCACAATGGGGAGCGCGATGACGAAGAGATTCGTGTCGTGGTAGCTCGGCGTGAGTGCCAGCACCGTCAGTGCGTAGAAGTAGGTGGACACGGCACCGACAACGAGGTAAGCGATGGTGAGGATGGTCGTCCTGCGTCGGCTGAGCACGATGAGGAGCACGGCCATCGGCACCAGCACGATCGTCGTGTACCAGTACCGGCCTTGTGCCGTGCCCAGCCCGGCGATGAGGAGGTTCACGAAAGCTGATGCGAGGCAGACGAAGGCGGCCGCCTGGGCTGCTGCGGCGAGGGCGCGGCTGTTGGCGGCGCGCGCCAGATGGCTCGGCAATCCCAGTGACATGCTCACCCCATAGCGCCTCGAAGCACGGACTCTTGGGATTATTCCACCGGATCGCTGCCTCGCGTACCCCATTGCACAAATCTTGTACCCCAGTTGGAGGGGTCGGCTTCTCGTCAGAACAGGGTCGGCTGGGTCTGGAACGCTGCGAGCGCTGCGTCGGGTGCAAGCTCGTTCGGACTCGCCCGGCCGGCGGCGGCCCGCCTGCGTTCGCCGTCGGCGTCGCGCGTCGTGCCGAGCGCTGCGGATCGGACGCCGCCGGTCACCGGGTCTTCGTAGCCCCGCTCGAGTCCGTGAGCGCTGATCAGCGGCTTGATCCTGGCAGCGAGCCACTGCCGATAGGCTTTGGGCGCGTAGGTTCCGCCGGCGTAAAGCTTGCGGTAGCTGGGCACGAGCTCCGGATGGGCCCGCTCCAGCCACAGAGAGAACCATTCCTTCACGCCCGGCTTGAGGTGGAGGGCGGAATAGAGCACGGATGTCGCACCAGCTGCTTTCGCCTGCCGCAGCGCCTCGTCGAGGTGCGCACCCGTGTCGGTGAGGTACGGCAGGATCGGCATCAGGAAGACGGCACAGTCGAGACCGTGCTCGCGCACCGCGGTCACCGTTGCGAGTCGTGCCTTGGTGGTCGGCGTGCCAGGCTCCACCGACTGCTGCAGTTCGTCGTCGTAGACAGCGATCGACATCGCGAGGTCGACGGGCACCCGTGCGGATGCCGCGACTATCAGGTCGAGATCGCGTCGCAGCAGGGTTCCTTTGGTCAGGATGCTGAACGGGGTTCCTGAGTCGGTCAACGATTCGATGATCCCCGGCATCAGGCAGTAGCGTCCCTCGGCTCTCTGATACGGGTCGGTATTGGTGCCGAGCGCGACTGGCGGACGGCCCCAGCTCGGTTTCGCCAACTCTTTTCGGAGCACATCAGCGACATTGATCTTCACGATGATCTCGTTGTCGAAATCCTTGCCCGAATCGAGGTCGAGGTACGTGTGCGTCGGTCTGGCGAAGCAGTACACGCAAGCATGAGAGCAGCCACGATAGGGGTTGATCGTCCACCCGAACGGCATCGCACTGCCGCCGGGAACCTTGTTGAGCGCAGACTTCGCCAGGACCTCGTGGAAGGTTATGCCGGCGAATTCCGGCGTCTTCACCGACCGGACGAGGTTGTTGAGGCGCGCGAGGCCCGGCAGCGCAGAGGGTTCTTCTACAGCCAGTTCCTGTCCGCTCCACCGCATGGTTCCATTCGAACATACGTTCGAATGTGCGTCAAGCCTCCCCCGGTGTGTCGCGTGCTACGACACGGCCGCGCGTCATCTCCACCCGTTCGCCGTCCCAGGTGGAGCGGAGCCACCGGTCATGGCTCGCGACGACCACCGCACCCGGATAGGCGCCGAGGGCGTCCTCCAGTTCGTTTGCAAGTGCAAGCGAAAGGTGGTTCGTCGGCTCGTCCAGCAGGAAGACGTGGGGCGGTTTCGCCAGGATCAGGGCGAGCGCCAGCCGCCGCTGCTGCCCGATCGACAGCGCACCGACCGGGCGGTCGATGTCGCGTGGAGCGATCAGCCCGAGACTGACGAGAGGAGTCGACTCGGCGCGCTTCTCGCCGACGCCGTCGCGGAAGAGCCGGCGAGGCGAGGCTGCGGGATCGCTGAAGCGGACATCCTGCTCGAGCATCCCCACCCGCAGGCCCTTCCGCCTGCTCACAGAACCCGCCTCGAGCGCGACCTGTCCGGCGAGGGCCGCGAGCAGGGTCGACTTGCCCGCCCCGTTGTGGCCGGTGATGAGGATGCGCGACTGCGGCCCGACCCGGAACGACGCGACGTCGAGGCGGCCGCCGATCCGCGCATCCGCCACCTGCAACAGCACGCCATCCGTGTCTTCGAGCGCGTGCGAACCGGCAGGGATCCCCCCGAAACTCAGGATTGCCGGTGGTTTTCGCACCTGGTTCCACGAGAGCTCGTCGAAGCGACCGGAGGCGTTCTTGATGCGCCGGCTGATCTGCTTGTCGAGGCGGCCGCCCTTGATCGACTTGGCGAACTTGTCGTTGTCGCGTGGTGGGCCCGAGAAGGCGATGCTGTGCGCCGTGACGTCGACGGCGAACTTCAGAGCCTTCAGCTCGCCCTGCTCGTCAGCGAAGCGGCGCTCCCAGCGGGCGCGCTCGTCCGCCTTGGCGACGAGGTACTCCGAGTAGTTGCCGCCGAACGTCGTTCGCACGTCCCTCGTCGGATCGAGGTCGAGCAGGTCCGTCGCGACCTGGTCGAGGAACGCGCGGTCGTGACTGGCGAAGACGACGGGCCCCGGCCACGCCACGAGCTGACGTTCGAGGAAGACGCACGCGTCGTCGTCGAGGTGGTTCGTCGGCTCGTCGAGGAGCAGAGCATCCGGGCTCTCGAGCAGGAGCGCGGCCAGTGCGAACCTGCTGCGCTGACCGCCGGAAACCTCCGACAGATGCCGGGTGAGCGGAATCCCGCCGACTCCGAGCCCTTCAAGCAGTTCGTCACGCCGGGACTCGGCCGTCCAGACCCCGGCGAGTTCGGCCGCCTGAAGGGCGCGTTCGTACCGGTCGTTCTCCCCGTCCGCCAGAGCGCATGCGGCGGCCTCGAGCTCGCGCTCGATCGAACGGACCTCGCTGAGCGCTGCGT
>FSUF01000409.1_pt1 | contig 11650 bp, 6 predicted proteins | sample 1637351 | NCBI WGS metagenome assembly FSUF01 (sample SAMEA3914816, study PRJEB12502) | metagenome | biome: forest; material: soil | place: USA | collected 2011-09-16 | depth 0.3 m | reverse complement strand
GATTGCTGCCGGATGCCCACCCGGTCGGCGATCGCGCGCGTGGACGTGCCCGAGAATCCGGACTCGACGAAGAGTGCGGCGGCGGCGTCGAGGATCTGCTCGCGCCCGGTGAGCGCGGAGGCCGCGCCGTCGGCGGCCGCGCGAGGTCGTCCCGGCCGATTCGGGCTGACGGTCGACGAGGTCATGCCTTCGATTCTGGCACCAAACCCGCGGTCTGAGCCGCGCCGGCCAGCCATGCCCGCCAGCCGCCGTAGGCGGTGATGTCGGCGGCGTCCTCGGTGGCGACGGGCTCGCACAGGAAGCCGGCTACGTCCCGGCCGTTCGACAGCGTCACCCGGCCGATGGTCATGGGGGCAGGCAGTGCCTCGACGAACCGCGCGAAGCCGGCAGCCGGAAGCGACCAGAGTTCGCCAGCGATGGATGCGCCTCCCGACGTCACTCGCAGCATCCCGGGCTTGGGCGGTGTCGTGTCGAGCGCGAAGAGGCGGTAGTCGGGAGCGGTGGTCACCGCGGTGGCCAAGGAACCGCCCGCCGAGACCAACTGCCCGTTGAGTGGCTGACCGGTGAGGTGCGCGCCGACCACCAGGATGTCGACCGTCGGGGCGAGGATCAGCTCGGCGAGACGCGCGAGGGCCCGATCGTGGAAAGCGTCCGCGGTGAGCATGACGCCGAACGGGAGGCCGGCCACGGTTGCGGACGGGATGGCGAGCGAGCACATATCGAGGAGGTTCGCGAAGTTGGTGAAGCGGCCCATCCGGCTGTTCGCGCCGATCGGGTCCGACGCCAGCTCGGCGAGCGTGGGGTGCCAGGTGGTGGTCGGCGTGAGCAATGCGTCGCAGCCGTCGAGCGCCGCGCGGCCGAGCATCGCCAGCGCGTCGAGGCGCTCGATGTCGGCGAACAGTTCGGCGGCTGTGTGGGCTGCCCCGTCGAGGATGATCTTCGCGACCGTCTGGTCGAGGTCCGTTCCGATCAGGTCGCGGTGGGCATCGATGTGCGCGCCGACGGCTGCGTACCGTTCGGCGACGAATGCGCCGTCGTAGAGCAGGTTCGCCGCCTCCAGCAGCGGCTGGATGTCGACCTCGACAACGTCGACGCCGGCCGCAGCGAGTCGGGCGACGGTCGTGCGGAACGCATCCGCCCAGCCGTCGGCCAGTCCGGCGAGGTGCCTGCTGGTGGGGATGGCGACGCGAGGCCGGGCGGGTATCGCATCGACGGTGCGAGCAGTTACCTCGGCCGCCGAGCGCGCCAGGGGATCGACGCCGTCATCGCCGGCGATGAGCTCGGCCGCGCGCCGGGCGAGGCCGAGGTCGCGGGCGAAGACCGTGACGCAGTCCAGGCTGCGGCAGGCCGGTACGACGCCGGAGGCGGGGACGAGCCCGCGGGTGGGTTTGACCCCGACGATGCCGTTCAGCGCCGCCGGCACCCGACCGGAGCCGGCGGTGTCGGTGCCCAGGGCGACGTCCACGATGCCAAGCGCCACCGCGACGGCGGACCCGGAACTGGAGCCACCGGAGATCCGCTCTGGGTCCCACGCGTTGCGGACTGCGCCGTAGGGGCTGCGGGTGCCGACCAGTCCGGTGGCGAACTGGTCGAGGTTGGTCTTGCCGATCACGATCGCACCGTTGGCGCGCAGGCGGGCGACCGCCGTCGCGTCCGCCTCCGGGCGGTACGAGTAGCTCGGGGAGCCTGCGGTCGTCGGCAAGCCGGCGGCGTCGATGTTGTCTTTGACTGCAGCGACCAGTCCTGCGAGCGGCAAGGTCTCTCCCGCCGCGACTCTGGCGTCGACGGCCTCGGCCTCGGCCGCCGCTGAGGCCTCGTCGCGAAGGCTGATCCAGAGCTCGGGACGGTCGGCGGCGCGGAGGCGGGTGTAGGCGGCTCGAACGCGGGCGAGCGAACTCATTCGTGGGCTCCGATCGAGAGGAGGATCTGACCGGGGGACACCTGGTCGCCCGCGGTGGCGTAGACGCCGGTCACGATCCCGTCGACGGGGCGACGACAGGGGATTCCATCTTCATGGCCTCGAGCGCCATCAGCTTGTCGCCGGTACTGACGACGGCGCCGGGTTCGACCGAGATCTGCCAGACGGTCGACGTGAACGGGGCGGAGACCGGGATGGAGCCGTCGGGCACGACGATCTCATCGACGACGGTGGCGACGCCGGAGTCGTGCTGTCGGTCGAACTCGCCCGACGCGCGCCAGCGGCGCTTCTCGGCGTCGAACGCCGCCGTCTGGCGTGCACGGAACGCGGCGATCGAGTCGGCGTTCTCGGCCAGAAAGGCTTCGTGGTCGGCGATCGCGAAGGTGCCGTCGATGGTCTCGAAGTCGCCGCGGCCCGCATCCGTCTCCGCCCGCAGCTCCAGCAGTTCGTCGGCCAACACCGGGTACCACTCGATCCGGTCGAAGAACCGGAGGGCCCACGGGCTCTCGGCGAAGAGCCCGCCGCGACGGAAGCGGTTCCAGACCTGCACCGTGCGGCCGACGAACTGGTATCCGCCCGGCCCTTCCATCCCGTAGATGCAGAGGTACGCACCGCCGATGCCCACCGAGTTCTCGGCGGTCCAGGTGCGGGCGGGGTTGTACTTGGTCGTGACCAGGCGGTGCCGAGGGTCGAGCGGAGTCGCGACCGGAGCGCCGAGGTAAACGTCGCCGAGGCCGAGCACGAGGTAGCTGGCGTCGAAGACTGTGGTGAAGACGTCGTCGGCGGAGTCGAGACCGTTCACGCGCCGAATGAACTCGATGTTGGAGGGCGTCCAGGGGGCGTCGCTGCGCACGCCGTTCATGTAGCGCTCGATCGCGAGGTGGGTGGCGGGGTCGTCCCACGAGAGCGGGAGCCGTACGGTGCGGGAGGGCACGACGAGCTCGGTCGTGGGAGGGATGTCCTCCTCGATCTCTCGCAGCAGTCCGGCGAGGGCAGTTGCCTTCAGCTGGGACGAGTCCGTGTGGATCTGGAGCGACCGGATGCCCGGCGTGAGCTCCACCACACCTCTCGGCGCGTTCTCCTGCAACGTCGTCATGAGGGCGTGCACGCGCATCCGGAGCCCGAGATCGAGCGTCATGTCGCCGTACTCGACCAGCAGGTTGTCGTCGCCGTCGCGGCGGTAGGGGACCCCGGGCCGGTCGCCGGTCGCGCTGGCGCGTGCGATCACGCCATCGTCGCCGTCGCCACCCGAGCTCAGGAGGGTCAGGGATGCCCGCCGTGCGATGAGCGCCTCCGCCTCCGCCTCGCGCACGGGCACGAAGCGAACCGTGTCGCCCGGCCGCAGCTGGCCGAGCTTCCACAGCTCCCCGCTCGCGACGACGGCCGGGCAGACGAAGCCGCCGAGCGAGGGGCCGTCCGGTCCGAGGAGGATCGGTGTGTCGCCGGTGAAATCAATGGCGCCCACGGCGTAGGGCGTGTCGTGGATGTTCGAAGGATGCAGTCCTGCTTCTCCGCCGTCGCTGCGCGCCCACTCCGGCTGGGGGCCGATCAGGCGCACGCCCGTGCGCGCCGAGTTGTAGTGGACCTCGTAGTCCGTCGCGTAGAACTCGACCAGGTCGCGGCGGGTGAAGAACTCGGGTGCGGCGTGCGGCCCTTCGGTCACTCCCACCTGCCAGGAGGAGGTGAGAGCCGGACGGCGTTGGGTCGGCGTCGGGCCGCCGACCGTGCTGAGACGGGAACCGGCGGGGAAGGCGGGGGGCGGCGCATCCGAATCGGGGGAGCCGGGCCGGAGCACGTCACCGGGCGCGAGAGCGCGGCCCGCGTGGCCGCCGAACCCTCCGAGGGTGAAGGTGGAGGCGCTGCCCAGATAGAGCGGCACGTCGATGCCGCCCCGGACGGCGAGGTAGGTGCGCAGCCCTGGCCCGGGCATCGTTCCCAGCTCCAGGGTCGAACCGGCCGGGATCGCGATCGGCTCCCAGAGCTCGACCGGCTCGCCGTCGAGGAATGCAGGGATCGGCGCGCCTGCCAGCGCGATCAGTGTCGGAGCGGTGAAACGGAGGGTCGGACCGGTCGCCGTGATCTCGAGGCCGGGAGCGCCGGCCGGATTGCCGACGGCGAGATTCGCCTCGGAGAGCGACACGGCATCCATCGGTCCGCTCGGGGGCACCCCGATCTGCCAGTAGCCCACCCGGCCCGGGAGGTCCTGAACGGTCGTCAGGGCGCCGCTTTCGATCACGTCGATCCGCGGGTCCGGGTCGGCCGTGACGTCGAGGGTCGAGGTGGAATGCGTGGCTGAGCGCAGCGCCGTGTCGTCGGTCAGCGAGCGGAGCAGGCCGAGATTGGTGACGACGCCGTCGACGCGGCTCGCCTCCAGGCCCTCACGGAGCAGGTCGAGAGCGTCTTCGCGGGTCTCGCCGCTCGCGATGACCTTCGCGAGCATCGGGTCGTAGTACGGCGAGACTTCGAGTCCGGTCTCGATCCACCCGTCTACCCGCACGCCACTGAGCGCGGGGGAGCCGGTGCCGGGAAACACGGCCTGGGTGACCAATCCGGAACTCGGGAGACCGTGGTTGGACGGGTCCTCAGCGTAGACGCGGGCCTCGAACGCGCATCCGGACGGTTCGAATGTCATGGTGAACAGGTCGGGGTCGATGCCGTCGGCGCCGTCGCGAGCGAGGCGCAGCATCAGTTCGACGAGGTCGACGCCGTAGGCCTCCTCGGTGACCGGATGCTCGACCTGCAGTCGCGTGTTGACCTCGAGGAACGAGGCCTCCTCGCGGATCGGGTCGTAGACGAACTCGACCGTGCCGGCCGATCGGTAGCCGACGGATGCAGCGAGGGCGCTGGCGGACTCGTGCAGCTGCCGTCGAACGCGGTCGGGCAGCGCCGGCGCCGGCGCCTCCTCGATGACTTTCTGGTTGCGGCGCTGCAGTGAGCAGTCACGGTCGCCGATGACGGCAATGCGACCGTCGCCGGCGCCGAACAGCTGCACCTCGACGTGGCGGGCCGGCCGCACCAGGCGCTCCAGGAACACTCCGGACGATCCGAAGTTCTTCTCTCCGAGCCGCGCGACGCGCTCGAACGCGTCCCGCACCTCCTCGACGGTGGTGCAGGCCTGCATCCCGATGCCGCCGCCCCCACCGGTGGCTTTGAGCATGACGGGGAGCCCGATGTGCTCCGCCTCGGCGACGGCCTCGTCGGCATCGGCGAGCAGGCCGGTACCGGCCAGCATCGGCACGCCCGCGAGCGAAGCCAGTTCGCGCGCGGTGTGCTTTTCGCCGAAGGCCGCGATCTGGTCGGGGGTCGGGCCGATGAAGGCGATGCCCTCGGCTTCCACGCGCGTCGCGAAGTCCAGGTTCTCGGAGAGGAACCCGTAGCCGGGGTGGATGGCACCCACCCCGAGCCGACGGCACGCTTCGAGGATCCCGTCGATGTGAAGGTACGAGTCGCGCGCCGGCGCCGGCCCGAGGCGCACCGCCTCGTCCGCCTCGCGCACGTGCGGTGCCGCGCGGTCAGCGTCGGAGTACACGGCGACCGTCCGCAGGCCGAGCGCGCGGGCGGTCCGGATGATCCGCCGGGCGATCTCTCCGCGGTTCGCGATCAAGAGGGTGTCGAAGGCGGTCATGCGGCATCCGTTCCGGTGGTCGGCGCGGTGACGATCATCCGCAGCGGGGTGCAATTGAAGGCGTTGCACGGGTTGTTCATCTGCGGGCAGTTGGAGACGATGACGAGCACATCCCGTTCGGCCCGTACTGCGACGCGCTTGCCGGGCGCCGAGAGACCGTCGACGATGCCGAGCGCGCCGTCGGCCTCGACCGGGACGTTCATGAACCAGTTGAGATTGGAGACGAGATCGCGCGCGCCGAGCCCGTAGCGGGATGCTTCGGCCAGGAAGTTCTCCCGACAGCCGTGCTGGTACTCGGTGTGCTGCCCGTACCGCAGCGTGTTCGATTCCTTCGAGCAGGCGCCGCCGATCGTGTCCTGACGATCGATCTCGTTGGCGACCACGGTCATCAGGGGACGGCCGAGGTTCGACCGGAGCACCGACCCCTCACGGATGTAGGCGTTGCCCTGCCAGGCGAGTGTGTCCGGCACCGAGTAGCGCTCGTCGGTGTCTGCGGCGGCGTAGATCAGGCAGTCCGCCGACTGGTTGCCTCCGACGTCGACGATCGTCAGAACCTGTCCGGCCCGCACGATCCCCGACCACGGAGCGAGCGGGCCTACCGTGTCGTCCTGCACGATCGTGCCGGCGACCGCCGGACCGGACGCGTCGAGCACGGTTCCCTCGGCGAACGCGGCCCCGACGGGAACGGTCGTGCGGAGGACTCCGGACCCCGACGGCTTGGTGGTGGTGACGGTCACAGTCCTCGTGCCTCCGCGTAATCGATCGAGTTCAGGTAGGCGCGGTGCAGCTCGGGCGACGAGCTGAAGCCGGGGTCGTCCGCGCCGGTCGCGGTGCCTCGCCAGGCGTGGACGCGGAGGGGGCCGACGATGTAGCCGTCATCCGGGTCGATCGGATGCGGCACGTTCGCCACCAGGATCAGGAGCGGAAGCTCCGCGATCAGCTCGACCCACGTCCCTGGCCCCGCCGAGCCGAGGAAGGCGAGCGACCCGTCCGCCTCGACGCGCACGCCCTGGAAGAAGGAGATGCTCGGCGGCAGGTCGCGCGGTGTCAGCCCGTGTTTCGCCGCGGCCAGTGTGAACAAGGCCCGGCCCGACGGGGCAGGACCCTGCGGTGCGGCGGACCCGTACTTGTGAGAAGTGAACTCGTCCGTCGTGGTGCCGCAGAAGGCGTCGTGCCGGCCGGAGGTGTCTGCGGAGATCGTGGCCAGGATCCGGCCGTCCCCGGAGAGCAGCGGGTGACCGACGCCCAGGTACGCCTGCCAGGGGATCTTAACCGTGTCCGCGACGTTCAGCCGTTCAGACGTCTCCAGCGCGTTGTAGACGATGACGTGGGCACAGGCCAACCCGCTCGGGTCGTCGAAGCGGATCCGTGTCCCCCGCGCGACCACCTTGTGTGTGTACCCACCCGGAGCCACCGTCTCCGCCCAGGTGAGCGAGGCAGGGTCGACTCCCGGCGGGATGTGCGGCGAGGTCGATGCCGGCCGAAAGGGCCGGTATTCGGATGTCTCGGCGGCTTGAGCGCGGGCGTCCGCCTGTGACGCGCGGACGCTGTCGGTCTGGTGGAGTTCGGCGATGGAGGGCATGGTGCGTGCTTTCTGGGCGGGGCTGATGGATCAGGCGAGTGAACCGGAGACCGGTCTTGCGGGTGTGACGTCGGCGACGATGGGGACCTCGGCGGTCACGGGGAGGTGGCCGAGCTGGATGGCACCGTCGCGCGCGCGGTTGCGGAGGTGCACGACAAAGCCGACGACGAGCGTGAGACCGATGAAGAGCACCGCGCTCCACTGCAGCCACCAGGTCGTGCCGGTGAGGTCGTAGATCTCCGGACGCGGCCAGGCGAGGTTGACGATCATCCCCACCTGGTAGACGATCGCGATGACGTTCAGCGGTACGCCCCAGCGGCCGAGCGTGAACGTGCGTTTGCCGGCCTCGTCGACGCCCGACGGCATCCCGGCACCGCGTCTGCGGAGGCGCGTCATGAGCAGCGGCGCCGTCACGCCGAGGTACGCGATGTACAGCATGGCGATGCAGAGGCTGGAGAGCGCGGTGAAGATCGCGCTCTGGCCGAAGTTGACGGCCAGGGCGAGCGCGGCGCCGACCCCGACCACGAGGCTGGTGGCGATCGGCGTGCCGGTGCGGGGCGAGACTTTAGCGAGGGTCCGCCAGAACGGCAGCGAGCGCTCGCGTGCCATCGAGTACAGCATCCGGGAGCCGGAGGTCTGAACGGCCAGGGTGCAGGCGAACACGGCGACGACGACGGCGATCAGGATGAGGCGGCCGAACACCGGACCGACCCGCTCGGTCAGCACCCAGGCGATGCCGCCGGTGGCGAGCTTTCCGTCGGTGAGACTGGGAGCGGAGACGAGCGTCGCGACGATCAGCAGAGCTCCGCCGAGGCCGGAGACGACCACGGCCCGCACGATGGTCTTCGGGATGGTCTTGCGCGGAGCGTGGGTCTCCTCGGCGAGCTCGCCGGCCGAGTCGAACCCGACGAGCACGTACGCGGCCATGAGTGACGACGCGAGCCACGCCCAGATGTAGGGACTGTCGGTGGGCGCAGCACCTTGTGTCGTGAAGACGACGGAAGGGCTACGCTCGGGGAGGAGGAACAGGGTCACCACGACGACGATGACTCCGATGATCTCGACGAGCACGCCAACGCTCGTGGTGATCGCCATGAGCCTCACGCTGATGATGTTCACCAGGGTCGTGATCGTGAGCAGGATGAGACCGAGCACTACAGCGTTCTGCGCGCCGGTCGGCGACGTGAGCGACGGGTCGGCCCCCGGGCCGCCGACGATCTGGAAGCCGTCCCAGATCGAGGGGAGCACCGCCTGCACGGCGATCGCCGCGACCGCGACGGTGAGGATCTGGGCGATGATCATCACCCAGCCGGTGAACCAGCCGAAGGTCGTCCCCGCCATCCGGCTCGACCACTGGAAGATCGCGCCGGAGATCGGCCAGCTCGCGGCGAGCTGGGCGAAGTTCAGCGCAACGAGCAGCTGACCGGCGAAGACGAGGGGCCACGTCCAGAAGAACGCCGCCCCGCCGAACCCGAAGCCGAGGCCGAAGAGCTGGAAGACCGTGGTGAGGATGGACACGAACGAAAAACCCGCCGCGAAGGAGGCGAAGGAGCCGACCCCGCGACGCAGTTCTTGCGCGTAGCCGGACGGGGGCAGTGGTTGTTGATCGAGAGCACTCATGGGAACACCTTCCGCAGGTGGAGCATCCGATACCTGTCAGGCGACAGGTGCATTGGTTCAATGCTCGATCCCAACGATTGCCCTGCGATTACCCTCGTGTTAACTTCACATTTCAATCTCGCGAGGGGTTGGCGGAACGATCGAACGATTCTGGCAGACGAGCAACGCCCCCACCGGGCGTTGAGCCGACAGGCACCGGCATTCGCTTACACCCTGATCCCGAAGGCCGAACCGACGGCACCTGCCGACCCGAATCTCTGGCGAGTGCGCTACGACACCATCGATCCGGGCGGGAAAGTCTCACTCCGTATCGGCAACAGAATGCTGCACCTCGGAGTCGGCCGACGCCATGCCCGAACCGAGATCATCATCCTGATCCACAACCGCGACGCGACGATCATCACACTCGACCGCACCGTCCTCGGGGACTACAGAATCGACCCGAAACAGAGCTACCAACCCCCGAGTGAAAACGGCCGAACCCCGAAACCGCGGGTTCAGCCGTGGCTGAAGTCTTTGACGATCTGTTGGCTCGGTACCGGTTTATCGGAGAACGTGGGATTTGGGTCTTCGACCCCGTCGACCAGCTCGAGCATGCACCCGCCGAGTACCGCGAACTTCGCTTGCAGCGGACCAAATGCCGCGGTGCTTCCTGCCTGCCACGAATGCAGCCCAAGACGCTTGTCGTCCCGTCGCGGCGTCAAGGCACTGGTGGCGCCACCCCCTAGGATCGATCCGATGAGAATCGGGAAACTGGCGCGGTGCGCCGTCAGCGCCGTCGCCGGTTTGGGCCTTGTGCTCGCCTTGAGCGGATGGGTGTGGCCCGGCTCGTTCGCGACGGTACCTGCGTCGACCACGGCAGCGCCGACGCCCGCCCTTCCTGACCTCACCGGGTTGAGTGTGCTGGGGATGGTGCCGTACAACCAGGTCGCATTCGGCGACTGCACGGACATTTCCCCGAATACGCGGCTCGGCGACACCGTGAAGATTCTCGACTGCGCGCATCCGCATGCCAGTGAAGTCTTCGAAACTCTGAACTTCCCTGACGCCGCCACCCCCCAGCAGGACGCGCTCCAGGCTTTCGCCGAGAAGGTATGCGGCGTGTGGGCGGATCCGCTGCCTTCCTCCGTCACCTGGATGTGGTTCGGACCCACCGCCGGCCAATGGGCCTCGGGCGATCGCTTCGGACTGTGCCTGGCGATCGACTCCTCAAACCGTGCCCTCACCGAGCCGCTGAGTCAGATGGAGGGCGGTCCCGCGCCCGCTCCGTCGGTCTCATCACCCTCGCAGACCAACCTGCGCGACCTCGCGATCGGGTTCGCCGCCGTGCTGATTCCCGTCCTCGCTATCAGCGCACTGTTCGCGGTTGCGTTTTACGTTGTGTGGTCGCTCGCCCTGACGAGCCTGTTCCGCAAGGTCGGCATCCCGGTGTGGAAAGCGTGGGTGCCCTACGTCCAGACCTGGACGCTGCTGCGGTTGGGCGGACAGAACGGCAACTGGCTCTGGTTGAGTTTCATCCCCTACGCCGGGATCGTCACCTCCATCTTCACGTATATCGGCATGCACCGGATCGGCATCGCCTTCGGCAAGGATTCCGGGATGCTCGTGCTCGGCATCTTCCTGCCCTTCGTCTGGGCCTTCATACTGGGCGGGACGAACGAGGTGTACCGGCCAGAGCTGCTCGCGTGGCACGGTTACCCACCGCCCCTCGAAGGCTACGGCTCGGTCACTGCCCCTTTCGACTCCTGGTGACGATCAGCACGATCACGCCGATCACGGCCATCGCCAGCAGCGAACCCGACAATCGTCAGCGCCTGCTCGTCACCTCGGGCCGAATACCGTGAGGATCTGGCCTCCGCAGATTGCGACCGGCGGACTCACTCACGGTGGCTTGAGAACAACGATACGAAGCCGTTCGTTAACAATGTGTCGTTTCTCACCCGACCTGAGACTTCTTCTCACGGTTGATCCCAAGTGACGACTGGAGCGGAGGATCGCGGCGGACCGCAGATCTTCTCATTACGAGTGAGACTTTCCGGAGAGCCAACGAAAAAGAGCGACGAGCTCGTAGGAACTCGTCGCCTCGAAGGCGAAACTTACGCTGCTGCGGACAGAATCAGGTCCTCTGGTCGGCAGTCGGTGCAGCCGTGCGACTGACGTCGATGCCGAACGGTCTGGAGGGTTGCATGTTGTGCCTTATGACACTTCCACCAGAACTTGGTGTCGCTCGCGAAGACTTCAGATCGATTGCTCTGAGCTATGGTCTTTGCGCACCACGTCCGCGATCGTGGCCTCGCTAGCAAGCACGTACAACTCGATCCGAGGCGACTCCTGCGCCCAGGCCCGATCGAGAGAGAGCGTCCGCCTTCCTGGACTCTCGTTCCAGGAACTCGGACGGATCGCCATTTCCCGTTCGAAATTTCCCGTCCGTTTAGCAGCGTTATGACTGGTTAGAGCGGCTGGATCGCTCGTTGCGCCCACTATCTGGTGCGCTGGCTACTATCTGCTGGGTGGTGATTCCCGTAGATATCTGCCACTCCAGAAATCGCTCAACTCCTCGAATGCGAGGTACGTCTGACACATGGACACCAATTCGACGAAGATTCGCTGTCATCCTTTTTCGAATGCCATCCTTGATGTATAGAAGGACGGGTCCGATCAACGAGATCAGTGCGACGAACAGAATGACGAAGACGTCAAATGAGGTTTGCTGGCTCTCGTGGACGAAACCGTAGTACCAGATGAGAATTGTGATCCAGACGACTGCCGCCACAGTTAACCAAATCAGGTTGAGCGTGTAAACGAGCGTGAGCTGTCGCGCATAGACGGGCCCCATGACAGCGCCCCAGCGGCGAGAATAGCCACTTGGTAGCACGGTGTCTCCATTCTACGAGTGGCGGTGTGG
>FSUF01001180.1_pt1 | contig 11657 bp, 8 predicted proteins | sample 1637351 | NCBI WGS metagenome assembly FSUF01 (sample SAMEA3914816, study PRJEB12502) | metagenome | biome: forest; material: soil | place: USA | collected 2011-09-16 | depth 0.3 m | reverse complement strand
GCCGAGAGGGGCCGGGATCTCCGTCGTTGAGCGCTGGGACTAGTCGGTCGCCGCTGCAGAGTGCAGGCCGTGCGGCGGCACCTCGTCGGGAGCCAGATCGGTGGCGAAGGGGACGTCGGCGGCGTGCGAGCCGTGCGGCACCGCATCCACCGGCACCGGAGCCGCGTGCGAACCGTGAGTCGCCACGCCGGCGCCCACCGGCTCACCGGCCAGCGCACCCACAGGAACACCCGCCTCGGCACCCGCAGGAACACCCGCCTCGGCACCCGCCGCCTTCGGCGCATTCGGGCCCCAGGCCGGCGGCTTGGGCTTCTGCCAGAAGGCGACGATGATCGCACCGAGGAACGCCACCGCGGACGGGAGCAGCAGCGCCTCCGACATCGCCTGCGTGAAGCCGGCGTGCAGGAACTCGGGGAGCTCGGTTCCGGTCACGGAGCCTGCGCTGCCGGAGCCGCCGGGAGCCTTGGGCAGGTCTACCGCGAGACGGCCCGAGATCAGCGCCGCGATCGAGGCCGAACCGAGGACCGCGCCGACCTGTCGGGTCGTGTTGAAGACACCGGACCCCGCGCCCGCCTGGTTCATCGGCAGGTTGCGGGTCGCCGTGGTGGAGATCGGGCCCCACACGCCCGACATCGCGATGCCGAGGAGCGCGCTCGGGGCGAGCAGCCACCAGATCGAGACATCCGGAGTCAGCAGACGCGAATACCAGAACAGCGACAGCGCGAACAGCACGAGACCGGTGGTGGCGAAGTAGCGCGGGTTGACGCGGTCGATGAGCTTGCCGACGAACGGGGCGAGCACACCCGAGAACACCGCCATCGGGGCGAGCATCAGAGCCGACTCGGTCGGGGTGAGGCCACGGACGGTCTGGAAGTAGAACACCAGCGGCAACGCCATGCAGGTCACGGCGAAGCCGACCGTCGTGATCGCGCCGTTCGAGAGCGAGAAGTTGCGGTCGCGGAACAGCTTCAGGGGCAGCAGCGGCTCCTTCTTGTTGAAGGCCTGCCACACGACGAAGGCGATCAGCACGACGATGCCCGAGATGATGAGGCCCCAGACCGTGATCGGTCCGGCGATGACACCCCAGTCGTAGGTGCCGCCCTCCTGGATGCCGAACACCAGCAGGAACATGCCGACGGCGCTCAGGATGACCCCGAGGATGTCGAAGCTGTGCGTGTGCGTCGGCAGCTTGGGGACGAGACGCATGGCGAGGATGAACGCCACGACGCCGACCGGCACGTTGATGAAGAAGATCCACTCCCAGCCGAGACCGTCGACGAGCACGCCGCCGAGCAGCGGGCCGATGAGGGTGGCGACACCGGCTACGGCGCCCCACAGTCCCATCGCCGCACCACGGCGGTCGGGCGGGAAGATGCGCGTGATGACGGCCATCGTCTGGGGCGTCATGAGCGATGCGCCCAGACCCTGGACGACGCGGGCCACGATGAGCATCCCGATGCCACCACCGGGCAGCACGCCGGAGAATCCGCACCACGCGGAGGCGAGCGTGAAGATCACGAGGCCGATCAGGTAGAGGTTCTTCGGCCCGAAGCGGTCACCGAGCCGGCCGGTGATCAGCAGCGGGACGGCGTAGGCGAGGAGGTACGCGCTCGTCACCCAGATGACGGCGTTGTAGTCGGTGCCGAGGTCGAGGCCTTTCATGATCGCGGGATTCGCGACCGACACGATGGTCGTGTCGATGAGGATCATGAAGAACCCGATGACGAGCGCCCACAGCGCCGGCCACGGCTTCAATTCTTTTTCCATGTGTCTTTTCTCTCTAAGGGGTGCTTCTCCTCGGACCAGGACAGTACGCCTGATTCGAGTTCGTCGATGAGGGATTCCAGCCAGTTCGCTTCGACCTGGCTGAGGTCCCGGGTGTATTGCACGTCGATCCAGTACTTGCGTGGCAGTTGTTTCGCCTCGATGTCCCGGATGCCCTGCTCGAGCACCTCGAGGTCGGAACGCACCAGCTCCACTCGAGCGCGCAGGAGGCGGATGACCGTCTCGACCGGCAGGTTGTGCGCCTGCCCCAGGCCGAGCGGGAACTCGGGGTACTCGTTCGACGGCGCTCCGAGGATGCCGGCGATCCGCTCGCTCAGCGCGAGCGTGCCCTGTTCTGTGATCTCGTACGTGGTTCGCTCGGGCCGGTTGCCTTCGCGCTCAGTGCCGGTGGCCCGCACCAGGCCCTGCCCGGCGAGCCGGTCGACCGTGTGGTAGAGCGAGCCCGGCCGGACCTTGACGACGCGGTCTTCGGAGCGCTGCACCAACGTCTGGTACATCTCGTACGGGTGCATCGGCCGCTCGGCGAGCAGCGCGAGCGCGGCGACGCCGAGGGGCGTGAGGGTGGTGGTGGGGGGCATGCGAGGGACTTCCGGGTTGATTATTCCACTTGGAATAATACGACCCGGGCTAGCAGGCTGTCAATGCGGGCGAAGCCGCCATACTCACGCGGGCGTCACGGCGCTGGACCGGCGGTAAACGAGACTCGCCGGAACCAGCCGCACGCCGGCAGGCACCGGCTTCCCTGCGATCATCTCGAGCAACAGCGATGCGGCGAGATGCCCGATCTTCGACAACTCCAGGTCGATGGTGGTGATCGGGGGTCTCGCCGAGTTGACCATCGCGTCCCAGTTGTCCATCCCCACCAGACCGACATCCTCCGGCACGCGCACCCCGACCTCGCGGAGACCATCGGTGAAGCCGCGTGCGATCTGGTCGCTCATGCAGAACGCGCCGTCGAACTCGTCACCGCGGCGGTGCAGGATCGCGGCCGCTTCGCGCCCCCACTCCTCGCTCCACTGACCGTGCGCACTGACCGGCACCGTCTCAAGGCCCAGCCGTCGCAACTCGGCAGCGGCGCCGGCGCTGCGGTTCTCGGTCGCGATGTGGCCGGGAGGACCCGGGACGATCGCGATCCGGCGGCGTCCCGTCTCAGCCAGATGACGAACGGCGAGCGCCGCGCCCTCACCGTCGTCGTGGGTCACCGAGACGTCGGACGGATCGGATGACCGGCACAGCCCGTAGACCACCGGGATGGGAACATCCGCGCCGAGCGAGGGCCGCTCGTCGCTCGACCGCCCGGTGACGATGATCCCATCGACGCGTCGCGAGAGCAGCGTACGGAGATAGTGGCGCTCCCGCACCGGGTCGCCACGGCTCTCGCAGAGCATCATCGACATCTGGCCTGCACCGAGCACATCCTCGGCGCCCGTGAGGATGGGTATGGTGAACCGCCCGATGCTGTCGGTGGTGAGCACGCCGATGACATAGCTGCGACCACTCAACAGGCTCTGGGCGAAGTGGTTCGGTTGATACCCGAGGCGGCGGGCGGCGGCGATGACCCGATCCCTCGTGTCGGCACGCAACTGCCCCTGACCGGACAACGCCTTGGAGACGGTCCCCGCCGAGACGCCCGCCTCCTGGGCGACGTCCTTGACCGTGATCGCACGTTGTCGCACCGGCGACTCCTTTCGGAAACGTTTCCGAGAAGTATTCCCAGAATTATGTTCTACACGCATTGTGGCACCGGAGTACAGCCCATACAGTGACGGAAACCGATATCCGAATATCCACCCAGCCGGATGTCGTTCCCCACTCTCGGTCACCGCACTCGCGGCGGCCGATCGGTTTCAAAGGAGAGATCATGAGGCGTCCTTCCCCCCGCCCTGCCGGGCTAGCCCGCCGGGCCAAACCCATCATCGCCGTCGCCGCCCTCGCGGCCGGGGCCATTCTGCTCGCCGGATGCACCGGCGGCGGAGGCTCCGGTTCAGGTTCGGGCGCCGACAACGGTTCGAAGCTCACCATGTGGGTACGGCACACCGATGGCGAACCCGTGCAGAAGCTCGTGGACCTCTACAACAAGAGCCACAAGAACCAGATCAAGCTCACCATCATTCCCGGCGACTCCTTCCAGCAGAAGGTCGGTGCAGCGGCGGGATCGAAGTCGCTTCCCGACATCCTCGGCGCAGATGTCGTGTACTCGCCGAACTACGTCGCCCAGGGCATCTACCGCGACATCACAGCCGTGGCGGACGCACTGCCGTTCAAGGACAGCCTGTCGCAGGCACACCAGGAGGCCGCGAGCAAGGACGGCAAGATCTACGGGTTGCCCCTGCTCGTCGACTCGTCGCTCATCATCTACAACAAGACGCTCTACAAAAAGGCCGGCCTCGACCCCGAGAAGCCGCCGACGAGCTTCGCGGAGATCGAACAGCAGGCCACCGCGATCCGTGCTCTGGGCGGAGACACCTACGGCTTCTACTTCCCCGGAAACTCCCCCGGCGCTCTGTCATATTCCGTGATGCCGTTCGCCGCAGCCGCGGGCACCCCGCCGATCACGGGCGGCGGCAAGAAGTCGGACATCGATAGCGACGCCTTCCGCACTGTCGGTGACCTCTACCGGTCGCTGTACGAGAAGGGCGCCGTGCCGAGCGCCGCCAAGAGCGACGACGGCACAACGTGGACCGCCTCGTTCAACGCCGGCAAGATCGGGATCCTCCCGGTGGGCACCTTCGACTTCGGTGCGCTCGAGAAGGCCGGCTTCGACTGGGGCGTCGCCCCTTTGCCGGCGCCGGACGGCTCAGGCAGTTCCACGTTCGTGGGCGGCGACGTGGTCGGCGTGACCAGCACCTCCAAGTACCCGAAGCAGGCCGAGAACTTCCTCTCCTGGTCGCTGACCGACGAGCCCCAGATCGACGTCTGGGCGAAGGGCGGGTTCCTCACCCCCCGCTTCGACCTCGCCGACAACGAGTACAGCGCCAAGAACCCCGCGGTCGTCGCCGCGATCAAGGGGCTGAAGAACGGCTACACGCCGGCCACCCTGCCGTACGGCGAGATCTTCAACAGCCCGAACGGAGCTTGGCTGAAGGGCTGGCGCTCCTACATCTTCGACGGCGACAAGAACGCTCTCGCGACCGCCCAGAAGGACATCCAGAAAACCATCGACGCCGCGTATTGAGTTGAAGGCGGGGCGCCCGATGGGCGCCCCGCCCTCTCACCCGTCCCAGAGGAACACCATGGTCGACATCACCGCCCCGCCTTCACCCCCCGCACCTCCGCCGCCGTCGCAGGCGGTCACCGCCGGCGACGCCCCGGCCGCCCAGCCGCGTCGGCGGCGCCGTACCACACGGCGCACGGCCCTCGGCCTCGCCCTGGTCGCTCCGCTCGCGGTCGTCGTGACGGTCATCTTCCTGATCCCGCTCGGCGTGCTCGTGTTCATGTCGTTCCAGGACTGGCCGCTGCTCGGCTCCCCAACGCCGAACGGTATGGACAACTACACCGCGATCGGCGGCAACGATCTCTTCCTCGGGGCGATCGGTTTCACGCTGCTCTACACGGTGATCACGACCGTGGTCGTCTTCGGGGTGTCGTTCATCCTCGTGGCGATCTCCGGCGCCCGCAGACGCGGCGCCGTCTTCTACCGAACGGCGTTCTTCCTCCCCTACGTGGTGGGGACCGCGGCAGCGGCGCTCATCTGGTTCGCCAGCGTCAACGACCAGAACGGCATCGCCAACGACGTGCTCATCAAGCTGGGGCTCACCGACGGCCCGTGGGGCTTTCTCAGCTCACCGGCCCAGGCGCTGTTCACAGTCGAGACGCTCGTGGTCTGGAAGTTCATCGGCTTTCAAGTGCTCGTGCTGCTCGTCGGTCTGCAGGCCATCCCCGGTGAACTCTACGAGGCTGCCCGGATGGACGGGGCATCCACTCTGCAGCGGCTCCGCTACATCACGGTGCCCTACTTGCGGCCGACCCTCGCGCTGCTGTTCATGCTGTCGGTGACCGGTTCGCTGCTGGCCTTCGACCAGTTCATCGTGCTGACGAAAGGCGGCCCAGACAACAGCACCGTCACCATCATGTTCGCGGTCTACAACACCGCCTTCCGGCAGTTCGACCTCGGTAAGGCTGCAGCGCTCTCGATCGTGCTGCTGCTCGCGCTGGTCGTGCTCAACGCCGTTCAATACAAGTTCTTGCGGCCCAAGGAGGACCGATGACCGCCACCACCCAGGGGCCGACCGCGACCCGCCGAGACGTCCGACCCGACGCCGACGAGACGTCGCGTTCCGTCGCTCGCAAGCGACGCCGCCCCCCGTTCACCGCCCGGCGATTGCGCTCGGCCGCCGCGACGGGAGGATTCCACCTGTTCAGCGGCGTGCTCGCCGCGATCTTCCTCATGCCCTTGATCTGGGTCGCGCTGAACTCGATCAAGTCGACGCAGGAGGCCAACCAGCAGCCGCCGACCTGGTTCCCGCAGTCGTTCTCGCTGGACAATTACGCGAAGCTCGCCGAATACGGAGACGGCATCGGCGTCTACCTCTTCAACAGCATCGTGCTCTGCCTGCTCGTCGTCGTCGGGAACGTGCTCGTCACAGTGCTGGCCGGATACGCGTTCGCCCGGTTCGAGTTCCGCGGCAAACGCATCCTGTTCGGCACGACGCTACTCATCCTGATGGTGCCGTACGCGACGATCCTGCTCCCCCTCTACATCGTGCTCAATACGCTCGGCATCGGGAACAGCGTGTTCGGGGTGGCCCTCGTGCTCATCATGCTGCAACTGCCCTTCGGCGTCTTCCTCATGCGCAACAGCTTCGAATCGATCCCCCGCGAGCTGGAGGAAGCGGCGCTCGTCGACGGCTGTGGCGACCTCGGCGCCCTTCGCCATATCTCGTTGCGGCTCGTCTCCCCGGCCATCGTGACGGTGGCATTGTTCGCCTTCATCGCGTCGTGGAACGAGTTCCTCGCACCCCTGATCTTCCTCAACGACGGCAGCCAGTACACGCTCCCGATCGCGCTTGTCAGTCTGCAGTCGGGCGCGTACGGCGTGGTCGACTACGGCGCGCTCCAGGCCGGGATCGTGGTGGCCGTGGCGCCCGTGCTCCTTGTCTATCTCGTACTGCAGCGGTACTACGTGACCGGGCTGGTGAACGGCGCCCTGCGCGGATGACCGGCCGACCAGACACTGCGGGCTCGGCCGCCGACACCGCAGCATCCACCCGCTCGACTCTCACCGACAGGACCGTCATGACCCTCGACTCCACCGTCGCCTCACCCGACCCGACATCGTCTTCCACCGCCCGGCCGATGACCCCGGTCGCACCACGCACGCCGGACCATTCGGCTTTGAGCCCCCTCGGCATCGATGTCGTCCGCATCACCGGCGGCGACTGGGCCGACTGGCAGCGCGACAACCGCGAGGTGACCATCCCGCACGTGCTCGATTGGCTGGAGCGGGACGGCACGATCGACAATCTGCGCCGGCTCGATCCCTCCTCCGCCGGTCAGCCGCAGCGCCGTGGCCTGTGGTTCACCGACTCGGATCTGTACAAGCATCTGGAGGGCATCGCCTGGGAGCACGGGCGTGCGCCCTCCCGCGAGCTCGCCGCCGTTCTCGACGACCTCGCCGCGGTGATCGCCCGGGCGCAGGAGCCGGACGGTTACCTGAACTCGTTCGTGCAGGCCGGGCTGGACGTACGCTGGGACAACCTCGTCAAGAGCCACGAGCACTACTGCATCGGCCATCTGGGCCAGGCAGCGGTCGCCGAGGTGCGCTCGAGCGGCAGCACGGGACTGCTCGACCCCGCGCTGCGAGCGGTGGACCGCATCCTCGCCGACTTCGGGGGTGGCCGCCGAAACCTCGTGGATGGGCACGAAGAGATCGAGATGGCCCTCGTCGAGCTGTACCGGGAGACCGGCCGCGGCGAACTTCTGGAACTGGCCCAGCAGTTCATCGACGCCCGCGGACACGGGGTGCTCCGATCGGACGAGTTCGAGGGCGGCTACTTCCAGGACGCGGTGCCGGTGCGCGATCAGACCGAGGTCGTCGGCCACGCCGTGCGCGCGATCTACCTCATCGCCGGCATTGCGGACGTGTACCTCGAGACCGGCGAGCGGGCCCTTCTCGACGCAGCGATCCGGCAGTGGGAGACGATGACCGCGCGGAAGAGCTACCTGACTGGTGCCTTCGGCTCGCGGTTCGAAGGCGAAGCGTTCGGCGACGACCACGAACTGCCGCCCGACCTCGCCTACGGCGAGACCTGCGCGACGATCGGGAACGTCATGGCGAGTTGGCGGCTGCTCCTCGCGACCGGTGAGAGCCGTTTCGCCGACGCGATCGAGCGGGGGCTCTACAACCTCTTCGCCGCCTCGACGAGTGTGGAGCGCGACGCCTTCTTCTACAACAACCCGGCGCAGCGCCGGTCGAAGCTCCCGGCATCGCCCAAGGACACGCGTCCGGCCCGCGCTGCCGCACCGGGGACGCGACCCGTGTGGTTCGAGTGCGCCTGCTGCCCGCCGAACATCGTGCGCACGATCGCCTCCCTCGGCGCGTACGTGTCGACGGCCGACGCCGCCGGTGTTCAGGTGCACCAGTACCTTCCTGCCCGGATCGACGCCGAGGTGGCCGAGCTCGAGATGAGCACGGACTATCCGCTCGACGGGCGCATCCGGCTGCGCGTCGAGCGCGGCGACGGAGAGTGGGAGTTGAGCGTGCGCATCCCGGACTGGGCCACGACAGGCGATGACGCCGGCGCCCGCGCGACCCTTGTGACCGCCGGCGGCTCCACTCGCCTGGATGCGCGGCCCGACGAGCGGGGATACCTGCGGGTGTCCCGCGCCTGGTCGGCGGGTGACGTCGTCGAGCTGGAGCTTTCGATGAAGCCCCGGCTCACCGTCGCTCACCCCGCCGTCGACGCCCTTCGCGGCACGGTGGCCGTCGAGCGCGGCCCACTGGTCTACGCCCTCGAAAGCCCCGACCAGGGCGACGACGTGGACGTGAACTCCGTCGAACTGGCCGTCGACCGCCCTCTTGTCACCGAGCGCGAAGAGCTCCTGGGTCGTGAGGTCGTCACGATCCGAGCGACCGGCGTACAGGCCGACACCGCGGCCTGGGGCGACTCGGGCTACGCACCCTTCGGCCTCGAACCCCACAGCCCGGCGCGGGAGGTGCCGCTCAAGCTCATTCCGTACGCCCTGTGGGCGAATCGCGGACCATCGATCATGCGCATCCACCTGCCCTGGCGGCGTCTCGACAGCGCGGAGCCCACGGCGTGAGCGGGCTCGACCCGCGTTCCCGGATCGCCCGAGAACTCCCCCTCGGGGCGATCAGGCCCGGCGGCTGGGCGCGCGATCAACTCGAACTGCAGGCGCGGAACATCACCGGACGACTCGAGCAGGTGTGGCCCGACGTCGGGGCGGACAGCGGATGGCTCGGCGGCACCGGTGAGGACTGGGAGCGCGGACCGTACTATCTCGACGGTCTCGTGGCGCTGGCCTGGACGCTCGATGACCCGCACCTCATCGCCCTCGCCAAGCCGTGGATCGAGTGGATGCTCGCGTCCCAGCGCGACGACGGCTTCTTCGGGCCCGCGACCAACGGCGACTGGTGGCCGCGCATGGTCGCCGTCAAGGCCATCGAGCAGTACGCCGACGCCACGGATGATCCGAGGGTGCAGCCGTTCCTGGCGAGGTGGTTCGCGTATCAGGCCGCGAATCTCGTCGAGAGCCCCCTTGCATCGTGGGGCCGCGCCCGCGGCGCCGACAACGTGCTGGGCGTCTGGTGGCTGTACGAGCGCACCGGCGACGAGCAGTTGCTCCCGCTGATCGACCTGCTGCTCGAACAGACCACCGACTGGGACGACTATCTCGGCTCCCGGCTGATCACGGGCCCCGCACGCGCCTTCAGCCACCTGACCCACGGCCCGAACGTCGCGATGGGCCTCAAGACAGGAGCGGCGGCGACGCTGCGTGACACCGATCCGGCGACGGTTGCTGCCCGCCGCGCGGCCACCGAGCGGTCGTTCGCGGCCCTCGACCGCTGGCACGGGCAGGCCCACGGCACGTTCTCGGGCGACGAGTGGCTGGGCGGCCGCGACGCGACCGCCGGCGTCGAGACGTGCCAGGTCGTCGAACTGCTGTATACGCTGGAGCGGCTCTCGGAGATCTTCGGCGGGGGCGACTACGGTGACCGGATCGAGGAGCTCGCGTTCTCATTGCTGCCCGCCTCGAGCGACCCGGAGCTGCGCGGGCACCAGTATCACCAGCAGGCGAACCAGGTGAGGGTGTCGGTCGGCCACCGGCCCTGGACGCATTCGAGCGATGACGCGAACATCTTCGGATTGGAGCCGCACTTCGGCTGCTGCACCGCCAACCTGCACCAGGGGTGGCCCAAGCTGGTCCGTTCCTCGTGGGTGGTCGACGGCGACGACGCGCTCCGCGTGGTGACCTACTTGCCCTGCACCGTCGATGCCCGCCTCGATGATGTGCCGGTACGTCTGGTGGTCGACACCCACTATCCGTTTGAGGAGACCGTTCGGGTGAGGCTGGAGTCGGATGCTGCGGCCACCGGCGCCATCCGGATGCGCATCCCCGCGTGGGCGACGGACTGGCGTCTCTCGGTCGCCGGCGCTCCTGTCGACGCCGCTCCGGTGGACGGGTACGTCACGGTCGACCGCACGTGGCGTCCGGGCGATGAGATCGAACTGACCCTGCCGATGCGGCCTCGGGTGGAACGCCGGGAAGGGCAGTCCGCGTCTGTGCGGTTAGGGCCGCTCGCGATGGTGCTGCGCATCCCCGAGAACTGGATCGAGGTCCAGGGAGCGCCAGGGATCGGCGAGTGGGAGGTGCATCCTCGCACCTCGTGGAATTTCGCCTTGGCCGACGTGGCCGGCGCGGCCGACTGGGAGATTCGTCGCCGCCCGCCGGGGCCGGTCCCGTTCCGCCTCGAGGACGCCCCGGTCGAGGTAGCGACCGTGGGCGCGCACGTACACGGCTGGGGTCTCGATGGCGACCAGGCCGGTCCGGTTCCGTCGTCGCCGGTGAAGGATGTGGGGCCCATCCTCGGCATCCGCCTCGTGCCTTACGGGTCGGCGCGGCTGCGCGTGACGGAGTTCCCGACGCTGGCGGCGTCGGACGAGTTCGAGGAGTGAGCCGCCGGGAGCGAAGCTGCGGCTGAGTGCCCTGCCGGAGAGACATCACTTTGTTCCAGCAGTTCGTGGCCTGACAGCACCGGATGGGCATCCGGGGTCGTCACTTCCTCGACATCCGATCGATCGCGGCGAGCGCGACTGCCGAGAGGATGAACACGCAGTGGATCACCACCTGCCAGAAGACGCCCTCGCTGGTGTAGTTCTGGCCGTCGATGGAGCCACCACCGCTGCGACCGATGTCGCTCACGCCGATGAAGGTCTTCAGCAGGTGGATCGACGAGATGCCGATGATGGCCATCGCGAGCTTGACCTTGAGCACGTTGGCGTTGACGTGCGACAGCCACTCCGGCTGATCCGGATGCCCGTCGACGTTGATACGCGACACGAACGTCTCGTAGCCGCCGATGATCACCATGATCAGGAGATTGGCGATCATGACGACGTCGATGAGTCCGAGTACGGCGAGCATGATCGTGGCCTCGTCGATGTGCGTCGGGTCGGCCAGCACCTCGCCGGCCAGGTGCCAGAGCTCGGTGATGAAGACGACGACGTAGATCGCCTGTGCGACGATCAGGCCCACATAGAGGGGCGCCTGCAGCCAGCGGCTGAAGAAGATCAGAGACCCGATGGCACGGCTGGCAGGACCGACCGGATGCTCGGGCGGCGCACCGGGGGCCCGGGCGGCTTGGCCGCTGTGGCTGGTGTGGACGGTGGGCGACGTCGGCGGGGGAAGGG
>FSUF01000129.1_pt1 | contig 11733 bp, 11 predicted proteins | sample 1637351 | NCBI WGS metagenome assembly FSUF01 (sample SAMEA3914816, study PRJEB12502) | metagenome | biome: forest; material: soil | place: USA | collected 2011-09-16 | depth 0.3 m | reverse complement strand
GTGTATGGCGGGTCGGCGAAAGACCCTACTAACTGCTCGCGGTCTCTAGGAACGGCAGTGCGGCCTGCTTGAAAGCGCGCGCGCTCAGCGTGGTGACGTGGTTGCGGCGAGGGATGACGACCAGCTCGGCACCCAGCATCCGCGCGGCCTCGTCGTGGCCTTCCGTCACCGGATCGGCATCGCCGACGACGAGCATCGTCGGCACGGGCGACGACAGGTCCAGCGGATGCGCTGCCATCCCCTCCACGCAGGCGGCGAGCGCCTCACGGTCGAGTCCGGGCGCCTGGCGCAGCGACGCGAGAAGTGGTGCGATCGGCGAGTCTGCGAGGTCGGTTTCCGCAGGAGCGGGCTGCAGGAGGGCCGAACGGACCGCATCCACACCCCACCGGGCGAACTGTTCGACGGTGCCGATCCCGCCGACGACCAGCCGACTCACACGTTCGGGCGAAGACTGCGCAAGAGCCAGAGCGACGTAGCTCCCCATCGAGTAGCCGACAACGTCGACCCGCTCGAGACCCTCGGCGTCGAGCACGGCGAGAAGATCGCGCGCGAGGATCGCCGGCGAGTACGCGTCGCCGTCGTGAGGACCCGAGCTCTCGCCGTGACCACGCAAGTCGACGACGATCGCTCCCCGGCCGGCTTCGGCGAGGGCGCGGACCCAGCCGGTCGCCTCCCAAGTGAGCGCTCCGGTGGTCGCGAAACCGTGCACGAGAAGCACCGGATGCCCGCCTGCGGTTCGCTCGTAGGCGATCCGCTGCCCGTCGGCTGTCTGCGCGAACGCCATCAGTCCTCCGGAAGCTGGAGTCGCACCCGGCGCGTCGGTGCAACCTCTTCTGGCACGGTGCCCACGATCCCCGCCGCATCGTCGGCGACCTCGAACGTGATCAGCGGTTCTCCGACGTCGAGCGCGTCTCCCTCTGCCACGTGGAATCGTGCGACGGTTCCGGATTGGGGCGAGGGGAGCTCGACCGCTGACTTGGTCGTCTCCACTTCGACGAGCGGTGCGTTCCTCTCGACGTAGTCGCCCTCGGCGACGAGCCATTCGAGCACGGTCGCCTCCTGCAGGCCCTCCCCCAGGTCTGGAAGGGCGAACGTGATCTCAGCCACGTCGGTACTCCAGTGTTCGCTGCACCGCTTCGAGGATGCGGTCGATGCTGGGAAGGTACTTGTCTTCGAGCACCGGGGACGGATACGGGACGTCGTAGCCGGTGACCCGGCCGACAGGCGCGCGCAGGTCGGCGAAGCAGTGCTCCATGAGGAGAGCGCTGACCTCGGCACCGAGACCGGCCGTGAGCGGGGCTTCGTGCACCACGACTGCCCGCCTGGTGCGGGACACCGATTCTGCGACCCCGGCCGCGTCAATCGGCTTGAGCCAGCGCAGGTCGACGACCTCGATCTCCACGCCGTCCTCCGCGCCGAGCTCAGCGGCCTGAAGGCAACGCGCGACCATCGCACCCCAGGCGATCAGGGTCACATGCCTGCCCGGCCTGACGATCCGGGAGGTCCCGACCGGAAGCCGCTCGGCAGCGATCGCTTCATCGAAACCGGCCTTGTGCCAGTACCGCGACTTCGGTTCCATGAAGATGACCGGGTCCGGGTCTTCGATCGCCTGCCTCAGCAGCGCGTACGCCTCGGACGGGTTCGACGGTGACACCACCTTGAGCCCGGGCACGTGAGCGAACAGCGCCTCGAGGCTTTCGCCGTGGTGCTCTGGAGCTCGAATGCCGCCGAAACTCGGCAGACGCAGAGTGATCGGCATGGGCAGGGTGCCACGGCTGCGGTAGTTCATGCGCCCGACCTGGTTGACCAGCTGGTCGATCGCCGGGTACGAGAAACCGTCGAACTGGATCTCGGGCACAGGTCGCCAGCCCGCCATGGCCAGGCCGACAGCCATACCCATGATCCCGGACTCGGCGAGCGGGGTGTCGAACACGCGTTCGTCGCCGTACTTCGCGCTCAGTCTGTCGGTGACGCGGAAAACTCCGCCGAGGGTGGCGACGTCCTGGCCGAAGACGAGCGTGCGGTCGTCCGCCGCAAGGGCATCGTCGAGCGCGCGGTTCAGCGCACGCTGCATCGTCGTCGTCTCAGCCACGCGCGGCCTCCTGCCAGTCGCGCTTCTGTTCGAGCATGGATGAGGTGGGCGCCTGGAACACGAAATCGAACATCTCCTCGCCGGGCCGGTCACCCAGTGCCGCGACTCCTTCGCGCACCTCGGCGGCCAGCTCGCGCGCCTGCGTCTCGACGCTCGTGAAGTAGCCGTCGACATAGCCGAGTCGGCGCAGCCGCGCCTCGGCGACCGTCAGCGGGTCACGTGCCAGCCATCCCTGTTCCTCGTCGAGGGTGCGGTAGCGTCCAGGATCGTCCGAGGTCGAATGCGGGCCAGCTCGGTAGGTCATGGCTTCGATCACCGTCGCGCCGCCGCCCGAGCGTGCCCGAAGGATGGCCGCCTCGGTCGCACGGTGTACAGCGACGACGTCGTTGCCGTCGACCTGGTTGCCGACGAGACCGTACCCTGCGGCGCGGGCTGCGACGGAACCGCCTGCGACCTGGGCTTCGGTCGGCACCGAGATCGCCCATCCATTGTTCTGGCAGAAGAAGACGACGGGGAGGCGGTAGACGCCGGCGAAGTTCATGGCCTCATGCACGTCGCCCTGCGAGCTGGCCCCGTCGCCGAAGTAGCTGATGGCGACAGCGTCGGTGTGGTCGAGACGCGCACCCATCGCCCAGCCGACGGCATGGGTCACCGCCCCGCCCACAACGGCGTTCAGCGGAGCGAGGTGCGTCTCAGCGGGATTCCAGAGGCCGCCGTGCCACGCCCCCTGGTGCGACGCGAGATAGGAGACGGGATCGACGCCGAGGGTGATCGCGACACCGAGTTCGCGGTATGTCGGAAAAGCGAAGTCGACGGTGCGGTCGAGTGCTGCGGCACTGCCCACCTGCGCCGCCTCCTGGCCGCGCATCGGCGCATACCCCGGGATGATGCCCTGGCGCTGCATGGCGACGGCGTCGAGGTCGAGGTGCCGCACCGACACCATGGTCTCGTAGAGGCTGCTGAGGAGGCGTTCGTCGACGATGTCGTCGTCCATGTTGTCGGGGTGATTCATCCGCTCGGGGGTGGTCATCGCCATCGGGTCTCGTTTCGTTTCGGGGCGCCACAGGCTGCGGGAGCAGCCTTCGCCACCCCGCGAGGCCACTGTTCCACGTGCGGCACGAGTGAGCAACAAGCACAATGGATGCTGGGCACCCTGTACATTCAGGCGCTCGGTGAGTCGCTTTCACTACGCAGGATGCGCGAGGTGGCGCCGCGACGCTCGCGCCAGAGGCGCGAGGGCCACCAGATCGGAGTCCCGATGTCGTAGGAGAGGGCGGGAACCAGCAGCGACTACACGACGACGATCACTCGGATGCTTCGAGTCGCGCACCGAGATGCGCGAGCTCCGTCAGCGCCGCGACACTCGATTCCGGCGCGACGCCGGCCACGAGATCAGTGAAGATCCGAACCCGCTGGCCGTGATCGAGGGCATCCTTGGCGGAAGCCCTGACGCAGTAGTCGGTGGCGATCCCTGTGATGTCGACGTCGGTGATCCCGTGCTCGTCAAGAAGGTTGTGGACCGTCGATCCCGCCTCGGTGCGCCCCTCGAAGATCGAGTAAGCAGGAACGCCCTGGCCCTTGCGGATGTGAAACGTCACCTTGCCTGTCGCCAGCGCCGGATGGTATTCGGCTCCCGTCGTGCCGGCCACGCAGTGCACGGGCCAGGTGTGCACGAAGTCGGGCGCCGCATCGGTCGCGAAATGTCCGCCGTTGTCGCTGTACGCGTCATGCCAGTCGCGAGAAGCGAAGATCGTCGTGTAGTCGCCGGCATGCGCCTCGAGGAACCGGGTGATTCGCGCCGCAACGGCAGCACCGCCCTCGACACCGAGGGCCCCACCCTCGGTGAAGTCGTTCTGCACGTCGATGATGAACAGGGCTTTGCTCATGAGCGCCTCCGTCCGACCGGTGCCCGCCGGCCCTAGTTGTTCGACAGGTTATCCCCGCAGTTGTAGAACCCTGTGACCAGCGTATCGATGGCCTGCTTCGAATTGTCGCCCACCGGGCCGAGTGCGTATACAGCGAAAGTGAGAGGCGTGCCGTCTGCCGCGTTGACGATACCCGACAGCGTGTAAGCATTGTTGATCCATCCGGTCTTCGCATGCACGGCGCCACGTGCGGCCGCGTTGGCCCCCGTGAAGCGTGAATACCCGGGGCCGAGCGTGCCCGACTTGCCCGCGACCGGCAGTCCGTCGTAGACGATCCCGAGCCCGCTCTCGCGGTTCAGCACCTTGACGAACAGACGGGTGAGGTACGACGGCGGAACGGCGTTGTCGCCACTCACCCCCGACCCGGCGACGGGGGGGACCCCCGCCGTGTCGATGCCGTAACCCTGGAGGGCCGAGACGACTCCGGCGTTCTCTGCGGCGAACGTGTTGCCTGCACCGGCCTTGATGGCGACGAGCCGCGCGAGCTCCTCCATGATCGTGTTGTCGGAAACCGACATCGCCTGATCGATGAGCGCCGTGACCGGCTGCGATTGAACGGCGGCGAGCTGCTGCGCCCCGGCCGGCGCCGTGCCCTGGGTGACCGGTACGTTAGTGCCGAGATACTGCTGGAAGTACTGCACGGCGCGACCGACCGGGTCAGTGGTTCTCGGCGACTGGATCGCCCCCGGGTCGTTGCGATCGCCGTCGACCTGAAGGGCCGTGACATACGAGGTCGATCCTTCGACGATGCGCTCTTCGCGCTCATCCCAGCTCGGCTGCCAGGCGGGAGCGCCGAACAACGAGGTGTCCACGACGATCGACGTGATCGCCTGGCCGCCCATCGCCTGCTTGGCCTGGTTCGCGAGATCCTGGATCTTGGGAGCGCCGGTGTAGAACGACGCCTGGCCGTCGGGAAGCCGGGACAGCGTCACGTCGCCGCCGCCGACCAGCACGATCTGACCCGGGGCACTCCCCTTCACGACGGTGGTCGAAACACGATAGTCGGGGCCGAGGAGCTTCAGTGCGGCTGCCGAGGTCAGCGTCTTCAGCACGCTCGCGGTCGGGCCGGGCTTGACGCCGTTCCGGTCGAACAGAACCTCACCGGTCTTCGCGTTGACGACCTGCGCTTCGAGGTTGCCCAGTCGGCCATCCTGGGCGAGGCCGCTCACCGAGCACGTGCGGAGCCTGCTTGCGGCCGGCGCTGCCGCGGGAACGGGGCGTGGCGGTGGCGGGGTGGCCCGCGCAGGGGTCGGCGTCGACGTCGCGCTCGAGCTGGGCAGTGTGCTGGCGGATGCGGAGGTCCCGACCGAGGCCCCGAGCGCGACGGCGCCCGAACCGAGCACGACGAAAGCGACCGCTGAGGCGGCGGTGATCCATGCCACCGGATGCTTGCGCACGGCAGTCATGATGCCGGCGAACGGCGAAGCTTCCGGCTTCGCGCCCGCTCGTCCTGTCGTTTCCGATTCGCGCATCCGAGTATGTTACCCGCCGAATCTGAATGATATTGCCAGCATTTTTCTCGCGTTCCGGCTATTCGCCGGGGTAGACGAGCCCGATCTGGCGGCGGATCTCATCCATCGTCTCCATGATCGAGACTGACTCTTCCGGCGACAGGAGGGGGCTCCCGATCTCTCCCGCGCGGATCAGACGCTCCGCCTCGTCGGCCTGGAACTGCATCCCACGGCCCTCCACCGGCTGGTCGTACGTCTCGACGACCTCACCCAGGCTGTTCAGCACGCGGAACGTCGTCGGCATGTACCAGACGGCATCGATGTCGATGCGGCCTTCTGTTCCGACGATCGAGGCGACGTTCGGACCGAGTGTGTCGAGCGCGGAGATCGACGTGGCCAGCTGGCCCTCGGCGTAACGGAAGATCGTCGCGACCTGCGAGTCGGCCCCGCCCTGCTGGAAGCGTGCCGTCGCCAGGACCGATTCGGGGGACCCGAACAGGTGCGCGGCGAACGAGATCGGGTAGATGCCGAGATCGAGCAGTGCGCCTCCCCCGAGTTCGAGCGCGTTCATCCGGTGGCCCGGGTCCGACGGCGCCTTCTGGCGGTGGTCCGCGTCGAACTGCCGCAGCTCGCCGAGCGTTCCCGCCGTGATGATCTCGCGGATGCGGACGACGTGCGGAAGGAACCTGGTCCACATCGCCTCGAGTATCAGGAGCCCCTTCGACGCGGCGAGGTCGACGATCTCGCGCGCCTGTGCCGCATTGAGCGTGAACGGCTTCTCGACAAGCACATGCTTGCCCGCGTTCAGCAGCAGGATCGCATTCTCGGCATGGAACGCGTGCGGCGTCGAGACGTAGACGATGTCGACTTCGGGGTCGGCGGCGAGCTCTTCGTAACTGCCGTGCGCCGTGGGGATGCCGAACTCGTCTGCGAACGCCCGCGCGCTTTCGAGACTCCGCGATCCGACCGCCCGCACGTCGTGCCCGGTCAGCACGAGGTCCTTGGTGAAGGTCTTCGCGATCCATCCTGTCGCGAGGATTCCCCAGCGGATAGGACTCTCAGCTCCTGCAGTCACGCGCTCCCCTTCCGGCCGGACGATGAGCCCGGTGCCGTTGCGATGCTAGCGCGACGACGTCGACAATGCGAGGAATCAGCTGTTCCTTGACGGTCAGGCGGGCTTGATGTTCTGGTTCACATGGAAAAGGTTTCCAGGATCGTATTTGCCTTTGATGGCCACCAACCGCTCGCAATTGACCCCGTAGTTGTCGCTGATCCTGCCTTGGTCGTCACCGTCCATGAAGTTGATGTAGCCGCCCGGCGAAGAGTACGGGCGCAATGCCGCAGCGTAGCTGCGGACCCAGTCGATGTTCGCTGCGTTGTCTGCGGGGTCATTCCACATGCAGGCGATCACGGGCGAGAATTTGACGTTGCGGTTGACGAATGCAGTGTCCGTCTGGCCCACGCGCTGCACGGCACCGTCGATCGGGTAGATGTGCACAGACGTCTGCACGCTGGGAACCTTGCTGCCGTACTCGAGGTGGGCGGCAATGGCGCCGTCGTTGAGCTCGGAGAGAAAATCTGCCTTCCAGTAGGCTTGCATCCCTTTGGGCAAAAGCGGATCGAAGGCACCGTTGAGGACCGGGTACGGCATGGGTCCCACCAGTGAACCCGCCACGGGGGCAATGTCCAGGAATGGCTGCCAGCGGGCTTGGCCTTCCGCAGGATCACCGGTCCACATGCCGACGATCACACAGACCGGTTTGCCGTGCCATTCCTCGGGCAGGAACGGTACGGGCGGTCCCTGGTGGAAGCCCAGGAACGTCCCGAATTCCTCGGGGGCAGAGTCCATGTAGTCGCGGTAGAACTCAGCCACCGTTTCAGCATGCTCGATGCCGTAGATGATGATCGCGGCGTGGACCATGTCCACGGGGTGCAGCTTGTACTCCAGTGACGTCACCACGCCGAAGTTGCCGCCGCCTCCCCTCAGGGCCCAGAAGAGGTCCTCGTTCTGGGTTTCGCTCGTCGTCAGAAACTTGCCTTCTGCCGTGACCACATCCGCGGATGTCAGGTTGTCGCAGGACAGCCCATATTTGCGCGAGAGGTAGCCGATGCCGCCGCCCAAGGTCAGGCCTGAGACTCCGGTTGACCCCACAATGCCGCCCGTGGTGGCCAAACCGAACGCGTGGGTTGCATGGTTGAAATCTGCCCAGGTGGTTCCTGGCTCGGCGCGGGCCGTGCGCGCTTCCGGGTCGACACGGACTCCAGTGCGGTTGACGAAATCTACGACCAGGGCATCGTCCCAGGTGCCGAAGCCGGGCGCACTGTGGCCACCGCCCCGGATTGCCAAGGGCAGGGAGTGGTCTCGCGCGAAGTTCACGCTGGCAATGACGTCGGCCACTTGCGCCACCCGGACGACACCTGCCGGGTGCTTGTCGATCATCCCGTTGTAGACAGCGCGGGCGGAATCATACTCAGGATCACTTGGCGTGATGAGTTGCCCGCGGAGCTGTTCACGCAGTCCGTCGAGCGGTGTTCCGTTCATAGGTGTTACCGCCGATTCTCTTCATGAGACCGGATTCGTTCCACCCGCCACTTCCCCACCAGTAATGACGGCTGGGGGTTTACGACGCTATGCCTACACCCAAGCCACGGCAGCGTCAAGAGGACGCGTTGACTCATACATAACGTCCGCGTGGCCGGGCTGCTCGTCGAGCGAACTGGTTTTAATCGAGCGTCCGGATGTAGTGAACGGTCGGCGCTGCCGGGTCGCCCGATGCGACGCATAGTGTGAAAACCCGTGCGTCTGGTCGGACATGTAGAGCACCTTGACAGAGATCGCGTTGGGGTCGCCGTTCGTATGCTCGGCCGTATACGGGTCACTGCTCGCGATCCCGAACGAGTCCGCTTGGCGCGGTTCGGGCGGACGCGGGCGGGCGCCTCCCCATACGCCGGCAGGCACGGCGGCGTCACAATCCCGATAGACGCTGTCCAGATCGAAGCCGTTCAGTCCAGCTGCGTTGGTCGCGGCAGGACTCGGTGCCGGCGCCTGTGTGAGCGCGGGGGTGGGAACCGAACTGCTTGCGCTCGGTGAAGGCGTGATTGTGGCTGCGACGACTTCGGCGGCCGTGCAGCCCGTCAGCGCGAGCGTTGCCAGCGCCAGCCCGAGAACGACACCCAGTACGCGGCTTGTGGGCGCAACCTTCATGGTTGCGAGGCTACCGCACCGAACGGGCCCGGCTATGGCCACGACCGTTGGCTAACGTCTTTGGCTACAGTTGGGCTGTAGATTCTGAGCCGCCCAAGGGAATCGAACCCTTGACCTTCTCATTACGAGTGAGATGCTCTGCCGACTGAGCTAGGGCGGCGTGGGTCATGCTCTACGAGCGACGCACAGCTAGATAGCTTACCCGATGCCGCGGACGGGTTCGCACACGTGTTGGCCGCCCCTGGCGGCTGTCAGCGAACCACGCTGCTGAGTGTCTGAAGCTGTTCGAACGAACTCTGCAGCCGATCCGCGAGCGGTTCGACGCCGCCGTGGTCGGCCCAGCATGACCAGGCGTGGCGCATCCCTGCGAAGGCGACGTAGGTGACCAGTCGCGCACGCTGGTGCAGCGTCTCGACGTCTTCGGCGAGTTCCGGCGTATCGTGCGCGAGACGCATCTGCACGACGGCACTGAGCGCATCTTCGAACTGGTGCATGCTCGCCATGCGGAGTGCGAACAACTCGGGATTGTCTTTCAGCAGGGCCCGGCGCAGTTTGTGAAGGTCATGCGCCGCGCGCACATCGCCGGCGTCGTTCGTCGGGCCTCCGGTGTCGAGATCTCCGGTGTCGATGGCGGCGACGAGGAGCTTGCGGATGCCGTCGAGGATGGGTTCCCCCGGGCCGGCTTCGACGAATTCTTCGACCGTGGGGGTATCGGGCATTTCGGGCAGCTCGCCGACGATCGCCGACTCTTTCGAGGGAAAGTAGTTGAAGAAGGTTCGCGGTGAGACGTTCGCCAGGTGGCTGATCTCATCGATCGTGACTTTGTCGAACCCTCGCTCGCTCGCGAGCTCTACCGCCGCGAGCTGTATGGCACGACGGGTGGCCAGGCGTTTGCGCTCGCGCAGGCCCAGTTCTTCCTCGATGACACTCATGGCCCAATTATTGCGTTCTGTGCAAACTTGCACCACTTAAAGACCCATGTTCGTGCCGGGGATTCAGCATTTCGGGTCTTCGCTCGGAACTACGCCCTGGATCAGGAAGGCGTCGACCGTGTTGTTGACGCATGCGTTGGATTTGTTGTATGCGGTATGGCCCTCGCCCTTGTGCGTCAGCAGGTGGCCGTTTTCGAGTTCTTTGGAGAGGTTCTGCGCCCACACATACGGCGTCGCGGGGTCATTCGTCGTTCCGACGACGAGGATCGGCGCAGAGCCGGCAGCTGCGATCGGACCGCGCTTGAGCGTTGACTTGTACGGCCAGTTCGCGCATCCGATGTCGCCGTATGCCAGATAAGGCCCGATCACAGGCGCAGCCTTGGCGAGTTCGGCAGCCTGCTGTTTCATGACCGCGGGATCGGCGTTAGAGGTGTAGTCGAGGCAGTTGACGGCTGTGAAGGCTTCGGTCGAGTTGTCGGCGTAGGTGCCATCGCCGTTGCGGCTGTTGTACGCGTCGGCCAGCTGGAAGGCGAACGCTGCCGAACCCTTCTTGACCGAAGCGAACATCTTGCTCAGGTAGGTCCAGCTCGCCTTGTCGTAAAGGGGGAAGATGATTGCCGTCACGAGCGTGTTGGCTCCCAGCTCGCGCCCGTCACCGTTTCGGATCGGACTCGCCTCGACTGAAGCGAGGAGGTCGGTGATCGTCGACATGCCGTCGGCGACAGTCCCCGTGAACGGGCAGTCTGTGTGCGCCAGGCAGTTTGCGAGGTAGGCGCGCAGGGCGCTCTCGAACCCCTTGGCCTGGACCTCGGTGACGTCGAAGTTGCTCGACGCCGGGTCGAGAGCTCCGTCGAGCACGAGGCGCCCTGTCTTCTGCGGGTAGAGGTCGGCATAGACAGTGCCGAGGTATGTGCCGTAGGAGTAGCCGAGATAGTTGAGCTTCTTGTCGCCGAGGGTTGCGCGGAGCACGTCGAGGTCTCGAGCGGCGTTGACCGTGTCGACATGATCGAGCATCGCGCCCGTCTTGTTTGCGCAGGCCTGCCCGAACTCTTGTGCTGTTCGGACGTTGTTGGCGATCCATTCGTCTGAACCGCGCGCGCCCGGCGTGATGTCGTAGAGGTAGGCATCCATCTGCCCTGGCGAGTAGCACGTGACCGCAGATGACCGCCCGACACCGCGCGGATCGAACCCGACGATGTCGTAGGACGCCTGCAACTTCTTGTCTGCCGCGAAGTCGACCGAGTCTTTGACGAAGTCGTAGCCGGATGCCCCGGGGCCGCCCGGGTTGATCAGGAGCGACCCGAGTCGAGTGCCGGTCGCGAGGTGGCGGATGAGCGCCAGTTTGATCTTGCCCGCGGACGGGTTGGTCCAGTCGAGCGGCGCAGAGGCAGTCGTACACTGCATTCCGTTCGCACAACTGGTCCAGACGAGGGACTGTGTGTAGAACGGCTGGAGGTCGGGCGAGACGGCTTCGGCGACCGGCGTCGACGTGGCGCGTGTCTGCGACGGCAGGAAGAGGCCCACGCACCCGCTGAGGGTGAGCGCAACGACCGTGACAGCGGCGAGCAGCGACCAGCGGGTTGCGACACGCCTACCGCGTCGCTCTGTAATGCCAGTTGTCACACGTTCTCCTTGTTCACGATCGAGCTGAGCCGCGCAGGATCGTTGCCAGCATCGCCTCGAGTGCGAGCCCGGGCGCGACGTTGCCGTCGATGCGTTCGCGTGCGGTCGCAATCGAATCCATTGCTGCGAGGGTAGCTGCAGGAGTCGAATGGGTGCTGAGAAGCTCCAGCTGGTCACGACGTTCACGGTTGACGAGCTCGCTCGAGCTTCCCAGCTGCAGCATCATGACGTCGCGGTAGAGCGAAAGCAGGTCGACGAGGATGCGGTCGATGCCGTCTCGGAGACTGCGCGTCGCTCTGCGCTTCTGGTCTTCTTCGAGTTGCCGGAGCTGGCTGCGGAGCGCCGCAGGGATCGTGCCTCCCGGTTCGATGCCGAGCGACCGGAGGGTGTGCTCTCGCTCTTCTGCGTCTCGTTCTTCGGTGATCGCCTTCGCGTCCGCACCGGCGATTTCGAGCAGACGTGCTGCGGCGATGACCGCGTCGGAGATGGACCGGATGCCGAGAGC
>FSUF01000754.1_pt1 | contig 11750 bp, 11 predicted proteins | sample 1637351 | NCBI WGS metagenome assembly FSUF01 (sample SAMEA3914816, study PRJEB12502) | metagenome | biome: forest; material: soil | place: USA | collected 2011-09-16 | depth 0.3 m | reverse complement strand
GTGCCAGGGGTCGCCGGGTACATGCAGATGACGAAGGGCAACACCGGTGGGTGGGAACTGGCGACCACGACGTACACCCGCGGTGGACGCATGGAGACGGTCAGCGGTGGCAAGACGACGGTCACGACCAACAATCCGCAGACCAAGGAGGCGCTCCAGTTCCTCCACGACCTGCGTTGGGCAGACAACTCGGTCGGCAGCAACTTCCTGCTCGACTGGAGCGGCATCAACCAGGCATTCGGCGCCGGTCAGATCGCCATGTACCCGAGCGGATCGGATGTGCTCACCGCCCTGGTGCAGCAGGATCACGTCGACCCGAAGAACTACGGTCTGGCGACCCTGCCGCTGACGAGCTCTGCAGATGCCGGAGCGCTCGTCGGCGGTAACGTCGCAGCAGTCAGCCCCAAGTCCGCCGAGGCGCAGAAGACCGCGGCCGTCAAATGGATCGACTTCTACTACATGCAGAAGCTACTCGACCAGAAGCAGGCAATCGCAGACGCGAAGGTGCTCGCTGCATCGAACCAGCCGGTCGGCGTTCCGACGCTTCCGGTATTCGACAAGGCCACCTATGACCAGACACTGTCGTGGATCAAAGCCGAGGTGAACATCCCACTGTCGAACGTCGCTCCGTTCACGGACAAGATCTTCACCACGAACCTCGTGCCCGAACCGAACAAGCACACACAGGAGCTCTACGGGGCGCTCGACTCGGTGGTTCAGGCTGTCCTCACCGACAAGAACGCCGACATCAACAAGCTCCTCACCGGTGTCGACACCAACATCCAGGCCCTGGTGGACGCAGACAAATAGCCGACAGCTGTGAGGCTGGCGGGGCGTCGGACGCCCCGCCAGCCTTCGGCCGTTGTCGGCGAACCCGCACCGAGAAGAAAAGACAGACCATGACAGCCATCGACCGCCCGAGAATGACCTCGCGCAGAGTCGTCAGACGCAACCCTGCGACGTGGATCCGAGGAGGTGGGCTCAGCAGTCTGGTCTTCCTCCTTCCGATGCTCCTGATCTTCGGGCTGTTCTCGTGGTACCCGATCGTTCGGGCGATCATCATGAGCTTCCAGCACACCAACCTGGTCTCGGCGCCGACCTGGGTCGGCTGGGACAACTTCGTGCAGGTCGTGCACGACCCCCTCTTCTGGACCGCAATCGGCAACACCGCGTGGTTCGCGCTGCTGGCGCTCATCCTCGGCTATCCCGTTCCTTTGATTGCGGCAGTCCTCATGAGCGAGGTCAAGCGGGCGAAAGGGCTGTACAGCGCGCTTGCCTACCTGCCTGTCGTGGTCCCCCCGGTCGTCGCAGTACTGCTGTGGAAGTTCTTCTACGACGCAAGCCCCACAGGGGTCTTCAACACCATCCTCGGATGGGTGGGCATTGCGCCGCAGCCGTGGATCCAGAGCGCGACACAGGCGATGCCGTCGCTGGTCGTCGAGGCGACGTGGGCGGCCGCGGGCGGCACGATCATCATCTACCTCGCGGCGCTGACCGGCGTCGCTCCGGAACTCTACGATGCGGCGGAAGTCGACGGTGCGAGCATCTGGAAGAAGATCTGGCATGTGACGCTCCCACAACTCCGCGGCATCCTCCTCATCACTTTGATCCTCCAGATCATCGGTACCGCCCAGGTATTCCTCGAGCCGTTCCTGTTCACCGCCGGGGGCCCGGTCAACTCGACGGTGACTGTCCTTCTGCTCATCTACCGCTACGCGTTCCAGAACAGTCTCGGCGGTGACTATGGAGCAGCGACGGCGCTCAGCCTGATGCTCGCGGCGTTCCTCGCCATCCTGTCACTGGTGTATTTCCGCCTCACCAAATCCTGGAGCCAGAATTGACCACGTCGACCGACTACACGCCTGAGGTCATGAACGTCATGACCGACGAGATCGAGGGCTCCGGCATCGCGGGCGGGCCCCCGAAGCGACCGCGGAGAAGGCGACGGGAAAGGGCGTTGCAGGAGAGCACGGATCGCAGCATCATGTCGCCATCCGACTGGCGTCGGCGCAGCACCCGCTGGACGAACAGGACTCTTCACATCGTGCTCCTGGTCGTCCTGTTCGTCGTCGGACTCGGCCCGCTCCTGTGGCTGGCCAAATCGGCGATCACACCGACCGTCGACACGTTGCGCACCCCGATGGCGATCTTCCCGAACGGGGTCGACTGGTCGATCGTGTCCACCGCCTGGTCGACCGTGCACATCGACGTGCAGTTCGTGAACACGATCTGGGTGGCGGCCGGTTCGTGGATCTGTCAGATCGTGGTCGCGACGACGGCCGGATATGCGCTGAGCGTCTTGCGGCCGAAGTACGGCAACGTGATCTACGGACTCGTCCTCGGGACCCTTTTCGTGCCTGCTGTCGTACTGCTCGTTCCCCTCTACCTGACGATCCTCAACCCACCGCTCATCGGCACCTCCCTCATCAACACCTTCTGGGCGGTGTGGCTGCCTGCGGGCGCGAACGCGTTCAATGTCGTCCTGGTGAAACGCTTCTTCGACAACCTGCCGCGGGAAGTGTTCGAGGCGGCCCGCACGGACGGCGCTGGGCCGTTCCGCCTTTTCTGGTCGATCGTGCTCCCGATGTCGAAGCCGATCCTCGGCGTCGTCTCGGTGTTCGCGATCATAGCGGCCTGGAAGGACTACCTCTGGCCGATGCTCGTGCTTCAGGACCCGGCCATCCAGCCGCTTTCGGTTCGCCTTCCGAATCTTCAGGCAGCGATCGAACTCGATGTCTATCTCGCCGCCCTGGCGATCTCGACGCTCATCCCGATCGTCCTCTTCCTCGTGTTCCAGGGACTGTTCCTCCGCAGCGCGGGCCTTGGAGGTGCCGTAAAAGGCTGACTGATCAGAATTGTGCCGATCTCGGAATAACCCACCGATCTATGCGCTTGCATATATCGGTGGGGGACGCTTCCAGCTTCCACCGGAACTGAAGGAGATCATCTATGTCTGAAATCGTCACCATTCCCGGATACAAAGCCGGCACCTGGACCATCGACCCGTCGCACAGCGAGGTCGGCTTCAGCATCCGCCACCTCATGATCAGCAAGGTCAAGGGTGTTTTCGAGAACTTCGACGCGACCTTCGTGACCGCGGAGAACCCCCTCGAGTCGACCGTCACGGCCAAGGCCGAGGTCGCCTCAGTGAACACCAAAGACAAGAATCGCGACGCTCACCTGCGCACCGGCGACTTCTTCCTCGCTGAAGAGCACCCGACCATCGACTTCGTCTCGACCGGTGTGCGCGTCGAAGACGGCGACTTCCTGGTCGACGGCGAGCTGACCATCAAGGGCGTCACCAAGCCGGTCACCTTCGAATTCGACTTCGGTGGCTTCGGCCAGGACCCGTACGGCAACTACAAGGCCGGCGCGACCGCGAAGACCGAGGTCAACCGCGAAGACTTCGGCCTCACCTACAACGCAGCGCTCGAGACCGGCGGCATGCTGCTCGGCGACAAGGTGACCATCACGCTCGAACTCCAGGCCGTCCTCGCACAGGGCTGATCCGCTCTCGCGGGACTGGCTCGCCCGTCCTACAATCGGTTTCTCAGGGGTCCCGCACTTTCGGGGCCCCTGAGGTCGTTTCAGGACGCGTCGTCACCAGTGATCTCGTCATGAATCCGGCGCAGATCCTCGACGAGCGAGCCGATCAGCACCCAATGACGCGATTTGGGCGCGGCCACCGACAGTTGTGCCGTCAGGACCGGTATGTCTGCGGTGACGGCCTCCGGCTCTGGCGCCTCGGCCGGGTCTCGCGAGAGCAGCCTGAGATCGTGGGATGCACGCCGGAGTTCGCCGGCGATGGCGTGCACCGTCGGCTCCCGCGAGACACTGTCGTCGTAACGGTCGTGGAAGGCGCGCGTCATACCCAGGACGCGGGTGATGACCGGGCCGAGCCGCCCGAAGAAGGCATCGACGTCGTCCAGGTCCCGCCGGTGTCGCGACTGCCGTGGATTCAGGGTGAGGCTCTCGCGTGCCTGGGTGAGGTCCGCCTCGGTCTTCGTCTGCATGGGACGAAGCAGTCGAGCCGTGATGAGCAACTCGTCGAGTTGCGCCTGCGACTGCGGCGTCGTCAATGAGGCGGCCAGACGATCGAGCGTCGCCGCCGCTTCATTGCCCAGAGCATTGACGGAGGTCCTGGCCGGCCCGATCAGCACCGGCGGGACGATGGCGATGTTCACGATGATGCCGATGATCGCGCCGATCACCGTCTCGATGATGCGGACGAACGCGTAGCCGGGGGAGGCAGCGCCGATGGCGAGCACGAGCATCGCTGTGATCGGCACCTGGTTCGCGGTTCCCGGGGTCAGCTTCAGCGCCCAGGAGAGGAAGATCGCCACGACGACGGCGAGCAGGACGATCCAGCTTGTTGTGCCGAACAGCAGTCCGACGGCGTAGGCGATGGCCACACCGACGATCACGCCGATGCTCCGCTCGATCGCCCGCCCGATCGACTGGTTCACGCTCGGCTGGACGACCAGAAGAGCGGCGATCGCAGCGAAGATCGGCAGTTGGGTCGGAAGGAACGTGCCTGCGATGAGCCACGCGAGGATCATCGCGACAGCCGTCTTCGCCACCTGGAGAAGCGGGATCCGGGCCGGTGCTCGCAGGGTCGTGGGCATTCGCACGAGTCAAGGCTACGGTGTCAGGCCACCTCGCCGTGAAGACCGAGGAACCGCCCGTATGCGCGGACCCCTGAGGCGAATCCCGTCTGCTCCGTCGGACTGAGAGGCGCGAACGGCTCCGCTTCGATCGCGACCCGCGTGCCGTTCGCCGCGCGCCGCCAGGTGCCCGCGATGCGCCCTTTCGAGACGATGAGCGGCTTGAAGATCCCGTTCGCCCCGGGAACCACCCGGTCGGCGAATTCCGGCGCAAGCACGGGCGCTCGATCCTGGTAGCCGAGCAGGTACTCGTCGAAGCCGGGAAGCACATGGATCGATCGCTGCCGTGCCGTGCGCGAGCCGGCCGAGTCCGCGAGTTCCGCGGTCATCCAGTACGTGGACCCGTCGAGGTCGAAGGACGTGACACGGTCACGGATGATCGCGAGTCCTGCCTTCGCTCCGGCCATCGTGCCCTTCGTCCACCAGACATAGTCCTTGAGCGTCGCAGGCCCATGACCGGCCAGATAACGGAACAGGAATTCGCCGAGCGCATCGTCATCGTCGAGACGGCGCGGTTCAGGCACCCACTCGTCGAGCAGCACGAGCGACTGCTGGCTTCGATGGGGTGGACCCCAGCAGATCACTTCGGTCTGCGCCAGGTAGTAGATGAGGTGGTACCCGCGCTGGCCGGTGGTGCGGATGCCGTTGCGCTCCCAGAGTTCCATCAGCTCGGTGCGGCCGAGTGAACCGCCGCCCGCGAGCGCCTCGACGACGACATCTCGGGCGTGCGCGAAATCGCTGTCATCGAGCTCGAGTTGGCCGTGTCGTCGGGTGAGACCCGCGATCATGCGGGGAGTCGTGAGCCGCAGCATCCAACCGAGTTCCTGTGCCGGCACGAAATGCAGCGTTCCGCGCATCGGCCAGGATCGGACGATCTCGCCTCGTTCGAGGGAAGCGATGACGTCGGCCTGGGTCACCGTCGCGCCACGCACGCCGAGAGCCCAGCAGGCGGCGGCGAAGTCCTGCGCCTGCACGGCGAGCATCCGCTCAGCGACGGCGAGCGGCGACCCGAGCGGCGCGGTCAGTGCGTGTGCAGCCTGTCGGAACCGGAAGAGGTCGGGGTACCCGGCGTGCGTCGGCATGTGACCAGTATTGCGGCAGCCGCCGACAGGGAACGTCAGGTCAGGATGCCCAGATCACTGAGCTGGTCGCTGAGGCCGGCGCCGTCGGGGGAGTAGACCCACGGTACGCCGCTCGTCTCGGAATGCTTCTCCGCCTTGGAGCGACCACCGGCGAGCACCGCCTCACCTGTCGACAGCTGGCGGATGGCGACGGCGGAGACGCTCGTGGGATGCGCGGTCGTGAACTCGCCGTAGATGATCTCGTCGTGCTGCCCGTCGTCGCCGACCAGAAGCCAGCGCAGGCCCGGGAACTCGTTGGCGAGGCGGACAAGACTCGATTCCTTGTGTTCCCGTCCGCTCCGGAACCAGCGATCATGCGTGGGACCCCAGTCGGTGAGCAGGAGCGCGCCGGCCGGGAAGAGGTTGCGCGACAGGAATCGCTTGATCGTCGGCGCCACATTCCAGGCCCCGGTCGACAGGTAGATGACAGGTGTGCCCGGATGGGTTGCGGCGAGGCGCTCGAGCAGCACCGCCATCCCCGGGGTCGGAACACGGGCGTGCTCATCGAGGACGAACGTGTTCCAGAACGCGAGAAGGGGACGCGGAAGGGCCGTGACCATAACGGTGTCGTCGATGTCCGAGATCACGCCGAAGGTGGCCGATGGGTCGACGATGAAGACGGGCGACTCCACAGCACCCTTCGAGTCTGCGGTGTACATGTGCACCGTGTGCCATCCCGGTGCGAGCTGCACTGGTATCACGGTGTCGATGACGCCGCCCCTGTCGGGACGCACCTCGTGCGTCATCCCCTCGATCTCGATGGTGACTGTCACGTCGTTGGCGGGGACGCTGACGAACGACCTCCAGCCCCGGATGCTCTCCTCACGCCTGCGGTTCGCGCGTTCTGCCCGGCTGCCTGGGCGCGGTTCGCGCGCGAGCACGACGCGCCCCAGAATGCGTGCCCAGGTCGGCGTGCCATAGCCGGTGTAAGGGACGACGGTGGAGAGGAAGCCCCGCTTTCTGGCGCGTTTTGCCCGGAAATCATGGAAGGCGTCCTCGATGCGCGCTGCGCGATGCATGATCGGCTCGACGCTCGCGCCGCGTCTATCGGGTGAACGGGCCATATATGCCAGTTTCTCATGAACCTGCTGCGCATCCGGACGGGACGCCGCGCCCAGCGTGGTCGCTATCTGAATGTTTCCTGCGACGCGCCACACGCTTTAAAGGAAAAATGAGGGATTCCCGGTTTATGATCCAGACTAGGCGGGGTTCTCCGCCGCAGGCTGGGGGACCCGCAGCGCCGTATTGTGGACATGCAGGAAAGAAGGAGTCGCCCCAGTGCCCATCAATGATCTCGCGACCAGCCAGAGCCAGTCGGGAGTACCCCTCATCCGTACAGAGCCGATCCAGGAGCGCAGTGCCGCTCGGATCGATGCTCTCCTCGACGCCGCCGCCGAAGTCGTCGACGAGATCGGATTCGACCGGCTCACGACCGCGATGGTCGCCGAACGTGCCGACGCGTCGATCGGAGCCGTCTATCGGTATTTCCCCGACCGCATCGTGCTCTTGCAGGCGCTCCGGGATCGATCGGTCCAGCGCTATCGCAATGCCGTGGTGGACGGCATCCACAAGGCATCGCCCAGCCACTGGTGGGACGCCATGGAGTGCGCGATCGACGCGTTCGTGGAGATGTTCCGCAACGAGCCCGGCTTCCGCATCATCCGCTTCACCGACGCCGAACGCCAGCCGGTGTCGGCCGAAGCCGGCCTCGGAGATGATTTCTTCGCGCACCGCTTCGCGGACATCCTCGCCGAGGAATTCGGCCTTCCGGCCGGCCAGGAACTGAACTTCCGTCTGGAAGTCGCTGTGGAGATCGCCGACTCGCTCATCAACCGCGCGTTCCTCATCGACCCGCATGGAGACGAGGCGTTCATCGAGGAGGCGCGGGTGGTCATCCGCGAATACCTCGTGAAGCGCTACGACGAGGGCGCGACCTCCTGATTCGTGGCCGATCGGCGTTCCGCCGGTCGAGCGCGCGCCCGTGCGTAGTCCGGGCCTGCGGGAATGTCGGTGGTCTGCGGCAGCGTTTGTGTGGGTAAGGGCCGTGTCCGGCGTCTCCGGAGCGACCGCTGAACGCCAGCGTGAGGCGGGGTTGTGATGCTGAAGATCGCCTTCACAAAATGCAATCGGTCTTTGCCAAACGCACCGAATGGTGTTTGGGTTGAACATCTGGCACGTGTTGATCCGAAACATTTCTCGAGGAATGAGCCGCATAGATGATCGAGTTCCGATCGGTAACGAAGCAGTTCCCCGACGGAACTGTGGCGGTTCGCGATTTCTCCCTGGTCATCCCGTCGCGAAAGATCACGGTGCTCGTCGGCTCGTCGGGCAGCGGAAAGACGACGATCCTGCGCATGATCAACCGGATGGTCGACCCGACCAGCGGCGTCATCGAGATCGACGGCGAAGACATCTCCACGCTGGCGCCGGTGCACCTCCGTCGCAGCATCGGCTACGTGATGCAGAACTCGGGCCTCCTGCCTCACCGCAAGGTGGTCGACAACATCGCGACCGTTCCGCTGCTTCGCGGCGTGAAGAAGCGGGTCGCGCGCGAGAACGCCCTCGGGCTGATGGACACCGTGGGTCTCGACCGCTCGCTCGCCGACAAGTATCCGGGCCAGCTGTCCGGCGGGCAGCAGCAACGGGTCGGTGTGGCGCGCGGCCTCGCGGTCGACCCGAACATCCTGCTCATGGACGAGCCCTTCGGCGCCGTCGACCCCATCGTGCGCGACGACCTCCAGCAGGAGCTGCTCCACCTTCAGCGTGAACTCGACAAGACGGTCGTCTTCGTCACGCACGACATCGACGAGGCCTTCCTGCTCGGCGAGCAGGTGGTGATCTTCCGCACCGGAGGGATCGTCGCACAGAAAGGCACGCCCGCCGAGATCCTCAGCAATCCCGCCGACGACTTCGTCGCGTCGTTCGTCGGGGCAGACCGGGGCAAGCGTGCCCTCCACATCGAGCAGACCCCGACCGGCGACGTCCTGGTCGACAGCGACGGCCGCACCGCAGGAGTGCTCTCCAACGATTCCACCCACGAAGCAAAGGCCGCGACCCTCATGGGCGCGGGTGCTCCGGCGCAGGGTGAGCAAGCGCCGTGAGCTGGCTGTGGTCGAATTTCGGCCTCATCGACTACGGCCAGGTCTGGAACCTCACTGTCGCCCATATCGGTCTCAGCATCCCTCCGATCATCTTCGGCTTCGTGCTCTCGCTACCGATCGGGTGGGTGGCGAACCGATATCACGCGACGCGGGGCACCCTGCTCACGATCGGCGGCATCCTCTACACGATTCCCTCGCTGCCGCTCTTCATCGCCATGCCGGCACTGATCGGCACGAAGATCCTGAACCCGCTCAATGTGATCGTCGCGCTCACGATCTATGCGTTGGCGCTGATGGTCCGAACGACGGCGGATGCTCTCGCTTCGGTCTCAGGAGACGTACTGCAATCTGCCACCGCGGTCGGGTTCTCGGGCTGGCGGCGTTTCTGGACTGTTGAGCTGCCGCTGGGCGCCCCTGTGCTCCTCGCCGGTCTCAGGGTGGTCTCGGTCAGCACGGTGAGCCTCGTGAGCGTCGGTTCGCTGATCGGGGTCAACAGTCTCGGGAATCTCTTCATCGACGGATTCCAGCGTTCCTTCCCTGAAGAGGTGGTGGTCGGCATCCTCGCGGTGATGGCGATCGCGTTCCTATTCGACGGCATCCTCCTGCTGCTCGGCCGTGTGCTGATGCCGTGGACCCGCGTGGAACGACGAAGCCGCAAGGCCGTGCGGCGCGAGCAGGTGCGGGTGGTGACTGAGGCATGACCGATTTCATCGCCGCATTCGCGTGGCTAGGCGACCCAGCGCACTGGGTCGGCCCCGGGGGAATACCTGTGCGGTTGTGGGAGCACATCTGGTACTCCGGGCTCACGCTTCTCCTCGCCGCAGTCATCGCCATCCCGATCGGGCTGGCTATCGGTCACACCGGGCGCGGGCGGGGGATCGCTGTGTCGGTCTCCGGTGCACTTCGTGCGATTCCCACCCTGGGGCTGGTCGTGTTCCTTGCGCTCGAACTCGGCGGCCTCGACATCACCTCTCCGCTGATCGCCCTGACGATCCTCGCGATCCCACCAGTGCTGGCCGGCGCGTATGCGGGTGTCGACGCGGTGGACAAAGGAACGGTCGACGCGGCTCGCGCAATGGGCATGACCGAGTTGCAGATCCTCCGGAAGGTCGAGCTGCCGCTCGCCCTGCCGCTTCTCATCGGCGGTCTCCGGTCCGCCATGCTGCAGGTCATCGCGACGTGGACCGTGGCGGCGATCCTGCCCGTCGGCGGTCTCGGACGCTTCCTTTTCGACGGCCTGTCAGTCCGGGCCTATGACGAGATGCTGGCCGGGTCCATCCTCGTCGTGGTCCTCGCACTCGTGACCGACGGGGTCTTCGCGATCATCCAGCGCCTTGTCGTACCTCGCGGGGTCGTTGCATCCCGCGTCACAGATGTCCGTGTGAAGACCTCGCGTCCTCGCGCGGTGGTAGATGTGCGCATCCAGGAAAGCACCACCGAGTAGAGAAAGAGAAAAGGAAAATCATGTTTGCATCAAGAAGAGGCCGTATCGGCGTGGGCGTGCTCGCCGCGGGGGCGTTGCTCGCCCTCAGCGCGTGTTCGTCCGGCGGTGCGCTCAGCAGCGGCAGCACCTCCTCCAGCTCCGCCGGCACGATCACGGTAGGATCCGCGGCATTCGGCGAATCCCAGATCGTCGCCGAGATCTACGCTCAGGCCCTCGAAGCGAAGGGGGTCAAGGTCACCCGAAATCTCAGTATCGGGCAGCGTGACGTCTACCTCGCGGCGCTGAAGGACGGATCGATCGACCTGGTCCCGGAGTACAGCGGGAACCTCCTCCAGTTCTATGACAAGACCGCGACCGCGCAGTCGAGCGACGATGTGTACGCCGCGCTTCAGAAGGCGCTTCCGGCCGGATTCGAGGTCCTCAAACAGTCGCAGGCCCAGGACGCCGACTCGTACAACGTGACGAAGGCATTCTCCGACAAGTACAACGTCAAGAGCCTCGCCGACCTCGCAGCGGTCACCATTCCGCTGTCCGTCGGGGCGAATCCCGAGTTCGGCCAGCGTCCCTACGGCATTCCGGGGCTGAAGAGCCAATATGGCGTCACCGCGACGCTCGTTCCGATCAGCGACAGCGGCGGCCCGCTCACCGTCGGTGCGCTGAAGGACGGCAAGGTCCAGCTCGCCGACATCTACACGACCACCCCGGCCATCAAGGACAACGGGTTCGTGACGCTGGCGGACCCGAAGCACATGATCCTCGCCCAGAACGTGCTTCCGTTGATCAACTCGAAGAAGGTGAACAGCACGGTCAAGGACGTCCTGAACAAGGTGGACGCTGCGTTGACCACCGCTGACCTGATCGGGCTGAACGGTGAGAACCAGGGTGCGCAGAAGGTGTCGCCGGCGGATGCCGCCAAGAAATGGCTCGCCGACCACAACCTCGGCTGACCGTCGAAGCAGGGAGGGCGGCGAACCGGAGCAGCCGGCTCGCCGCCCTGCCTCGTGTTCGGCCTACTCCGTCACCGGCGCGTGGAGCCGGGTGACCAGCGACCAGAAGTATTCGAGTGAGCCCGCCATGTCGGCCGTGTCGTCGAGCATCCACTGCACCTGCATCCCGTCTGCGACCGCGATCGCCAGCCTGGCCACTTCGCCGGCATCCAGGGTCGGGTCGATTTCGCCGGACTCCTGTGCGCCCGCGATGTACCGGGCGAGCTGCTCGATGAACAAGCGGTAGCGCTCGACGAAATAGGCGTGGCCGGGATGACCCACGTCGGCTGCTTCTGCCGAGATCGTTGCATAGAGGTGTACGAGACCGGGCACCTCTGCGTTGTGCCGCATCGCGTCGACCAACCCCTGGAACGGGTCGGCGTGCTCGGCCGCGGAACTCATATCGGCTTCGTCGCGTTTGCGGAGGACCTCTG
>FSUF01000410.1_pt1 | contig 12039 bp, 11 predicted proteins | sample 1637351 | NCBI WGS metagenome assembly FSUF01 (sample SAMEA3914816, study PRJEB12502) | metagenome | biome: forest; material: soil | place: USA | collected 2011-09-16 | depth 0.3 m | reverse complement strand
TGCCTGAGCCGCTGGGGGAGACCACGAGCACGAGGCCGGCGAGCGCGACGACCGAACCGATGAGCACGACCGCCTTCGGCACGCGGCGGGTCCTCACCCACGCGACCGCGACCAGCAGCAGTGGCGCCATGTATTCGATGAGGATGCTCGTGCCCACCGGAATGCGCTGGATGGCCGCGAAGTACACGAGCTGCGTTCCTGCGACCCCGACCAGCGCCATGCCGAGTACCCGCCAGCGCGAACGCCAGAGCACCCCCCAGTTGCCGCGGACGGACAGGATCGCGAACGGCGCGAGCACGATGCCGCCCGTGAGTGCGCGCACGGTGACCGCTGCGGCCGGACTCCAGCCTGCTTCGAGCAGCGGCTTGATGAATGCCCCCGACATGCCGAACGTGGCCGCCGAGATCACGGCGATCACGAGGCCGACGGATGTCGAAGAGCGTCTCATGGGGGTGTCCCTGGCTCGGTGTGTTGGCGGGGTGTGCTTACGACGCTAGTCTTGTCACGAGTAAGGAGTCAAATTGCATTTTGCCCCTGACACCGAAGCCACTCTCGACTTCACCGTCGCACTGGTGAACACGCACGCCGGCGCGAGCCGGAGCGGCGCCGACGAACTCGAAACACCCGGACAGCTCGGCGCGCTTCTCGCTGAACAGCAGTTCTCGGGGCGCATCGACCACGACCAGGCCGAACTCGCCGAAGTGCGCGACACCCGTGCCAGACTGCGACGCTTGTGGACGCTCGACCGCGACGCCGCCGCCGAAGAAGTCAACACGATGCTCCGCGCAGCACGGGCGCTCCCGTACCTCATGCGTCACGACGGGTTCGACTGGCACCTGCACGCGACGGAGCCCGATGCGCCCGTTGCGGAGCGCATCCGCGTCGAGGTCGCGCTCGCCATCGTCGACGTCATCCGAACCGGCGAAACCGGCCGCCTCCGCGAGTGCGCCGCCGACGACTGCACCGGGATCCTGGTGGATCTCTCGCGCAACGGATCGAAACGCTTCTGCAGCATCCGCTGCGGGAACCGCATGAACATGATCGCGTTCCGCGAGCGCGCGTCGTCAGCGAAAGGGTCGACTTCCGTTAGTCGGCGCGCTCCGCACTAGCGGAAACGGACCCATCTGCGTCCGCTACAGCGGTGCGCGCGGCAGCAGGGCGCGCCACAGCAGGACGCAAAGCCGTCGCGTCGCGCCCGCGGCGGCCGAACCGCATGCTGCCGGTCACGCGGCTCCACCGCATCGTGGCGCGGTCGCGCATGTAGTTCTGTCGAAGCACCCACGGCGCGCGGTCGCCCTGCTTCGGCAGCACGCTCGCCGCCCGGCGGATGTACCCCGAGGTCAGGTCGAGAATCGGCCGGCGTACGCCGTCGTCCTCCTGCGGCACGGGTACCGCCACGTCGAATCCCGCACGGTCGAGATACGCCAGCAGCCTGCACACGTACCGCGACGAGAGGTCGGCGCGGAGGGTCCACGACGCGTTCGTGTACCCCACACACCATGCGAGGTTCGGCACCCCCGCGAACATCAGGCCCTTGTAGACGAGCCGCTCGGCCGGGTCCACCTGGGCACCGTCCACCTCGAGCTCGATGTCTCCGCAGGCGACGAGGCGCAGTCCCGTCGCCGTGACCACGATGTCGGCGTCGAGGTGGCGCCCCGATGCGAGCTCGATTCCGGATGCCGTGAACCGGGCGACAGCATCCGTCACGACCGTCGCGCCGCCCGACCTCAGAACCCTGAACAGGTCGCCGCCGGGCACGACGCACAGACGCTGGTCCCACGGCTTGTACCGCGGGGTGAAGTCGCGTTCGATCGACACCGCGCCGCCGACGCGTGCCCGGACGCCGTTGATCAGCCAGCGCGCCGCGGGAGCCGGGAACCGCCGGGCGAACAGGTAGAACCCCTGGGACTGCGCAAGATGTTTGAAGCGGATGATCGTGTTCGCGGGCCGGGCGGGCAGGGCGCGACGCAGGCCGTCCGCGAACCGATCGGATGCGGACAGCGACACCACATAGCTCGGCGAACGTTGCAGCAGAGTCACCTTCGCGCCACCGGCCACCAGTGCCGGGACCAGGCTGACCGCGGTCGCGCCACTTCCGATGACCACCACCGATCGGCCGCGATAGTCGAGGTCGGAGGGCCATTCCTGCGGATGGATCACCGGGCCGGCGAACGCGTCGACGCCGTCGAATGCCGGGCGGTACCCGCCCTCGTAGCTGTAGTAGCCGGTGCAGAGGTACAAGAAGCGGCAGGTGAAGCGGAGGGTCTCGGGGCCGGAGCGTGCGGTGACCGTCCAAAGGGCCTCAGCCGACGACCATGACGCGCGTTCCACGCGCACTCCGTAACGGATGCGCTCGTCGATGCCGTACTCGCGCGCGGAGTCCTCGAGGTACGTGAGGATTTCGGCACCTCCCGCGATCGCTTCCGGCCGACGCCAGGGGCGGAACGGGAAGCCGAGCGTGTACATGTCCGAATCGGAGCGGACGCCGGGATAGCGGTACAGGTCCCAGGTTCCGCCGAGGTGCTGGCGACCCTCGAGCAGCAGGAAGGTCTTCGCCGGATGCTCCGACTGCAGCCGGTACGCAGCGCCGATGCCGGACAGCCCCGCTCCGACGATGAGAACGTCGACATGCTCGACCATGGTGCAGCTCCTCGACCTCGATCATGCACCGATCGTGGGTAAACGGCTAGAGCAGCATGGGCGCATCGGGGAGAATACGTGCATGCCAGAGCATTTTGCGAACGTCGACGAGTACATCGGTTCGTTTCCGCAGGACGTGCAGGAGATCCTGCAGCGGGTGAGGCACGCCATCCTTGCGGCGGTTCCGGATGGGGTCGAGAAGATCCGCTACGACATCGCGGCCGTCATGGTCGACGCGACGCACGCCATCCACTTCGCGGGCTGGAAGAAGCACGTCGGGTTGTACCCGGTGCCCCGGTTCGAAGGCGAGCTCGAGGAGGCCATCGGGCCGTACCGGGCCGCGAAGGATTCGGCGAACTTCCTGTATGCGCGGCCGATACCGTATGAACTGATCGAGCGGATCGCCCGCGCGATCGCGGCGCGGCACTCCGGCTGACGCGGCCCGTCGCCGTGGGCGCGCGCGCGAATCACGCGGGTGCCATCGCAATCGCGTGACGAATCGGCCGCCGCGGTGTCAAACTGGGTGCGCTGCGGCGCCGCGGCTACCCGATCCGGAGGGACATCATGGCGAAGAAGAGCAAGCGCGAGGGTGTGGCAGACGAAGCGTTCTCGAAAGCGAGGGCGGCCGTAAAGGATGCCCGCAAGGCTGCGAAGAACCTGGACAGGCAGGCGCGCAAACGGGTCGAAGAGCTGGCGGCTTCACTGGAGAAGCTTCAGAAGCGCGCAGCCGCGGCGGCGAAGGATGCTCGCGGCACCGTCGCGAAGACCTCGAAGGAAGCCACCGAGAAGGTCGCGCTGACGTCCAAGGCGGCGACGGAGAAGGTGGCTGAGACGTCGAAGGCGGCGACGGAGAAGGTGGCTGAGACGTCGAAGGCAGCTACGGCGAAGGTTGCCTCGACGTCGAAGGCAGCTACGGCGAAGATCGCAAAGAAGTCGAAGGCGGCCACAGAAGCGCTGACGTCGTCCGCCCGGTCCGTGCAGGGGAAGGCCGTTTCGGCAGTCACGTCCAAGCCCGTGGCGGCGAAGCCGAAGGCATCAGCGAGCAGGGCGAAAGCCTCCACGGCGCCGAAGCTGGTGAAGGAGGTGCCGGCGAAGCCGGTGCGCTCGAGCGCAGCCAAGGCGTCGAAGCCTGCACCTGCGAGCACCGCCAAGACCGCCAACGCGCCGACCAAGCGGCAAGCCAAGCCCACAGCCACGTCAACGGCCGCAACCTCCGCACCCGCTGCCCCCGGCTCGATCGGCGACCTCACCGTGGTCCAGCTTCGCGAGCGCGCCAAGGCCGAAGGCCTTACCGGCTACTGGTCCCTGAGCAAGGCGGGTCTCGTCGACCTGCTCTCCAGCATCGACGCGTGATGTCCGTTCACCTCGCGGCAACGCTTCACGGTTAGCTTCGTGCAGCGGGTTTCCGTGAGGCCCGGGGCGCCGTCGGATATGACCGGAGTTGAGATGTGACCGAACAACCCGACGGGATCCTCGACCGCGGTGATGACGCACCCGCGCCGCGAACGCTTCTCGACGTCCTCCGGGCGACGACTGCTGCCTATCCCGAAGCGTCCGCTCTGGAGGATGGCCGCGGCGCGCTCAGCTACCGCGAACTGATGGCGCGCGTGGTCGTTGTCGCCGCCCGCCTCGATCTCGCGGGCGTGCGCCGTGGCGACCGGGTCGGTATCCGCATGGCGTCGGGTTCACGCGAACTCTATGTGTCGATCCTCGCCGTCCTGGCTGCGGGCGCCGCCTATGTTCCCGTTGACGCGGACGATCCTCAGGAGCGCGCTGACCTCGTGTTCGGTGAGGCGCTGGTTCGGGGCACGATCTCGGGTCAGGGCGAGTATGTCCCGGCGGCCCACGAGGACGAGGTCGGAGCCCCCGCAGAGGGGGAGGATGTCGCCCTTTTCGCCGGCGCGCCGCCGCATCCGAGCACCGCGGCCGGAAAGGTCGCCACCCCGCCGACACCCGCTGATGACGCCTGGATCATTTTCACCTCCGGCTCGACGGGGACGCCGAAGGGCGTCGCGGTGTCGCACCGCTCTGCAGCCGCTTTCGTCGACGCCGAAGCGCGGCTCTTTCTGCAGGACGAGCCGCTCGGGCCGGGCGACCGGGTTCTGGCCGGGCTGTCGGTCGCGTTCGACGCGTCGTGCGAGGAGATGTGGCTGGCCTGGCGCTATGGCGCCTGCCTGGTCCCGGCCCCGCGTTCGCTGGTTCGCAGTGGCATGGACCTTGGACCCTGGCTGACGACGCATGGCATCACGATCGTGTCGACCGTTCCGACGCTCGCTGCGCTGTGGCCGGCCGAGTCTCTCGAGAACGTGCGCCTCCTGATCTTCGGTGGCGAAGCATGCCCGCCCGAGCTCGTCGATCGTCTCGCCGTCGACGGGCGAGAGGTCTGGAACACGTACGGCCCGACCGAGGCGACCGTCGTCGCGTGCGCGTCGCGGGTCTTCCCCGGCGAGCCGGTGCGGATCGGCCTGCCGCTCGACGGCTGGGCGCTCGCGGTGGTCGATGCGGAGGGCATCCCGGTCGCGGCGGGCGAAGCCGGCGAGCTGATCATCGGCGGCGTCGGGCTGGCCCGCTATCTCGACCCGGCGAAGGATGAAGAGAAGTACGCCCCCTTCCCGTCGCTCGGGTGGGAGCGCGCTTATCGCAGTGGTGACCTCGTGCGCTTCGACCCGGCCGGGTTGCTGTTCCAGGGCCGCGCGGACGACCAGGTGAAGGTCGGCGGCCGTCGTATCGAGCTCGGCGAGATCGAGTCGGCTCTGCAGAACCTGCCGGGTGTGTCCGGTGCGGCCGCTGCGGTGCGCAGGACGGATGCGGGCAACCAGGTGCTCGTCGGCTACCTCGCGGTGGGGGACCCCGCGGCTTTCGATCGGGGAGCCGCGCTTGTCCGTCTGCGTGGGGAGTTGCCCGCCGCGCTTGTTCCCCTGCTCGCCGTCATGGGCGACCTGCCGACACGCACGTCGGGAAAGGTCGACCGGGCGGCGTTGCCGTGGCCTCTTCCCGACCTGGAACCCGGCGAGGCAGACCTGGACCCCGCGCTCCGGGAGCTTGCCGCCCAGTGGCAGGCCGTTCTCGGGCTTCAGGTGTCCGATCCGGCCGACAACTTCTTCGACCTCGGCGGCGGGTCTCTCGCTGCCGCGCAGCTTGTGGCGCGCATCCGGGAGCGCGATCCGGAGTTCACTGTCGCCGACATCTACGCGCATCCGCGTCTCGGTGCGATGGCGGAGGAGGTCGCGTCGCGCATCGGCGATCGTTCGGGCGGGGAGTCCACGCATGTCGTGCCGCCGACGCCGCGCCGGATGCAGTGGCTGCAGACCGTTCTCGGCATTCCGTTGTTCGTGCTGAGCGGCTTCCGCTGGCTCCTGTATGTGCTCACGGCGAGCACGATCCTCAACGGGTTCGGCGGGTTCGATGCGTTGCCGTCGGCCTCGCCGTGGCTTCTCATTGTCGGGCTGATCATTTTCGCGACGCCGTTCGGACGCATGACGATCTCGGTCATCTGTGCGCGGCTGTTGCTGTCCGGGATCAGTGCCGGGGACTATCCTCGCGGCGGCGGCGTGCATCTGCGCTTGTGGCTCGCCGAGCAGGTCGCGCATCAGGTCGGCGCGGTGAGCCTTGCGGGCGCCCCGTGGATCTCGTATTACGCCCGCGCACTCGGGGCGAGGATCGGTCCGGAGGTCGACCTTCACTCCCTGCCTCCGGTGACGGGGATGCTGCGCATCGGTGCCGGCGCTGCGATCGAACCGGAGGTGGACCTGTCGGGGTACTGGATCGACGGCGACACGTTGCGCATCGGCGCCGTGCGCATCGGCGGCAACAGCACGATCGGTGCGCGGAGCACCCTGCTTCCCGGTACGCGCATCGGCAAGAATGCGGCGATCGCGCCGGGGTCGTCCGTGTTCGGACGGGTCCCGGCCGGGCAGGTCTGGGCGGGTTCGCCTGCCACCCGGGTCGGCAAGGCCGACCAGTGGTGGGATCCCGCGCGGCCGGCCCGCCGCACACGCTGGCTGGTCGCCTACGGGTCGTCGGCGATCATCCTCTCCCTCGTGCCGATCGTGGCGTTTGCGGCCGGCGGCGTGATCGTCGCGCTGGCCGTCCGTGACGCCGCGACCCTCGGCGACGCTGCCTGGCGTTCCCTGGCAGCCCTCGTTCCGGCGACGCTGGTCGCGGGCGTGATCCTCGCGGGCCTTGTCGTCGTGCTGGTGCGGCTGCTCTCACTCGGGGTCGCCGAGGGCGTCTTCCCTGTGCGCGGCCGTGTCGGCTGGCAGGTGTGGACGATCGAACGCCTGCTCGACCTGGCTCGGACCCTGCTGTTCCCGCTCTATTCGAGCCTGTTCACGCCGGTGTGGCTGCGGATGCTCGGGGCGACGGTCGGTCACGATGTCGAGGCTTCGACGGTGCTCCTTCTGCCGAGCATGACGACCATTCGCGATGGCGCCTTCCTCGCCGACGACACGCTGGTCGCGTCATACGAACTCGGCGGCGGCCGCGTGCGAATCGCGCGGGCAGAGATCGGCAGCCGCGCCTTCCTTGGCAATTCCGGGATGGCCGGTGCCGGCCACCGCGTACCTCGCGACGGTCTCGTGGCCGTGCTCTCCGCAGCTCCGCGCAAGTCGAAGCCCGGCTCGTCGTGGCTCGGCTCGCCGCCGGTGCGTCTCCGGCGCACCGCGGCGCAGGCGGACGAGAGCCGCACGTTCACCCCGCCGACGTACCTGCGGGTCGCGCGGGCGTTGTGGGAGCTGTGTCGAATCATCCCTGTCTTCGTCACCTGCGCCGTCGGACTCGGGGTCCTTTTCACCCTGGCGGCGCTCGCCGAAGCGTGGGGAACGCTCGTCGCCGTCCTGTTGAGCGGAGTGGTGATGCTGGTGGCGGGTGCCGTTGCCGCCGGCGCAAGCACGGTGGGCAAGTGGCTGCTGGTGGGGCGTATCCGGGTCGGCGAGCATCCGCTCTGGTCGTCGTTCGTGTGGCGCAGTGAGGTGTCTGACACGTTCGTCGAGATGGTGTCGGCGCCCTGGTTCGCCCAGGCGGCGGCGGGCACGCCCGCACTCGTCTGGTGGCTCCGCAGCCTCGGCGCGTCGATCGGTCGCGGTGTGTGGTGCGACAGCTACTGGCTGCCCGAGGCCGACCTTGTGACGCTGGGGGACGCCTCCACCGTCAACCGCGGGTGCGTTGTGCAAACCCACCTCTTCCATGATCGAATCATGAGCATGGATACCGTGATCCTCGATGCTGGGGCGACCATCGGACCGCACAGCGTCATCCTGCCTGCCGCACGCATCGGAGCCCATGCCACGGTCGGGCCGGCCTCGCTCGTGATGCGCGGAGAGTTCGTCCCCGACCGCACCCGCTGGAGCGGCAACCCGATCGGCCCGTGGCGCGAAGTCACCATCGCCGACTATCACGCGACGGTCACCTGATGGCGGCTGTCCCCGCGGGCGCCAGGACTGCTGGCGACCCCTATCTTCCGCAGTCGGGCAACGGCGGCTATCGGGTCGAGTCGTACGATCTCGACCTGCGGTACAAGGTCGGCACCAACCGACTCGACGCGACGGCCGTGATCCGTGCGGTGAGCGTCCAGGGCCTGCGTTCGTTCAGTCTCGATCTCGTGCACCTGCGCGCATCACGGGTACGGGTCAACGGCAGCAAGCGAACGCGGTTCGCGCAGTCGACCACGAAGCTCACGGTCACGCCAGAAGAACCGATCGGCCTTGGCGAGCTGTTCACCGTGGAGGTCGAGTACTCCGGGGCGCCGGCGCCGCGGCGGAGCCACTGGGGGCTCGTAGGGTGGGAGGAGCTCACCGACGGCGTCATCGTCGCCTCGCAGCCGTCGGGCGCGCCCACGTGGTTTCCGTGCAACGATCACCCGGCAGACAAGGCGAGCTACCGCATCCGCGTGACCTGCGAGCAGGCGTACACCGTGCTCGCGAACGGTGTGCTCTTCGACCATGCAGTGTCGTCCGGACGCGGTTCGTGGGCGTTCGAGCAGCCGGAGCCGACCTCGACCTACCTCGCGACCGTGCAGATCGGACGTTATGTCACCGAGAAGCATTCCCTCGCGGGTGTTCCCGGCGTCATCGCGTACGCGCCAGAGGTGGATGCGCGGGTGAGGGCCGACTTCGACCCGCTCGAACGGATGATGGCGTACTTCATCGACAGCTTCGGGCCGTACCCCTTCGCCGATTACAGCGTCGTCGTCACCGCGGATGACCTGGAGATCCCCCTCGAGGCACAGGGCGTCGCGATCTTCGGCGCGAACCACGCTGACGGCGAGGGCGGTTCGGAGCGGCTCATCGCGCACGAGCTCGCACACCAGTGGTTCGGCAACAGCGTCGGCATCGCAGCGTGGAAACACATCTGGCTGAACGAGGGTTTCGCCTGCTACGCAGAATGGCTGTGGTCGGAGCACTCGGGCGGCCTGAGCGCGGATGAACTGGCGGGCAGGTATCACGCCGGCCTGCGCTCGCTGCCCTACGACATCATCGTCGGTGATCCTGGTGCCGCCCTGATGTTCGACGACCGCGTCTACAAACGCGGGGCACTGACCTTGCACGCACTGCGGCTGACCCTCGGCGACGAAAGCTTCTTCCGGCTGCTCAAGGCGTGGACCGCTTTGCGTCGGCACGCGACAGCGACGACCGATGACTTCCGAACCCTGGCCGAAGCGCATTCCGGCGCGGACCTCGGCAGGTTCTTCGAGCACTGGCTGTTCGCGCGGGGGCTTCCTCGCCTGCCTCGTGCGACGCGCGTCAGTTCCTGACGGCGACGGTCGCCGTGTAGCCGGGGCCGAGGTCGACTCCGGCCAGCTGATACCGCGCGCCGGAGTCATCGATCCGCGCCTCGACGGACGCTCCGGCGCCGGTGACGCGCACCGTCCTCGGGTCGACGCGGAGCCCGCGACCGTCCGCCTTGAGCACCGCTTCGACGCGGGTCCAGTGGGTCAGTGCGTCGTCTCCGGATGCGCCGGCCACGGTTGCGATCGCACGGTCGCGTTCGGCGGTGCGCACCGCATCCGCTCGCTCGACGTCGACGCCGACCGCGTGATCCCACGTCGCGGCGACGACGACGAGGGAATCGGTGTGCGCGAGGCTCAGCTGGAGCGGGGTCGCCGCGTGCGGCGCAATTACACTGGGGCGACCATGCCGCCCACCGCAAACCGGGCAGCGCGCCTCGATCGAGACGTCGTCCGGGTCGACCACGGCGAGCGACGCAACGAGTTCGCGGAGGAGGCGGCGGCCGGTCAGGAAAGCGCGGGCGGCATCCGGCCGGAGAGCGCGGCAGCGCTCGAACTCGTACGGCGTCAGGATGCTTCGCGCGATCTCAGGGTCGGCCACGCTGGTTGCCGGGTCGGGCGCAACCGCCCAGCGCACCTCGACGGGGACACCCGCCAGCAGGCGCGCATCCCGTCCCGCAGTCAGCACCGGGTCGGGCTATACGCTCGTCGTCGACTCGTCGCGGAGGCGAGCTTTGGCCCCGTGCTCGACGAGCACCGGGATGTAGTCCCGAATGGGCTTGCCTTCGAGGGCCCGTCGCTCACCCTCGACGATCTCCTCGACGCGGTTGCGTGGGATCGACGGGAATCGCTCGGCAAGTCGCTCGACCACGTCCGCGACGGCCTTGTCTTCATCAAGATCGTTCACACTCACAATCCTGAGTGTCTAACCGCCCGCGCCCTCCTGTCAATGTGTTCCCGGGTGATCTTGGGGACGTGCCGGGAGGATCCTCAAGAAACGGGTGGTCCCCTGACTGGGGCATCGAGCACCCGCGACCTGGCGTCGCGCACCCTGCTAGCGTGAGCACACCACTTTCGAGGAGGAACCGACCGTGACGACGGATGCTGCAGCCCAGGCGTACAACAGCCTGACGATCGAGCTGGCCGAAGACGAGGACTACGACGTCGACGTCGCCGCCGACGGACTGCTCGTTCGCGGCAAACTCTTCGTTTTCCTCGAGGAGGACGACCTCGTCGTCGAATTGCCTGAGGCGCGAGCCGATGACCTCAAGGCGCGCGGTGTCGCAGCGGCGTTCCGCGTGGCCGCGCATCCGACCCGCAACTGGGTGCGCGTGAGTGATCGCCAGCTGTGGTCGGAACTCGCACGCGAGTCCCACACCTTCGTCGGCGAACCTGCCGTCGGCGGCGAATCCTGAACGGGCCGCGCGGCCTGACGATCCGGCCGGTTCCGGCGTTCACGCCGTTCATCATCGTCAGCGTCGTGCAGATCGTCGCGATCGTTCAAGAGTCGGGTGTCCTGGTGCAGGCGACGAAACCTCTCCTGATGCCGGCGCTCGCCATCGCCGTCGTGCTCGCGCGCCTCGGACACCCGCTCACCCGGCCCGTCGGCCTGCTGCTTCTCGCGATCGGCCTGTCCTGGCTGGGCGACATTGCGCTCATGTTCCCGGGCAACCAGTGGTTCGTGGTCGGGCTGGGGGCGTTCCTGCTCGCACACATCGCCTACCTGGTGCTGTTCACCCGCGTCGGCGGATTCGGCAGGCCGCGCACGTGGTCGATCGTCTACGCCGTCTGGTTTGTCGTGTTCCTCGCAGTGCTCACCCCCGGCCTCGGTTCACTGATCGTGCCGGTCGTGCTCTACGGGCTGGTGCTTGGCGCCATGGCGACCGCGGCGACACGGGTGTCCGGCGTGGTCGCGGCGGGGGCCGGGGTGTTCGTCGTCTCCGACACGATTCTGGCGCTCTCGAAGTTCCTGCCGGCAGTCGTGATCCCGGGGCACGACGTGCTTACCATGGTCACCTACTGCGCAGGGCAGGGGATCATCGCCGCCGGCGTACTCGCGGTGGTCGCTCGCACCCGCACGGAGGCTGCGCCCCGAGCCGCGTCACGCGCTCGTACGGTGTGACAGCAGGTTGTCGCGTTCCGGGTGCTTCTCGAACCATTCGGCCACATACCAGCACATCGGAACGATGCGGTAGTCGGTAGTCGCCTCGACATCGTCGACTGCGAATGCCACGAGCTCTGCAGCCAGCCCGTGTCCACGGAAATGCGGCGCCGTGTATGCCCGTCGCATCGAGATTGCGCTGCCCAGGACGGAGTAGTCGAGCACCCCCGCGAGTTCGCCGTCGATCTGCACGGTGTAGCGGTTCGCATCCGGCTCATGCGTGAATTCCTTCGCCATGAGCACAGCCTACGTCCGCTTCGTGACCGTGGCCCCGTGCGTTCCCCCAGAGTATGGTTGGGGCTGTGGGAAACCCGACCCGCACCTCGGTTCCGCACCGCATACCGCAGCGCCACAGCAGGCCGCAGCGTATCGAACGCCGTAGAACCGTGGAGGTACCGTGACCATTGCGTCGCATTCGCCCAGTCTTTCGCCTGTCCATGAAGCGCTTCTCGCGCAGGTGCCGGTGAGGGAGCATACGTTCATCGAGACCGAGGTCGTCCCCTACGAGCACGAG
>FSUF01001778.1_pt1 | contig 12042 bp, 10 predicted proteins | sample 1637351 | NCBI WGS metagenome assembly FSUF01 (sample SAMEA3914816, study PRJEB12502) | metagenome | biome: forest; material: soil | place: USA | collected 2011-09-16 | depth 0.3 m | reverse complement strand
CTGCGCGCCGATGTAGGCGATCACGTCTTTCCAGGCGAAGCGACCTGCGACGGCGAGCCCGAGCGTGACGGCCGGGTTGAAGTGCCCGCCGGACACGGGACCGAACGCGGAGGCGGCGACGAGCACGCTGAAACCCAGCGCGAGTGCGACGCCGAGGAACCCGACGTTCAGTCCTCCCGCGCCGCCACCGAATCCTGCTGCGAAGACGGCGGTCCCGATGACCCCGAAGACCAGCAGGAAGGTTCCGGCGACCTCAGCTCCGAACCGGGCCCCGAACGATGGAACGGTGGCGACAACGGGGGCTTCGGCGACGAGATTCTGCGTCATGACCTGTACTTTCGATTCGGCTGGGGTTGACAGTGCAGCATGCTCCGTACGGAGCCGCTCCAGAAAACTAGTGGACACCGGCATAGCACCGGACAACATTGCGCCGTATGTCGCGGTTGGGTGCAGTCAGAGGCGCCCGGCGGCCTTGAGCGCCAGGTAGTGGTCGCTGAGCGCGGGCGGGAGGTCGGCGGGTGCGCCGGTCACGACGTCGGCGCCGAGCCGCCGGATGGCGGCGGCGATGCGGGCGATGTCGAGAAGGGCGCGTTCGGCTGCGGCGGCACGGTACACCTCGGCCCGGTCGTCGCGCTGCCTGGTCGCCCGCAGGGCCTCCGGGTCTGTGACGGATGCTACGACGACGGTGTGCTTGCGGGTGAGCTGCGGCAGGACCGACAGGAGCCCGTGCGATGCGCCCGGTGCATCGATCGAGGTGAGAAGCACAACGAGTGCACGCTGGCTGGTGAGGGATGACACCTGCGCTGGAACGGCAGCCCAGTCCGTCTCGATCAGTTCAGGCTCGATGCCCGCCATCATGTCGACCGACCGCGCGAGGAGTTCCGGCCCGCTCGCACCCTGCACCCTTCCGCGCACGCGCCGGTCGTAGGCGAGTACGTCGACGCGGTCGCCGGCGCGGGTTGCGAGCGCTTCGAGCAGGAGCGCCGATTCGTACGCCGTGTCGATGCGTGGCTCGTCTTCGACGCGCGCCGCCGCCGTGCGCCCGGTGTCGATCAGGATGATGACCCGCCGGTCGCGCTCCGGTCGCCAGGTGCGCACCATCACCCGCTGCCCCGCCCCGCCCGACGGGTCATGCCGCCGCGCGGTCGCACGCCAGTCGATGGAGCGCACGTCGTCACCGCGGACGTATTCGCGCAATGAGTCGAACTCGGTGCCCTGGCCTCGAAGCATGACGCTGGTCATTCCGTCGAGTTCGCGCAGTCGCGCCAGCCGGGAAGGCAGGTGTTTACGTGCGTTGAAGGCGGGGAGGACGCGGATCCGACCAGGGGCTCGAAGGGTCGCCTGGCGGGCCCAGAGGTGCAGCGGTCCCCACGACCGCACGGTCACCTGCTCCACACGGCGCTCGCCGCGTCGAACGGGGACGAGCGTCGTGGTCACCCTTCTGCGCTCGCCGGGCGGGATGCGCACACGGCTCCGGCTGGTGCTGGCGCCTGCCGACGGTTCCCACGCGTCGCGGACGACGCCGCGCAGCGCACGCGCTCCGGTGTTCGTGAGGAAGAGTTCACTGACAGCATCCGCCCCCATCCTGACCCGGCCGGGAACACGCCTGTCGATCGCTGTGCGACGCGGGGATGCGGCAAGCGCGAGGTCGGCCGCGCCGGCCGCCAGGGCGAAGACCACCCAGCCGGCGAGGATGAGCATGGCAGTGGCGCCGTCGGCGCCGAAAAGTACCAGGGGGATGACGCCGAGCGCGATCAGCGAAACGAAACGGCCGGAGACGGTCACGATGCCTCTAGATCGGAACCTGGACCTGCTGGACGATCGAGCGGAGGATCGCGTCAACCTCGACGCCTTCCAGCTCGGCCTCAGGTCGCAGCTGCACACGATGGCGCCAGACCGGCAGGAGCATCGCCTGCACGTGGTCGGGGGTGATCGCTTCGTAGCCGGAGAGCCACGCCCACGCTTTCGCGGCGGCGAGAAGGGCGGTCGTTCCGCGCGGGCTGACGCCCAGCTTGACCGAAGGGCTGCGCCGCGTCGCGCGGGCCAGATCGACGATGTACGCGAGCACGTCTGCGGAAGACCCGACGGACGCCGCCGCCGCACGAGCGGCCGCGAGCTCTGCGGAGCCGAGCACCGGGGTCACCCCTGCGGCGGCGAGGTCGCGCGGGTTGAACCCGGCCGCATGCCTCCGCAGCACCTCGACTTCGCTTTCGCGTTCCGGGATGTCCAGTGTCAGCTTGAGGAGGAACCGGTCGAGCTGGGCCTCGGGGAGCGTATACGTGCCCTCGTATTCGATCGGGTTCTGGGTCGCGGCGACGATGAAGGGGTCGGGGAGCATCCGGCTCACCCCGTCGACGCTCACCTGGCGCTCTTCCATGGCCTCGAGCAGCGCGGACTGCGTCTTCGGCGGTGTGCGGTTGATCTCGTCGGCCAGGAGGATGTTGGTGAAGACCGGGCCTTCACGGAACTGGAAGCCGCCGGTCTGGCCGTCGTAGACCAGCGAGCCGGTGACATCGCCGGGCATCAGGTCGGGGGTGAACTGGATGCGGCGGGTCTGCAGGCTGAGTGCCTGGCTCAACGACCGCACGAGGAGGGTTTTCGCCACCCCGGGCACGCCTTCGAGAAGCACGTGGCCGCGCGCCAGCAACGCGATCATGAGTCCCGTAACTGCACCGTCCTGGCCGACCACCGCCTTGCCGACTTCGGTGCGGACCCGGCTGAGCGCCGTGCGGAGCGCGGTCGAATCCGCCCCGGGGACTGCTGCTGCCGGCGATGTCATTGCCGTGGTGACGTCGGTCATGGTTCCATTCTCACGGTCGGGCGGTCGTTTGCGGGATTGACAGCGTGCCGCGTGGCCGATTCGAGCCGGGCGAGCCGGTCGGACAACGAGACGAGCTGGGAGTCCGTGCGGGGCTGCGCGTCCACCACGAGATCGTGCACGGTGCCGCGATCGGTGCCGGTCAGCGCAGCAACCGTGTCGCACACCTCGGCAACGGACGCTGTGGAGGGAAGTCCGACGGCTTCTCCAAGACGGCCGATCGCGCCGATCCGGAGGCTGTCGAGGGCTCTCAGTCGTGCGGACGACCGCTGGTAGAGGCGGGCGCGACCCTCCATCGTCTCTCCGCTGCGCACCACGACGGGGAGGTTCTCGACCACGAGCGGGCCGAACCGGCGGCCGCGCCACACGGCGGCGGCGATGAAGACGACCACGAGGAGGAGAACGAGCGGCGTGACCCATCCCGGTGTGAGTGCGCTGAGGTCGGGTGGCCCGTTGGCGGCGACATCCTGCAGCGTCGGCAGATACCAGACGAGCGATCGGTGTTCGCCGAGGAGGTTGAGCGCGAGGGCTGCGTTACCCTCCAGCGCGATGCCCTCGTTGTCGAGGATGCTCGGTGAACCGATGAGGTGGAGGGTCGTACCGACTGCGGTGGTGCTGACGAGCGCGAAGGCGCTGTTGCCTGTGGCGAAGCAACCTATCGACGCGGAAGCCGAATTCGCCGACGAGATCCGAAGCGCAGGGGATTTCGCCGCCGGCTCGATCGTCGCCGCCCGGCTCGCGGCGTGTACTGGGCAGTTTGCGACAAGAGCGCCTCTCCGGACAGCCGTGCCCGCGTTGTGGACATCCGGGGCCAGCGACTGGAGAGCCGCGAAACCCGGATCGACGACGACGAGGGTCGATGCGCGGGTCTGGAGCTCGGTGAACCGGTTCTGGTCGAGATAGGCCTCGGGGTCGTAGACGAGGATGGTGCCGTCGCCGGGGGCGAGGTCGCGGACCTGCGCGAGCGACGACGCGACCTTCACATCGACACCCTGCTGCCGCAGGACCTCGACCAGAGCCTTCGCGCCGGCCGGGGCCGGGTTCGAGGCGTCGAGCGGTGCGCCCGCTCCGGCTCGGCCCCCGGTCGCCAGAAAGCCGATCCCGGCGATCAGTACGGCGATGACTCCGACCACGATCCAGCCGACGCTTCGCCGGGCGACCTGTCGCGGCGACGCGGAGACCGCCGGCGCGTCACTGGTGGCGGCGGCGGCGGCGGTCGGGTCCGTCAGCGATGTCGGAGCGGGATCGGTGATCGTCATCGGGCGGTCGCCTGTTCGAACGGATCTGCCAAGGTGCCCGGGCGAGTCGCCTGCAGGGCTGTGTCGAGCGCCACCAGCTCGTCGTACTGTTCCCGGGTAGCCGGGCGCCCGAGATAGCGCACCCCGTCGAAGGTGCGGGCAGCCGTCGCAAGGCGCAGGCGTTCTGCCGGTACCGCTGCCGAAGCGCGCGAAGCGAAATCGTTCGCGGTTGTTCCGGGCATCAGCATCACGATCGTGCGCTCGTCGAGGGACTGGGCGATCGCGCGGAAGCGCTCCTCAACGGCAAGGGTCCAGTCGCCGCCCCGTGCTGCCCTTTCGGCCGAACTGCGGAGAGTTGCCGCATCCCTGGTGTCGTCCGCGCCGAAAAGGGTGTCGCCCTTCGAACGGCTCCGACGGTTGAGCCGCGGGAGCCCGAAGACGAGGAACGCGACAGCGAGCAACCCGGCGGCCAGGACGACGATCACCAGCAGCAGGATGCCGCTGAAGCTCCCGCTCCCCGTCTGGAACAGCGAGGCCAGCCAGTCCTGCACTGCCTTCGAGGCAAGATCGAACCAGGTCGGCTTCGCTGCCTGGTACTCGGGCTTCGCGAGCTCCTGGACGAGCCAGTCGTGCGCCTGCGGAGCGTCAGGGTCCACCGGGATGGACAGGGGCAGGAGGGTGGGCAGCGTCTGCGCGATCATGCGCCGGGATACGCGGTCGCCCCGGGGGACTGCACTGTCGGCTCATAGGGATCGGGGAGGCCGGTCACGCCGATCTGGCGGGCCTCGACGAAACGGACGAGCTGCAGGTCGAGCCCTTCCCTGCGCATGCGCAGGTCGAGGTAGATCAAGGCGACCGCGGAGGACTGGACGACGGCCATGACGGCGCCGATCACCGCAGTCACCACGGTTGAGACGACGTTGATGCCGAGTTCGGAGGCGAAGACCTGTGCGATGGAGGTGTCCGAGGTGGACGCCCCCAGCGCGGTCGGGTTGAGGAGAATGATGGCGAAGCCGCCGATCAGCCCGATGGCGGTGGCGATGATCTGTGTGACGAAGTACACGATCAGCCCGATCAGCAGGATGACGCCGAGCGTCTTCCAGAAGTACCCCGTGGTCAGGCGCCACGACCGGGCCATCGCTGCGCCGATGCCGAGCCGCTCGAGAACGATGATGCTCGGGACGAGGGCGAGTTTGGTGGTGAGCCAGACCGCCGCGACGACGGCGCCGAGGCCGGCGAGAACGGAGTACGCGACGCCCACCCCGATCATGGCGCCACCGGCCGCGAAGAGGAGAACCGCGATGATCACCAGCACCCCGACACCGACACCGAGGGCGACGGAGAGCAGAAGAGTCCAGCCGATGAGTGCGCCGATGCGCGACCTGGTGAGCCGCCACAGGGATCCGAGGGTGAGCTTCTCTCCGAGGGTCCCGCGTGCCACTTCGTTGACGACGATGCCCTGGAGGAGCGACGTCGAGATGGCGGAGACCACGAGCGAGACGACACCGAGGAGGATCGCCCACCCGACTGCCCCGGCCTGGAGTGCGGCCTGGTCTGCCGTGGACGCACTGTACACACGACTGAGCAGCACGCTCAGCCCGCCGACGATCAGAACAGAGACGAGTGCCTGCGGCACTCCCTGAATGAGGAGCGCCGCTCCGACGGTGACCTTCGGATTGCGGCGGAGCACCTGGAACGGCGCGCCGATGAGGGTTCCGAAACTGAGTGGCCGCAGGGGCACGAGTCCAGGCTTGGGCGGGGGCGTCCACCCGGGCTGCTGACCGTAGGAAGGGGGTGGGGCGCCGTACGCGGGCCGGCCGTACGGCGTCGGAGGCGCGGGGGGAATGCTCCCCGGCGCGTATTCGCCGTAACGCGGCTGGGGCGCGGGCGCGCCACCGGGCGCCTGCCAGTGCTCCTCGGCGGGCCCTGGATGCTCTCCAGTCACGTGATCGCTCCTTCTACCCCGGTTCCGGTGCGGATTTCGTTACCCATGCTGGCACATCCATACGCATCCGCCCGTCAGGTGTTCACGATCCGTGCAGGTGTCTCGACTACTCTGGTGCAAGAAGTTCTATGGCTTGCCGCGCACGCACTGCGGCGCCCCAGCGGGAAACGGGTATATGAACGGTCGCATCCTGGTTGTCGACGACGACACCGCCTTGGCCGAGATGATCGGCATCGTGCTGCGCACGGAGGGTTTCGATCCGCATTTCTGCGAAGACGGCTCACTGGCGGTCGATGCGTTCCGCACGTCCAAACCCGACCTCGTGCTGCTTGACCTGATGCTTCCAGGCCTCGACGGCATCGAGGTGTGTGCGCGCATCCGGGCCGAATCGGGAACACCGATCATCATGCTCACGGCGAAGTCCGACACGGCGGATGTCGTCAAGGGTCTCGAATCCGGCGCCGACGATTACATGGTCAAGCCCTTCAATCCGAAAGAGCTCGTGGCGCGCATCCGCACCCGGCTCCGTCCTGCGGCACCGCCACCCGCGGTCGAGCAGCTCCGGATCGGAGACCTCGTTCTCGATGTCGCGGGCCACGAGGTCAGGCGAGGCGAGACCCGGATCAACCTGACGCCTCTCGAGTTCGATCTCCTTCTCGCGCTCGCATCCAAGCCGCAGCAGGTCTTCACCAGGGAGATGCTGCTCGAGCAGGTCTGGGGCTACCACTACAAGGCGGACACCCGCCTGGTGAACGTCCATGTGCAGCGGCTCCGGGCCAAGGTCGAGGACGACCCGGACAACCCGAGGATCGTCATGACCGTGCGCGGGGTCGGATACCGCGCAGGCGCAGTCACCTAGGAGCCCAGGTGACCGAGGATTCGCGTACCCGCAGGACGGGCTGGCGGCGGTTCTGGACGACCGCTCCGTCGCGCCTGGCACACCTGTGGCGTACGTCGCTCCAGGTGCGCACGGTGACCATCACCCTCGCGCTCACCGGCGTCGCCATCCTCGTCACCGGCATCTACATGTCGTTCAGCATCGCGAACGACCTGTACCAGTCGCGCCTCGACCAGGCCCTCCGCGATTCGAGCCGCGCGACGACGGCCGCCCAGACCACTCTGAACGCCTCGGATATCACGGGCGGAGATTCGGTGAGGACCCTGCTCGACTCTGCGCTTCAGACCGTCAGGGCCTCGACGTCGAGCCGGCTGATCGCCGCGTTCCGCGTTCCCGGCCAGGAGCCGACCTTCCTCGCGCCGGCGGACCGGCTGAGCCCCGGCCTCTCCGGCGACGTCATCTCCGACCTGTTGCGTACTTCAGTGCAGCACGGCGGCACGAAGCAGTTCTACCAGTCGGTGAAGCTCACCACGGCGAACGGATCGACCGACCCCGGGATCGTCGTTGGTTCGCAGCTGACCCTTCCTGTCGTCGGGCGTTACGAGCTGTACATCGGCTACGACCTGAGCGATGCCGAGAGCACGCTGGTCTACGTGCAGAACACCCTGCTTCTTGCCGGCCTCGCCCTCATCCTGCTGATCGGAGCGGTCACGTGGGTGATCGTCCGTTTCGTCGTCCGCCCGATCAGGGTGGCGGCAGAGACGAGCGAACGGCTGGCCGCAGGCGACCTCGCCGTGCGAATGCCCGAGAAGGGCGAAGACGTCTTCACCTCGCTGGCGCGGTCGTTCAACGGCATGGCGGACAGCCTCCAGAGCCAGATCAACCAGCTTGCGACCCTGTCGCAACTGCAGCAGAGATTCGTCTCCGACGTCTCACACGAACTGAGGACACCACTCACGACCATCCGGCTCGCCGGCGACGTGATCTATGACCAGCGGGAGTCGTTCCCGCCCGCGACAGAGCGCACGGCCGAACTGCTGCACACCCAGATCGAGCGGTTCGACCTGCTGCTGTCCGACCTCCTCGAGATCAGCCGTTACGACGCGGGATCCGTGGTGCTCGACCCGGAGCCGACCAACCTCGTCCGGCTGGCAGAGGACGCCATCGACGGGATGCACACGCTCGCTGAACAGAACGGGAGCGCCTTGCGTCTTGAGGCACCGGGCGGCTACTTCGAGGTCGACATGGATCCGCGGCGCATCCGCCGCATCGTGCGCAACCTCCTGGGCAACGCCATCGAGCACGGCGAAGGCAAGCCGGTCGTGGTCACGGTCGACAGCAACGAGAGTGCGGTCGCACTCTCCGTGCGCGACTACGGACTCGGGATGAACCAGCAAGAGGTCAACCACGTGTTCGACCGCTTCTGGCGCGCGGACCCGTCGCGCAAACGCACCATCGGCGGTACCGGTCTCGGGCTCGCGATCTCGCTCGAGGACGCAACACTGCACTCGGGCTGGCTTCAGGTCTGGTCGGCGCCGGGGGCGGGTTCCTGCTTCCGGTTGACTCTTCCGCGCGTGACGGGGCGGGGGATCGCGTCGTCGCCCCTTCCGCTCCCGCCCGACGACGCCGGGGCGTCCGGTGACGTCGGCGTCGTCGAGCCGGCCGGAACGGAGGTGCACCCGTGACGTCCCGCTTCGCATCGCGGATCCGCGTCGCAGCCCTGCTGACGGCGTTCATGGCCGCGCTCACCGGTTGCGCGAGCATCCCTGACGCCGGCCCTGTTCGCCAGGGCGCGCCGATCCTCCAGCTCAACGACCCGCTCAACCTCGACTTCAATCCGTCACCGCCGGCGAAGGGGGCGACGCAGGACCAGATCGTGCACGGATTCATCGACGCCGCGTCGAGCCCGAAGAACGACTTCACCATCGCGCGGAAATACCTGACCACCGCGATGTCGTCGTCATGGAACCCCAATGAGTCGGTGACGGTCGACGAGGGAACGGGCCGCCTGTACAACCAGCTCTCCGACGGATCGTCGAGTGGGCGGTGGCAGGTCGACGTCACCCCTGTCGCGAATGTCGACGCGGTTGGGGCGTACCACGGGGTCTCGTCGACTGCGCCGGTCTCACTCCGGTACGACCTCGTGAAGGTGGGCGGGGAATGGCGCATCTCCGTCGCGCCGAACGGGGTCGTCATCGACGACCCCACGTTCCGGGCGGTCTATGCGCCGCAGACCCTGTACTTCTACAACGCTTCATTCACCTACCTCGTGCCCGACCTGCGCTGGTTCCCCACCCGCGTCGGCAACGCTGCCACGCGGGTCACCAACGCCGTGCTCGCCGGCCCGGCCAAGTGGCTGGTCGGCGCGGTCGTGTCCGCATTCCCGCCCGCCACACAGCTGGCTCTGCCGTCCGTCACGATCTCGAACGGGCACGCAGACGTCGATCTCAGCTCACAGGCGGGCCAGGCGGATGCGCTCACCCTGCAGCGAATGAAGTTCCAGCTCGAACAGAGCCTCGGCTCCATCGTCCAGTCGGTGCAGTTGTCCATCGAAGGCACAACGCAGTCCGTCTCGAACCTCTCTGCCGCCAACACGCCCATACAGGACCCGCTGGTCGACAACCACGCACTCGTGTACCGCGGCGGCCAGTTCGGCGCGCTCACCACGTCGGGCATCGAAGACGTTCCCGGTATCTCCACGAAGGTCGCCTCTCTGCACCCGTCGTCCGTGTCGCTGACGGCGGACCGTGCTTCCGCAGTCGCCCTTGCTCTGGGCCAGGTCTACGTCGTCCGCAAAGCCGTTCCGGCACCGCAGCGGGTCGACGCGCGTGCGGGACTCATCGCTCCGGCCATAGACAACTACGGTTACGCGTGGTCCTTGCCGGCGGACGCGCCGAGCGCCCTGGTCGCGGTCGGCCCGGACGGCGTCCAGAGGGCGATCAGGACGAGCTGGCCGAACGCGACGCATATCGAGTCGCTCGAGGTCTCACGCGATGGCACGCGGGTCATCGCCGTGCTTCAGTCCGGTTCGACGTATTCGCTGGTCGCGGCCGGGGTCGTGCGCGCCCAGGACAACCTTCCGGCTTCGCTGACGGATCCGATCGAACTCGGGATAGGCACCGGCAGGCCGCTCTCCGCGACCTGGATCAACCAGCTGAACATTGCTGTGCTGAGTAACACGGGGGAGGACAACACCTCGATCGCGCTCCAGCAGATCGGGGGGCCGCTGAACTCGGCGAGCGGCCCGGCGAGCGGCGTGACGATCGTCGGTGCCGCCGGCCTGTCGTCGTACCTCGTGCTGACCTCGGACGGATCGCTCCAGGCGCCGACGGGAACAGGATGGCAGGCCCAGGCCGACAAGGTCGGCGCCCTGGGGACGCAGCTCGGCCAACCGCAGTAGCCGTCCTCCACAGTGAGCCGGATCTCACGCTCGTCAACAGATGCATCCCGGCCGACCCGATGATGGCGCGTGTGCGGGAACCATTGTGAGATGGGATCCACTCTGCCGCAGCTGCGCGAAGCCTGGCTGGATGCGCTCGCCGTGCTCTCGCCGACGGAGTGCAGCGGCTGCGGCGAGCTCGACCGCGCACTGTGCAGCGCGTGCCGTGAAGCACTCGAGCCCATCCCCGTGAGGGTGGATCTCCCCGAGCTGCCGGTGTGGTCGGCCCTCGACTACCGGTCGGTTTCGAGGTCGGTGCTCGTGGCCTTCAAGGACGGGGGCCGAACGGATGCCTCACCGGCTCTCGCGACGGCGCTGCAGGCATCCATCGCGGCGGCCCTGCGAGCCACGAGGAGTGCCGGGAACGGAGGGGTTCGCATCGCGACCGTGCCGTCGACGCGCGCCGCGTTCCGTCGGCGCGGCTACCGCCCGGTCGAACTGCTGCTCGCCCGGTCCGGACTGCGAAGCGACCGGGTGATCCGGCCGATCCGGCGCACCGTCGACCAGGCCTCGCTCGGAGCGGCCGAAAGGGCCGTCAACCGTGCCGGGTCGCTGCGCGCAGACGCGCGTGCGGCCGGGCGCACCTACCTCCTCGTCGACGACATCCTGACCACCGGATCGACGCTGCGCGAAGCGGCGCGGGCCCTGCGGGACGCCGGCGCGAGGGTCCTGGGCGCGGCCGTCGTGGCCCGGACAGAGCGGCGCCACGGGCTGAACGCATGGGAACGCGATCCGGTCGGATTCACGGGTGACTTATGAACGGGTCAGCACTACGGTAGGTGAAAAGGCGTGGATGACTCGCCCTTCGTGATCCGGGCGGTGTGACACGCCGATCAGGGAGGCCCTCATGGAAATCAACATCGTCGGACGCAACCTCGGCATCACCGATCGATTCCGTGAATATGCGACAGAGAAGGCCGCCAAGGTCACTCACCTCGCAGAGCGCGCGATTACCTTCGAGATCAAAGTGAGCCGTCACAACGAGAAGCTCGGCAGCCAGAACGGCGATGACCGTGTCGAGCTCACGTTGGTCGGGCCGGGGGCCGTGGTGCGCGCTGAAGCGACGGGCACCGATAAGTACGCTGCGTTCGACGTTGCCATCGCCCGTCTCCTCGAGCGCGTCAGACGCGCGAAGGACAGGCGGAAGGTTCATCATGGCCAGCATCGGCCGACCTCGCTCCGCGAGGCGAGCACCGGCGGTTTCAGTGTCGTCGACATCACGCCGGCCCCCGTCGCCGTTCTGGACCAGGTGCGCACGGGCGCTGTGCCGGTCGTCGTCGACAAGGTCGAGATCAGCGACGAATCCGATGACTACTGCCCCGTCGTGATCCGTACGAAGGTCTTCGCGTCCGTACCGATGACCGTCGACGACGCGCTCTACTACATGGAGCTCGTCGGCCACGATTTCTACCTCTTCATCGACCAGGAGACGGAAAGGCCGAGCGTGGTCTACCGCCGCAAAGGCTGGGATTACGGTGTGATTTCGCTCGACGAAGATGCCGACGAACTGCAGGAGGTCGCGACAGCGAGCAGAAAGCTCACCCACTGAACTGCTGACCGTGTTCGGGGGCCGAGCAGGCTCAGCCCCCGAACAAGTAGCATTGCTATAGTTGCCGGCTGCGGTCGGTTCGTCACCCGTGCGTCCGGCCGGACGACAGGCGCATCGCGCGCCCAGACATACAAAGTGGAGTGCATCAGTGGCCTCAGTACTGGAAAAGGTTCTCCGTGTCGGCGAGGGACGGATCCTTCGCAAGCTCGAGGGGT
>FSUF01000704.1_pt1 | contig 12212 bp, 11 predicted proteins | sample 1637351 | NCBI WGS metagenome assembly FSUF01 (sample SAMEA3914816, study PRJEB12502) | metagenome | biome: forest; material: soil | place: USA | collected 2011-09-16 | depth 0.3 m | reverse complement strand
GAGGACTTCATCCGGTCGTCGCGATCTACGCGACGTTCATCAACCGGGCCTTCGACCAGGTGCTCATGGATGTCGCACTGCACAAGGCAGGTGTCACCTTCGTGCTCGACCGAGCCGGCGTCACCGGACCGGACGGACCGAGCCACCACGGCATCTGGGACCTTGCGATCCTGCAGGTCGTGCCGAACATCCGTCTCGCAGCCCCTCGCGACGGAACCCGGTTCCGTGAGGAGCTCGCCGAGGCGGTAGCCGTCGACGACGGGCCGACGGTGCTGCGGTTCCCGAAGGGCAGTGTGAGCCCGGACATCGAAGCACAGCGCCGCACGGAAGACGGGGTGGACGTGCTGCGGGAGGCTCCGCACAAGGATGTGCTGCTCGTCACTGTCGGGCCGATGGCGGACCTCGGCCTCAAAGTCGCCGACAGGCTCGCCGCGCAGGGGATCGGAGCGACGGTCGTCGACCCGCGCTGGGTCGTTCCTGTCCCGCGATCGATTCTCGCGCTGGCCGCAGAGCACCGGATCGTCGTCACGATCGAAGACGGCATCAGGGTCGGCGGAATCGGCACGCGAGTGCGCCAGAACCTCCGCGAGGCGGGGATCGACACAGCCGTGGACGAGCTCGGACTGCCCGACGCGTTCCTCGAGCACGCGACACGCGAGCAGATCCTCGAAGACGCCGGCCTCACCCCGCAGAAGATCGCGCGCGACCTCGTCGCCCAGGTGCTCGGGAGCAAGGTTCCGGTCGCGAGGCCGCTGCCCGCTGAGGCAGGTGACGGCAACGATGTCGGCCAGCGTGCGGCCGGCAAGAAGCGCAGCTGATCCGTCTCGCCGCTAAGCGGTGGCGAGCACGATCGACCGGTAGGGCTTGACGGGTTCGCGCGACTGGAATTCGAGGATCGCGGGGTTCACGATCTCGCCGTTCCTGATCTCGATCGCGCGTCGGATCGTGTCGTCGGACGCCCAGGCCTCCGCGCCTCCCATGACGGTGCGGACGAACGGGGTGAGCGCCTCACCGATCTCCCATGTCGCAGAGTCCCACAGGTATGACGGGCTGTGGTCGACAGCGTAGTAGCGCACGTGATCGCCGACTTCGAGCACCGGCTCGTCGAACGTGGTGGGCGTCGCCCAGCTGAAGCCCATTCCTTCATCACACGACACATCGATGATGAGGCTGCCCGGCGCGAACGCGGGCAGGTCGGTCTCGTCGAGGTAGTTCAGTGGAGCGTTCGGGTCCTGCAGGGTGCAGTTGACCACGATGTCCGCCTCTGCGAGGAACGGAGCGAGCGGCACGCGACCATGCTCTGTGATCACGTGGCTGAGGTGGGGTGCGATCTCGTCGTGGTCGAACTGCACGATGTGTACCGAGTGGATGGGGGAGCCGACCGCTGCGACCTCGCGGTTGGTGAGCACCTGCACGTCGTGGACGCCGTGCGCGTTGAGGGCGGTGACGGCGCCACGGGCTGTCGCACCGAAACCGATGACGACGGCGCTCAGGCGGCGACCATAGTCGCCGGTGAGCCCCACGACCTCGAGCGCGTGCAGCACCGAGCAGTAACCGGCGAGCTCATTGTTCTTATGGAACACATGCAGGCCGAATGCTCCGCTGCGCTTCCAGTGGTTCATGGCCTCGAAGGCGATGAGGGTGAGTCCCTTGTCGATGGCCAGCTGGGTCATCTCGCGGTCCTGGACGCAATGCGGCCATCCCCAGAGCACTTGCCCGTCGCGGAGATCCCGCAGGTCGCTGTGCTGAGGTTTCGGCAGGAGGATCACGTCGGACTCGGCGATCACCTCGTCGCGCGATCCGATACCCCCGACCAACGGTCGCAGCTGATCGTCCGACAGTCCGAAGCGAAGGCCGTACCCGTGCTCGAGCATGATCCCTGATCGCAGGTCGGCATCGATCCGGTCGAGGCGCGCCGGGTGGAGGGGCAGGCGCCGTTCGTGCGGCTTCCGGGAACTTGCGAGCACCCCGATGCTCATCGTCGGGTCGAAGCTGATGGCGTCGAAGAACCTGGCGTCGTGCGGAACATCCATGATGGGCTCCCTCAATGGGCGCCTCGGTGGCTCCGTCTTCGCGACTCTATGCCCCGAACCTGTGGGTCTCTCAGCTGAGCCGGTAGACGTGCCCGACCGCTCCGCCTTCGAAAGTCGTCGTCCGCACGAGCGGCAGGGGCGACGTCGCCCGCGTCACCGGGAGAAGCGGCTTTCCCGAACCGACCACGACCGGCATGATCGTGACCTGCAGTTCGTCGAGCAGCCCGGCATCGGCGAACTGGGCCGCCACGTTGCCACCGCCGACCACCCAGACGTCGCGATCGCCTGCGGCCTCACGGACTTCTTCGTCGAGCTGCGCGACGTCGCCCGACCAGAACACCAGCTCTGCGCCATCGATCACGGGCAGCTCCCGGTGGGTGAGCACCCAGGTCGGGATGCCGGCGTACGGCCATGCCACGGTCTGTTGGTTCAGGAGGAACTCATACGTGACCGACCCCATCACGATCGCGCCGATTCCCGCGATGAACCTTTCATAGTCTTCCTCGAAGGAGGTGGAACCGAACTGTTCCAGCCAGTCGATGCGGTCGTCCGCATCCGCGATGAAGCCGTCGATCGACGACGCAACGTAGTAGATGGTGAGTGCCATGCGCGGCACGCTACCAGTGACGGCCGACGTCAGCATCCGTTCACCGCGCGGACGGCGCACGTTCGTCCAGGCGTTTGACTTAGAGTGCACTCTAAGTTCTATCGTAGCCACATGACCACAACACCAGCGGCGATGTCGATCTCGGACGTCGCCGAACTCACGGGTCTCTCGACCTACACGCTGCGGTACTACGAGCGCGAAGGCCTGATGCTCACGCCGGTCGATCGGTCGTCGACGACGCACCGTCGCTACACGGAGGCAGACCTCAACTGGGTCACCTTTCTCACGAAGCTGAGGCTCACGGCCATGCCGATCGCCCGGATGCGGGAGTACGTCGAACTCGCGCGCCGAGGTGATGAAACGACGGCCGAACGCCTCGAGCTCCTGCTGATCCACCGGATGAACGTGGTGAAACAGCTGGACGATATGAAGAAGAGCCTCGCCGCCATCGACTACAAGATTTCGCTCTACAAGGAAAAGGTGAATGCATGAAGAAGATCACACTCGGAACCGACAAGCTCGAGGTCTCGCGTCTCGGGCTCGGCTGCATGGGCATGTCGGCGTTCTACACGGGCGCGGGCACCGACGAGGCCGGATCGATCGCGACGATTCATCGCGCAATGGAACTCGGGGTCACGTTCTTCGACACAGCCGAGATCTACGGCCCGTACACCAACGAGGAACTCCTGGCCAAGGCCTTCGCAGGAAAGCGCGAGCAGGTCGTCGTCGCGACGAAGTTCGGCACCATCCTGCACCGCTCGACGAACGAGCGCGGACTCGACGGCACCGCGGAGAATGTCCGGCTCTCCGTCGAAGGTTCGCTGAAGCGACTGAACACGGACTACATCGACCTGTACTACCAGCATCGGATGGACCCGGGCACGCCGATCGAAGAGACTGTCGGCGCGCTCAGCGAACTGATCCGCGAAGGCAAGATCAGACACTATGGGCTGTCCGAAGCCGCGCCGGAGACCCTCCGACGGGCCAACGCGGTTCACCCGGTGACAGCACTCCAGACCGAGTACTCGCTGTGGTCGCGGGATGTCGAGAAGGAGATCCTGCCGACCGTGCGCGAGCTCGGGATCGGGTTCGTGCCGTATTCGCCGCTCGGGCGCGGCTTCCTGACGGGGGCCATCCGTTCCCTCGATCAGCTCGACGAAAGTGACTTCCGCCGGTACAACCCGCGCTTCGAGGGTGACAACCTGGCGGCGAACATCCGCATCGTCGAGCAGGTGGATGCTGTGGCGAACGAACTCGGCGCAACACCCGGCCAGGTCGCACTCGCGTGGTTGCTGGCGCAGGGCGACGACATCGCTCCCATCCCCGGAACGAGGCGGGTGGCGAACCTCGAGCAGAACGTGGCTGCGGATGCGATCGTGCTGACCGATGCGCAGCTCGCGACACTCGACGGGGTCGCGGCCCCTGTCGGCGACCGCTACGCAGACATGTCGCCACTCAACCGCTGACTGCGACTCTCGATCGGACAGCTTCTGCCGGAAATCGTCAGGCTTAGCGGCAGAAGTTGACCGTTCGTCGTGGCATCGACCGCTGATTCGTCGTCAGGCTATGCCCTTGATCGGCGGGTGGTGGAACGTGTCGCCGAACACGCGCTCACTCGCACCGACCCGGTCGAGGTACGGCGTGATGCCGCCCATCTGGAACGGGAAGCCTGCGCCGAGGATCATGCAGAGGTCGATGTCCTCCGCCGCGTGGACGACGTCATCGTCGAGCATCCGGTGGATCTCGTCGGCCAGGCCGTCTTCCAGTCGCGAGAGGATCTGTTCCTTCGTCCACGGCGACGTGCCGCCGGCGACGATCTTCGCGGCGCCCTTGTCGACTCCCTTGATCCGGCCCTTGCCGTCCTTCTCGAGGAGTGTCCCGTAGTCGGCCAGCTTGTGCAGGTTCTCGCTGCGGTAGAACCTCTCGGGGAACGCGTCGTGGTGGGTGTCGAGCACGTGCGCGCCGACCTTCAGCCCGACCAGGTCGAGGAGGGCGGAGGGCGCCATCGGCAGGCCGAGCGGAGCGAACCCTTCGTCGACGACGTCGAACGATGTGCCGTCATCGACGGCGTGCATCGCCTCGCCGAGCACCTTCGCGAGCACACGGTTCACCACGAACCCGGGGGTGTCTGCGGTGATGACGGCGTTCTTGCGCAGCTTCGCCGCCGTCACCATCGCGGTTGACAGCGTCGCCTCGTCGGTGTTCGGCGTCTTGACGACCTCGATGAGCGGCATGACGGCGACCGGGGTGAAGAAGTGGAAGCCGACGAGTCGCTCCGGGTGCTTCAGCCTGGCGCCGATCTGCTCGACCGACAGCGACGAGGTGTTCGTCGCGAGCACTGCTTCGGGCGAGATGTACTGCTCGAATTCGGCGAAGACGTCCTGCTTCACCGAGAGTTCCTCGAAGACGGCCTCGATCACCCAGTCGGCGTCGGCGAAGAGCGCCCGGTCGGTCGTGCCGGTGACGAGTGCTCGTAGGCGGTTGGCCTCGTCGGGCGAGATCCGGCCCTTCTCGAGCAGCTTCGCGATCTCATCATGGATGTACGCGACACCCTTGTCGACGCGCGCCTGGTCGAGGTCGGTGATGACGACGGGCACCCGCAGGCGTCGCACGAACAGCAGGGCGAACTGGCTGGCCATGTAGCCGGCACCGATCACGCCGACCTTGGTCACCGGCTTCGCGAGCGCCTTGTCGGGTGCGCCTGCCGGGCGCTTGGCGCGCTTCTGCACCAGGTTGAAGGCGTAGATGCTGGCCTGGAACTGGTCACCCGAGACGAGCTCGGCGAGGGCTGCGTCTTCGCGTTCGAAGCCTTCCTCTTTGCTGCCGCTCTTCGCGGCCTTCAACAGGTCGAGTGCAAGGTACGGGGACTTCGGGATGCTGCCGATGCGGCTTTCGAGCAGCTTGCGCGCGATGCCGACAGCGGCATCCCACTTGACGAGGCGCTCGACCTTGCCGGGAACGTTCGGGCGCTTGACCGTGATTTCACCGGCGATGACCCCGTCGGCCCAGCGGATGGAGTCCTCGAGGAAGTTCGCCGAGTCGAAGATCGCGTCGGCGATGCCGAGCTCGAAAGCCTCGTCGGCCTTGAGCACCCGATTCTGCCTGAGCGGATTCTCGATGATCACCTTGAGGGCGTTCTCGATGCCGATCAGGTTGGGAAGGATGTATGCGCCACCCCAGCCGGGGATGAGACCGAGGAAGACCTCCGGCAGCGCGAACGCAGCCGCGGACCGGTCGATGGTGCGGTAGTCGGCGTTGAGGCCGATCTCGACGCCGCCGCCGAGTGCGAGGCCGTTCGTGAAGACGAACGACGGCACGCCGAATTCCGCTTGCTTGCCGAGCACGTAGTGACCGAGCTGAGGGAGCAGCATGGCCACCTCTTTGCTCGGCAGGTTGCCGACCTTGCTGAGGTCGGCGCCGGCCGCGAGGATGAACGGCTTGCCCGTCACTGCGACGCCGTGGATCTCGCCCCGCGCGGCGCGTGCCGTCAGCGCATCGAACGTCTCGCCGAGCTCGAGAAGCGTGGCCGGACCCATGGTGTTCGGGCGGGTGTGGTCACGGCCGTTGTCGAGAGTTACGAGTGCGAGGGTCCTGCCGCCGCGAAGGGACACGTCGCGCACATATGAGTGCGTGACGACCTCGTCGGGGTCGATGCCCAGCAGGGGGCTGAAGTCGATCTTCGAGTAGTCGGTCATCAACGCCTACGCCTTTCCGTTCCAGTTCGGGTTCTCCCAGATGACTGAGCCGCCCTGGCCGAGTCCGATGCACATCGCAGTCAGGCCGTAACGCACCTCGGGGTGCTCGGCGAACTGCGCCGCGAGCTGGATCATGAGGCGGACACCGGATGCGGCGAGCGGGTGCCCGATCGCGATCGCGCCACCCCATTTGTTGACGCGGGGGTCCTCGTCGTCGATGCCGAAGTGGTCGAGGAGCGACAGCACTTGGATGGCGAAAGCTTCGTTGAGTTCGAACAGCCCGATGTCTTCGATGGTGAGGCCAGCTTTGCGCAGGGCCTTCTCGGTCGACGGAACCGGTCCGAGGCCCATGATCTCCGGCTCGACACCGGCGAAGGCGAAGCTGACCATCCGCATCTTGGGGCTGAGGCCGAGCTCCTTCACCGCGTCGCCGGATGCCAGGAGGCTGGCAGTGGCGCCGTCGGTGAGAGGCGAGGCATTGCCTGCCGTCACACGCCCGTGTGCGCGGAACGGGGTCTTCAGGGTGGCGAGGCCGTCCATCGTCGTCTGGGGGCGCATCCCCTCGTCTTCGGTCGCCAGACCCCAGCCCGCTTCGCTGCGGATCGCGACGGACACGAGGTCGGGCTGGATCTTTCCTGCCGCATAGGCGGCGGCGACCTTCTGCTGGCTGTGCATGGCGAACCGGTCGGCGCGCTCCTTTGTCAGCTCAGGGAACCGGTCGTGGATGCGCTCAGCGGTCATACCCATGTTGAGGGCGTCTTCGCTCACCAGTCGTTCAGCGAGGAACCGCGGGTTCGGGTCGGCGCCGAAACCCATCGGGTGGCGGCCCATGTGCTCGACACCGCCGGCGATCGCGAGGTCGTACTGGCCGAAGCCGATGCCTGCGCCGAGCGTGGTCACGCTCGTCATCGCACCGGCGCACATACGGTCGATCGCGAACCCGGGGACAGACTTCGGCAGACCGGCCAGGAGTGCGGCGGTGCGGCCAAGGGTCAGGCCCTGGTCGCCCTGCTGGGTGGTCGCGGCGATCGCCACGTCGTCGATCCGGTCCTTCGGAACGTTCGGGTTGCGCTCCATCAGGCCGATGATCGCCTTGACCACCAGATCGTCCGCCCTGGTGTTCCAGTACTGCCCTTTTTCGCCGGCTCGCCCGAACGGAGTACGGACTCCGTCGACGAATACGACATCAGCTCTTTCGGCCACAATGCCTCCCACTTGTCACAGTCGGCTTCGATCCTAGGGTCGGCGTCGCAGCGGGAAGAATCGTTTGCCTGAACCTACGAATCGCCTTCGTCCGTGTCGTCGGTCTTTTGGCTGGCTTCCACAAACGACTGCGCAATCACCTGTGAGGTCGCCTCAATCTGCCAGGCTCTGGCACCCAGATCGGCCAGCGCCTCGGCGATGGTCGAAGCGGTCGGGTCGGTCGGCGAAGCCCACGCGATGCGCCTCAGCGACTCCGGTGTGAGGAGGTTCTCGACCGGGATGGAGACACGTTCCGACAGCTCGGCGATGGCCGCCCTGGCAGCCTTGAGCCGGGCGTCCGCTTCAGGATTGCGGTCCGCCCACGCGCGGGGCGGAGGAAGGCCCTCACCGTTGCCCCGCATCACCGGGAGGTCGTCCGTCGCGCGGCCGGCCTCGATCGCGGCCCACCAGCGGTCGAGCTCGGTCCGGCTCGCGCGGCCGTTGAACTCACGGAGGGAAGCGAGCGCTCGTTTGCTCTCCGGCATCGCTCGCGCTGCAGCGGTGAGTGAGGCATCGGGAACGAGCCGGCCCGGTGCGACATCGGTCTGCCTCGCAAGCTCGTCGCGGGCGAGCCACAGTTCGCGCGCAACAGCGAGGTTCCGAATGCCGCGGATGGAGTGCACACCCGAGAGCCGGCGCCAGGGCTCGGCTCGCACGGGCTTCAGGTCGCGCTTCAGCTCGTCGTCGAACTCCTGGGCGGCGATCTCGGTCTTGCCCGCCTCGACCAGCAGGGCGGCCATCGCGTCGCGCAGGTCGGGGAGCAGCTCCACGTCGAGGGCGGCATAGTTCAGCCACGGCTCGGGGAGGGGCCGGGTCGACCAGTCGGCCGCAGAATGCTCTTTCGCCAGATGTATGCCGAGGAGCTCTTCGACGACCGTGCCGAGGCCGACGCGCGGCATCCCCAGCAGCCGCGCCGCGAGCTCCGTGTCGAAGATGCGCACAGGATCGAAACCGACCTCGCGAAGGCAGGCCAGGTCTTGCGTGGCAGCGTGGAGGACCCATTCGTCGTCGATGATGGCGGCATTCAGCTCGTCGAACCTGCCGACCGCCGGCGGGTCGAACAGGAAGGTGCCTGCGCCCCGACGGAACACTTGGATGAGGTAGGCGCGCTGGGAGTAGCGGAACCCGGATGCGCGCTCGGCGTCCACCGCGATCGGGCCGTCGCCTGCTGCGATCGCCTCCGTGGCCGCGAGGTACGCCGCACGTGAAGCGATGACGGTATGGTCAGCCACGATGAGCCCGTCGCGTGGAGAGGAGGCTCACGCCCTCTCCCGTCGGAGGTAACCCGGCGAGCATGCACAGCAGCTCGCCCCAGCCTTCGACGTGCGCGGCCACGTCGTGTTCGAGAGGAGTCCAGGATGCACGCAGTTCGATCTGCGAACCGTCCCCCTGCTTCGCCAGCTCTCCGAAACCGGTCGAGATGATCTTGGTGGCAGTACCCGACGCAGCGGTGTATTTGGCACCCCGGGCATCGAGTGCATCGACGAGCCACGACCAGGCGACGTCGGCGAGGAACGGGTCGAGACCGATCTCCGTCTCGAGCGGTGCCTGCGCGAAGCACACGATGCGGAACCGGCCGCCCCAGGCTTCCGGCTCATCCTGGTCGTAGAGAAGGATGAACCGGCCGGTGCCGAGATCGGAGTCGCTTCCGTGGCGGGAAGGTCGCACATCCGCGGAAAGGGCGACGGCATGAGGGGCAAGCTGACCCGGCGCGGGGATCTCGGTGATGACGAGTTCGGGGCGAGCCTTGGCCCTGCGAATCGCCTCCAACGCCGCAGTGAACTCCGCTGGAATCTGCGGTGCTGAGGGTGTAGTCGACACGTACGAAGACTAGAGTTCGTAAGCGTTGCGCGAGCGAAGGCACGCCGCTTGCAACGGAGGGAGGCGCGGCACGTGGCCGGCAGAAACGGGCAAGCGAAGATCCTCTGGGCCGCGGTGGGCGCTGTCGCCGCCGTCAGCCTTGCCGGCATTGGGTTCGCCGGTTATGCGATGGCACGAGTAGCTCGCTCGCTCGTGGTCCCGGTGCGGAAGCGGCCGCAGAACCAGCGCATCCTCGCTGTCGATTCCGTCATGGGTACCGTCACGCTCGCCGAGACCCCGGATGCCTCAGTGCCCGGCCGCTACGGCCTCTGGTTCGACGACGAGACCGGCTATGCCCGCGTCGGGGGCGTTGTCGAGCGTGCGGACGGAACTGTCACGCGCACCCTGCTCGGCGTGGCCTTCGGAGAGCTCCATCCCACCAGCCGGGCCCGACTGAGCGGCTGGTACTACCTCAGTCCGGAGGAACTCGGTTTCGACGTCGAGAGCGTGGAGATCGAGACGTCTCTCGGCGCGGCGCCGGCGTGGCACATCCCGGCGGGGGAGCGTGACGCCGATCAGGAACGCTGGGTGATCCAGGTGCACGGCTGGGGGGCCGCGCGGCAGGAAGCCCTGCGGGCCGTCCCGGTGTTCCACGCATCCGGGTATTCGTCGCTACTGATCTCCTATCGCAACGATGCCGACGCGCCCGCGAGCGAGGATAAGCGTTACGGCCTGGGCGGAACCGAGTGGCTCGACGTCGAGGCCGCCATCCGCTTCGCCCGGGACCGCGGAGCGAAGTCGATCGTCCTGATGGGCTGGTCGATGGGAGGCGCGGTGGTACTCCAGACGGTCACCCGCTCGCCATCCGTCGACCTGATCAGCGGGCTGGTGCTCGACTCTCCGGTGATCGACTGGATCGACACGCTCGAATACCAGGCCAGGCTGATGAAGCTTCCGCCGGTCATCACCCTGGGTGCCCTGCGCATCATCGGGTCGGGCTGGGGTGCCCCGATCACCGGCCAGGGAGCAGCCATCGACTTTGCCAGTATGGACTTCGTGGCTCGCGCAGCCGACTTGAGCCTGCCGATGCTCGTGCTCCACAGCGATGACGACGGCTTCGTCCCCTCGACGAGTTCTCGCACTCTCGCGATTGCGCGCCCGGACATCGTGACGTTCGTTCCGTTCGCGAACGCACTCCACACCAAGCTCTGGAATTACGACGAAGAGCGGTGGCGGCGGTCGATCGCCGAATGGCTGACCGCGCACGTCAACGACGCGAACCGCACTCGCGAGCGATCCGTCTAAGCTGCGGCGAGCTTCTCGCGCACCTGCCGCTTGGTGCGGCCAAGCAGTGCTGACATCCCGCGGAGGCGCAGCGGCGACACGGCCTGGGTGAGACCGAGCATCTGCGGATAGTCGTCGGGAACAGCGAGCACTTCGTCGGCAGTCAACCCGGCGAGCCCCTGCGCGAGAATCGAGGCGAAACCACGCGTCGTCGGCGATTCGCGAGGTGCCGTCGCGAAGAGATGCACCACATCGTGCTCATCGACTTCGACGAAGATATAGACCGGCGACTGGCATTCCACGACTCGCTCGAAGAGATCGGGGTGGTCCTGGTAGCGCTCGGGCAGCTCGGGGAGCCCGTTCGAGAACTCCAGTAGCAACTGGAGCCTGTCGGGCTGCTCGAGTGCCAGGAAATCGTCTCGGATCTCCGCGAGCGCGGGTGCCAGGGTCACGTCGGTCATCGGTCTCATTCTCTCAGCATCCACAACACGGCGAAGCCGGCGGTTCTTCCCAGGGCGAACCGCAGGCACCGACGTGGTCAGCGCGTCGGAACCTCGCCACGCTCGGTACCCTGGACGACGGGAACGCGCACTGCGCTTCCCCACTCGGTCCAGGAACCGTCGTAGTTGCGCACGTTCTCGAAGCCGAGAAGGTGGGTGAGCACGAACCAGGTGTGGCTCGACCGCTCACCGATGCGGCAGTAGGCGATCACATCGTCGCCCTCCGCAAGGCCCGCCTCGCCCTTGTAGATCGCGTCGAGTTCCGCGCGGGTCTTGAAGGTCGCATCGGGTGCAGCCGCACGCGCCCACGGCACGGAAGCGGCCGAAGGGATGTGACCGGCGCGGAGGGCGCCCTCGGTGGGGTAGCCCGGAATCTCGGTGCGCTCTCCGCTGTATTCTTCGGGCGAGCGAACATCGATCAGCGGCTTGCCCAAGTGGGCGAGCACGTCGTCTTTGAACGCACGAACGGTGATGTCATCGCGTTCGACGACCGGATACTCGGTGCGCGTCGGTGCCGGAACGGCTGTCGTGATCTCACGGCCCTCAGCGATCCACTTGTCGCGGCCGCCGTTGAGCAGGCGCACATCTTCGTGGCCGAAGAGCGTGAAGATCCACAGAGCGTATGCGGCCCACCAGTTGTTCTTGTCGCCGTAGATGACGACCGTGGAGTCACGCGAAATGCCCTTGGAGCTCGCCAGCCGGGCGAAAGCCTCGCTCGAGACGAAGTCGCGCTCGACTGGGTCGTTGAGGTCGGTGTGCCAGTCGATCTTGACGGACCCGGGGATGTGGCCGGTGTCATAGAGGAGCACATCCTCATCGGATTCGACCACGACGAGGCCGGGAGCGTCGAGGCGCTCCTGCAGCCAGTCGGTGCTCACGAGCCGTTCGGGGTGGGCGTAGTCGGCGAAGGACGGGGACGGATCGGCCTCGATGGCCATGTGCTACCTCCTGCTGGCGCCGCTTAGGCGCGGAAACAATCGTGTCGGGTCGGTTTAGGCTTGAGGCCGGACTCCACTCACGAACCTACGCATTAGGCTACGCGGCGCAGATG
>FSUF01000756.1_pt1 | contig 12267 bp, 12 predicted proteins | sample 1637351 | NCBI WGS metagenome assembly FSUF01 (sample SAMEA3914816, study PRJEB12502) | metagenome | biome: forest; material: soil | place: USA | collected 2011-09-16 | depth 0.3 m | reverse complement strand
CGCGACGCCAGACGGGAGGGAGCCGGCCCGGCGGGTGCCGGTCGGGATGATGCTGCCGATGCCGCGGCCGCACGCAACGCAGAGGCGGACCTGTCATGACGAAGACGGCTTTCGTGCTCGGCGCGAACGGGCTGATCGGCAACGCGATCTGCCTCGCGCTCGGTGAGGCGGGCATCCGGGTGATTCCTGCGGCCCGCGACAGCGTCGCTCTTGGTGAACTGCGCGAACGGATGCTCACCTCCGGCTTCGACTGCCCCGCGACCGAGACCGTGGATGCGACCGACGACGACGCGCTCTCCGCGGCCATCGCCCGCACCGCATCCGCCTACGGAATGGACATCGCCGTCAACAATGTCGGCCGAGGCCACCGCCCGGCGCCCCTCACCGAACTCGATCCGCGCGAGTTCGACGACGTCGTTGCCGTGAACTTCCGGGCGGTCGCTGTGGCGATGCGCAACGAACTTCATGAGCTGCCCGACGGCGGAGCACTGGTCAACATCGTGTCCAGTGCGGGCATGGGCGGGGCGCCCGGCATGTCGGCGTATTCGGCGGCGAAGCATGCGGTGGTCGGGCTCACGCGCACGGCGGCCATCGACTATGCCGGGCGCGGTATCCGGGCGAACGCGGTGGCGCCCGGGCCGATCGAATCGGGCCCGGTGATGAGCCAGCCGGCAGAAGTGCGGGCCGGGATCGGCAGATACGTGCCACTGGGCCGCATGGGCCGTGCCGACGAGGTCGCGGCCGCGGTGCTGTGGCTGGCGACCGACGCATCCAGTTACACGACCGGGCTGGTGCTGCCTGTCGACGGAGGCAAGCGGCCCTGACGGTCTCTCGGCAACCAGGCGCGCTCGCGGGGGCCAGCGCGCGGCCATGTTCGAGGGCGCCGAGAGCATCCTGACGATCCGCTGAACGCCTATGCGTTTCCCGGCGGAAATTCGGACTGCACTGCGTACGGTTCGATGTGCGCATTTTCCGATGGATCGTCGTTGCGGTCGTCGTCCTCCTCGTGGCGACCGGCGGCTACGTCTGGTACAACTACCAGCATTTCACCTCCGGGATCACCCACGTCGACGCGATCACCCACTCGAACGCGCCCGCGAAGGATCTCGACGGAAAAGACCAGAACATCGTCCTCGTCGGAGACGACCACCGGCCGGCCGGCGCGACCGCGCAGGAACTGGCCCAGCTCGGAACGACCGCCGACGGCGGCGGCACCAACACCGACACGATGATGGTGCTGCACGTGCCGGCAGACGGCCGCAAGGCGACGCTGATCTCGCTCCCGCGCGACTCGTGGGTCGACATCCCCGGTTTCGGCATGAACAAACTGAACGCAGCGTTCGCGTTCGGCAGCCAGAACGGCGGTGGGGATGCCGGGGGCGCTCGCCTGCTGATCAGCACCATCCAGAACCTCACCGGGCTCACGATCGACCACTTCGTGCGCATCTCGATGCTCGGGTTCTACAACGTGGTGAATGCACTCGGCCCCGTGGATGTCTGCCTGAGCAACGCCGTCAACGATCCGTACTCCACCGTCAACCTGCCGAAGGGCATCTCGACGCTCAACGCCCAGCAGGCGCTCGCCTTCGTGCGCCAGCGTCACGGACTGACCAACGGCGACCTCGACCGCGTCGCGAGGCAGCAGTACTTCCTGTCGGTCGAGGCTCGCCAGGTGCTCTCAGCGGGCACACTGCTCAACCCGGTCAAGCTGCAGAACGTGCTCGACGCCGTCAGTTCTTCCATCCAGACCGACCCCGGTCTGGACCTGATCGCGCTCGCGACCCAGCTGCACGGGCTCGGCGCCAACAGCCTGTCGACGGCGACGATTCCGGTCAGCGGCACGCCGACGATCACGGTCAACGGCAGTGATGTGTCGATCGTTCAGGTCGACTCAGCAGCGATGCCCGCGTTCATCAACAGTGTGATCGCCAATCCGACCGCATTCGACAAGGCGACGGCGGCGGCTCCGTCGGCTGTGACCGTGACCGTCCTGAACGGGAGCTCGACGAACGGCGCCGCCGCGAGCAACACGGCGACGCTCGCAGCGCTCGGCTTCAAGACGGGCACCCCCGGATCGACGTCGACCACCGCGACGACGACCGTCGAGTACCCACCGGGAATGGAGTCTGCGGCGAAAGCCGTTGCCGCTCACGTACCCGGCGCGGCGGCGAGCTCGACGACATCGGTGAACGGTGTGACCCTGGTGCTCGGGACCGACGGGCTGCAGGTCACCTCGACGAGCGCATCCTCGAGCAGCGCATCCGGGCCTTCGCCGGCGCCAACGCCGAGCGGGCCGACGAAGACCTACGCCCAGGGCGCCTGCATCAACTGAGCGCGAGGTGGCGGGGAGCCGACCGAATAGCATTGTCGCGTGAACCCGACATTTCCCGCCCTGTCCGGCTGGTCTCACGTGTACTCCGGCAAGGTGCGCGACCTCTACGTTCCTGAGCAGGCGAGCGGGCCGGATGACGCCTCCGCCGTGCTCGTCGTCGCCAGCGACCGCGTCAGCGCCTTCGATCACGTGCTCGAGCCGGGCATCCCGGGCAAGGGCGAACTGCTGACGACCCTGAGCCTCTGGTGGTTCGACCAGCTGTCGGATGTGCCGAACCACCTGCTCGCAGACCACCGCCTCGACGGAGATCGCGTCGTGGACGACATCCCGGATGCTGTTGCCGGCCGCACCATGCTCGTCAAGCCGCTCGACATGTATCCGATCGAATGCGTCGTGCGCGGCTATCTCACCGGTAGTGGCTGGGTCGAATACCAGGCTACCCAGAGCGTCTGCGGAATCGCTCTTCCTGCCGGCCTCGCAAACGGCGACCGGCTTCCGGAGCCGATCTACACCCCCGCCTGGAAAGCACCGCTCGGGCAGCACGACGAGAACATCACCTTCGAGCGCACGGTCGAGCTGGTCGGCGAGGATGCCGCCATGCGGCTGCGTGACCTCTCACTGTCGATCTACACCGAGGCCGCCGCGATCGCCGAGAAACGCGGCGTGATCATCGCCGACACCAAGTTCGAATTCGGCAGCGACCGCGGAACCGGCACGACCACCCTCGCCGACGAGGTGCTGACCAGCGACTCGAGCCGGTACTGGGATGCCGCCGCCTGGGCGGCGGGCACGACGCCCGAGGACCGGATGGCGAGCTTCGACAAGCAGATCGTGCGCGATTGGCTGGCCGCGAACTGGGACAAGACCGGCACGCCACCGCGGCTTCCCCGGGACATCGTCGAAAGAACGGCAGCCCGCTACCGCGAACTGCTGGAGCGCCTTACGGGCGAGTGACGCTGGTCTACTGAATTTCGCGCCCGCGACCACTGCACTTCGCCGCACCGACGCAGTGGCGCTCCGCACCTTCCTACCCTTGGACACAGAAATGCCATGGATACAGGGGAGCAGGCCGTGTCGAACACAGCGACTGAGAACGAGCCATCGGAGATGATCGTCTGGCGGAACCTGCAGGACGCGATCCTGCAGGAACGCTTCGACAAACTGCCGGATGTGATGACGGCGATGGACTTCGCCAATTTCGCGGCAGAGCCCATCGAACTCATCCGCGACGCCATCAGGAACGGCGACATCATCGCGACGAAGGCTGACGGGCTCGTCGGCATCCCGAAGGCGGCGAACGAGCGGATCATCCGCTACCGCCTGCGCGAGGATCCGGCAGCGCGGGTCGCCGAGCGGCCCGCAGCTCCCGATGTGCGCAGACTGGCGACCCACGTGGATCAGAGCATCTTCGAACTCGTCGCCGGCCTCGTCGTCGACAACGAAACGTCGCTGCGCGAAGTCGTCGAGGAAGCCCTCGTCTCCCGGTGGGGGTCGGCACGCGCGGAAAACGCCTCGACCGCCGACCCGAGCCTCTGATCGTGCGCCGGGGTCAGGGCCAGGTCAGAGGACGGCCGGCACGCAGCGGAATGCCGTCTCCCACATAAGCGACGCCGTCGTTGTGCTCGCGCTCGCGTCGTTCGACTTCGGCTGTCAGCGCCTTGCGCACCAGGTCGGACCAGCTGGTGTCGCATTCGAGCAGTGATGTCGCCCGGTAGGCGGCCCGGGAGCGATTGCGCAGCCCGCCGGGAATGTAGAAGGTCACCGATACGGTCTCGTCATTGTCCAGGGGCTCCGTTTCGCTCGCGCACGGCTTCGCCGCGGTGGCGTGCGCGCCAGCTGCCGGAGTGACGAATGCGGGAATTGTCTGAGTCATGGGACCTCCAGTTCTCGATGAATGGACTCCTCGACCGTAGGCACGGGCCGAGCATCCGCCCCGTGACGGCGACGAGAAACAGTGTCTTTACGCTGGCATTTGCGTAGCGGCGACCCCGTGCCTGCGTATCCCGCGCGAAATACCTGCGGGCTCCACAGCGTTGGATTGCGTGTGACCGAACTTCTGGCAGCCGACACCTCCATGGGCGCGGTGACGCTTCGTGTCGCCGACCTCGACCGCATGATCGCCTACTACCGAGACGGCGTGACGCTGAGCGTGCTCAGCCAGGAGGGGGGCATCGCAGTGCTCGGCCGCGGAACCACTCCGATCGTGATCCTGCAGCACGCGCCCGAACTGAAGCACGCCTCGCCGCACGAGGCGGGCCTGTTCCACACGGCCATCCTCTTCGACTCGCAGGAGTCCCTCGCCGCCGCCGTCTATTCGGTGGCGCACCGTGCCCCGGGAACCTTCACCGGGAGCGCCGACCACCTGGTCAGCAAAGCGTTCTACTTCACGGACCCCGAAGGCAACGGCGTCGAACTGTACTGGGATCGCGACCGCACCCAGTGGAGCTGGGTACACGGCCAGGTCGAGATGGCGACACTCCGCCTCGACCCCAACGCGTTCCTTTCCGAGAACCTGACCGAGCGCGCGGCGACCGAGCAACTCGGTGACGCATCCGTCGGCCACGTCCACCTCGCGGTGGGCGACGTCGACTCCGCCCGGGCCTTCTACGTCGACCGGCTCGGCTTCGAGGCGACGGCGAGCTTCGGCAGCCAGGCGCTGTTCGTGAGTGCCGGCGGTTACCACCATCACATGGCCATGAACACCTGGAACAGCCGTGGCGCGGGCCCCCGCACGCTGGCGCTCGGACTCGGGCAGGTCGAGATCCGGGTGCCGGGCGCCGACGACCTCGGCGAACTCGGCGAGCGGATGCGTCACTACGGCATCGAGGCCCGTGACGACGGGCGCTCGGTCAGCTTCGACGACCCCTGGGCGAACGTCGTCAGGGCGGTCGCCGCCGTCTGACGCGGGCAAGCGCACGCGCAAGGTCCGCGACGACGTGGGCGGGGCTCGCTACATGCGAGGCGAGACGGCGACGCGCGGGCCGACGCCCGAGGCGGCGAGCGCGAGTGCCTCATCCACGTCGGCGAGCGGAAGGATGCGCGCGACCTGTTCGGCGAACGGGTAGCGCACGCCCGACCCGACGAGGAATCTCGTCGCATGCTCCAGGTGCCGCGGCGCGTAGTCGTGGACGCCGCGCACCGTGAGCAGGCGCCGCACCAGTTGCTCCGGATCGAGCGGGAGGTCCGCGCTGGGCAACAGGGAACGCACGAGCACGACTACCGCGCCGACGTCCACCGTCGACAGCAGGGTGCGCACGGCGGCAGGCGAGCCCGACATGTCGAGCCCGACGGTGCAGGAGGCGTCGCGACCGCCCGCCCGGGTGATGGCAGTCGCCAGGCCGCCGGGGGCATCCGCCGCAACCCGCGGGTCGGCGACAGCCTCAGCACCGAAGGCGAAGGCCGTCTCACGGCGCTCATCGACCGGATCGCTCACCACCACGTGCGCGCCGGCGTCTGCTGCCATGGCCGCGGCCGTCAATCCCAGCATCCCCGCGCCCGTCACCACGACGACTGCACCATCGAGGCTGGTGATCTCGGCGGCCGCTTCGATCGCGGCGGCAACCGTCGCCGTGGCGCACGACGCCGGCGCGAGCACGGTTGCAGGAATGTCGTCGGGCACGGCGACCATCGGGGTGCCCGCGAGAACGTGGGTGTGTGTGGCGAATCCGCCGGAGAGTTCCCAGCCCCGGCGCATCCGCTCATGTCCGTAACGCTGGAGGTTGATGCATTTCTGGCCGAGCCCCCGACGGCACCGCACGCAGCGCCCGCACGGCACGGAGACCGACCACACGATCCGCTCGCCCAGTGAGACGCGGTGCCCGTCCGTCGTCTTCGCTCCGCCCTGCCCGAGTGCGATCACCCGGCCCACCTGCTCGTGTCCGAGGATCAGGGGCGCCGGCGCGTTGTGGTGGCCGAGCACGGTGTGCACGTCTGATCCGCACACGGTGGCGAGTTCGACCTCGACCAGCACATCCCCCGGGCCGAGGCGAACACCCGGGACGGCCACAGCCTCGTGCGCGTGACCCTCACCCGTCCACACCATGGCGGTGGCGGACGGAAAGACTCCCACCCCCTTGCCGAGTCGTGCCGGGGCTTCCAGCACGCGGGGGGTGACGGCCCTAGTCGTCAAAGCCGAGCAGCGCGGGAAGCTCGGCGATGCTGCCGATGACCGCGTCAGCTCCAGCGTCGCTGAGCGTCGCCTCGTCATGTGCGCCGGTGAGGACCCCGACCACGAGGCCTGCGCCCGCAGCGATGCCACTCGCCATGTCGGAGGCGGTATCGCCGACGACCACCATGGACTCCACACTGGTCGCCCCCGTGCGCAGGAGGGCGGTGAGGGGAAGGTCGGGGAACGGGCGGCCGCGGCCTGCGTCGGCCGGGCTGAGCACGACATCCACCAGGTCCTCCCACTGGAGGGCACCGATGATCGCCTGCGCGGTCGACGGCGAGAAGCCTGTCGTGAGCGCGACCTTCACGCCGGCGTCGCGGAGGAGGCCGATCACATCCTCCGCACCCGGCACCGCGGTCGCACCTTCCGCCTTCACGGATTGCGCATACGCGTTCTCGAACACGGCGTTCGCGTGCTGCGCCTGGTCCTCGTCGTCGGCAAGCGAACGGAACACAGCGATCTTCGACTGGCCCATCGTGTCCCGCACATACTGGAGGGCATCCTCGCGCTCCTGCGGCGTCTTGCCGATGCCGGCTTCCTCAGCTGCGCGCACGAACGCCTTCTCGACGAGGCCGTCGTCGACGACCGTCGTGCCCGCCATGTCCAGGACGACCAGTTCCAGGTCGACGTCGTCATCATCCGCGTCGTCGTCCTCCCGACGCGCTTCGTCGATGTCGGTCACGTCGAACTCGTCGAACTCGGCGCTCTCGTCGTTGTCGTCGAACTCGTCGCTCTCGTCGAACTCGTCGTCGGGCGTGTCACCGGATGCGGCTTCGACGGCTTCGTCGATCGTCCCTGCGTCGTCGAGTTCCGACGTCAGGATCCCGTCCTTGGTCATGGTCGTGCCTTTCTGTGCGGTCTGCGGTCAGTGCGCGAAGAGCGGGGTGGTCGGCTGGTTCAGGTCTTCGGTGCGGGTCGAGGAGTAGAGGTCATCGATGACGCGCTCGCCGAGGCCCAGCCCGGTGGTCATCCCGACGCCCGTTGTCACGGACACGACCCGGACATCCGCGAGCGGCGACGCGACAAGGAAATCCTGCGGCGCGGAGGCGTAGACGCCCTGCCAGCGTTCCCGCACCCTGAGCTCGTTCACGCCGAAGAGTTCGCGCGCAAGGGAGAGCAGCGCTTCGAACGCCGGCTCTCCCTGGAACGGTTCGATCCCGTCACCGCGGTAATGGGTGTCGCCCACGATCAGGCCGCCATCCGGTCGCTGCGTGTACATCTGGTTGAGGTCGAGCGCGGCCAGGTCCGGGTGTTCGGCGGCGAGGCGGGCGCGAAGGCCGGCCGCCGACTCCATGCTGGTGAAGCCCGCGTAACGGGTGAGCGACCAGCCCGTCAACAGGGGCGAGGTGAGCGGCCCGTCGAGTTCCGCATCCACCAGGAGCATGTCGAGGCCGCAGCGCTGCACGCGATGCGCTTCGGCCAGACCGGGGAAGAGCTGGTCGACGTCGTGGTTGACGGCGACGATCACGGTGTCGGCGATGAAAGGACCGCGTGCGGTGTGCACCCGACCGGGCTCGACGCCGAGAACGGCGGTCGTGAAGTGGAAGTCGACTCCCCCGTCGCGCAGCCAGCGCGCGATCGCACCGGCAGCTTCGCGGGGATCGACCTGGAGGTCACGCGGAAGCCAGGCACCCGAGCGGATGCGGTCGGCAGCGACAGGGACGCGGGCGCGCACCTGATCGGCGTCGAGGATGACGATGTCGTCCGGTCCGCGAAGGTCGCGGAACTCGTCGAGCACCGCGGACTCGTCGAGCGCCCTGGCCACGACCACCGTTCCGGTCTCGGCCAGCCAGAAGCCTGCCTCCCTAGCGAGCGCGCGCCAGCGATCGCGGGACTCTTCCGCGTATTCCCGGGCGCGGCCCTCCTGGCCGGTGAGGCACAGGTGGCCGAAGTTGCGGATGGATGCGCCGAGGATTCCGGCGGCACGGTCGAGGACCACGACGGATAGTCCGCGGCGGCGAGCGGCGACGGCGTGAGCGAGGCCCACGATGCCCGCGCCGACGATCGCGACGTCATAGTGGCGCCGGGAGTTGCCTGCCATCGCCCCGGTCCCCTCTCGCCTGGCGCGTGCACGGCCAACGCTGTGCATCCGTAGGCAAACGCTAAGCAGGCAGGGCGAATCGCGCGCCAACCCATGGTTACCGTGAGGTGAACGGATGTCGCACATCCGGCCCCGCCCACTGCAGCGAGTCGTCGCTTACCGACCTCATGCTGCCGAAATGAGGGGAGTTGGCGACGACTCGGCGGCCGGCGGGCGGGCGGCAGGTGGCGGCAGGCGTGTTGCGTTTTTGTGACGATCGGCGCGATAATGCAGCTGGGTGCTACAGCGAGGAGGGGCGGGCGTGGCCGTCGACGACAACACCAGGGACTTCGATCCGGACATCGTCACCGACTTCAGCCGGCGGATGAGCTACGGATCCTACCTCGACCTCGACGTGCTGCTGAGCGCGCAACGGCCGGTCAGCACGCCGGAGCATCACGACGAACTGCTCTTCATCATCCAGCACCAGACCACCGAGTTGTGGCTGAAGCTGGTGCTGCACGAGCTGCAGTCCGCACGTGACCTGCTGCGAGCAGACCAGCTCCAGGTGGCGCTCAAACGGATCGCACGTGTGAAGCACATCCAGAAGACCCTCACCGAACAATGGTCGGTGCTGGCGACCCTCACCCCCACGGAATACGCCGAGTTCCGCGGATTCCTGGGCAACTCGTCGGGGTTCCAGTCGTACCAGTACCGCGCCGTCGAGTTCGTGCTCGGCAACAAGAACCGGCGGATGCTGAGCGTCTTCGAGAGCGACCCTGCGGCCCACGCAATCCTGGCCGACCTCCTCGAGCAGCCGAGCATCTACGACGAATTCCTGCGCTACCTCCACCGAGCCGGCTTCCGCATCCCCCAGGCGCTGCTCGACCGCGACGTGACCGAGGCCCACACGTTCACGCCAGAACTCGTCGAGACCTTCCGCAACATCTATGAGAACGCGACACAGCACTGGGCGGAATACGAAGCCTGCGAAGAACTCGTCGACCTCGAGGACAACTTCCAGCTGTGGAGGTTCCGGCACCTGAAGACGGTGCAGCGCACAATCGGCATGAAGACCGGCACGGGTGGATCGACCGGCGTGAACTTCCTGCAGAAAGCGCTCGAGCTCACCTTCTTTCCGGAGCTCTTCGCTGTGCGAACCGAGATCGGCGCTCCGGCAGCAGCCGGTAGCTGACATGGTCGCAGACGGATTCACGCTCGGCGTCGAGCAGTGGTGGTCCGGGGGCTGGCGCGACCGCACCGTGTTCGTCGTGGCCGGGGGGCGGCTCCATGCGGTCGGCGACCGCGAAACGGATGCCGACCGTGAGCTGCCAGGAACCCTGTTCCCGCGCCTGACCGACCACCACGTGCACCTCGGGCTCATCGACCCGTTCTCTCTCATGGCCGGCGGGATCACGGCAGTGACCGACCTCGGCTGGGTGCCGTCGGAGACCGCACGCCTGCGCCGAGCGAGCGAGGCCGCGGCGTCCGGGCTTCCGGAGGTGAGCATCGCCGGGGCGCTGATCACGTGCCCGGGCGGCTACCCGTCCCGCAGCGGGTGGGCCCCGGCCGGAGCATGGGTGGAGGTGACGGATGCCGCCGAAGCTCAGGCCGCCGTCGACGCGCAGGCCGCGATCGGCGCATCCGCCATCAAGTTCACGATGAACAGTGAGGCAGGCCCAGTGCCCTCCGCCGAACTCGCGGCCGCGATCACTGCCGCCGCGCACCGGTCTGGCCTTCCCGCCGTCGTCCACGCGCAGGGCGCCGGGCAGGCCAGGCGCGCATTCGAGGCCGGTGCCGACCGCTTCGCCCACACACCCTTCTCCGAGCGCCTCGACGACGACCTCATCGACGCGATGGCCGACGTCGGCACAGAATGGATCTCCACGCTCGACATGCACGGCTGGGGAACCCCGATCGGCGATTTCAAGGTGGCGACCGACAACCTTCGCCGCTTCGCCGACGCCGGCGGGCGCATCCTGTACGGGACCGACCTCGGAAACGGCCCGCTCCGGGTCGGGGTGAACGGCCGGGAACTGCTCGCACTCGCAACGGCAGGCCTCGACCGCGACAGGCTCGTCGCGTCGATCGCCGGCGACGAGCTCACCACGACGGTCGGTCCACGCTTCGCCTGGGCGCCCGGCCGACCGCCCGCGGACCCGGCGGCGGCCGCGCACTGGCTCACCACATCCCGCGGCACCACCGTCGGTGCCCTCGCCCGCTGAAACCCCAACCCAGGAGGACCTGCCATGACCCAACCGACTCCCGACCACCCAGGGAAGCCCGCTTCCTCGTCAGGCGGTGTCGACGCGCACCTCGGTTACGCGCGACGGATGGATCGCAGCGACGGACTCGCACACTTCCGGCGCCAGTTCCACGGCATCCCGCAGGACTCGGATGCCGGCGACGGCGGTGCGGGAGCCGGCGACACGGGCAGCGTGGTCGCCTACCTCGACGGCAACTCGCTCGGGCGGCCGACACGTGCCAGCCTCGAGCGCATCCAGCGGTTCCTCACCGATGCCTGGGGTGGGCGCCTGATCCGCGGCTGGGACGAATCGTGGATGGAGCTTCCGTTCACGATCGGCGACGCGATCGGGCGCGCGACGATCGGGGCAGCTCCCGGCCAGACATTCATCGGCGATTCGACCACGGTGATGCTGTACAAGCTCGCCCGCGCCGCCGTCGACTCTCAGCTCGCCGCTCGCAGCGACGGGCCGTTCCGCACCGAGATCGTGGTCGACACCGACAACTTCCCGACCGACCGGTACGTGCTCGAGGGCATCGCGAAGGAGCGGCGCCTCACCCTGCGGTGGATCGAATCCGACACGGCCGGCGGCGTGACGCCGGAACAGGTGGCAGCCGTCGTCGGGCCGCGGACCGCCCTCGTGCTCCTCAGCCATGTCGCCTACCGGTCCGGGTTCCTCGCCGACGTGCCTGCGATCACGAAGATCGCGCACGATGCGGGCGCTCTCGTCCTGTGGGACCTGTGCCACTCGGCCGGATCCGTTCCCGTGGAACTCGACGCCTGGGGCGTCGACCTGGCGGCGGGATGCACGTACAAATACCTCAACGGAGGGCCGGGGTCGCCGGCCTTCGGCTACGTCAGGGCGGGGCTGCAGGATGCACTGACGCAGCCGATCCAGGGGTGGATGGGAACCCGCGATGTGTTCACGATGGGCCCGCGTTACCAGGCAGCTGACGGCATCCGCCGCTTCATCAGCGGTACGCCGGCGATCGTCGGGATGCTCGCGATGCAGGACACCATCGCCATGATCGAGCAGTGCGGCATCCATGCAGTGCGTGACAAGTCGGTCTCGCTGACCGAATTCGCGATCGCGCTCGCCGACGACTGGCTCGCGCCGCTCGGCGTGACGGTGGCGAGCCCGCGCGACGCACGCAGGCGCGGAGGACATGTCACCCTCAGCCACCCGGCCATGCGCGAGGTGACGGCGCGGCTCTGGGAGCGGGACGTCATCCCCGACTATCGCGACCCCGGCGGACTGCGCATCGGGCTGTCGCCGCTGAGCACCAGCTTCGAGGAGACGTATCGCGGGATGGGGGCGGTGCGGGACACCCTGCGCGCTGAGCTGCTGCAGCGGTCGGGGCTGGGATGACGCTGGCCGCCGCCGGGCCCGGGGCGGCTGATGTGCGCGGCGCGGCGGTGTCGCGAGTGGCTGGGTCGGCGGTGGCCGCCGGCGCGGAGGTGCCCCGGGTGGCTGGGCCGGCGGTTGCCGTCCTGGACGATTT
>FSUF01000541.1_pt1 | contig 12304 bp, 10 predicted proteins | sample 1637351 | NCBI WGS metagenome assembly FSUF01 (sample SAMEA3914816, study PRJEB12502) | metagenome | biome: forest; material: soil | place: USA | collected 2011-09-16 | depth 0.3 m | reverse complement strand
GGACACTCTCGAGCACGGTCTGTACGCCCTCCCGCCGGTGGAGCCGGATGAAGGATCGGTCGATCCCCTCTGTCCATTACAGGGGGACACGCATGGGAGCCGCCCGGATATTCAGGACATTCACTGAGAAGACTCGAAGCCTTCGCAGCGAGTTCAGCTAACAGTCAACGCGTGGACAGCTCGAGCAGGACAGCCTCGAGTTGGTCGACTGCCCAGTCGAGGTCGGCCGGATCGACGACGATCGGAGGGGCCAGGCGGATGGTCGATCCGTGCGTATCCTTTGCCAGCAGCCCACGCTCCATGAGCAGCTCGCACACGTCACGACCGGTGCCGAGGGACGGATCGATGTCGATTCCGGCCCAGAGGCCCGCTCCTCGAACGGCGACGACACCGCGCCCGATGAGGCGCTCGAGGCCCGCATGGAGGCGCATGCCCAGGAGTCGGGCACGTTCCTGGGGTTCGCCGGTGGCGAGCATCCCGACCACGGTACGGCCGATGGCGGCCGCGAGCGGGTTGCCGCCGAAGGTCGAGCCGTGCTCACCAGGACGCAGGACACCGAGGATGTCCGCGTCGCCGACGACCGCCGAAACGGGCACGATGCCGCCGCCGAGAGCTTTGCCCAGCAGGTACAGGTCGGGGACGACGCCGACGAGGTCGCAGGCGAAGGTCGCGCCGGTGCGGCCGAGTCCCGACTGGATCTCGTCAGCGATGAACAGGACGTTGCGTTCGGTGCAGAGGGACCGCACTGCAGGAAGGTAATCGGCCGGTGGCACGAGGATGCCCGCCTCACCCTGGATGGGCTCGATGAGCACCGCCACGGTGTTCTCGTCGATCGCTGCGGCGAGGGCGGCAGCATCGCCGTACGGCACCATGCGGAACCCGGGCGTGAACGGGCCGAAGTCGTCCCGGGCCGACGGGTCGTCGGAGAAGCTCACGATCGTCGTGGTGCGGCCGTGGAAGTTGCCGGCCGCGACGATGATGTTGGCCTGCCCGTCTGGCACGCCCTTGACCCGGTAGCCCCAGGCGCGGGCGACTTTGATGCCCGATTCGACGGCTTCGGCGCCGGTGTTCATCGGCAGCACCATGTCCTTGCCGGCGAGCGCGGCGAGAGCCTCGACGAAGGGGCCCAGCTGGTCGTTGTGGAACGCGCGACTCGTGAGCGTGAGGCGGTCGAGTTGCTCGCGCGCCGCATCCAGCAGCACCGGGTTCGAGTGGCCGAAGTTCACAGCAGAGTACGCGGCAAGGCAGTCGAGGTAGCGTCGGCCGTCTATGTCCGTCACCCACGCACCCTCACCGGATGCGACCACGACCGGCAGTGGATGGTAATTGTGCGCGGTGTGCGCTTCCTCGCGTGCGATCGCCGCAGCCTGGTGCACGGTCGGAGCGGGAGGTTCCGTGTGCTCCTGGGTCTGGTTGGTGGTCATCGACGGGACTCCTCTCCGTTCAGCGCCGAACATTCTCGAACGCTCAACGCCGTAACTCCAGGGTGCAGCACTTCACGCCTCCCCCGCCGAGCAACAGCTCGGAGAGGTCGACGCCGATCGGGTTGTAGCCGTGCTCGCGAAGCTGCCGGTCGAAGTCGGCGGCACGCGACGCGATCACGACGTTGTAGCCGTCCGAGAACGAGTTGAGACCCAATACCGACGCGTCCTCTTCGGTGACGATGATCGCGTTCGGGTAGCGATCATCCAGGGCCTCCAGGCTCGGTTCGTCGAACGCACTCGGCAGGTAGGCGATGTGCTCCCGGCCGGGGGTTCCGTCGAGCACGGCGACGGCGGTGTCCAGGTGGTAGAAGCTCGGGTTGATGAGGTTGAGGGTGACGACATCACGACCGTAGATGCGGCCGAGCTCATCGTGGCTGTCGGTGCCGCTGCGAAACCCGGTGCCGGCGAGGATCGTCTCGCCCACGAGCAGGAAGTCGCCTTCGCCTTCGTTGATGTTCTGGGGCTCGGCCACCTCGAAACCGTGGTCGCGGAACCAGTTCATGTAGGCCGGGCCTTCCGGCTGGCGTTCCGCGTAGGTGAAGCTGGCGCCGTAGGCGAGGTTGTCGATCACGAAGCCACCGTTGGCCGCATAGACCATATCGGGGAGTCCGTCGATCGGGTCGATCAGCTGCACGTCGTAACCGAGGTCGAGGTAGGTGCGGTAGAGCTGTTCCCACTGCCGCACGGCGAGGCCGGTGTCCGTCGGCAGGTGAGGATCCATCCACGGGTTGATGCGGTAGACGACGGTGAAGAAGTCGGGGCGGCACATCAGGACGGAGCGGATGACGGGGGTGCGCACGGGCGGAACCGTGTGGGCCGCGGCGGTCCCCGCCTGCTCGTCCTCGGATGTGATCGACATGGGTCTAGTGTCACACGATGAACCGGGCGGATTTTTGCGGATTCACGCACGAAATCACTGATTCGAGCGAGTTGAAGCGCGATTTGTTGCGTGGTGCCTCGACGGCGTGCACGATTGAAGCGGGGCCTCGTGGCGCCGAAACCGGCCGCGCAACAATTCGCCGCAAATGACATCCCTCGCGCAACGATCGACCATATGATTTGCCCGTGGACAACCTCGATCGCAGCATCCTCGATCTGCTTCGCCAGAACGCGCGCGCCGGCTACGGCGACATCGGGTCCGTGGTGGGACTTTCCGCCTCCGCCGTGAAACGACGCGTAGACCGGCTCGTCGGCGACGGGGTGATCCGCGGCTTCACGATCCAGGTCGACCCGACGATCGACGGAATGAGCACCGAAGCCTACGTCGAGCTGTTCTGTCGTGGCACGGTGGCGCCCGACGAACTCCTGCGCATCCTCTCGGCGGTGCCGGAAGTCGTGGATGCGGGAACCGTGACCGGTAGCGCGGACGCGATCGTGCACATCCGGTCCCGCGACATCCCCAGCCTCGAAGCCGCCCTCGAGAAGGTGCGGCTCGCACCCAACGTCGACCACACGCGCAGCGCGATCGTGCTGTCGCGGCTCATTCACCGCTCGCACGACTGACACCGTTGCGCCGCCGCTGACGTCTTTCTTCAATCGTCCGGCGTACAGGAGGCGCACTATGGGATCGACGAAAGGAACGAACATGACGGTCACAGCAGAAGCGAGCGTGCACGTCGACGCCGATCACGCGGCGGTCTGGCGCGCCCTCACCGAGCCCGACCTCATCGCGCAGTACCTGTTCGGCACCCAGGTCGAGACCGACTGGGCCGTCGGGAGCCCGATCATCTACCGCGGCGAATGGGAGGGCAAGCCGTATGAGGACAAGGGCACGATCCTCGAGATCGACGAGCCGAACCGGATCGTGTCGACGTTCTTCAGCGCGTTGCGCGGCAAGCCGGACGTGCCGGAGAACTACCAGAACGTGACGTACCGGATCGACGATGACGGAGGCGGGGTGCTCGTGACGGTCATCCAGGACGGCAACGCGGACGAGGCCGAAGCCGCCCACTCCACCGCCAACTGGACCATGGTCCTCGAGGGCCTGCGAGGAGTAGTCGAGAGCTGAGCGCTCGCTTGCCCACGCTCAGTCACCGCGGGGCCGCGAGGCCGCGAGGCCGCGATCAGCGCAGGGTGAGGATCAGGAACGAGCCGATCCCGGCGATCAGGCAGTAGATCGCGAACGGGGTGAGCGTGCGTGTACGGAAGTATCGGTCGAGGAACCCCACGGACAGCAACGCTGCGATGAATGACGCTGCGCTGCCGGCGAGCACCTGGCCGGTGATGCCCGCGCCGAGAGGCCCGAACAGGTCCGGAAGCTTCAGCACGCCTGCCGCAAGGATGACCGGGGTCGCGAGGAGGAACGAGAACCGTGCAGCCTCGCGGTGACTGAGGCCCGAAGCCATACCGCTGACCATCGCAACACCCGAACGGCTGATGCCGGCGGCCAGGGCCAGGATCTGCGACGACCCGATGCCGATGCCGTGGCCGAACTTCATGCGTGAGACGCGCGCATCCGCGACTGTGTCCGACGCGTCGAAGTCGCGGTTCGCCTCCGCGCTCTCAGCCGCCGCCACCACGACGCCCTCGCGTTTCACCTGCCTGCGCCGAAGCCATTCGCCGAAGAACAGGATGAGCCCATTGATGGCGAGGAAGATGGCGGCCGGCTCCGGCTGGCCCAAAGTCGTGCGGAAAAGGTGTTCGAGCAGAAGGCCGGCGATCCCCACCGGGATCGTGGCGAGGATGATCAGCCAGGCGAGCCGCTCCGGTCCGGTCTGCACCCGGCGGTAGCGGATCGAGGTGAAGAACCCGCCGATGATGCGCATCCAGTCACGCCAGAAGAAGACGAACAGGGCGAGCGCGGTCGCGACGTGGAGGCCGACGATGAACGCCAGGTAGGGCGACTCGGGTGCGGACACGTTGAGATCCTTCGCCCACGTTCCGCCGATGAGCGCCGGGATGATCACCGAATGTCCGAGGCTCGAGATCGGGAACAGTTCGGTGATGCCCTGGATCGCGCCCATGACGATGGCTTCGGGATACGAGAGTGTGCTCATGTTTGTTCTGCGCTCTTCCGGGTCGTGGACATCCTGAACCTACCGAACCATCTCCTAAGAAGCCGCCAAGAATCCGGCGCGGCTACGTCAGTGCGACCGGCTGCACCTTCACCGGGGCGAGCCACGAGATCAGGAGCACAGCGGTGATCGCGCCCGCCGCGATCAGCGACGCGAGCACAACGATCTGGAACCGGCCGGCCTCGAGCGGCGAGACACCGCCGAAGATCGCGCCGACGAACGCCCCCGGCAGAGTCACCAACCCGGTCGTCTTCGTCTGGTCGGTCGACGGGATGAGCGCCGAATAGACGGCCTTCCTTGTCAACTCATGGGTCGACTGCCTGGGGGTCGCGCCGAGGGCCAGCCAGCCTTCGACCTCATCCCAGTGCTCGTTCACGCTCTCGCTGAAGCGCCGCCCGGCGAGGGTTGCGATGGTCATCGAGTTGCCGATCACGATGCCTCCGATCGCGAGGGCGTAACGCGCCGAAAACTGGATCGCTCCGGTCGCGAAGACGATGGACAAGGTGATCAGGATGCCCGCAGCCATCGACGCGGTCACCATCCACACATGCTCCAGGGTCGGCCCCACCCGCCGCGACACGGTGAACACGGAGACCGAGAACATCACCAGAAGGGCGACACCCACCCACAGCGGATCCTGGATCACACCGGTGAGCACCACGCTGATGATCGCGAGCTGGATCGCACCGCGCAGCACGGCTAGCGCCGGAGAGAACGGATGCGGCGCCCGGTAGAACCAGAGCACGACCGTCGCCAGCACGATCAGCGCACCGACCCCCAGAAGGCTGGGAAAAAGGTCGGAGGGCCAGGTCATGCTTCGAGGGTACAGACCATGACAAGCAAGCCGTGGGAGCATGAAGCCATGAAGCTCCTCGTGGTGGAAGACGATCCGGAGATGGGCAAGCTCGTCGAACGCGGCCTCGCTGCAGAAGGCTACGACGTGACGCTGGTGACGAACGGGATCGATGCGCTCATCGCCATCGGCAAGTCGACGTTCGCGGTAGCTGCGATCGACGTCATGCTGCCGGGGATGAGCGGGTTCGAGTTGTGCCGACGCCTCCGGGATGCCGAGAACCCCGTCCCGATCCTGCTGCTCACCGCGCGTGACGCGATCGAGGACCGCGTGCACGGTCTCGACTCCGGAGCCGACGACTACCTGACCAAGCCGTTCGCGTTCGCGGAACTCGCGGCGCGCATCCGGGCACTGCTCCGGCGCGAGCCGAGCGGTTCACGCCCGCACGTCACCGTCGGCAGGCTCACCATCGACTCCCACGAGCACCAAGCGCTCGTGTCCGGGCACGAAATGCCGCTCAGCCGCCGCGAGTTCACCCTCCTGCGCCTGTTCGCGACCAACCCCGACAAGCTGCTGTCGCGTGCCGAGATCCTCGAAACGGTGTGGGGTGGCACCGAGAACATCGGACAGAACGTCATCGACCAGTACGTGTCCTACCTGCGCAAGAAGCTCGACATCGCCGACGCAGGACTCTCGATCATCACCGAACGCGGGCGCGGCTACCGGCTCGACGCCAAACACGCCGTCGGTTCCGAGACATCCCGGCCGTGAACGGGCTGCGCCGCCTCTCGATCACCGCCCGCATCACGATCGGCAGCCTGATCATCGCGACGCTCTTCGCGCTGGGGGCTGTGGCCGTGGTGCGGATCGGCGTCGCCACCGTCCTGCACAACGCGACGGTCACGCTGCTGATGAACGACATCGCGCCCTATGCGACCGAACTCCAGAACAATCCGACCGGCAAGCTCGACGAGCCGGTGGGCGGCCAGGAGATCGCAGTGGTGTCACCCGACGGCCAGGTGGTGGAATCGACGTTGCCGCGCAGGCTCGAGGCGCGAATCAAGCACCTCGAAACGTTCGGGAACGAAGCGGCGACAGTGAGTGCGGGCGGACAGCACTACACCGTTCTCAAACGCGACGTGGAGACGACGGCGGGAACCTATACGGTGATCGCCGCGCGCAACACGGAGACCACGGACCTCATCCTCAACCGCCTCACCGAAGCGCTGCTGCTGGGCGCCGTGATCGCCGTCGTCCTCTTCAGCGCTGCATCCTGGCTGCTCGCACGCGCTGCGCTGCGGCCGGTGAGCCGGATGCGCGAAAAAGCTGAGGCGATCGCGGACGTCTCGTCGACCGGTGTTCTGCCGGTCGGTCCGGCCAACGACGAACTCGCAGCGCTCGCGACCACGCTCAACGATCTGCTCGGCCGGCTGCGCGCATCCGCCGACCGCGAGAAACAGATGGTGTCGGATGCGAGCCACGAGCTGCGGACACCCCTCGCCGTTCTGCGCGGACAGCTCGAACTCGCAGAGCTCGACGCCGGCAATGCGGATGCGCTGCTCGCGGACATCCGCGAGTCCCATTCGACAGCGGTACGGCTCAGCCAGCTTGCTGCGAACCTGCTCGAATTGTCGAGGATCGACGCCGGGGCTTCGCGCGGGCACGCCGACTGGCGGGAGCTCACGTCGGAACTGGCCGAGGCGATCGATCGTGCGCGTGCGGTCAGCGGCGAAGAAGCAGACCTCTCCATCGACTTCGACTACCGCCCGCGTGACCGGCGCGGCGGCGGCGCGACGATAGCGCTTTCGCGCACCGAGTTCGGGCGCATCGTCGACAACCTGCTCAGTAACGCGATCACCGCCCTGGACGGGTCCGGGGTGGTCGGGGTGGACCTCGTGGCGGTGGCCGGGGAGGTGACGCTGACAGTCCAGGATTCGGGCCCGGGGATGCCGGAGGACTTCATCCCGGTCGCATTCTCCCGGTTCACACGGGTCGAGGGGCCGCGATCTGCCCTCGCCGGCGGAGGGCTCGGGCTGGCGATCGTGGCGGCGCTCGCGAGTTCGGCCGGCGGCAGCATTGTGCTCACCAATGCGAGCGCGGGAGGATTGCGGGCAACGGTGGCACTGCCCGCAACGGTGGCACTGCCCGCCGAAGCGACCGAGGGGACCCGTGCATGACGTTCCGGATCGACGAGGGATCCGGGCTGCCGCCTTTTGAGCAGGTGAAACACCAGGTCATCGAGCAGGTTCGTTCGGGCGAACTGCCCGCGGGCGCGAAGCTGCCGACGGTACGTCACCTGGCGGACGAGCTCGGACTTGCCGCCAACACGGTCGCGCGGGCCTACCGCGAACTCGAGCACGCCGAGATCATCGAAACCCGGGGGCGCAACGGTTCGTTTGTCGCAGCGAACGGGGACGTGACCACGCGGCAGGTGCAGGTCGCTGCTGCCGTCTTCGCGGACCGGGTGCGGGCGCTGGGCGCCGACCCGGAGCTGGCGCTTGACCTGGTTACCGCTGCGCTGCGCGCGCAGCCGCGCTAGATGGGCGCGCGACCTCACTGGCTGCGCGCGACCACACTAGGCCAGCGCGCGACCCGCACTAGTTGGGTTCGACCGCACTTCGTGGTACTAGTGCGGTCGCGACGAACAAGTGCGGTGGGAAGGAGTTCGTGCGCCCGGCGCGACCGGGCCGCCGCGCCGGCCGATCGGGATCGACCGGCGCGGGTTGGGCTAGTGACCGCCGTGGTCGGAGTCGACGCCCGCGTCGGGACCTTCGGAGAGCGTGGCTATGACGGCCAGGTCGTCTGCGTCGAGCGCGAAGTCGAAGATGGAGATGTTCTCGGCCATGCGGTTCGGCGTGCGCGATTTCGGGATCGCCACGAGGCCCAGTTCGATGTGCCAGCGCAGGACGACCTGCCCGGGCGTCTTGCCGTGTTTCGCCGCGATGCCCGCGAGTTCGGGCGCGGCGAGGAGGCCCGTCCCCGGCCCGAGCGGACTCCACGATTCGGTGACGATCCCGTGTTCGGCGTTGAATTCGCGCTGGGCCGGCCGGGTCACTTTCGGGTTGAGTTGGATCTGGTTGACCGCCGGCACGATGTCGGTTTCGTCGAGCAACCGGTCCAGGTGTGCCGGCTTGAAGTTGGAGACGCCGATTGCACGCGCCTTGCCTGAGACCAGGAGTTTTTCGTAGGTCTTCCAGGTCGACACGAACTGGTCGCGCCCGGGCAGCGGCCAGTGGATGAGCAGAAGGTCCACGTAGTCGAGGCCGAGCCGGGCCAGTGAGCCGTCGAGGCCTTCGATCGCCCGGTCGTCTCCCTGGTATGTTCCGTCGAGTTTGGTGGTGACGAACAGTTCTTCGCGCGGGACCCCGCTGGCCCGAACGCCGTCGCCGACACCGGCCTCATTCCCGTATTTCGCGGCGGTGTCGATGTGACGGTAGCCGAGGCCTGTGGCTTGGACGATCGCCCGCGCCACCTCGGTGTCGTCGAGTGGCCAGGTTCCAAGACCGACCTGCGGGATGGTGGTTCCGTTGTTGAGTTCGATTCGGGGGATGGTCACGCTTCAGGCTAGCGCTGCCGTTTCCTCAGATGACCCGTTCTGACAGTTGGGAGGGGTTGCCGAACCGGTGGGCGGTGATCGAAATCGCCTGCTCATGCAGGAACGGAAGGAGCTCCACTCGACCGGATGGAGTGACGGGGTGCGAGTAGATGGCCGTGTCCGGCGTTCCCTTGAGCGCCGCGGCGAGCGCTTTCGCGTCGCCACCGATGAGGCGGATGCGGTGAGCGGCAACCTGCCCGCTCGCGACCCGAGCGAGCCACCGTTCGTCGCTTTCGACGACCACGGGCACCTGGCGCTCGCGCAGCACGTTCTGCAGCGGGCGCGGCAGCCCGATGGCGGTGCTCACCGAGAATCTGGAGCGCGCGACGGTCGCAGCGGCCATGATCCTCAGCAGCGGAGCGAGGTCCTCACCTTCGGACAGCCGAATCGTCACCGGCACGGGCCGGTAGCGGAACAGGTTGCGTTCGACTCCGAGCGCCGAGACGTCTTTGGTCTGAAGGTATTCGGTTCCTGCAGCGATCGCGTCGCTGAGCGCCGACCGCCGAACGAGGTCGAACGCGTTGTAGTCCATGGATTCCTGGCCCGATTCGATGAGCTGGGACACCCCGCGGTCCAGCCCCCGCAGGTGGAGGCTCGCGCTGGACGTTCCGGTCTCGGGTTCCCAGGACCCGAGACCGATGAGATAGTTCGGGCCGCCGGCTTTCGTTCCCGCACCGACCGAGGAGCGCTTCCAGCCCCCGAAGGGCTGCCGCTGCACGATCGCCCCGGTGATTCCGCGGTTCACATACAGGTTGCCGGCCTCGACGGTGTCGAGCCAGTGGGCCAGTTCGCCCGCATCGAGCGAGTGGAGCCCGGCGGTCAGGCCGTATTCGATGGCGTTCTGGTACCGGATCGCGTCGTCGAGGCTTCGCGCAGTCATGATGCCGAGGACCGGACCGAAGAACTCGGTGAGGTGGAAGTAGGAGCCCGGTTCGACCCCTGTGCGGATGCCCGGCGACCACAGTCGCCCGGTTTCGTCGAGCTGGCGCGGCTGCACGAGCCACTCCTCCGAACCGCCGAGCGTCGTGAGAGCGTGCAGCAGCTTGCCCTGGGCCGGCTCGATGAGTGGACCCATCTGGCTGGTGGGGTCTTCCGGGTAGCCGACTCGCATGCTCACCGTCGCGTCGACGAGCTGGTGGCGGAAGCGCTCGGACTTGGCCACCGATCCGACGAGGATGACGAGGCTGGCGGCAGAGCATTTCTGGCCGGCGTGCCCGAAAGCGCTCTTGACGATGTCGGACACCGCGAGGTCGTAGTCGGCGTTGGGGGTGACGATGATCGCGTTCTTGCCGCTGGTCTCGGCGAGCAGTGGCAGGTCGGCGCGCCAGGAGCGGAACAGCTTCGCCGTCTCGTACGCCCCCGTGAGAATGACACGGTCGACGCGCGGGTCGGACACGAGCATCTGGCCGAGGTCGTTCTCCGCGACGTCGACGAGCGCAAGCAGGTCCCGGGTGATGCCCGCCTCCCACAGCGCCTCGACCATGACCGCGCCGGAGCGCTTCGCCTGCGGAGCCGGCTTGATGATCACGCCGCTGCCTGCGGCGAGCGCCGACAACACCGAACCTGCGGAGATCGCGACCGGGAAGTTCCACGGAGGCGTCACGACGGTCAGCTTCGACGGAACGAACTTCGCTCCCTGAATGGTGTCGAGCTCGCGTGCACGCGACGCGTAGTAGTGGGCGAAGTCGACGGCCTCGCTGACCTCCGTGTCCGCTTCAGCGATCGTCTTGCCGGTCTCCGCCGCCATCACTTCGATCAGCCGGTCGCGGTTGGCCGCGAGCGCGAGACCAGCGCGGTCGAGTATCGCCGCGCGATCGAAGCCGCTTCGCCGGCCCCAAGCCGACCCGGCGTTCTGGACGCCTGCCATGATCGCCTCGAGCGTCCGGGCGTCGCCGACGGCGGCATTCGCGATCGTCTCCACGCCCAGCTGTGACGCCGTCACCCGCGCGAGGATCTTCTTGCCCCAGACTCGGTTCGCCGCAAGCGACGGGTCCGTGTCGGCCGCGTTATGGAATTCTCGGATGCGATCGGAGCCGGGCGAGGCCGCAGGAGTGACTGCGGCCGGCGCTGAAGCGGCGACGACACCCTCGTGCTGCGCGTCGAGGGCATCCCCCTCGGATCCTCTGCTCAGCCCGAGGACCGCGCTCGTGAGTCCGCCGTCTCCAGCAGGCGGCGCGGCAGGCTGCGCGACCTGTGGCCGGGTGAACGCCTCGGCCCCGGCCTCTTCCCACTCGCGGGTGCGGTCCTGCTTGCGATTGGGCAGCGGAGCGTAGCCCCGCGGGTTCGGGTCGGCGTCGAGTTCTGCGACCGAAGCGAGAAAGCGCTGTTTCTCACGCGCGAACAACGCGGCGTTCGACTCGAGCTCGAAGACCGCCGACATGAAGTTCTCCTGGCTCGCGTTCTCTTCGAGTCGACGGATGAGGTAGGAGATGGCCACGTCGAACTCGGCAGGGTTCACGACGGGCGTGTAGAGGAGCAGTGTGCCGACGGTGCGCTTGACGGCTTCGGCCTGCGCTGTCGCCATGCCGAGCAGCATCTCGAAGTCGATGCGGTCTTCGACGCCGCGCTGCTGGGCGAGGAGCCAGGCGTAGGCGACGTCGAACAGGTTGTGCCCGGCGACGCCGATCTTCACGGCGTAGGTGTGCTCCGCGGTCAGCGCCCAGTCGAGCACCCGCTTGTAGTTGGTGTCGGTCGCCTGTTTTGTCGCGTAGGTGGCGAGCGGCCAGCCGTGCACGGCTGCATCGACGCGCTCCATGGCCAGGTTCGCCCCCTTGACCACACGCACCTTGATGGGAGCCCCACCGCCCGCTCGTCGGTTCATCGCCCACTCGGTGAGGCCCTGGAGGGCATCCAGTGCGTCGGGCAGGTAGGCCTGCAGCACGATGCCCGCCTCGAGGTGTGCGAGCCCGGGCTGATTGAGGATGCCCGTGAAGACCGCGATCGTCAGGTCGAGGTCGCGGTACTCCTCCATGTCGAGGTTGATGAACTTCGGCTTCGGCGAAGACGCGGCGAGCTCGTACAGGGGCGTCAGCCTGGTGATGACACGCTGCACCGTCTCGTCGAACGACCACATGGACAGCTGCGACGCAATGGAGGACACCTTGATGGACACGTAGTCGACATCGTCACGCGCGAGCAGCGCGTGCGTGCCCTCGAGGCGACGGGCGGCCTCTTCTTCGCCGAGAACCGCCTCACCGAGCAGGTTGAGATTGAGCCGTGCACCATGGCCCTGCGGATCGCTGGGTGCGCGCAGGTGCGCGATGGCCGGACCGAGCTTCTCGGGTGTGGCATCCACGACGAGGTGACCGACCATCGAACGGAGCACCCGACGGGCGATGGGGATGACGATCCACGGGAGCACCGGACCGAAGACCCCGCCGAGCCAGATCGCAAGGCGCATGTACCAGGGCAGGAAGGC
>FSUF01000408.1_pt1 | contig 12316 bp, 12 predicted proteins | sample 1637351 | NCBI WGS metagenome assembly FSUF01 (sample SAMEA3914816, study PRJEB12502) | metagenome | biome: forest; material: soil | place: USA | collected 2011-09-16 | depth 0.3 m | reverse complement strand
GAGGGGCGTAGGTTCGCGGCAAGACGACGAACGGAGACCGGATGAGCGACAAGCCGCCACTGCCCCGCGAACGCCGCCGCACCACGCAAGGCCTTCGCCCCCTGCCGGTTCTCACCCGCGACCTGGTCGCTCAGGTCAGACGGCTCACGGCGGCCGAGCTCTCCCTCTTCAAAGCGGAGATGAGCGCGAAGGCGAAGGACGCCGGCGTCGGAGTTGGCTTCCTCGTCGGCGCCCTGCTCTTCCTCTTCTTCGCATTCGCCGTGGTGGTGACGACAGCAGTCCTCGCATTCGCGCTGATCGTGCCGGCGTGGCTCGCGGCCCTCATCGTGGCGGGCATCCTGCTGGTGCTCGCCGGCATCGCGATACTTATCGGGGTTCAGAGCCTGAAGAAGGTGCCCCCGATCATCCCGGAAGAGACCATGACGAGCCTCGGCGACGACGTCCGTGCTCTGAAAGGAGACCGCGCGTGACGCAGGACACTACGCCAGGACCGAGCACCACGTCTGGACCCATCACCACGTCCGGACCCAGCACCGCACGGCCCGCGCTGCCCCCGGGCGCCGGGGTCCACAGCCTGCAGCTCGACATCGTGCAGACACGGGACGAGCTCGCCGCCACCCTCGACGACCTCTTCGCGACCTTCAACCCGGCGGTGCAGATCCGTTCGCATCCGGTGCTGTACGCATCGATTTTCCTTGCGGCCACTGCCGCAGCGACAGCCGCCATCCTGACCCTTCGACGCGGACGGGCTCGTGCGCGACGCTGATGTCGCTGAGCGCGGTGCCGGCGCCGACGGCGCGCGTGTCGTCGGCGTTGCGAACGGAGGGAAGGGCGGGGACCCGCATCCGGCACCCTGGAATGAACTGCCGTGGGGCCTCATCCTGCGTCGCACCCTGCGGAGTTTCGGCAGGCACCAGTGCACCGACCTCGCGGCCGGCCTCACCTATTTCGCCGTGCTGTCGCTTTTTCCGGCGCTGCTCGCCCTCGTGTCCATCCTCGGGCTGGTCGGCCAGAGCAAGAAAGGGATCGACGCCCTCTTCGCGATCGTCGGCCAACTCGCCCCGGGCGCGGCCCTCGACACTGTGAAAGGGCCGGTCGAACAGCTGGCTTCCAACCCGGCCACCGGGCTCGCCCTCGCGATCGGGATCGTCGGCGCCGTCTGGTCGGCGTCCGGCTACGTGGGTGCTTTCGGCCGCGGGATGAACCGCATCTACGGGGTGCAGGAAGGCCGCACGGTCTGGTCGTTGCGACCGGTGCAGCTGGGCGTCACGATCGCGACGCTCGTTCTCGTGTCGCTCATGGCCATCCTTTTGGTCGTCTCCGGGCCGGTCGCGACTGCGATCGGTGATGCGCTCGGGGTGGGAAACACCGTCCAGGCGGTGTGGTCGGTACTCAAATGGCCGGTGCTGATCATCGCTCTGGTGCTGCTCACCGCACTGCTCTACTACGCGACACCCAACGTGCGGCTGCCGCGATTCCGGATGCTCACCACCGGATCCATCGCGGCCATCATCATTCTCGGCATCGCCTCCGCGCTGTTCGGCCTCTACGTCGCGAACTTCGGCAACTACGACCGCACCTACGGTTCACTGGCCGGGATCATCATCTTCCTGCTGTGGATCTGGATCGCCAACGTGGCACTGTTGCTCGGCGCGGAATTGGACGTCGAAGTGGAGCGCGCCCGCGAGCTGACGGCGGGGATCGAGGCGGACGAGGGGGTGCGGCTTGCACTCAAATCGACCAAGGCGATCGTGAAGGCGCAGGATGCGGTGGCCGCCGACCTGCTCGCGTCGCGCGAGGTGCGCCGGCGCTTCGCCAGCGCCCGCAAGGCCTGAGGGGCTCCGGCGGGCCCGCCGCTGCGCTCGCGTCGGCTCGTGCGCCGCGGTCGCGGCAGCTCGTGTGCCGCGGTCGCGCCAGCTCCACTGCCGCGCTGCGTCAGCGCGTGAAGCGGAGGGTGACCAGCTGGAAGGGGCGCAGGTCGAGGGCGACACGGTCACCGGAAAAACCGGCCACGGCGGCAACGCCGACCTCCCGCTCGTGCAGGTCGGTCTCGACGACAGCCGTGAACCCGAAGCCGATGGCGAGGCGGGCGCATGCGCGTGCCCCGCGCGACTCGTACAGCCGCACCACCACGTCCCCCGAGCGGTCCTCCGCGAGTTTGACCGTCTCGACGACGACCGCCGGGTCATCGCTGGAGACGAGCGGATCGAGCGCGGATGCCGCCCCCGCGACCGAGCGCAACGGCAGGTTCAGCCGGTACCCTTCCGCAATCGCGTCCCCGATGTCGCCGACCACGATCGACGATCGCATGCTGTGGATCCCCTGGTCTGCTTCCGGGTCGGGGAACAGCGGCGCCCGCAACAGCGTCTGCCGCACGAGAGAGTATGTTCCGCCGCCCGGCCGCTCGTGCCGGGTGATGTCGTGACCGTAGGTGGAGTCGTTGGCGACCGCGACACCGAAGCCGGCATCCGCCACGTGAACCCAGCGGTGCGCCGACGTCTCGAAGCGGGCGCCGTCCCAGCTGGTGTTGGTGTGGGTCGGCCGCACGATGTGGCCGAACTGGATCTCGGATGCCGCCGACGCGGTGTGCACGTCGACCGGGAAGGCGAGTTTCAGCATCCGCTGCCGCTCATGCCAGTCGATGTCGGTCGTCAGTTCGACGGCGCCCGATCGTGCTGCCAGTGCGATCGTCTGGACGGCTGCGGATGCGCCGAACCTGCGGGTGACACGGACCGCGACCCGCTCATCCGACTCCTCGACAACCTCGAGCGCGTCGACACCGGTGACGGGTTCGCCGAGACGGCGGTATTCGACGTCGATGTCCCAGGCGTCCCATTGACGCGGGGTGTCCCGGAACAGCTGCAGCAGGTTGGCGCGCTCCCCCGGCGGCACGATGTCGCGTCCGGTCGCGAGATCGACCAGTGAGTCGATCAGTCCGTCGGCGTCGATGCGAACGCGGAAGTGGTCGTTCGTCAGCACAAGCCCTGCGCTGGTCCGCTCGAGGCGAGCGCTGCCCCCGGTCGCGCGCGCGCCAGCACTGTGGGCGCGCACGCCGTCGACGTCGACCGGGGACGGGTTGAAGACGATCGGGGTGCCCGGATGCGCGCCGGCACCGTCCGTGCCAGCACGATCGCGGGTGTCCGGGCCCGCGCCGGCCGCGTCGCTCACGGATGCCGCGGCGAGCGCACCGAGCGCGCCGCCGATCAGCCCTTCCAGTTTTTCACCGACGATCCGGTAGTTCTCCACCGCCTGGTCGTGCACCCACCCGATCGACGACCCCGGCAGGATGTCGTGGAACTGCTGGAGGAGCACCGTGTGCCACGCGTCGCGCAACTCGTCGTACGGGTAGGGGTGGCCTAGGCGGATGGCCGCCGTCGCGCCCCACAGTTCGGCCTCGTGGAGCAGCGCCTCGCTTCGCCGATTGCCGCCCTTCGTGCGCGCCTGTGACGTGTAGGTGCCCCGGTGGAGTTCGAGATACAGCTCACCCGACCACACCGCCGTCGCGGCGAGTTCCGCGCGCGCCGCGTCGAAGAATTCGGCCGGTGACGCCATCCGCACGGTCGGCGAACCGTCGAGGGAGCGGGTGCGGCGTGCGGCAGCGAGCATCTCCCGGGTCGGGCCGCCGCCTCCGTCGCCGAAGCCGAACGGGACGAGCGAGGTGTTCGCCTGTCCCTTGTCGGCGAAGTTCTGTTCAGCCCGGGCGAGATCAGCGCCGGAGAGCATCGAGTTGTAGGTGTCGACCGGCGGAAAGTGCGCGAAGAGGCGGGAGCCGTCGATGCCCTCCCACAGGAACGTGTGGTGCGGAAAACGGTTCGTCTCGTTCCACGAGATCTTCTGCGAGAGAAAGTAGTCAGCGCCGGCCGCGCGGGCGATCTGCGGCAGCGCGGCCGTGAAGCCGAACGTGTCGGGCAGCCACACCTCGCGGGGGTGCACCCCGAACTCTTCGCGGAAGAACCGCGAGCCTTCGACGAACTGGCGCACCAGCGCTTCGCCGCCGACCAGGTTGGTGTCCGACTCGACCCACATGCCGCCGACCGGCACGAACCTGCCCTCGGCAACCCGGGCCCGGATGCGCTCGAACAGCTCCGGGTAGAACTGCTTCATCCAGGCGTACTGCTGCGCCGACGAGGCCGCGAACACGAAATCGGGATCCTGGTCCATCAGGTCGAGCACGTTCGAGAAGCTGCGGGCGACCTTGCGGACCGTCTCGCGCACCGGCCACAGCCACGCCGAATCGATGTGCGCGTGGCCGACAGCGAAAACGCGGTGGGCGCTCGCAGCGGCCGGAGCTTCGAGCGCGGGGCGAAGGGCGGCGCGGCCCTGCGAGGCAGTGGCAGCGACGTCGAACGGGTCGACCGCATCCGCCATCGCTTCGAGCGCCGCGAACAGCTGGGCTCGCCGCGGCGAAGTGAGCGGCAGCTGGAGCGCCAGGCCATGAAGAGTCCAGATGTCCTGTACGAGTTCCCACACCTCGCGGTCGCGATGCACGACCTCGATGCGGCGCAGCGCGTACAGCGGGTCGGCCGGCGCGGTCGCCTTGCGCCCGAGCGGGGTCGGCCGGAACTCGATGAAGCCGCTGCCGATATCCGGGTTCGCCGCCGCCTCGATGAAGACCTCGAAGTCGTCGCCGGGCCCGACCTCGAGCCGCACGTAGCCGTTCAGGGGCTCGATCGCTTTGAGGATGCTGCCGTCGGTCGCGTAGACCAGCCCCTCGGCCTGGAACCCGGCCTGCGCACCCGTGAACCCGAGATCCACGACGAGCTCGACATCCTCCGCGCCCGCGTTCCACTCTGGCGGGACCGTTCCCGTGACCCGGAACCAGACCGTTCCCCACGGCCTGCCCCACGCTTGCCCGATCGAGAACGGGGTGAACGGACTGCTGACGGCCTGCGCGAACGGCACCGGCTCATCCGGCACCTCCCACGCCTCGATGATGACCGATGCGCGCGCCCGCTCGACCGCCGGCACCAGCCGTTCCCGCACCAGACGGTCGATGCGATGGTCGACGAGTCGGCTGGGATCCTGGCTGGTCATAGACGGAGTCTAGGGTTCGAGCGGCACAATGGAGGATGACCGACTCGAGCGTCATCGACCTGGACCTTCCACCGAGCGGAACCGGCTGCATCGAGTGCGATGCGACCGGTGGATGGTGGTTCCACCTGCGGCGCTGCGCGACCTGCGGGCACGTCGGATGCTGCGACAGCTCACCATCGCAGCACGCCCGGGCGCACGCGGTGGCGGCGGGGCATCCACTCATCCGCTCGTTCGAGCCGGGTGAGCACTGGTACTACGACTATGTAACCGATGTTCTCCTGCAGGGACCGGTACTCGCCCCGCCGATCTGGCATCCGGAAGACCAGCCTGTACCCGGCCCCGAGGGGCGCGTCCCCGAGGACTGGCGCGACCACCTGCACTGACCCTGCCGGGCCGGCGCGCTGTCGCCCTGGCGCCGCCGCGGTCGCCGCCCCCGGCCGCCGCCGTCGCGTCCGGCCGGGCATCCGCCGTCGCGTCCGGCCGGGCATCCGCCGAGTCGTCACCAACTCACGGTCTGGCCGCGCTTTTCGGTGGGTTGGTGACGACTCGACGGAGGGAAGGGGGACAGGGGCGTCGATAGACTTGAGGACGAACGCGAAGGCAGGAGCGAGATGGCAACGCGGTGGGCGAGGGTCGTGCGCGGCCTCGTCGCGGCGACACTCGCGACATTCGTGGCCGCGCTCTTCCACGTCGCCGGCGGCGGTGCGCCCCCGAGCCTGCTCGCCCTCACGCTGAGCCTCACATTCTCCGTGCTTGCAGCGCTCGCACTGACCGGCCGGCGCGCGTCGACCTGGCGGCTCGCGGCATCCGTCATCGTCAGCCAGACCGTGTTCCACGCACTCTTCAGCCTCGGATCGGGCGGCACGCGGTTCGTGGCGACGGACGGGCTTGCACACGTGCACGCCGGAGCGCACCTCATCGCGATGGCCGGCCATCAGGTGCGGATGCACGAGAGCGGCGTCATCCCCGACAGCGCGCAGATGTGGCTGGGTCACGCATCGGCCGCCCTTGTCACGATCGTCGCGCTGCGCTTCGGCGGGCGAGCGTTCTGGGGACTCTTCGAGACCGCGCGAATGCGGCTCGGCCGCGTCGTTCGGCGGGCCGTCGATCCCGCCGCGGAGTTCTTCGCCCCCGTCGCGGCGCATGGCGTAGCTGTCGCGCCCGCCCTGCGTGACCTCGGCATCCTCATCGGACGGATGCGTCACCGCGGCCCTCCCGCCGTCTCGCCGCGCGCACAGCTCGCCTGACGCGCGGCACTGCATCATCCGCGATCCGAAATGGCGCCTGCTCCGAATGACAGGCAGGCATGCGATCGCGTCGACACCATGCAACCCGGCCGCCCCCTGGCCGAGATGAGGACCATCACCACCGTGAGAAAAAACGCATCACCGCACGAACGTTCGCCGGAGCCCGCCACGGTTGGCGCAGCGACCGCGGTGCTCGTCATCGCAGCTCCGATCGCCGCGAGCGCCGACGTGCATGTCGACCCGAACCAGGCAACACCCGGGTGCCGGCGCTGGTTCGGGAGAAGGCGCCTGATATGACCAGGTCATCACTGGGCCGGGGAGCGGTTTCGGGCGGCCTGCTCGCCCTGCTCGTCGCGGGTGTGCTCACGCTGGCGCCCGCGACCGGCGCGAGGGCACACGACTCCCTCGTCGACAGCACGCCGAAAGCCGGCTCGGTGCAGACCCAGCCCCTGAGCACCGTAACGCTGACGTTCAGCGACCGTATCCTCGACCTCAAGGGAGACGGAAGTGGCTCGCTCATGCAGGTCACGGGTCCGGATGCGCGCCACTACGAGACCGGCTGTGCGACCGCGCTCGACCGGATGCTCTCGGTTCCGGTGTCGCTGGGCCTGGGCGGAAAGTACCTCGTGACCTTTCAGCTCGTCTCGGCTGACGGGCACACCGTCTCGAGTTCGATCGAGTTCACCTACCGCCCGCCTTCGGGTTCTGTCGCATCCGCGGGCAACGCGGTGGGACCGCCGTGCGGCCAACTGAACACGACAGGTTCACGCGTCCCGTCCGGGACTGCCGGCGGCACACCTGGCGGCTCCGCCGCCCAGTCCGGTGATCTCGGCATCGTGCTCGGGATCGCCATCGGGATCGTGGTGCTCGCCCTCGCCGGCGTGCTCATCGTCGTAGTCACCGCCCGGCGCCGCCCGCGCGACGAGGGTTAGCCTCCGAGAATCGCCGCGGCAGCCGGTCATCTCGGCGGGCAGCACTGCCGAGTGTGCACGCGCCGGCCGAGTGTGCACGGCGCGCGTGTCACGCTCGGCCGGAAGTGTCACGCTCGGCCGCCCAGGCGCGCGGGACGGCGCGCCGGCGGATCAGAACCCGACGACGGGATGCGGCACGTACGGCGACTCGAGCTGCTCGCGCTCGTCGCCGGTGAGCACGATGTCGAGGGAAGCCACAGCATCCTCGAGGTGCTTCGGCGTGCGCACGCCCACGATCGGCGCAGACACGACGGGATTCGACGAGACCCACGCGAGCGCGACCTGAGCGCGCGGCACGCCGCGGGCCTCGGCTACGCGGGCGACCGCATCCGCCACCGCCCGATCCGACTGCTCGACATACAGGGTCTTGCCGAACTCGTCGGTCTGGGAGCGTTCTGTGATGTCATCCCAGTCGCGGGTGAGCTTGCCGCGCGCGAGCGGGCTCCACGGCAGCGTCCCGACACCCTGGTCCGCGCACAGCGGCAGCATTTCGCGCTCCTCCTCGCGGTTGAGGAGGTTGTAGTGGTCCTGCATGGTGGCGAAACGGCTCCAGCCGTTCAGCTGCTGCAGGTACAGGGCCTTGCTGAACTGCCAGGCGTACATCGACGAGGCGCCGATGTAGCGCGCTTTGCCCGCCTTGACGACGTCGTGGAGAGCCTCGAGCGTCTCCTCGACGGGGGTGTGCGGGTCCCAGCGGTGGATCTGGTACAGGTCGACATAGTCGGTTCCGAGGCGACGCAGGCTGTGGTCGATCTCGGTCAGGATGGCTTTGCGCGAGAGCCCGCGACCGTTGGGTCCAGTGCGCATCACACCGTGCACTTTGGTCGCGATGACGACCGCATCGCGGTCGGCGAAGTCGCGCAACGCCCGGCCGACGATCTCCTCGCTGGAGCCGTCCGAGTACACGTTCGCGGTGTCGAAGAAGGTGATGCCGGCGTCGAGCGCCTGCTTGATGATGGGTCGGCTCTCGTCCTCCGGAAGCGACCACGGATGGTTGCCACGGTCGGGTTCCCCGAAGGTCATGCAGCCCAGGGCGAGAGCGGATACGTCCAGTCCAGTGGTGCCGAGTTTCTTGTAGCGCATGGTCTCAGTATCCGCCCCGTCGGCATCCGCCCGCTCGGGGCCGGCGTCGGCCGAGTGTGCGCGTTCCGGCCGAGCGTGCCCGACACGCGTGGCACGCTCGACCGGAAGTGTCACGCTCGGCGATGCCCGCGTAGGCTGCCGCGGCCCCGTACCCCTTGCGGCGGCCGCGGCAGCCACCCGTCGCAGGGAGCCTCCGTGCGACCGGCATACCGGTCACGGCCCCCGCAGACTCCCCGAACACCGTGACTCTATCCATGCCGTTCGGGGCATGGGAATGTGCCGTTGGTCACATTCCCGCGCCAAAGCGGACGGGATGTCAGAGCGCGTCGCGAGTGAAGATGCCGAGCAGCATGGCCTTGCGAACGGCCTCCATGCGCGAGCGGGCGCCCAGCTTCGCGTAGATGCTGCTGGTGTGTCGTTTGACCGTTCCTTCGGCGATGCTCATCGCCACGGCGATGTCGCGGTTCGTGCGAGCCTGCGCAAGATGGTGCAGCACTTCCTCTTCGCGCGCGGAGAGGATCGACGCGCCGCGTCGCACCACTCGGGCACTTCGCTCTGGCGCAGATTTCAGGCCTCGCGCGACCGCGCCCGCGAGGAGCAGGGTCTGCACCAGCTCAGCGCTAGGCGTCGTCTTCGTGAGGTACGCGAACGCGCCCGCGGCGAGGAGTTCGTCTTTCAGCACGCCGTCGCGGTGCATCGTCAGCATCACGATCCGCGTGCGCGGCGAGGACCGATGGATGCGCGCCACGGTCGCCCTCGCCGGACCACCGGGCAACTCCACGTCGAGCAGAAGCACGTCGGGATCGAGGGAGGCGGTGAGGGCGACCGCGTCATGCGAGCTGCTGCCCTCCCCCACGACGGCGATCCGCGGATCGTGCCCCAGGATCGCAGCGACACCTTCACGGAAGAGGTCGTGGTCGTCGACGATCAGGATCGAGACGGGGCCGGCGCCGAGGCGAGCAGCAACGTGAGTACCCGGCGTCACGTTCGCACCCCGTCGAGCGGCAAGGCGACGCCGAAGAGCACCTCGGCAGGCATCAGGCTTCCGCGCTCGACGAGCGCAGCCGTCAGAACCCCGATGACGGCATCCGCCGTCGGGTCGTCGTTCGCCATGATCCCCCTGCTCTCCTGCACTCTAGACCACACGGTCTACCGGATGCCAAACGGCGCATCACGGCATTGGCGACCTTCCCGCGCGCCCGCAGCATCCGCCCAGAATCGTGCGCCAGTGTGAGCACGTGGAAATCGTGGTGGACGCCGTGCTCATCGTGCTCGCCGTTGTCGCGTTCGCCGTCGGATGGTCGAACGGCGCCATCCGCCAGGCCGGTTCCCTCGTTGGCCTCATCGTCGGCCTGTGGGCGGGGCTGGCGCTCGCGCCGATCATCGTCGGCTGGCTCGCCGGAAGCGGCTGGAACGCCCTCAGCCAGCGCACGATCGTCGCCGCGATCGTGATCCTGGTGTGCGCATCCGTCGCCTACGGCCTGGCGACCGCACTGGCCGGGATGCTCGGAAAACTCGTGCGGCACGGGCCGATCAGATGGCTGGACTCCCTCGCCGGCTCGATCCTCGGCCTGCTGACCTGGGCCGTGCTCGTGTGGCTGTTCGCCGGGTTCGCACAGGCGACCAACCTCGCGGCCGTCGAGCAGGCCGCCTCGTCGTCCCGTGTCGTCGCGACGCTCGACGCGATCGCCCCCCTGCCGCCATCCACCGTGCTGGGTGCGGTCGACGACGCCCTGTCGCAGGCGGGACTGCCGCAGGTGTTCAAGGGCGGCGAATCGATTCGCGCGATTGGCGCGCCGGACCCGAATGTGCCGGCGGCCGTCGGCAGCGCCTCCGCTTCGGTGGTGAAGATCCTCGCTTCGAAACCAGGCTGCGGTGTGGACTCCGAAGGAAGCGGCTGGGTCGAAGCACCGGGACGTGTTGTCACCAACGCGCACGTGGTCGCGGGATCCGATGCGATCTACGTCAAGGATACGAGCAGCAACCGATCGCTGCGGGCGACGCTCGTGGCGTTCGACCCCGAGCGCGATCTCGCGGTGCTTCAGGTGAGCGGGCTCACTGATGCGCCCCTCACGCTCGGCAAGGACCTCGCGCCGGGCGAGTCCGCATACGCCGCCGGCTACCCGGGCGACGGACCGTACACGGTGAGCCCGGAACGCGTACGCGACAAACTGGTCGCGCGAGGCGGCGACATCTACCAGCACTCGACGGTCGACCGTGAGATCTACTCGCTGCGCGGGTCGGTTCGGCCCGGCAACTCCGGCGGGCCGCTGTTCGATGCGTCCGGAAAGGTCGCGGGTGTGGTGTTCGCCCGCTCGACCACCGACCCGGAGACCGGCTACGCGCTCACGCTCACCGAGCTGCGACCGCTGCTCGCGAAGGTAGGCTCGGCTCCGGTCGCCTCGGGTGGCTGCGCGACCGGGTGAGGGTGCGGGTGAGCCTGCGGGTGCTGGCGGGCGTCCCGGCCCACGCTGTCCCACCCGAGCGGATCGTGATTGGCTGAGACCATGAAAGCCGTCAGCTACCGCACCACTGGTCCGTCATCCGTTCTGGAACTCGGCGAGCGCCCGGAACCGCATCCCGGACCGGGCGAGGTGAGGGTGCGCATCCACGTCTCCGGTGTCAACCCGACCGACTGGAAGGCGCGCTCGGGCGGTGGGCGTGCCACCGAGCTGGGCAGCCCGCAGGTTCCGAACCAGGATGGCGCGGGCGTCGTCGACGAGGTCGGCGCGGGCGTCGCAGCGTTCGCCGTCGGCGACCGCGTGTGGGTGTGGGATGCGGCCTGGCAGCGACCGGAAGGAACGGCGCAGGAACTCGTGGTGCTTCCCGTGCGGCAGGCAGTGCCTTTGCCGGACGGCGTCGGTTTCGACGAGGGCGCGTCGCTCGGGATCCCGGCGCTGACGGCGCACCTGGCGCTGACCGCATCCGATCGGTCGCCGTTCGAACTCGCCCCCGGTGCACTGGACGGGCTCGTCGTGCTCGTCGCCGGCGGCGCTGGTGCGGTCGGCCATGCGGCCATCCAACTCGCGGTCTGGGCCGGAGCGACCGTGATCACCACGGTGAGCAGTCCGGAGAAGGCCGAGCTCGCCCGTGCAGCGGGCGCGCACAACGTGGTCGACTACCGCGCCGACGATGCAGCGACCGCGATCCGTGGCCTCGCACCCGACGGCGTCGACGTCGTGGTGGAGGTCAACCCGGAAGCGAACATCGGGCTCGACCTGGAGGTCGCGGCATTCGACGCGACCGTCGCGATCTACGCGGGTGAGCCCACGGTGGTGCCGGTGCGGCCGAGCATGACGAAGAACGTGCGGTACCGGTTCCTGCTGACGTACACGGCTTCGGTCGAATCGAAGGATGCGGCCGTCCGCGCGGTCGCGGCAGCGGTGGCGGATGGGGCACTTGCGGTCGGCGCGGATGCCGGCCTGCCGATCACACGGTTCCCGCTCGCGGAGACGGCGGCCGCACACGACGCGGTCGAGGCCGGGACCGTGGGGAAGGTGCTCATCGACGTGGCCGGTGGGCCGTCGCACTAAGGTAAGCGCTCATCGTGCCCATGTTCTGAACGCGTGCACACGTTGTAGCGTGTGCACGGGTTCAGAACCTGTGCGCGCCGCCCGCTGCGCCCGGGCAGACTATTCTGGCGAGTTATGAGCCGAACGCCAGCCCAGTCTGCCGCCCTGCGGTCGGGCATCGCGGTCGGTGTCGCCACCGCCGCGTACGGCATCTCGTTCGGCGCTCTCGCCACAGCATCCGGTCTCGACGTCTGGCAGGCGTGCGTGCTCAGCCTGGTGATGTTCAGCGGCGGCTCGCAGTTCGCCCTGATCGGCGTGCTCGCATCCGGGGGAACAGCGGCCGCCGGCTCAGCGATCGCCGGCGCCGCATTGCTCGGGTCGCGCAACACCTTCTACGCCCTGAGACTGTCGCGCATCATCGGGCCCGGCTTCTTCAAACGCGCCGCGGCCGCCCCGCTCACCATCGACG
>FSUF01000601.1_pt1 | contig 12376 bp, 11 predicted proteins | sample 1637351 | NCBI WGS metagenome assembly FSUF01 (sample SAMEA3914816, study PRJEB12502) | metagenome | biome: forest; material: soil | place: USA | collected 2011-09-16 | depth 0.3 m | reverse complement strand
CTCATGATCAGCAAGGTCAAGGGCGTGTTCGAGAACTTCGACGCGACCTTCGTGACCGCCGAGGACCCGCTCGAGTCGACCGTCACCGCCAAGGCGCACGTCGCCTCCGTGAACACCAAGGACAAGAACCGCGACGCCCACCTGCGTACCGGCGACTTCTTTCTCGCTGAGGAGCACCCGACCATCGACTTCGTGTCGACAGGTGTGCGTGTCGAAAACGGCGACTTCCTCGTCGATGGCACGCTGACCATCAAGGGCGTCACCAAGCCGGTCACGTTCGACTTCGACTTCGGCGGCTTCGGCCAGGACCCGTACGGCAACTACAAGGCCGGCGCGACTGCGAAGACGGTGATCAACCGTGAAGACTTCGGTCTCACCTACAACGCAGCGCTCGAAACGGGCGGCATGCTCCTCGGCGACACGGTGACCATCACGCTCGAGCTCCAGGCCGTACTCGCGCAGGACTAGTCCGCCCGCAATACAATCAATTTCTCAGGGGCCCCGCACTTTCGGGGCCCCTGAGTTCGTTCAGGGGGCGTCTTCGCCGGTGATCTCGTCATGGATGCGGCGGAGGTCCTCGACCAGGGAGCCGATCAGCACCCAGTGGCGCGAGTGCGGCGCTGCGACCGACAGTTGAGCGGTCAGGACGGGAACGCCGGCGGTCTTAGTTTCAGGCTCAGAGGCTTCTGCAGTGGGGTCGCGGGAGAGCAGCCTGAGGTCGTGTGATGCGCGGCTGAGTTCCTCCGCGATCGCCTGCACCGTGGGCTCCCGGGAGATGCTGTCGTCATAACGGTCGTGGAAGGCGCGGGTCATGCCCAGGGTGCGCGTGATCACCGGGCCCAATCGGCGGAAGAACGCATCGACGTCATCCAGGTCACGGCGATGACGCGACTGCCGCGGATTCAGGGTCAGGCTTTCGTGCGCCTGGTCCAGTGCTGCCTCCGACTTCGCCTGCATGGGCCGCAGCAGTCGCGCCGTGATGAGTAACTCGTCGAGCTTCGCCTGCGACTGGGGCGCTCTCAATGCGACTGCAAGGCGGTCGAGTGTCGCCGCTGTCTCGTTCCCCAGCCCGTTGACGGAGGTCCGGGCGGGACCGATCAATACGGGCGGCACGATAGCGATGTTCACAATGATGCCGATAATCGCGCCGATCATCGTCTCGACGATGCGAACCAGGGCGTACCCGGGCGATGCCGCTCCGATCGCAAGCACGAGCATCGCGGTGATCGGCACCTGGTTCGCCGTTCCCGGTGTCAGCTTGAGCGCCCAGGAGAGGAAGATCGCTACGACGACCGCGAGCAGCACGATCCAGCTCGTCGTGCCGAAGAAGAGCCCCACAGCGTAGGCGATCGCCACACCGACGATGACTCCGATGCTTCGCTCGATCGCCCGCCCGATCGACTGGTTGACACTCGGCTGGACGACCAGCAGGGCGGCGATGGCTGCGAAGATCGGCAGCTGGGTCGGCAGGAACGTGCCTGCGATCAGCCATGCGAGGATCATCGCGACAGCAGTCTTCGCCACCTGGAGAAGCGGGATTCGCGCCGGTGCTCGCAAGGTCGTGGGCATTCGCACGACTCAAGGCTACGGCGTCAGGCGACCTCGCCGCGCAGACCGAGGAATCGCCCGTACGCGCGCGCCCCTGCGGCGAATCCGGCGTGCTCCGTCTGGCTGAGGGGCTGGAACGGCTGCGCTTCGATGGCGACACGGGTGCCGTTGGCAGTGCGCCTCCAGGTGCCGGCGATGCGGCCCTTCGAGACGATGAGCGGCTTGAAGATGCCGTTCGCACCCGGTACCACCCTGTCGGCGAATTCGGGCGCAAGCACGGGCGCCCGATCCTGGTAGCCCAGGAGATACTCGTCGAAGCCGGGCAGCACGTGAAGAGAGCGCGACCGTGATGACGCGGCCGGCGCGGAATCTGCGCGTTCGGCGGTCATCCAGTACGTTGCCCCGCCCAGTTCGAATGACGTGAGACGATCCCGGATGATCGCGAGGCCCGTCTTCGCACCGGCCATCGTTCCCTTGGTCCACCACACGTAGTCTTTGAGCGTGGCCGGGCCATGACCGGCCAGGTAGCGCAGGAGGAATTCCGCCAGGGCTTCGTCGTCGTCGAGCCGGCGCTGTTCGGGCGCCCACTCCTCGAGGAGCACGAGCGACTGCTGGCTGCGGTGCGGCGGCCCCCAGCAGACCACGCCGGTCTGCGCCAGGTAGTAGATGAGGTGGTATCCGCGTTGGCCGGTGGTGCGGATGCCGTTGAGCTCCCACAGTTCCATCAGCTCGGTGCGACCGAGGAATCCGCCCCCGGCCAGCGCCTGCACGACGAGATCGCGCGCGCGTGCGAAATCGTCGTCGTCGAGTTCGAGTTGCCTGTGACGACGGACGAGGCCCGCGATCATGCGCGGAGCAGTGAGCTGGAGCATCCACCCGAGTTCGCGTGCCGGCACGAAGTGCAGCGTTCCGCGCATCGGCCAGGACCGAACGATCTCGCCCCGTTCGAGCGCCGAGATGACGTCGGTCTGTGTCGCCCCGGCGGCGCGAACGCCGAGAGCCCAGCAGGCGGCGGCGAAGTCCTGTGCCTGGATCGCGAGCAGCCGTTCGGCGACGGCGAGCGGCGACTCGAGCGGCGCTGTCAGTCCGTGGGCGGCCTGTCGGAACCGGAAGAGGTCGGCGTACCCTGCGCGCGTCGGCATGTGACCAGTATCGCGGCAGCGGCCGACAGGGGAGCCCACCGCGCAGTGCCGAGCGCGAGTAGACGGGTCAGGTCAGGATGCCGAGTTCGCTGAGCTGGTCGCTGAGGCCGGCGCCATCGGGGGAGTAGACCCACGGCACGCCGCTCGTCTCTGAGTGCTTCTCGGCCGTGGAACGACCACCGGCGAGCACCGCCTCACCCGTCGACAGTTGGCGGATGGCGACAGCCGAGACGCTTTCGGGATGCTTGGTCGTGAACTCGCCGTAGATGATCTCGTCGTGCTGCCCGTCGTCGCCGATGAGGAGCCAGCGGAGGCCGGGGAACTCGCCTGCGAGCCGGACGAGACTCGATTCCTTGTGCTCCCGGCCGCTGCGGAACCACCGATCGTGGGTCGGACCCCAGTCGGTGAGGAGGAGCGGGCCGGCCGGAAAGAGGTTGCGCGACAGGAGCCGCTTGATCGTCGGTGCGACATTCCAGGCGCCGGTCGACAGGTAGATGACGGGCGTGCCCTGGTGGGTTGCAGCGAGCCGTTCGAGCAACACCGCCATTCCCGGGGTCGGGACGCGTGCGTGCTCGTCGAGGACGAACGTGTTCCAGAATGCGAGAAGGGGACGGGGGAGCGCCGTGACCATCACCGTGTCGTCGATGTCTGAGATCACGCCGAAGGTGGCCGAGGGGTCGACGATGAAGACGGGTGACTCGACGGCGCCTTTGGAGTCCGCTGTGTACATTCGCACGGTGTGCCATCCCGGGGCGAGCTGTACGGGAATCACGGTGTCGATCACTCCGCCGCGGTCGGGGCGCACCTCGTGCGTCATGCCCTCGATCTCGATGGTGACCGTCACGTCGTTCGCGGGCACGCTGACGAACGATCTCCAGCCGCGGATGCTCTCCTCGCGCTTGCGGTTCGTGCGTTCTGCCCGGCTGCCTGGACGCGGTTCGCGCGCGAGCACGACGCGCCCGAGGATGCGTGCCCAGGTCGGCGCGCCGTAGCCGGTGTATGGGACGACCGTGGAGAGGAACCCCCGCTTACGGGCGCGCTTCGCACGGAAGTCGTGAAAGGCGTCCTCGATGCGCGCTGCGCGATGCATGATGGGCTCGACGCTCGCGCCGCGACTATCGGGTGATCGGGCCATATGAGCCAGTTTCTCATGAACCTGCTTCGGTTCCGCACGAGGCGCCGGGGCCGCACGCGGTTGTAGTCTGAATGTTTCCTGCGACGCGCCACACGTTTTACAGGAAAAATGAGGGATTCCCGGTTTATGATCCCAATTAGGCGGGGCTGTCCCGCCGCAGGGCTGGGGACCCGCAGCGCCGTATTGTGGACATGCAGCAAAGAAGGAGTCGCCCTAGTGCCCATCAATGATCTCGCGACCAGCCAAGGCCAGTCGGGAGTACCCCTCGTTCGTACCGAGCCGATTCAGGAACGCAGTGCCGCTCGGATCGATGCTCTGCTCGACGCCGCCGCCGAAGTCGTCGACGAGATCGGATTCGACCGGCTCACCACCGCTATGGTGGCCGAACGCGCCGAAGCGTCCATCGGAACCGTCTACCGGTACTTCCCCGACCGCATCGTGCTCTTGCAGTCGCTTCGGGATCGAGCGGTCCAGCGGTACCGTAACGCTGTAGTCGAGGGCATCCACAACGCCTCGCCCGACCATTGGTGGGACGCCATGGAGTGCGCGATCGATGCGTTCGTGGAGATGTTCCGCGCGGAGCCGGGGTTCCGCATCATCCGCTTCACCGACGCCGAACGGCAGCCTGTGTCGGCCGAAGTGGGCCTCGGAGATGATTTCTTCGCCCACCGCTTCGCGGACATCCTCGCCGAGGAATTCGGACTCCCCGCCGGGGAAGAGTTGAACTTCCGGCTCGAAGTCGCGGTCGAGATCGCCGACTCGCTCATCAACCGGGCGTTCCTCATCGATCCGCGTGGTGACGAGGCGTTCATCGAGGAGGCGCGCGTGGTCATCCGCGAATACCTCTCGAAGAGATACGGCGAGGGCGCGGCCTCCTGACCCCGTTCCCGACCGGCCCGCCGGCCGGTTGAGCGTGTGCGTCTTCCTCGCCGACGGGAATGTCGGTGGCCTGCGGCAGCGTTTGTGTAAGAAGTGGTCGACTCCGGCGTTGGAGGAGCGACCCTCCAACGAAGCGCGAGACGGGTTGCGATGCTGGAGATCCTCTTCACAAAAAGCAATCCGTCTTTGCCAAACGCTCCGAATGGTGTTTGGGTTGAACATCTGGCACGTGTTGATCCGAAACCTTTCTCGAGGAATGAGCCGCACAGATGATCGAGTTCCGATCGGTGACGAAACAGTTCCCTGACGGGACTGTGGCCGTTCGCGATTTCTCCCTGGTCATCCCGTCGCGCAAGATCACGGTGCTCGTCGGCTCGTCAGGCAGCGGAAAGACGACGATCCTGCGCATGATCAACAGGATGATCGACCCGACCAGCGGTGTCATCGAGATCGACGGCGAAGACATCTCCACGCTCGCGCCGGTGCACCTTCGTCGCAGCATCGGCTACGTCATGCAGAACTCGGGCCTCCTGCCGCATCGCAAAGTGGTCGACAACATCGCGACCGTTCCGCTGCTTCGCGGCGTGAAGAAGCGTGTGGCTCGCGAGAACGCCCTCGAGCTCATGGATTCCGTAGGGCTCGACCGCTCGCTCTCCGACAAGTATCCGAGCCAACTGTCTGGCGGCCAACAGCAGAGGGTTGGTGTGGCACGCGGCCTGGCCGTCGACCCGAACATCCTCCTGATGGACGAGCCGTTCGGCGCCGTCGACCCCATCGTGCGCGACGATCTCCAGCAGGAGCTGCTCCACCTCCAGCGTGAGCTGGACAAGACGGTCGTCTTCGTCACTCACGACATCGACGAGGCCTTCCTCCTCGGCGAACAGGTGGTGATCTTCCGCACCGGCGGATTCGTCGCACAGAAGGGCACGCCCGCCGAGATCCTCAGCAATCCGGCCGACGACTTCGTTGCGTCGTTCGTCGGGGCAGACCGCGGCAAGCGCGCCCTTCACATCGAACAGACCTCGACGGGCGACGTCCTGGTCGACAGCGACGGACGCACCGCAGGAGTGCTTTCCAGCGATTCCACCCACGAAGCAAAGGCCGCGACCCTCATGGGCGCGGGTGCTCCGGCGCAGGGTGAGGAAGCGCCGTGAGCTGGCTGTGGTCGAATTTCGGCCTCATCGACTACGGCCAGGTCTGGGACCTCACTGTTGCTCACATCCGTCTGAGCATCCCTCCGATCATCTTCGGCTTCGTGCTCTCACTTCCGATCGGGTGGGTGGCGAACCGGTACCACGCGACGCGCGGCACCCTGCTCACGATCGGCGGCATCCTCTACACGATTCCCTCGCTGCCGCTCTTCATCGCCATGCCGGCAGTGATCGGCACGAAGATCCTCAACCCGATCAACGTGATCGTCGGGCTCACCATCTATGCGCTGGCGCTGCTGGTCAGAACGACGGCGGATGCGCTCGCTTCGGTCTCGGGCGACGTGCTCCAATCCGCCACCGCCGTCGGGTTCTCCAGCTGGCGACGGTTCTGGGCCGTCGAGCTGCCGCTGGCCGGCCCTGTTCTCCTGGCCGGTCTGCGGGTGGTCTCGGTCAGCACCGTCAGCCTCGTGAGCGTCGGTTCGCTGATCGGCGTCAGCAGCCTCGGCAATCTCTTCATCGACGGGTTCCAGCGTTCCTTCCCAGAACAGGTCGTGGTCGGCATCCTCGCTGTGATGGCGATCGCATTCCTCTTCGATGGGATCCTCCTGATGCTCGGTCGCCTCCTGATGCCGTGGACCCGTGTCGACCGCCGCAGGCGCAGGACCGTGCGGCGCGAGCAGTTGCGGGTGGTGACCGAGGCATGACCGATTTCATCGCCGCATTCGCGTGGCTCGGCGATCCAGCGCACTGGGCCGGCCCGGCGGGCATCCCCGCGCGGTTGTGGGAGCACATCTGGTACTCCGGGTTCACGCTTCTGCTCGCCGCCATCATCGCCCTCCCGATCGGGCTGGCGATCGGCCACACCGGGCGCGGGCGGGGGGCCGCTGTGTCGATCTCCGGCGCACTGCGTGCGATTCCCACTCTTGGTCTCGTGGTCTTCCTCGCCCTCGAACTCGGAGGCCTCGACATCACGTCGCCGCTGATCGCCCTGACGATCCTCGCGATCCCCCCTGTACTGGCCGGCGCGTACGCAGGTGTCGACGCCGTGGACAAAGGCACCGTCGACGCGGCGCGCGCAATGGGCATGACCGAGTTCCAGATCCTCGGGAAAGTCGAGCTGCCCCTCGCCCTTCCGCTCCTCATCGGCGGTCTCCGGTCCGCCATGCTGCAGGTCATCGCGACGTGGACCGTGGCAGCGATCCTGCCCGTCGGCGGTCTCGGACGTTTCCTGTTCGACGGCCTGTCGGTTCGGGCATATGACGAGATGCTGGCAGGGTCCATTCTCGTCGTGGTCCTCGCGCTCGTGACCGACGGCGTCTTCGCGATCATCCAGCGCCTTGTCGTACCTCGCGGGGTCATTGCCTCCCGCGTTACCGATGTCCGTGTGAAGACCTCGCGTCCTCGCGCGGTGGTAGGTGTGCCCATCCAGGAAAGCACCACCGAGTAGAGAAAGAGAAAAGGACCAATAATGTTTGCATCAAGAAGAGGCCGCATCGCCGCAGGCGTGCTCGCCGCGGGGGCTCTGCTCGCCCTCAGCGCGTGTTCGTCCGGCGGTGCGCTTGACAGCAGCAGTACCTCCTCGAGCTCCGCTGGCACCGTCACGGTCGGCTCCGCCGCGTTCGGCGAATCCGTGATCGTCGCCGAGATCTACGCGCAGGCTCTCGAGGCGAAGGGCGTCAAGGTCAACCGGAATCTCAGCATCGGCCAGCGTGACGTCTATCTTGCGGCCCTGAAGGACGGTTCGATCGACCTGGTTCCGGAGTACAGCGGGAATCTCCTGCAGTTCTACGACAAGACCTCGACCGCGCAGTCGAGCAACGACGTCTACGCCGCACTTCAGAAGGCGCTCCCGGCCGGATTCGAAGTGCTCAACCAGTCGCAGGCCCAGGATGCCGACTCGTACAACGTGACGAAGGCGTTCTCCGACAAGTACAAGGTCAAGAGCCTGGCCGACCTTGCTGCGGTCACGGCTCCGCTGTCCGTCGGCGCGAACCCCGAGTTCGGCACGCGACCCTACGGCATTCCCGGACTCAAGAGCCAGTACGGCGTCACGGCGACGCTCGTTCCGATCAGCGACAGTGGCGGCCCGCTCACCGTAGGCGCGCTGAAGGACGGCAAGGTCCAGCTCGCTGACATCTACACGACCACTCCCGCCATCAAGGACAACGGGTTCGTGACCCTTGAAGACCCGAAGCACATGATCCTCGCCCAGAACGTGCTCCCGTTGGTCAACTCGAAGAAGGTGAACAGCACGGTCAAGGACGTCCTCAACAAGGTGGACGCCGCCCTGACCACCGCTGACCTGATCGGGCTGAACGGCGAGAACCAGGGTGCGCAGAAGGTGTCGCCTGCCGATGCCGCCAAGAAGTGGCTCGCCGACCACAACCTGGGCTGACGGTGGAGAGAAGGGCGGCGAGTCGGCTCGTCCCGGCCGCCGCCCTGCTCGACCATGTGGCTTAGTCCGCGCCTGGCGGGCGGAGCCGACTGACGAGCGACCAGAAGTATTCGAGTGAAGACGCCATGTCGGCCGTGTCGTCGAGCATCCACTGCACCTGCATGCCATCTGCGACCGCGATCGCCAGCCTGGCAACTTCGCGGGCATCGAGGGTCGAGTCGATCTGGCCCGACTCCTGTGCCGTCGCGATGTACTGGGAGAGCTGGTCGATGAAGAATCGGTAGCGCTCGACGAAATAGGCGTGTCCCGGATGGCCCTCGTCTGCTGCTTCCGCCGAGATCGTCGCATAGAGATGCACGAGCCCTGGCACCTCGGCGTTGTGCCGCATCGCGTCGACCAGTCCCTGGAACGGGTCGCTGTGGTCGGCCACAGAACTCAAGTCTGCTTCGTCTCGCTTGCGCAGGACTTGTGCGAAGAGTTCTTCCTTCGAGCTGAAGTGATGAAGCAGGCCCGCCTGACTGAGGCCCACCGCTTCCGCGATCTCTCGCAGCGACGCCCGCCGGTAGCCGCGCTCGGCGAAGACGTCGAGGGCAGTCGTCAGGATCTCTTCTCGCTTGGCGAGCCCCTTCGCGTAAGACCCCTTCTTCGGCATGGACATGATGCTAGTGGCTTGCGCGACGCACGAGATCAGATTCCGCTCGGCGCCGCGCGCATTGATAGGTTGGTGCAGGGCGCCACAAGCGCCCGCCTCCACAGGAATCACCATCCTGCCCGGAAGCTCTGTCGACGATGCGGCCGAGATTCGGCCGTGTCCTGAGGAGTGCCGCGTGAATGATGCACTGGACGCCCTTCTGCTGGCCCGCTGGCAGTTCGGACTGACCACCATCTATCATTTCCTGTTCGTACCGATCACGATCGGAATGGCCACGACGGTCGCGATCTTCCAGTCCGCCTGGTACCGCACCGGTAAGGTGCACTACCTGCAGCTGACACACTTCTTCGGCAAGATCTTCCTGATCAACTTCGCGATGGGCGTCGTCACGGGCATTGTTCAGGAGTTCCAGTTCGGCATGAACTGGTCCAGCTACTCCCGTTTCGTCGGCGACGTGTTCGGGGCTCCCCTTGCCCTGGAGGGGTTGCTGGCGTTCTTCCTCGAGGCGACGTTCATCGGTCTGTGGATCTTCGGGTGGAGTCGACTCCCGCGCGGGCTCCACCTCGCGACCATCTGGGTGACGGCCGTCGGCTCGATCCTGTCGGCCTACTTCATCATCGCGGCGAACGCCTTCATGCAGTGGCCGGTCGGTTTCACCCTGAATGAGGCGCGCGGCCGCGCCGAATTGACCGACATCTGGGCGTTGCTCACGAACAAGGTCGCCCTCGCAGCCTTCCCGCACACGCTCGTCGCCTGCTTCATGGTGTCAGCGGGCCTGGTCATCTCGGTCGCCGCGTGGCACCTGTCGCGCGGCCGAAACCTCGACACCATGCGTCCTGCGCTCACGTTCGGTCTCTGGACCATGATCGTCGCAGGCGTCCTCACCGTTCTGACCGGCGACCAGCTCGGTCTCGTCATGGTGGAGACGCAGCCCATGAAGATGGCGGCAGCGGAAGCGCTCTATCACACCGCAACGGGGTCGAATGCGTCGTTCTCGATCTTCACCTGGGGCACGCCGGACGGGGTGCAGGAACTCTTCTCGATCCGCGTCCCGTATCTGTTGTCCTTCCTCTCGACCCACTCGCTGAACGGTACCGTCGAGGGCATCACGGAACTGCAGGCGCGGTATGTGCAGTTGTTCGGCCCGGGCGACTACACACCGATCATCTGGGTCACCTATTGGGCGTTCCGGTGGATGATCGGCCTTGGGCTCCTGCACGTCCTGGTTGCGATCGCCGGCCTGTGGGTCACTCGGAAGGGCCGTTCGCCGCGTCGCCTCTGGGTCTGGAAGATCGCGGTCTGGGCGTTTCCGCTGTCGCTCGGCGCTATGATCATGGGCTGGATCTTCACCGAGATGGGTCGCCAACCGTGGATCGTCTTCAGTCTGATGAAGACGACCAGCGGCGTGTCGCCCGGTGTCACAGGTCTGACGGTGCTGATCTCGGTGATCGCGTTCACCCTCATCTACGGAATCCTGGCGGTGGTGGAGTTCCGGCTGATCAAGCGCGCGGCCCAGAAAGGTCCTGATCCCATCGACGAGCACCAGGACGAATCGGGCGAGATCGCCCCGCTGGCAACGGTGTACTAGGAGCGCATGATGGATCCGACAATTCTCTGGTTCTGGATCGTCGCCGCCCTCTTCGTCGGCTACTTCGTGCTCGACGGCTTCGATTTCGGTGTCGGGATGGCGCTGCCTTTCCTCGGTAGGGACGATGTCGACCGCCGCGTGATGATCAATACGATCGGGCCGGTGTGGGACCTCAACGAGACCTGGGTGATCGTTGCCGGCGCCTGCCTCTTCGCGGCCTTCCCTGAGTGGTATGCGACGCTGTTCAGTGGCTTCTATCTCGCCCTGCTGCTCATCCTCCTCGCGCTGATCGTTCGGGGCGTCTCATTCGAGTACCGCCATCAGCGACCGGACTCGCGCTGGAAAGCCTGGTTCGACGGCATGATCATCGTCGGTTCAGCTGTTCCTGCGCTGCTGTGGGGCGTGGCCTTCGCGAACATCGTCCAGGGGGTCGCGCTCGATGCGCACCACACGTACACGGGAACCCTGTTCGACCTGCTCAATCCGTACGCCCTGCTCGGCGGACTTACCACGCTGCTGCTCTTCTTCACGCACGGTGTCGTCTTCATCTCGCTGAAGACCGAGGGCGACATCCGCGAACGCGCACGCAGGCTGGCGTCACGCGCCGGCCTTCTCGCCATCGTGGTCGCGGCCGCTTTCCTGCTCTGCACCGGCATCGCTCATTTCAGCGTCGCCTTCCTCATCCTCGCAGTGGTGGCCGCTGTGACCCTGGTCACCTCGTGGGTCGCGAACGTGCGAGGTGCAGAGGGCTGGTCGTTCCTGTTCATGGCACTGACGATCGCGTTCGCGGTCGTGTCGCTTTTCGCCAACCTGTTCCCGAACGTCATGCCCGCGACAGACCCGGCCAACAGCCTGACCATCGCCAATGCATCGAGTACGACGTACACGCTCACGGTGATGAGCTGGACCGCCCTCGTCTTCCTGCCGCTTGTCGTGCTCTACCAGGGCTGGACCTACTGGACGTTCCGCAAGCGTCTCTCCCGGGCGAGCATCCCTTCGGATGCTGCACATTCGGCGGCCGGCTGATCACGTGCGACCCCTCGATCGGCGGCTCCTCGCGTACGCGTCGGCGGCGCGTACCGCGCTCGCCTTGGGCGCGCTTATCGCGCTCGGTCAGGCCGCGTGCATCGTCGCCTTCGCCTGGATCGTCACGCAACTCGTGGTCCGCGCGATCGCGGGCGACGCGATCGCAGCGTTGAGTGACCTCATCGCCGCACTGGTGATCGTCATCGCGATCCGTGGGCTGCTGCTCTGGCTGGCCGATCTCACAGCCACCAAGGGTGGGGCCCGCTCGATCGGTCAGTTGAGGGCGGCACTGCTCGCGGCGATCGGACGCCTCGGACCGTCGTGGCTCGCATCGCGCAGCACGGCCGAAGTGACCCTGACGGCCGGGCGTGGCCTCGACGCACTCGACGGGTATTTCGCACGCTTCCTGCCACAACTGATCATGACCGCGACAGCGACTCCGCTCATCGTCGTGGTGATGCTGGTCAGCGACCCCGGGAGCGGCCTGATCGTCATCGTGACGCTTCCGCTGATTCCCCTGTTCATGGTGCTGGTCGGATGGGCCACCCAGGCGGCTCAGCAGCGCCAGTGGCAGGCGCTCGGCAGGCTCTCGCGCGCGTTCCTGGACGTCGTCGACGGTCTGGCCACCCTCAAGCTCTTCGGGCGCCAGTACCGTCAGGTCGACCGGATCCGCGCGATCAGTGAGGAATACCGCGTTCGTACGATGCGGGTCCTGCGTGTCTCATTCCTCAGCGGTTTCGTCCTCGAACTGGCCGCGAGCCTGGCAGTTGCGATTGTGGCTGTCGAAGTGGGCCTGCGACTGCTGTCGGGGGAGCTCACCCTCGGCGTCGGGCTTTTCGTTCTGCTGCTCGCGCCGGAGG
>FSUF01000300.1_pt1 | contig 12523 bp, 14 predicted proteins | sample 1637351 | NCBI WGS metagenome assembly FSUF01 (sample SAMEA3914816, study PRJEB12502) | metagenome | biome: forest; material: soil | place: USA | collected 2011-09-16 | depth 0.3 m | reverse complement strand
GTGGCCGAGATCGCCGGCCGCAACCTGAAGAAAGTGGTGCTGGAGCTGGGCGGTTCCGATCCGTTCATCCTGTTGTCGACGGATGATCTTGAGGCGACAGTGAAGGACGCGATGGCTGCCCGTTTGGACAACAGCGGCCAGTCATGCAATGCCGCTAAGCGGTTCATCGTCGCCGACGAACTGTACGAAGAGTTCCTGGTCACGTTCACGGCCCATCTCGCGGAGGTGGAGGCCACCGACCCGACCTCCGCGGGCTCAGCGCTCGGGCCGCTGTCGTCGCTGCGGGCGGCGGACGGACTGGATGCGCAGGTGCAGCGTGCGGTCGCGAACGGTGCGACGCTGGTGCGTGGCGGCGGGCGTGATGGTGCGTTCTTCGAGACGACGGTGCTCACCGACGTGACACCGGAGAACCCGGCTTCGAAGGAGGAGTTCTTCGGGCCTGTCGCGCAGGTGTATCGCGCGAAGGACGAGGCCGACGCGGTGCGCATCGCCAACGACACCCCATTTGGGCTTGGCTCCTACCTCTACACGACCGACCGTGAGCAGGCGCTGCGGGTTGCCGACCAGATCGAGGCCGGCATGGTCTTCGTCAACGTCGTCCTCGCCGACGGCGCCGAACTGCCGTTCGGGGGCGTGAAGCGGTCCGGTTCCGGTCGTGAGCTCGGCCGGTTCGGCGCCGACGAGTTCGTCAACAAGAAGCTCATCCGTATCGCCTAATGCTGAAGCACGCCCTGCCCGGCTCAGGCGGTCGATCCCGCGAAGTCGTTGATAGCGCGGATGACCGGCAGCACTCCGCGGCCCCGGTCCGTCAGGCGATATGACACCGAGATCGGACCGTCAGCCCCCTCGTCACGGTGGATGAGGCCGCCCTCTTCGAGGCGCCTGAGCCGGTTGCTCAGGGTCGCAGGACTGACACCACCCAGCGACCGCTCCAGTACCGAGAACCGGAGTCCACCCGAACCCGAGTCGAGCTCTTCGACGATTCGGAGCACCCAGAAGTCCGCAACCAGCTTCATGGCGTCGGGACTGCAGCGGTGGCCGTGCTCGGGCATGCGCCCAGTATAGGTGCTTCACGTAGTGAAGTACTACGGATACAGTAGTGACATGCCGATCCCCACGATCACCCTCATCGTCGCGAGCACGCGACCACGGCGTTTCGCCGACATCCCACTCGCGTGGCTGCGAGAACAGCTCGGCGCACGAGCGGACCTCTCTCTCGACGTGCTCGATCTGCGCGAGCATCCGCTACCGTTCTTCGAACAACCGATACCGCCCTCCTGGAATCGGCGGACCTACGCGACCGAGGCGGAAGCGACCGTCGGTCGCGCCCTCGACGCAGCCGACGGGTACATCGTGCTCACGAACGAGTACAACCACGGCTACTCCGCGGCCGTGAAGAACCTGTTCGACAGCTTCTTCATCGAGTTCCAGCACAAGCCGATCGGCTTCGTCGGTTACGGCAATGTCGGCGGCAGCAGGGCGATCGAACAGCTGCGGCTGGTCGCCGCAGAGGTCGACATGGTTTCCGTGCGCACCTCGGCCCACATCTTCGGCCACCAGATGCGCCAGCTCCGCGAAGATCCGGCCACGCGCGATGCCGTGTTCGACGTCGTCGAGCCCCGCCTCGAAGCCATGACGAAGGATCTGCTGTGGTGGGCGAATGCTCTCGCCCCGGCGCGGGCGGACGATGCCGCACTTGCGAGTTGATCGCTCTCGCCTTCCCGGGTGCCGGGCCGCATGATTGAACCGAGGCCTGCGAACGAAGGAGGATGCCGTGAGCGGTGAACTGGCGCTCGTGACGGGCGGGTCGGGATTCGTCGGCGCCCACAGCATCCTGAAGCTCCTCGACGCGGGCTACCGGGTGCGCACGACGGTGCGATCACTGGATCGCGAACCCGATGTGCGGGCGATGCTGAAGATCGGCGGCGCCGAACCCGGCGATGCACTCTCGTTCGCGCGAGCCGACCTGCTCTCAGACGACGGCTGGTCCGAAGCAGTCGCCGGCTGCGAATACGTTCTGCACGTGGCGTCGCCGTTCCCGGTGATGATGCCACGCGACGAGAACGAGCTCATCCGGCCGGCGCGCGAGGGCGCGCTGCGAGCCCTGCGGGCAGCACGGGATGGCGGCGTCAAACGCGTCGTGCTGACGTCGTCGTTCGCCGCGATCGGCTACGGTCCCCCGCATGCCGACGGGCGCCCGTTCTCCGAAGCCGACTGGACGGACCCCGCCGCGGATGTCTCGGCATACGTGAAGTCGAAGACGCTCGCCGAGCGGGCGGCCTGGGAGTTCGTCGACCACGACGGTGGCGGCCTCGAACTTTCTGTGGTGAACCCGGTCGGCATTTTCGGGCCGGTGCTCGGCAAGGACGTGTCGAGCTCCATCGAGCTGGTGCGCCGGCTGTTGAACGGCAGCCTGCCGGCCATCCCCCGCCTGTCCTTCGGGATCGTCGATGTGCGCGACGTTGCCGACCTGCACGTGCGCGCCATGACCGACCCCGCGGCTGTGGGCAACCGGTTCCTTGCGATCGCCGGCGACCCGATGACCATGCCTGAGATGGCGGCCGTCCTCCGTGAGCGTCTGGGCTCGACAGCGCACCGTGTTCCGAAACGTGTCATGCCCGACGGCGTGGTGAAGTCGATCGCCTTCTTCGCTCCCTCGCTGCGCCAGATCATCCCCGAGCTCGGGCGGACAAAGCCGGCAACCAACGAGAAGGCCAGGCGGGTACTCGGCTGGAACCCGCGCTCGAACGCCGATGCCATCACCGCCACCGGCGAAAGCCTCATCCGGCTCGGAGTGGTGCGCTAGGCAGCGAAGGCGCGCGAAAGCACCCGGATGAACCGGTCGAGCACGGAGGGATCGCCGGCTGATCGCGTCGGGTTCAGTTCGCCGACGGTGAGGATGCGAACGCTCTTATCGTGGCACGCGGTCTCGAGCGCCTCGGCCACCGCATCCAGTGACGGACCCGTGTTCCGGCCACTCGTATCCTCGGAGAGCGGAGCGTCCGTGAAGTCGAGCACGTCGACATCGAGGTGCACGACGATCGGACCGGGTGCGAGTCTCGCCAGCGCCAGCTGCGTTTCGGTGACCGGATGCTGGGCGAGCTGCTCGCCGGTGCGCCAGACCAGGTGCAGGTCGTCTCGCGCCTGTCGCTCCCCAGCAGTCGTTGCATCCGGGTCGACCCCGAGGAGGTGGAGGTGCTCAGGTGTGAGCAACGGGATGCGGGCGAGCGCGGCCTGGAATTGCGGGAGAGAGCCGGGCACCGCGAGGGCGTGCGCCAATCCCATCCAGTCGAGGGCCCCATCGGACGTCGTCGACGGAGTGTTCAGGTCGAAATGCCTGTCGAGGTAGAGGAGTCCAGGCTCGGCGAAGCGGGTGGAGAGTGCGCTGACGGCCCCGAGTGCGATGGTGCAGTTGCCGCCGATCACCAGGGCGTCGCATCCCGCGTCGAGTGCAACGCCGACCTGAAGGGCCACCGCTTCGACGGACGCGATCACGTCGCCGAGGTTCTGCGCGCGCGGATGCTCCCGGTCGGCCTTCCACACCTGGAAAGGACCGTCGCCGTCGTCGAGCACGTCGCGCCCTGCGGCGCTGAGCTGGTCGACGAGCCCGCGCTCGCGCAGCACTCGCGGCGCGGATTCCTGCCCCGCCGCGTAACTTCCGGCACTCGATGGAGCGCCGATCACCACCAGCCGCCTGGCCACGAGGACATTCTTGCCTGTGCGGGCGTACCCCGCCAGTGGAGGTCGATCGCCGTTGCCCGGCGGCACCGTTCGGACGAGACTGGTTGGGATCGGGTACGGCGGCCAGAGAGACGAGGCAGTGGGCATGAGCGACCAGTTCGATGACACCCAGCACAAGCCGGGAGAGTACGAGTATCCGGACGAGGCAGGTTATCCGGATGGCACAGGAACACTCGACGAGAGAACGGCCGGTGCGCCCGACCTGCAGGACGTCGAGCACTTCGGCGAGGGCGACGAAGAAGACGACGAAGGGGTCTGAGCGCTCAGCCGGGGCGCGAACCTGATCAGGCGGGCACCCACCGGAAGCTCGCCACGTCAGAAGCCGGAGTGGCGGATGCCCCAGCGTGCGGCCCAGGACGCGCCCGGCTCGATCCAGCGCAGGCCGCGCCCCGTGTTGAGGGCGTTCGCCGGTGCGGTCATCGGCTCGACGGCGAGCGCGACGTCCGAGGCCGTCGTCGTTGCGAAACTCCGCGAGGTGTAGACCTGCACGTAGCCGAAGTTCTCATCGGCCCAGAGCGTGACCGTGCGACCGTCGGGCGCCGACACGGTGTGGGCGACCTCGCCATCCCGCATCGCCACGTCGGCGAATCCGTCGTCGAGTTCGAGGTCGGCGACCCGACGTCCGGCGCGAAGATCGAAACGCGTTCCGTCGACAGCCGTCTCCCCGACCACGTTGAGCCTGTCGTCCACTTCGACGTGCGTCGCCGCATCGACGGTCACGGTCAGGTCGCCGGTGGGCACGCCCCCGATTTTCAGGTACGGGTGCGCTCCGATCGCCACCGGCGCAGGCGAGACGCCCGCATTCGTGATCGTGTGCGTCACCGCCAGCCCGTCTGCCCTCAGGTCGTAGCGCACCGACGTGGCGAGCTGGAAGGGGTAGCCGAGCTCCGGGTACACGTCGGCACGGAGCGTCACGCTCGTCGCTTCCTGCTGCGTCAGCAGGTACGGCCGGTAGCGCAGCAGACCGTGGATCGCGTTGCTGCGCGCAGGTTCGGTGAGGGCGAGTCGCCTGGCCTGGCCGCCGTGCTCCCACGTCCCGTCTTTGACGCGGTTGGGCCACGGCACCAGCACGATGCCGCAGCCGGATGGTGGCGTCGCGTCGAGCGGGAACGGTTCCGTCAGGTCCACACTGTCGATGCGCAACTCGCGGATCCCCGCCGCGACCTGCGTGATCGTCGCGGACAGGTCATGACCGCCTGCGCTGAGGGAGAGTTCGTACTGGTCACCGGTGGGTGCGCGCATGCTCACACACTAGCGACCGTCACGTCGAGGCCGGCCTCGCGAAGGGCGTCGAGGGCGGCGGCATCCGCCGACTCTCCGGTGATCAGATCGTCGACCTCGTCGATCGACGTGACCCGGCCGAGGTGGGTGCGCCCGATCTTCGAGCCGTCCGCGACGACGATCGACCGCTCGGCCGCCTCCACCATCACACGCTTGAGGTCCGCTTCCGGCAGGTTGATGTTGGTCACTCCGTTCACCGCGTGCACGCCGTTGCAGCCGATGAAGGCGAGATCCACGTGGAGTTCGCGAAGCACGGTCGTGGCCATCGGCTCGACGAGCGAATGCTGGAGCGGCCGGAGGGTGCCACCGGTCACGATCACCTGGAAGCGCGGAATCGCCTTCTCGAGTTCGAGCGCGATCGTGAGTCCGTTGGTGATCACGGTCAGGTCGACGAGATCTTCCCTGGCGACGAGGGCAGAGGCGATGGCCGCCGTCGTGCTGCCCACGTCGAGGATCAGGCTGTCGCCCGAACGCACGACCCCTGCCGCGCGCTCGGCGATACTGGTCTTCTCTGCGGCGGACGTGGCGACCGACTCCTCGAAGGACGCCTCGCGCGGTTCCCCCGCGCCGCGGAGCACAGCACCGCCGTGGACGCGCCGGATGGCCCGTTGCTCATCGAGCAGGTCGAGGTCGCTGCGGATCGTCACTTCGGAGACCCGGAAGGCCTCACCGAGGTCGGCGACGCGGGCGAAGCCTTCACGCCCGATGAGTTCGAGCATCCGCTGCCGCCGCGCGGACGCAGGGAGCGATTCTCCGGATGTGGCGGCCATGCGGTCATCGTGCTTCAGAAACTGGCGCTTGTCAATATGAAACACTGATGGCGCCGAATCTTCGATTTCGGTACTCTTGACTTTCGTATTCGAAACCTGAAAGGCGCCGCATGCCCGGGATCACCAAACGAGTGCACTCGCTCGCCGACGGCCGCCAGCTCATCTACTTCGACGATTCCGACACGACCCTCGCGCCGGACCGCGCACCCGACCTCCGTCACCCTGAGCCCAGGCCTGCGACCGCGAGGATGCGGCAGGATCCGCTCACCGGTGAATGGATCTCCATCGCCGCCGCACGCCAGAACCGCGTGTTCCTCCCCCCGGCAGAGCTCGACCCGCTGGCCCCATCGACGCCGTCGAACCCGTCCGAGGTGCCGAGCGACTACGACGTTGCCGTCTTCGAGAACAAGTCGCCGTCGTTCGGTCCGGCGGTCACCGACGCTGAAGCCCCCCACGGCCTCGACGACCTCGCGGCGATCGGTATCGGTCGAGCGCGCACCGCCGTCGGCCGGTGCGAGGTCGTCTGCTTCAGCCCCGAGCACGAGGGGTCATTCGGCAGCCTCACGCCGTCCAGGGCACGCACCGTCATAGAAGCCTGGGCGGACCGCACGACCGCGCTCTCAGCAATGCCCAACGTGCGGCAGGTCTTCCCTTTCGAGAACCGCGGCGAGGCGATCGGCGTCACGCTGCGCCACCCCCACGGCCAGATCTACGCCTACCCGTACATCACGCCGCGAACCACGCGCCTCATCGCATCGGTCGAGCAGTACGGCCCGACGCTCTTCGCCGACATCCTCGAAAGCGAACGCGCGTCGGAGCGCGTCGTGCTCGCCGGCGAGCACTGGACCGCCTTCGTGCCGTTCGCAGCGCGCTGGCCGATCGAAGTGCACATGCTCCCGCATCGCCACGCAGCAGACTTCGCGGAGACGAACGAGGTCGAGCGCGACGAGCTCGCGACGATGTACCTCCGGCTCCTGCGCGGGGTCGATGCACTCTATGAGACCCCGACGCCCTACATCGCGGCGTGGCACCAGGCGCCGGTCGGCGCGCACCGCGACGATATCAGGCTCATGCTTCAGCTCACGTCGCCGCGACGAGCTGCGGATAAGCTGAAATTCCTCGCCGGCTCCGAGTCCGCGATGGGCGCGTGGATCGGCGACATCCCACCGGAGCGCGCAGCCGAACTCGTCCGCGAGGGCATCGCCCGCGCCGACCGGGACCACCCCGTATATCCCACCACTGGAGAGGCAGCACGATGACCGACCTGCGCGAGGGCATCCTCGACACGTTCGCCGAGGTGTTCGGCCGAACGGCAGACGGCCTCTGGTCGGCTCCCGGCCGGGTCAACCTCATCGGCGAGCACACCGACTACAACCAGGGGTTCGTACTGCCCCTCGCAATCAACCGGCGGACGATCGCCGCCGTTGGCGTGCGCGACGACAGGCTTGCGCGCGTGGGCAGCTCGTTCGCCGACGAACTCGTCGAGATCGACCTCGGCGATCTCCAGCCCGGCGCGCTGCACGGCTGGGCCGCGTATCCGCTCGGCATCGCCTGGGCCCTCGGCCGGTCCGGAGCCGATCTGGGCGCTGTGCCCGGGTTCGACATCCTCATCGACTCGACCGTGCCCGTCGGCGCCGGTCTCTCGTCCTCGGCAGCCCTCGAAAGTTCGGTCGCCTTGGCGCTGAGTGACATCTGGCAGCTCGGCCTCGGCCGCGCAGAACTCGCAAAGGTCGGACAGCTGGCAGAGAACGTCGCCGTCGGCGCGCCCACCGGAATCATGGACCAGTCCGCATCCCTGCTCGGCCGCCGCGACTCAGCGGTGTTCCTCGACTGCCGGTCCCTCGACGCCGAGATCGTTCCCCTCGGATTCGAAGCTGCCGGCCTGGAACTCCTCGTCATCGACACCGGAGTGAGCCACTCCCACGCGACCGGTGGCTATGCCGAACGCCGCGCATCCTGCGAGGCCGGAGCACGCTTGCTCGGCGTCTCGTCGTTGCGTGATCTCGATTCCGGCGATCTGCCCCGGGCCCGCGAACTGCTGGACGACGAGACCTTCCGGCGTGTGCGCCACGTGATCACCGAGAACCAGCGCGTGCTCGACACGGTGCGCACACTCCGAGAGCTCGGGCCGACGGCGATCGGCGACCTCCTGGACGCGTCGCACCGTTCGATGCGCGACGACTTCGAGATCTCGGTGCCCGAACTCGACCTCGCCGTCGAAACCGCTCAGAACTACGGGGCACTCGGAGCGCGGATGACCGGCGGCGGCTTCGGCGGGGCTGCGATCGCCCTCGTCCCGTCCGGGCTCGTCTCGCGTGTGCTCGTCGCCGTCGACGGGGCGTTCGCCGAGCACGGCTTCGCCCAGCCCGACATGTTCACGGTGACGGCCGCCGACGGCGCCGCGCGTGAGCGCTGATAACGCGATGAGCATCCCACTCGAGGTGACGCCTCTAAGCGCATCCACCATCCAGCTCCGCCAGCCGAAGACCGCGCACTGGGAGGCGCCCTTCCTCTTCCTGCTCCTCGGCTCCGAGCGCGCGCTCCTGCTGGACACCGGCGCGACCGCAGACGCCGAGCGGCTCCCCCTCCGCGATACGGTCGACGGCCTCATCACCGAGTGGCTTCTCACGCACCCGCGCGCCGGCTACGAACTCGTGGTGGCCCACACCCATGCCCATGGCGACCACATCGCCGCCGACGGCCAGTTCGCCGACCGCCCGTTCACGACGGTGGTCGGCACGACCGTCGACGACGTGATCGCGTTCTTCGGCCTGCGCGACTGGCCGCAGCGCACAGCCGTCCTGCGCCTCGGCGAGCGCGACATCGATGTCATCCCGGGGCCGGGCCACGAACCGTCTGCGGTGGTGTTCTTCGACCGGGAGACCGGGACCCTCTTCACCGGCGACACGGTGTACCCCGGCCGCCTCTACATCAGGGACCGTGCCGCATTCCGAGCGACCATCGACCGCCTGGCCGCGTTCCGCGACGCGAACAGCCCGCAGGTGAAGGTCCTGCGCGGCTGCCACATCGAAATGTCGACCACGCCCGGAGTCGACTACCCGGTCGGCACGGTCGACCAACCCGACGAGGTGCCGCTCGAGCTTCCCCCGACGATTCTCGACGAGGTGCGGCAGGCGCTCGACGCAGGGATCGACCCATCGGGCACTGTCGTGCGGGACCTCTTCATCCTGAGCTACGAAGACTGAATCCCGTCTAACCTGATGCCATGACGGTTGACGACGGCGCACGACTCATCTCCCTCTCCGACGGACGCACTCCCCGCGTGTCGGACTCCGCCTGGGTCGCACCCGGGGCGGTGCTCGCCGGGGGCGTCACCCTGCTCGACGGCGCGAGCGTCTGGTACAACGCCGTCGTGCGCGCTGAGCACGAGCCGATCGTCATCGGTGCGGGCTCCAATCTGCAGGACACCGTTGTCTGCCATGTCGACCGTGGCTTCCCGCTCACCGTCGGGTCGGGGGTCTCTGTCGGTCACGGCGCGGTGCTGCACGGCTGCACCATCGAAGACGATGTGCTGGTCGGGATGAGTGCCACCGTGATGAACGGAGCAGTCGTGGGCGCCGGCTCGCTGCTCGCCGCCGGCACCGTCGTGCTCGAGGGAGCGGTCATTCCGCCTGGGTCGCTCGTGGCAGGAGTGCCGGGAAAGGTCAGGCGCGAGCTGACCGCTGAAGAGCAGGCGGGCATCCGCGCGAACGCCGACGCCTATCTCCACCACGTCGCGGAGCATCGCGGCGCGTGACGGGCCGCTCCGGTCACGCGGGCGTCAACGCGAGTTCGTAACGCCAGGTGTCGCCGGCGGAACCCGTGCGCGGCATCCCGACATTGCGCAGTGTGCGCTGCGAGGCGATGTTGGTGGCCGCGGTCTCGGCGATGACCCGCGTGGCGCCGTTCGTGCGGGCTATGGCGATCATTCCTCGCAGCGCCTCGGCCGCGTATCCTTTGCCGCGAGCATCCGGGATGAGGCCGTAGCCGACCTCGACGGTTCCGGATGCGTCGGGGGGCCCCGCGAATCCGATCCCGCCGATCGCCAGCCCGTCTTCACGCCGACGCAGCTGGTAGTACCCCCACGGCTGCTGGGCGCCGCCCGCGACCGTTGCAGCCATGAACCCGCCGACCGCTTCGAGGTCGCCTTCGAAGGGGTAGCCGGGCGCCCAGGCATCGGCAGATGTGGGCACACCACCGAGGATGCGCTCCGCCTCGACCTCGTCGATCGCGTGCAGCACCAGTCGATTCGTCATCGTGTCGGCCACGTACGGCATGGTACGCCAGAGCGCGGACGACACGCGTGGAACCGCGGCGAACCGGCGTCAGTCGGGTGCGACGGGACTCGGCTCGCCGCCGGTGATGCGCAGGAGCTCGTCGAACGTGGTGGCGAAGACCGTGTGCGCGTGGCCGGCGGCGGCCCAGACCTCTGGGTAGTCAGCCAGTGCGGTGTCGACGATGGTCCGGATCGGGGCGGGGTGACCGACCGGAGCGACGCCGCCGATCGTCTGCCCGGTGGCTTCCTTGACCGTTTCGGCCTCGGCACGCCGGATCGTCCCGCCCAGCCGGGCACCCAGCCAGGCGGTGTCGACGCGGTGCGCTCCCGACGTCATGACCAGTAGCGGCTCACCATCGATCGTGAAGACGAGCGAATTGGCGATCGCGCCCACCTCGACGCCGAGTTCTGCGGCGGCAGAGACCGCGGTCGGGGTCGCCGACTCGAACCACTTCGTGCGCGGCTCCACACCGTTCGCCTTCAGTGCCTCCTCGACACGGCCGACGGCAGGATGGGTGCGGTCGCTCACGGCGCGACCTCGAGGGCGCGCTCGGCGCTCTCGACCACGTTCTGCAGGAGCAGTGCGCGGGTCATCGGGCCCACACCGCCCGGGTTCGGCGAGATCCATGACGCAACGTCTGCCACATCCGCCGCGACGTCGCCCGCGACCCGGCTCTTGCCGGTGTCGGGGTCGACCACACGACTCACGCCGACGTCGAGCACGACAGCGCCGGGCTTGACGTTCTCGGCCGTGACCAGGTCGGGAACGCCTGCGGCCGAGACGATGACATCTGCCAGCCGGAGGTGCGCGTCGAGGTCGACCGTGCCGGTGTGGGTGAGCGTGACGGTCGCGTTGATGTCGCGACGTGTCAGCAGGGACCCGATGGCACGACCGACGGTCACGCCGCGACCGATCACGACGACATGCTTGCCGACGAGGTCGATCCCGTGCCGCCTGATGAGCTCGATGACCCCACGGGGCGTGCACGGCAACGGCGTCGAGATCGGGCGGTTGACGTTGAGGACGAGCCTTCCCAGGTTCGTCGGGTGCAGCCCGTCGGCGTCTTTCGCCGGATCCACCAGCTCGAGGATCGCGGCGGTGTCGATGTGCGGCGGCAGCGGCAGCTGCACGATGAATCCGGTGCAGTCCGGGTCGTCGTTCAGCTCCTCGATCACGGCCTCGAGCTCGGCCTGCGAAATCGTCGCCGGAAGGTCGCGGCGGATCGATGCGATGCCCACCTCCGCGCAGTCCCGATGCTTGCCCGCGACATACCACTGCGAACCCGGGTCGTCGCCGACGAGGATCGTTCCGAGTCCGGGTACGATCCCCTGCTCGCGCAGCGCTGCCACCCGGACGGTCAGTTCGGCTTTGATCTCGGAGGCCGTGGCCTTGCCGTCAAGAACCTGTGCAGTCATGTTCTTCTCTCCCGCTCGGCCACAGGGCTAGATCGAAGAAGGCAGCTCGACCGCGATCGACTCCTGGCCCGAAGCGCCGAGACCCGGGTACAGCGGGAACTCCTCGGTCAGCTTGCGTACGCGGGCACGCAGCGACGCGACATCGGGCGCCGGCTTGAGTGCCGCCGCGATGATCTCGGCGACCTCGGTGAACTCGGTGTCGCCGAACCCGCGGGTGGCGAGCGCCGGTGTGCCGATGCGCAGCCCCGACGTCACCATCGGGGGGCGCGGGTCGAACGGCACGGCGTTGCGGTTGACCGTGATCCCGACCTCGTGCAGCACGTCCTCGGCCTGCTGTCCGTCGAGCGGCGAGTTGCGGAGGTCGGCGAGCACCAGGTGCACGTCGGTGCCGCCGGTGAGCACGTCGACACCGCCGGCCTTCGAGTCGTCTGCGGTGAGGCGGTCGGCGAGGATCTGTGCACCGCGGATGGTGCGCTCCTGGCGGTCGCGGAACTCAGCAGTCGCAGCGAGTTTGAACGCGGTCGCCTTCGCAGCGATCACGTGCATGAGCGGTCCGCCCTGCTGGCCGGGGAAGACGTTCGAGTTCAGCTTCTTCGCGAGCTCCATGTCGCGGCTGACGATGAAGCCCGAACGTGGCCCTCCGATGGTCTTGTGCACCGTCGAGCTGACGACGTCGGCGTGAGGGACAGGCGACGGGTGCAGTCCTGCCGCCACGAGGCCTGCGAAGTGCGCCATGTCGACCCAGAGCTTCGCGCCCACCTCGTCGGCGATCGCGCGGAAGGCGGCGAAGTCGAGGTGACGGGGGTAGGCGGACCAGCCGGCGATGATGACCTGCGGCTTCTGCTCGATGGCTTTGTCGCGCACGACGTCCATGTCGACGAGGAAAGACTCGGGGTCGACACCGTAGGAGACGGCGTTGTAGAGCTTGCCCGAGAAGTTGAGCTTCATGCCGTGGGTCAGATGGCCACCGTGGGCCAGGGAAAGGCCGAGGATCTTGTCACCGGGAGTGATCATTGCGGACAGGGCTGCGGCGTTGGCC